>Ga0115012_10000001_pt1 | contig 360328 bp, 350 predicted proteins | sample TroAtlMetagenome_FD_88706 | JGI IMG/M metagenome (GOLD analysis project Ga0115012, IMG submission 88706) | Marine eukaryotic phytoplankton communities from Atlantic Ocean - Tropical Atlantic ANT10 Metagenome | ecosystem: Environmental > Aquatic > Marine > Oceanic | place: Tropical Atlantic... | reverse complement strand
GATATCACTCGATTTCCAGAAGACACACGGACAGCGGTGCAGGCGGCCGCGGCTTTGCGCTGCGAACTAGGCCAGATCATCAAATCACTTGTCTTTGCGTGCCTAGGACAGGCAGTCCTAGCCCTGACCGCCGGCGATAGACAGGTCAACACAGAATTATTGGGTGTTCTAGCTGGTGGGAAAATAGAAAAAGCTGACGCTGAGCTTGTTCGTAGAGCTACCGGTTTTGCTATTGGTGGGGTTCCGCCGTTTGGTCATTCCAGCCGACTTTCATGCTTCATTGACCAGAGCATTTACCGATATGAAGTTGCGTGGGGAGCAGCTGGCACTCCCGACACAGTGTTCCCTGTTCGAACAGATCGACTCGCATCTCTGAGTGATGGACAAATTGCCGAATTTACCTAGTGAACAGAACAGCGCTTGTACGTTTCGACTCATCTCGCCCTAATGTCTGAGCATGCCTGCGCATCGAACAACCATCATTCCCCGTTTCGGGGAGCTTGACCCCTATAACCACGTCAACCATGCCGCCTACGTAGCGTATTTCGAAGCGGCGCGTTGCGTAGCACTTGATGACATAGACATGTCGTTGTCGGACCTAAGTGAGCGAGGTCTTCAAATAGTGGTCACAAAATTAGAAGTAAAATTTCGTGAACCGGCGACTGCTCGAGATTCGCTCATTGTTGAAACCTATGTCGACGAGATGAAACGAGTTAGCTCAACATGGAAGCAACAAATAATGAGAGAGAGCGATAGTCGAACTCTTGTGGAGGCTGAACTTACTCTGGGGGTATGCGATTCCCTAGGAAAGCCAACAAAGCCGCCCGCCGACCTGAATGAATCCCTGTCACGTCTATCCAATGACAATTCCTAGCTGTGAGAGCAGCTATCAGCAGCAAGCTGAGGTCAAACTACAGGTGACAGGCCGCCGTCAATGTTTATAGATGCCCCAGTCAGATAGGAGGCTGCGTCGCTTGCCAAGAAAAGAGCGAGGTTTGCGAATTCTTGAGCTTCGCCCATCCGACCTATCGGGATATTTGCAGCAATATTTTCGGTGAAGTCTTCAAACGTTTTATCGGAATGGTCACGTTGCCACCGAGTGATCCACTGATGGCTGACCAGAAATCCGGTGTTTAGTGCGTTGACCAACACACCGTCCGAGGCGAATTCAGAAGCCAAAGCTTTTGTCATGGCCATGCCTGCAGCGCGCGCTACCGACGTAGGACAACTGGCAGGCCCCGGCGCCTTTGCCGCTGTGTTCAAAGTATTGATGATCCGACCCCACTGCTGTTTGCGCATGTCAGGAATACAGAGTCGACATAGTTGAGCGGCGGAGAAGAATTTGAGGTTGAAATCCTCAAACCAATCTTCGGTGCTTACCTCAAGAAAAGGTTTTGCGTTTGAAGTACCAGCATTGTTGACAAGAATGTCTACTGGACCAAAAAATGACACTGCTTCTGAATGCGCTCGTTCGGTTTCTTGCATATCGCTGACATCTGCGGAAATTGCTAAAAACCTTCCGGATGGACGTATAGCAGTCAGTGATGAGCATGTTTCGGCTAGGACATCGGCATCTCGAGCCACTATGACCACGTCCGCCCCGGCCAGAGCGAATGATTCTGCCATAGCGCGGCCCAGACCTCTGCTCCCTCCAGTAATAAATGCTCGACGGTCCTTGAGGTTTATCTCCATAGCCCGAAGCTACATCTGGCGCTCTGGAGATGTCAGTGATTCCAACGAATCAAGCCTTCTTGTGCGCAGGTTGCTACTAAATTTCCAACCGAGTTGAAGAAACGGCCGGTAGCAAGACCCCGACTTCCTCCGGTAGTTTCGACCCGTTGTTCATATAAGAGCCAATCATCAGCCTTAACTTTCTGATGAAACCACATTGAGTGATCCAAGCTTGCACCTGTTAACCGGTCGTCTTGCCAACGATAGCCATGTGGCAATAAGACATGGTCAATCAGTGTTGCATCAGCGATGTAAGCAAGGGCAGCTTCCTGTAGACAGCGGTCTTCTCCGATGGGTTCGTTAATGCGTATCCACATCAATTGAGGCTCTGTAACAGAAACACCTTCGGGTAAATCAGGGGGATTGATGTACAGAATGTCCATGGGCCTAGATCTTCCGTGCCATGAGCCGTTCAACTCTGCTGACTGCGATTCCCAATAGTCGTAATAGGACATAATTTCTCCGTCAGGCCCTGGAACGTCGAAATATGCCTCGGGTGACCACTCCAAACCCGCTTCAGCAACATGAAACGACAGGGTGCTTCTAAAAAGTTCAAGGCCTGATTGGTAAGCAATAACTTGCCGGACACTGAAGCTACGACCATCTCGTACTTCTTCGACACGTAACTCAGTTGATGCGTCGACGTCACCTGGCCGCAAGAAGTAAGAATGAGAAGAATGGACCGATTTTGAGGAATCGACACATAACTGAGCAGCGCGCAACGTCTGCGCTAAAAACTGGCCTCCGAAGGTCCTCGGTCCACCCTCGGGAGCTGGCGGAGCCAAGAATTCGTTATTTCCTAGAGACTCGATTTCCATGAGATTTTTAAAAACGTCAGACACAAGAGTGAACTTAGCGAGCCAAAGGGGTCCTTAGCCCTCTAGGATCGCCAAACCGCATGAGGATAGGAATCAAGCGTGAGTTGGGAATCGGAAATCAACGAGTTACGCCAGCGAGAAGCATTTGCCGATGAGCTTGGTGGCACAGACAAAATTGAGCGACAGCACCACTTCGGGAAGCTGACCATTCGCGAACGGATCGCCGCTATTGCTGACGCCGAATCGTTTCATGAAATAGGGAAAACGGCCGGAGTAGCTACCTACGACGAAGACGGAAATCTTATTTCTTTGACTCCGTCCAACTTTCTATTTGGATTGGCGCGCATCGATGATCGCCCTGTTCTGCTTTCAGGAGATGATTTCACTGTTCGAGGTGGATCTGCTGATGCCACAATTCCTGAGAAGCGCAACACGGCGGAAGGCATGGCTCTAGAACTCAGACTTCCTCACTTGAGGTTGGTTGATGGTATGGGCGGCGGCGGGTCCGTTAAGACGATCGAAACAGCGGGAAGAACCTACATACCTCAACTCAAGGGTTGGGAAACGGTAGTGAGTCACTTAGCTGTTGCTCCCTCTGTATCCCTTGCTTTGGGATCGGTTGCGGGAATAGGCGCGGCGCGAGTTGCCACTTCCCATTATTCGCTGATCGTCCGGGAAAGCGCCCAAATGATGATTGCAGGACCGGCGTTAGTGGAACAGGCTCAATTAGGTGATCATGGTAAGGAAGAATTGGGCCACGCCAACATTCACACAGCCAATGGCGCGATCGATGATGCTGTCGATTCGGAATCTGAAGCATTTGAACGAGCTAAGGCTTTCCTTTCTTACTTGCCTTCAAATGTCGATGAGCTTGCGCCGCGAATAGAGCCAGAAGATTCAGTTGATCGTCGTGAGGAGGAATTGTTGTCCCTAGTCCCGCGAGAACCGCGCCGTGTCTATCAAATGAGAAAGATCATTGAATCGGTATTTGATTCGGGCTCTTTTTTCGAAATCGGATGTTCGTGGGGTAAATCTATAATCACTGGTTTTGCGCGTTTGGACGGCTTCCCCGTGGCTGTGTTTGCTGAAGACCCGTATCAATACGGAGGCGCATGGACCGCTGATGGCTGTCGAAAACTTATTCGATTGTTAGACACCGCATCGACGTTCCATCTGCCGGTCGTTCATCTTGAGGATTGTCCCGGATTTTTGATCGGAAAGGAATCAGAAGAGAACGCGACCATACGATACGGATCTCAAGTCTTGGCGGCTCTAGGGCAACTAACGACACCTTTTGCTTGTGTCGTTATACGTAAAGCATTTGGTGTAGCTGGGGCCGCCAATAACAAGCCTGGATACCACAGCCTGCGGTATGCCTGGCCGTCAGGTGACTGGGGATCACTTCCCATTGAAGGCGGAATTGAAGTTGCATACAAACAGGATCTCGCTGACGCGGATGACCCTGATGCGCTCCTTGAAGAAATCAGGGAACGACTTAATCGGGTTAGGTCCCCTCATCGAGCAGCCGAGTTTTTTGAAATTGAAGAAATTATTGATCCGCGTGATACACGTCCGCTGTTATGCGAATGGGTCGACTTAGCGCAACGAGCGTTAACAACTGGACCATCTTCATTTAGTTATCGACCGTGACAGCAACACAATATTTGCGATAGAACAGCGTCCGTAACCTCAGCTGTCGATATCGATCGACTCACGCATTCTAGGAAAAACCCATGTACCCGAGCTACAGCGAAGAAGCCGAAACATATCGACAGAAGGTTCAATCCTTTTTGAGTGAACATTTGCCAGCTAACTGGACTGGGCTTGGTGCTCTCGGCGAAATGGAGAGGGATGTATTTGTAGAAGAATGGCGATCTCTTCTGGCCGAGAACCGGCTTCTAGCGGTCTCATGGCCTGAAGAGTACGGCGGGGCTGGTTTAAGCGAAGTTGAACGAATCGTGCTTGCCGAGGAGTTTGCCAAAGCTGGTGTTCCAGAAGGTAACGAAAACGATGCGTTCTCAATCACGATGGTCGGCAACGCAATCATTCAATGTGGCACCGAAGAGCAAAAGAGAACCTTTCTTCCGCGGATAATCAGTGGCGAAGACCGATGGTGCCAGGGGTATAGCGAACCAAATAGTGGCTCTGATTTGGCGAACCTTGGCACGCGTGCCGTTCTAGATGGAGACGAGTGGGTAATTAATGGCCAAAAGGTTTGGACATCGAGCGGACACACAGCCAACTGGATCTTTGTCCTATGTCGCACAACACCAGAAGCTCCTAAACACAAAGGGATCTCGTTTCTGCTGGTCCCCATGAACCAAGAAGGCGTCGAGTGTCGACCCATCATCAACATCAGCAACCGGCATGACTTCAATGAGGTCTTCTTATCTGACGCCAAAACCCCTAAAGAAAATGTTGTGGGCGACGTTAATGACGGCTGGAGGGTAGCCAACGTGTTGCTCGGCTTCGAACGAGGACACGGCGCTACGACCGATGCAGTCCGATTCCGCGACGAGCTTGAAAGAGTTCGTTCAGTCGCTGAAGAACGTGGCGCTACCAAAGACTCGCTTATGCGACAAGATTTCGCTCGAGCCCACAGCAAAGTCGAAATTATGAAATGGATGGGCCAGCGCCAAGTCACCTCAGTGTTGGCAGGAAATCCGCCTGGACCTGAGTCATCTTTACACAAACTGCTTTGGAGCGAATATCACACGTGGTTTACTGCGAAGACTATGCATATTCTAGGGGCGGATGCCATGACTCCAAATGGCCGAGAAGCTGCACATGGGATACAAACCGACGCTATCGGAGCCGAGTTTTCTAGCCTGGCGTGGGTGCAAACAATGCTTGGTGCGAGGCCTGGGACTATTTACGCTGGTACATCAGAAGTGCAGCGGAACATTGTGGGTGACCGGGTATTGGGTCTTCCACGCGAACCACGTGCCGATAGTGGACCGTGGAATGAAATCGGAAAAAGTTGATCTAACCGCCTTAGGGGGAATGCAACATGGAATTGCGACTTGATGGGAAAACAGCGCTCGTAACGGGGGGATCTGCCGGGATCGGGAAAGGCATTGCGAAAGCATTTGCTGACGCCGGTGCCCAAGTCATGATCACTAGCCGCAAGGCTGAAAAGTGCGAGGATGCTCTGGCAGATATTGGGGGCGATAGTGACTACATCACTTCGCATATAGGACAACTTGAAGAAGCTGAACGAGTTATTGATGGAACCATTCAGCGTTTCGGAGCGGTTGACATCCTCGTAAATAATGCAGCTACGAACCCTTGGGCTGGACCAATGATTGATTGTGACGTCCCCCGGTTGGACAAAACCTACGAAGTAAATCTTCGCGCGCCGTTGCAATGGACACAGACAGCTTGGCAAAAGTGGATGCAAGAAAATGGTGGCTCCGTTATCAATATCTCTTCTGTTGGCGGGTTCACCACAAGTGAGGCTTTAGGTGTCTATTGCATGTTTAAAGATGCTCTCATGCACATGACTAGGCAATTGGCTGCAGAGCTTGGACCAAAGGTCAGAGTGAATTGCATTGCCCCGGGTCTTATTCGCACCGATTTCGCCAAAGTGCTCTGGGACGGACCGCGCGGCAAAATGATCTCAGACATGTTGCCCATGCGACGTTTAGGGGAGCCAGAAGATATTGGTGAAGCCGCTCTCTTCCTATCAGCAGGCGCTACTTGGATGACGGGCAACACCATGACTATCGACGGAGGCGAACTTATTCGTATCGCGGGCGAGTTACCTCTCGAAGAGGGTTGACCGCCTCTAATTGGCGGATAGCACCTTTATTGGGCTGGACCTACGCCGTATGGATCTCTCGATCTAGGACGGTACTCCTGAATGACGAGTTAAGTGGGAGCGAAGTGGCATGGCGCTTGCTTGTCGCAGGGATTTTCTTGACTCTGGCGTCAATGGTCCTCCTCCAACTGGCGCGAGGGGTGTCTAGTTGGAGATTTCTTCAAGCCTTATCGATCTGGTCTGTCGGCTTTTGGGTCATTCGAGGCGGCGGCATCTTGATCGATTCCCAATGGAGTTTGGGTTTCAAAACGGTGCATACGTTGTTGATGATTGGAACCTTTATGTTGGTTGCCCTATCGGTAACAGGAAAAACAACTAGCTCGGCGACATGAGGCTAGAAAACCAATCCCACGTCGCAACAGGATCCTCGACCATCACGTTGTGTCCTAATCCTGAGAAAACATGCGGCTCATCAGTCGACATGTCGACGTGATCACTCGGTGATACGAGCGGATCGTGCTCTCCCAGAGACATGTGTACGGGTGTTAAAAGCCCACTGAACATTTGAGCGAAAGGTGGTGAGCCTTCGACAACTAGGACACTTCTGGGATCTTGACGGACTTTCCATCCGTCCTCTACATGCACAATGCCAGATTCGACCAGAGAGCTATCTGAATCCACCCCGCCTAGCAGTCCGGAGAGTTTCAAGAACCAATCGGCAGCTCCGGCTCGATCATCAAAAAGTCTCGATGGCTTTGCTGCAACTTCAGGAAGCTTCGCGAGTTCTGTTTCGGTCCATACCAACTTCACTCCAATAGTTGCCAATAGCAAAGGTGTTGTGCCAAAGAATCCTGTTGCTAAAGCCGCACCAACTCCACCTCCCATCGAATGCCCAAGCACTACATAGGGTTCGTTTACTTCTAGTAAATCGCTTACGTCCGACGCCATGGCACCGAAAGAGTAAGAGTCTGACCATTGAGCAGAACCGTGACCGCGTAAGTCGGGTGCGATAACACGGCCTGACCAATTAGCAGTATTTGCGAAGGAGTCCCAGACACGACCAGTTGCTCCGAGTCCATGAAGCAAAACGATTGTTGGTTTATCAGAGGCCATCAGATCGATGTTAATAGCGAATCTAAAGAACCCAGAGTTATCTGTGATTGAACTGGCGTTTAGTTAACATTTTTCCTTTTAAAGTGCCCAACAGAGCGAAAGCCGCTTGGCAATGGCACCATATAGCGATGCCTGGTAACCGATCACCTTTCCGAGGATGGAAGGTTGTCAATTCAGGCATTGTGATTCAGTTCATCCAAAGCGCTCTGATTATGCAGGCGATGGGTAGCTATCTCGTGGTGTTGGAGCGTCAATTTGGGTGGAGTAAGTCTGTTCTTTCAGCGGCGTTTTCAGTAAACCGTTTCGAATCAGCACTTTTGGGACCTCTGCAAGGTTGGATGCTTGACCGGTACGGCCCGAAGCGAATCGCGAGAATAGGTTCGTTTTTCCTAATAATCGGATTCGTCTGGTTTAGTCGTATACAAAATCTCTGGGAATTTTTTGCATCGTTTCTGTTTATAGCTATTGGGGCGGGGCTGAGTGGTTTCCTGACCGTGACGGTCGCCATAGTTCGCTGGTTCGAGCGTCGCCGAGCTCGTGCTCTAGCCACGGGGAGCCTAGGCTTCGCTGCTGGCGGACTAGCCGTACCCATAGTGGTGTGGTCTATGAACACAAACGGGTGGCGAAGTACAGCATCAATATCTGGCGTCATGGCAGGCATAGCGGTCTATTTCTTTGCTCGGTACCTCGATGGTTATCCCAGCGATTATGGAGAAACTGTCGATGGGATGCCTCCCGAAGAAGTAGCAGAAGCTCCGGCCGCCGAAGGATTAACTTCGGTGCATTTCACAGCTAAAGAAGCGATCAGAACCCGGGCTTTTTGGATGATTTCTTTAGGTCATATGAGTGCGTTGTTTGTTGTGGGCGCTGTTATGGCTCACTTAGCTTTGTTTCTTACTTCCGAACGCGGGTACTCATTGCAGCAAGCAAGTTTTGTTGGTGCAGCGCTTCCGATAATGCAAATAGTTGGTATGACAATCGGCGGTGCCCTGGGAGACAAGATCAATAAGCGATTAATAGCTTCGGTCGCCATGTTTGGGCATGCGGGAGGAATTCTTGTCCTTGCCTTCACGCAAAGTGGATGGATGATTGGAGTCTTTGTTGTGTTGCACGGACTGGCTTGGGGAGCGCGTGGTCCGCTGATGCAGGCCCTCCGAGCCGACTACTTCGGTGCATCCTCTTTCGGTTTCATCATGGGTCTGAGTTCTCTAATCGTGATGCTAGGCACGGTCTTGGGACCCATCATCGCAGGAGTCTTAGCCGATGTAACAGGTAGTTACCGGTTAGGTTTTATCGTCCTGGCCATTCTCGCTGCCCTCGGCATGATGTTCTTCGTTTTGGCGACTCCCCCTAACCCGCCCAACCGGGACTCGGCGCCAATTATCAACTAGCACGGACTCCGCTTCAGCTGCTAAGAGCATCGATGACGCCGACAGATACAACCAAATAAGTAACACAGCAACGGCACCCAATGATCCAAAGGTTGCTTGCAGTTGATCAGCTGAAGCTGCAGCGACGCTCATTCCGAACGTTCCTCCGATCCAGATCAGACCACCAATAGCAACAGCGATGACCCGTGCTCGAGTCCGGGCTGAAGGGCCGACCACCATCCGATATATCCAACCCAACGACATAGATGCAAGCACTAGCACCAGTGGCCAACGAGCCGCCTCTAACCATGGACGAGCCTCATCAGTAAAGCCGATCGCTTCAAGTGTTCTTGGAAAGGCAATCACGCTCCAAATCACTACGGTGGTAACGATCATCGCGACGATAGAAAGCTTCAATGCGAAAATTCTTCCTTGCACCCAATTGTGTGGGCTCTTCCTGGCATGAGCGATTCGTATCGCCATAACGGACGAATTAAAGGCGTTCGAGACTAGCCACAACAGCCCGAATAGACCTATCGCTAAGCTGATGCCCACTCGTCCTTCTCCAATAGAAGTGACACCTCGTAGTTGGGTTACTACTAACTTCCCAGCTTCGCTTGGCAGTGCATCGGTGAGCGGTTCCAACTGGTCGGCCACTTCGTGAGGTTCGGCTACTAAGCCGTAAATCGAGACAACGGCTACTACAGCGGGAACTAAGGCTAAAGCAAAGAAATAGGCGACCCCAGCGGCAGCAAGCAAAGTGTGATGTTCAGATACGTTGGATGTGAATTGACGAAATAGCTGCCAGAACCCGGTGCGTCGACGTCCAGCGTCGCGTCCAGGTTGGGAACTGTTCATCCCAACAGGTTGCCAGCCAAATAGCGCTCCACCAACTATCTGGACCTAAGCCCAGTCCGACCTAGCCCAAGTCGTGCTAATAACAGAGATATGGAAAGTGCCCGATTGTTCGACCCAGCTACCTATACGAACGGGGTTCCATACGACTTGATCGCCAATATGAGACAAGCTGCTCCTGTCCAGTGGATCGAAGAGCCTTCAGTAATGGGATGGGAAGAAGGCCCCGGGTACTGGGCTGTACTCAGTCATGAATTAGTCAATCGGGTGTTGCGTGAACCGACGAGCTTTTCCTCCCATATAGGTGCTACTCAAATTCGAGATCCGGGTACATCTGACATGCTCGCCTTCGTCCAGCGGATGATGCTGAACCAAGATCCACCCAGCCACACTCGCCTTCGCCGGTTGCTTACTAGGTCGTTCACTCCCCGGGCTATAGCCAAACTTGAAGATCGAATAACTGAGCGAGCAAAGCTGATAGTGGACAGATTGGCGCCGCTTGGCCATGCTGATTTCGCAAAAGAAGCCGGTGAATTGCCCTTAATGACTCTCGCTGAGATTATGGGAGTGCCTGAACAAGACCGAATGCTGTTGTTCGATTGGAGCAACAGAGTGATTGGCTACCAGGACGCCGAATATTCGACCTCTGACCAATTTGACCCTCAAACCGGTAGCGAGATGGCACTCAAAGCTCGGGCGATTCGAGACGAAATTGGCGCTGATAGTGACGGCCGCATGCCGGATCCTAGGTCCCGTCAAGGGCTTGCCGACATGTACTTCTACGCTGGAGAATTGGCCCAATATCGGAGGCAGAACCCAGGTGATGACGTGGTGTCAATATTGCTGGCAACTACGGACGATCAAGGAGCCATTACTACCGAGGAATTCGAGACCATGTTCTTTCTGTTTGCCGTTGCAGGAAATGAAACTCTAAGAAACGGAATTCCTGGTGGCATGCTGGCGCTGCTCGAACATCCCGAGCAGATGAATAAGCTAATTAACAACCAAGAACTGCTCCCCTCTGCGATTGAAGAGATGTTGCGGTACGCGCCTCCCGTAATTCACTTTCGCAGAACTGCTACTGAAGACCTTGAGCTTGGTGGTGAGCAGATCAGTGAAGGCGACAAAGTAGTCGTCTACCACGCAGCAGCTAACCGCGATCCTGAAGTGTTCGAAGAGCCAGACGAGTTCAATATTGAGAGAACCCCAAATGACCACGTCACTTTTGGGGCTGGCCCGCATTTTTGTCTAGGTGCCCACCTTGCTCGAATGCAAATGACTGCCATCTTCAACCAAGCACTAACTCGGCTCCCAAATCTGTCTCTCAACGGAAAACCGGAACATCTAGTTTCTAATTTTCAAAATGGTTTAAAACATCTCCCAATGAAATGGGACGTATAGATATTCGCTCGACTTTGCGCACCTCGTAAGTCGTCGTTCAGACCAACAAATTTCCTGGCCGAGTGCTAACTAGCCGAAAGAACTTCAGCCAAAGATCTCTCGGGACGCTACGGTGCGACCATGGGATTGACATTCGAACACTGGAATCCTGAAACGGCGGAACGTTTCAAAAAGTTTGAGCCCGAAAAAGGTATTGACGGGTTTCTAGGGATAAGGATCGACCACGTTGAACCTGGCAAGCTAACTGCTTCGTTTGATGTATCCGATGAGATGATCACCATGATTGGAAATATGCATGGTGGGTGTCTCTCAGCGTTTTGTGACCATGTACTTGGTGTAGTTCTGTACCCGGTGATGCCGAAAGGTTCATGGGCCGCGACGACTGAGTTCAAAATCAATTTACTGAAGCCAGTTAGCGAAGGAACGTGTACAGCGACCGCTGAGGTAATTTCCATGAGCCGGACCACCGCAGTTGTAAGAATCGATGTTGCTAACGGTGACCGTTTGGTAGCGGCGGCGCAGGGAACGTGTCTGATAATGGCTCCTAAATCATGACCCCCGTGCGCGTCGGTGTAACCCCCGGTATCGACATATGGACTCGCCCCTGGGATGAACGCCGCAAAGTGGTGGAGTTAGTGGCCGATGCAGGAATTGATCATGTGTTCTTCGCAGACCATGTCAGTTTCCGAGTGGGACATGGTCACGACGGGATGGTTGTAGCTGCGGCGGTAGCTAACTTGCACCCAACAATAGGAATCTATATTGGCGTATACCTGCTGCCCCTTCGACACCCCATACCAGTAGCGAGACAACTCGCCAATCTCGCGGAGATGGCTCCGGGTCGCATCAGCTTCGGGATAGGAGTTGGCGGCGATGACCGCCACGAAGTCGAGATTTGTGGTGTAGACCCGACTACCCGCGGAAAGAGAACTGATGAATCGCTTTCAGTTCTTCAAAGATTGTTAGCTGGGGAGACTGTCGACCATGTGGGAGAATTTTTTGAATTTGAGCAAGCTCGAATAATCCCAACACCGGATCCGCCGATTCCCGTTTATGTCGGTGGACGTGCAGACGCGGCGCTGCGTAGGGCTGGTAAATACGCAGATGGTTGGCTGGGTATTTGGTGCTCAAGTGAGCGGTATGCGGACTCAATAGCAATATTTGATCGAGCCGCGGAAGAAGCCGATAGACACATTCAAGCAGATCACGGAATCCAGTTGTGGGTTGGAGTCGGAAAAGACCGCGTAGAAGCAGCATCGTTTGTAGGACCCGCCATGGAAGGCTTCTACCGGGTTCCTTTTGACAAATTTGCGAGATACACCCCTCACGGAACAGTGGACGACATCGTGGATTTCTTGGCCCCCTATTTAGAAGCAGGCTGCCGCCATTTCAACCTAACTCCCGTAGCATCGACGCCCGAAAAAGGCATTGAAGTCATAGCTGAAGTCGGTGAACGGCTGCGCAGAATGACTGACTAACCTTGAAGACATGAGCGATGCAGGCGATCCAGGTTTCTTGGTTAAACCCATAGCAGGCGCGTTGGGAGCTGAGATCGAGGGCATCGACTTAAGGCAGGTCGAGCTGGCTCAAGCCAACCAAATTCGAGAATTGTTCAATCGGTACCACGTCCTAGTTTTTCGAGAACAAACACTGTCTCCGTCGCAGCAGAAAACGTTTGCTCAGCAATTTGGCCCGCTCGAAATCCATCCTTATATAACTGGTTTAGAAGAAGTTCCCGAAGTTGTTCCCATCATCAAAGAACGCGACGAAAAGATTAATTTTGGTGGAGGTTGGCATTCCGATATGTCCTTCCTCTCGAAACCTCCGCTGGGTTCACTTCTCTATGCTCTAGAGGTACCCGAATATGGTGGTGACACTCTCTTTTCTAACCAACATGCCGCATATATGGCGCTTTCGGACACAATGAAATCAATCCTGAATCGCCTCAAAGGACTTCATTCGGCTGCAAGCCAATACGGAAGAGGCGGCGATTCCGAAAAACGGAATTACGGATCCATGAAACTAGAAGTCTCAGACCAAGCTCACGAGCTGGTCGAGCATCCGATCGTGCGTACACATCCAGAATCAAAATTAAAATCTCTCTACGTAAACCGGCCTTTCACCGAAAGTATCAAAGGTATGGAAAGACCTGAGAGCGACGCTTTGTTGAACTTCCTATATCGGCACTGTGAACAAGAACGTTTTACCTGTCGAGTGAAATGGGAAGCTGGAACATTAACAATGTGGGACAACCGAATCGTTCAACACTACGCATTGAACGACTACCAAGGACAAAGACGACACATGAATCGTGTGACCGTTGGCGGCGACGCGCCTAAATAAGCGACAAGAGATTCTTAGAAGAAGTCATCAAATCATGTGCCTGTTAGCTCATCGTGGATTCACGCGCGAGACTTCACTGCACGCGCAGCTCCACCCGGGAGCTATATAAGGGGGTACCAGTGCGGCCGCTCGAAGGAATCAAAGTACTTGACCTCAGCAGAGTGCTGGCAGGCCCATTCGCGGGACGCATTCTGCATGACTTAGGAGCGGAGGTTGTCAAAGTCGAACCCCCCGAGGGCGATGTAACAAGAAACTGGGGGAAGGTGCGAGCTGGTCTCGCTGGCTACTACACCCAACAGAACGCGGGAAAGAGCAATGTGTGCATCGATCTCCGAGCTGAAGGAGGACCTGAGCTTATTCGGCGACTAGCAGCAGAGGCCGATGTGCTTATCGAAAACTTTCGACCCGGCATCATGAAAAAATTTGGTCTTAGCTACGAAGACCTCAAAACGATCAATAAAAAGCTGGTCATGCTCTCGATCTCAGGCTTTGGCCAAGAAGGCCCAGAATCTGGACGCGCCGCATACGCTCCGATATTGCATGGAGAATCAGGGTGGCTCCAACGGAGTGCAGAATGGAATGAACAACCCGTTACCGATCTAAATCTCTCTGCTGCAGATACCAACGCCTCCTTGCATGGCACTATCGGTCTTTTGGCGGCGTTACGGGTGGCTGAACTAACTGGGGAAGGCCAACACATAGATATGTGCATGCTTGACGCATTTCTTGCCACCGATGACACGAGCCATGTAGGTCTTGATGGAGTCCGCTACTCATCAGCAGGCGGACTGGTATGGGAAGGAGTAGACGGACCAGTTCTAACAGCAGGAGATTTTCGCTGGATATGGAAACAGCTGCACGAAGTGCATGGACTGGAAGATCAAGCACCCGAAAATGCCGATATCCCTACTAAACGCTCCTTCCGAGAAGCAGCAATCAACGGGTTTCTCAGTTCGTTTGACTCTCGGGCTGAAATGTATGAAGCGCTAGACGCATGCAATTTGGCATGGGGTGACATCAAAACAATCGCAGAAGCGTACGACTCACCAACTGCTCAGCATCGCGGTTCGTCCGTCGCCATAAACGCTCGAGATGGGTCGACCAGAAGAGTCGCCCAAACCCCATACAGGTTCTCCAACAGCGACTCCGGACTCGAACCTGATGCTGTAGCGCCTTACCGAGGTGAACATAACTCCGATGTGTTGGAAAGCTGGTTGAATGCAAGCCACCATGAGGTGGAAATACTTTCCCAGTCGGGTGTCCTCTTGAAAGAAAACAGAACCGAGGAGGTTCGAGATGGCAAGGCTTGATGGAAAGGTTGCAGTTATAACAGGAGCCGCTAGTGGCATGGGAGCAGCGACGGCACACTTATTTGCTTCTGAAGGAGCACGTGTGCTGGTGACCGACATGGATAGCGAGAAAGGGCAACGCGTTGCAGCTGAACTCGGAGATAGCGGTGATTTTTTTCACGTCGACGTATCACGAGAAGCTGATGTGGCTGGCGCCATCATGCATGCCAGATCTAGATGGGGCCGAGTAGATGTCATGTTCAACAATGCAGGCTTCGGAGGTGCTAGAGGTCCGATTGAGTCAATTAGCGAAGCTGACTTCGACATAACAGTTGACGTGCTCCTCAAGGGTGTCTTTTTCGGGATGAAACATGCAGCACCAGTGATGAAGGAACAACAGTCGGGTTCCATTATTTCAACTGCTTCGGTTGCGGGTTTACAAGCTGGGGAATCTCCTCACCTTTACACAGCTACGAAATCCGCTGTAATCCACCTCACCAAATCTGTTGCACTCGAACTTGGCCAGCAGGGCATAAGAGTCAACGCGATTTGTCCGGGGGTAGTTGCCACCCCGCTAGCACATGGACCCCTAGACGAAGAGCGGCGCGAAAAATTTCGAGATCGTTTTGGCCGTCACCAACCCATCGGTCGAGTAGGTGAACCCGAAGACATAGCTAACACTGCTTTATTTTTGGCCTCTGATGACTCAACTTTTGTTACAGGAACTGCGATGGTCGTAGATGGAGGAGCTCAAGCGGGTCGAGCGTGGCATCGTCAGAGTGAACTTATGACCGGGCAGGGGCCCATCAAGTTGTATAGACCCGAAGGTAGGTGAGGGCCTTCCCCGGGTAACTTTGTGGAAAATGGAACCAGTCGATCCCTATGAATGTCTCAAACTATGGAAGCGTTAGCCGACTTAAGTCGGCGGGTCACTTCGATGGATGCTCAAACCGAGGAAGAACAGGTGGCTGAAGACCGAGTGAGCGAAGATGTTTTTGTTCCGGGTGGCGACAAATTGCCGGCAGCTGAACACCGAAACTTCGACACCTTCTATGCGGCTCACCGTGACCAGATAGCAAGAGCGCTTAGTTTGAGCCTGCGTAACCCTGATCTCGGAGCAGAGGCCGCTGATGAAGCATTTGTGAGGGCTTGTCAACGCTGGGCGGAAGTCTCAACATTTACCAACCCTCAAGGTTGGGTTTATCGCGTAGGCATGAATTGGGCACGTTCGTGGCTGCGCCGAGCGCGAAGAGAACGAGAGAAACGCCCCTTACTCGCCGAAGGTGAATTCGCTGAAGATGAAATAGTCGATGTTGACTTAGAGAGAGCTTTGGGCAGTCTGACCCCCACGCACCGAACAGTCGTAGTTGCCCGATTTTTCATGGAATGGTCAGTTGACGAAACAGCGGAAGCACTTGGTATTCGACCGGGGACAGTTAAAAGCAGGCTAAGCCGAGCATTGAGCCAACTCGCCGGCGAACTAGGAGATAGTTCGAAATTAGCCCCCACATCAGACCAGGAGGATAACGACCTTGAGTTTTGATGACGAAGTGCGACGGCACTTACGCGACACAGGTGAACAGGTCACGCTGACACCAGGCCTAGTTGATGCTGTACGCGTTCGAGCTGCAAACAGGGCTCGCCGCCGTCGACTAATTTTCGGCGGTTTAAGTTCGCTCGCGATGATCGCGATAGCGGGAGGTCTAGTCACAGTATTTATGGGGGGAAATGAGCAAGGTTCGTATTCGGCTGAGGTTGCTGAACGGGCGGAAAGCTCTATAGACATCAATGATTCTGGGAGCGAGTTGACAGGAAATTCAGAAACCGCTCTTGTCGCCTCTGGTGCTCCCACCTATGAGACCGTCCCGGCGCCCGATGATGAAGCCGAGGGCTCTGCCCTTTTGTTGGGTGACACCGATCCCAAAGAATGGACCGAAATAATTAGCCCAGTCCCAGGGGCGACCACAGAATACGTCTACTCAGGAGACACAGTGCTCGCTCGGGTCGGCCCTCAATGGTTCGTGAGAGACGAGTCTTCATGGCGAGAGCTCGACTTACCTGATTCGCTTGACGTAGTAGCAGTGGACCTAGGCGCCGGTGAAGAGTTCCTTCGAGTCGCAGGTTGGTTGGGCGAGGATCTGTGTAACAGGAAACTAGTTGCGCAAATTAAAGAAGAGGATCAGTGGCAGCAATATGAAATCCCGGATCAGCTGCCACAAGGACTCAGCAGCTCGGTATCTGGAGCTCGACTTCGTGTCACTGACCATGAACTAGCCATGTCGCGGATTGAAGAAATCGCCGTTGATCCAGTTTGTCTGCTTCGGAGTCTGGGAATCGACGCAGTGGAGGCTGAAATTGTTGGTGACCTTATTTATGCAACTGACCCAAAAGCAGGCCGAGTCATACATTCACTCAACAAGCTGGGGCCGTTGGAAGTACAGGAGTTCATCACCAATGGTCCCACGGAGCGTTCGGTGTTCGTCCGATCCACTGATGGGAAAAAGTGGATCACGACCCCCCTTTCCCTCAATCGGATAACTGAAATAGGGGTCGTTGATGGCATCGTAATGATCGAAGATACAGAGCACACGGTTCATGATGGACAAAGAATCAAACGCTCCGAAGTAAAGCCGAACGACTCGGAGCAACTCATCGATGCTTTCGTCACATCGTCAGGAATGACGATGCTGTTCCAGCGAGATGAAGAAATTTGGATACAAGATGTGACCGGCGAACATCCTCTCGACCAGGTAAGCAGCGACCCTGTCTTGTGGGGCAGACTAGGGCGGGTTCTTGCGACGGTAACGGTGATTGTGGAAACTCAACAGGGTCAGACCCTATTGATGTTGAGTGATTGAGACAGAGGAGAAGGTCTAGCGTGACGGATATCGGACTTCGATCGACAGTCGAACAAGCGGATTTGATTCAGCGGGGAGAACTCTCCAGTCGAGAGTTGACCGAACACTTCATTGAGCGCATCGAACGTTTAGATGGTGAGATTAATTCTGTAATTACAAGAGATTTCGAGACTGCGCTAGCTGAATCAGATGTTGCGGATGCAAGTCAACAAAAAGGGCAGTCGCTGGGGGTTCTGCATGGTGTTCCCATAACAGTTAAAGATGCCTTACAGACCAAGAACCTTAAATCGACAGGTGGAGCGACTGAGCTTCGAGACAACGTCCCCTCACAAGATGCTGCCGTAGTGGCATCCATCCGTCGGCAAGGTGGAATCGTAATGGGGAAGACCAACCTTCCACGTTGGTCAGGAGACATTCAGGCCTACAACGATATTTTTGGGACAACGAACAACCCATGGGACATATCCCGTGGCCCAGGAGGATCGTCAGGCGGTGCAGCTGCAGCTGTAGCTATGGGTTTTACGTCTTTCGAAATTGGGACGGATATAGGTGGATCGATCCGCTTTCCCGCAGCCTTCAATGGTGTTTGGGGACACAAGCCGAGTTTCGGGGTTATCCCAACTACTGGTTATCTGGACCACATAGATGGTGGATTGAACGAGGCAGATATCAACGTTTTCGGACCCATAGCGAGAAGCGCACAAGACCTTGAGCTGTTGCTGACAGTGATGAAGAGGAACTCGCCCCCCTGGGTAGCTGAGTTAGAGGCAGCCCCTGAGGACTTAAAGGATTTGAAAATAGGGGCCTGGCTAGACGATGAATTCTGCCCGGTTGACGATGAGGTTCGTGAACAGCTTGAAAAGGCCGTCGACGCCTTAGAAAAAGATGGCATATCTGTTGATCGGTCAGCCAGACCTGAACTAGATCCTGACGAAGCAGCCATGTTGGGACTGTGGCTAGTTCAAAGAGCTATCTCTCAAAGTACTGACAGCGATGGTCCAGGTCACAGGATTTGGCTTGACCAACATGTTCGGCGAGAAGAATTGAAACTGAAATGGGCTCAATTCTTCGACAGATACGACGCGGTCATCATGCCTGTTTGCTTCGTACCGCCCTTTGAACACCAGCAACAAGGCGACTTTGGAAGCCGAACACTCAGATGCAATGGGGAGCATCGAAATTATATTGACGTCGTGAAATGGACGACGATGGTCGGGATGGCGTATCTACCCTCGACGGTTCCGCCAATAGGGCTAGGCGCGTCGGGTATGCCGATTGGCTGTCAAGTAGTAGGCCCGTACGGTGGTGACAGGCTGACCATAGCTTTGGCTGGCAGGATCGGTGATCTCATGGGCGGCTACCAGCCGCCCCCTCGCGCTCTATAACCTTTCGAACATCAGCGATCGCTTCTCGAAGGTTGGGTAGCGAGGCGCATATTGCTTCGGAATCACTAGACAAGAAAGCGAACACGACGCTGCTAACTGATTGGCGAGTTGTTTCCTCGAGCGCCGCGGCGTAAGTAGCACCTTGGAGGCGATAGCGGTCAACCTTGTGGTCTATTTCGTTTGGCTCGACCTGATCGGTTTTGTAGTCGACGACAACCAGCCCTTGTTCTGTTTCGTACACGAGGTCTACGTAGCCTTCGACAATTTTTTCACCTATGGGGCACGCAACATGGAGTTCACGCCAATACCGATTCTGGATAGCTAGTTGAATTTCTTCACTAGAAATTGCCGAAGCGGCCAGGGCAGCAACTTCGTCTGAAAGTTCTCCTATGCCTTCAGCTTCGGCATGAATTCTGGCAAGCGTTTTTAGGCCTTCCCCGCTTGCTAAATCGACTGTCTGAAGAACGCCGTGGACAGCGCGCCCAATAGCGGTGCCGTAGCGACCTCTGCCTTGGATTGGCAACTCTGATTCGTCGAAATCCTTTAACAGTCCAGGTTCGTGAATTTCGTTGCCGCTAGGAACAGCAATGAAGTCATCGGCGGATTTAGCTATTTGGGTAGCGCTCATAAATCGGGGTTGACTGCTGAATTCGATTGCCTTGTTGTAGCGGTCACGCCATTCAGACAGGCCTGGGCGTGAGACCGGAAGCTTTAGTCGTTCGCCATCCCACACCTCGTTGTGGTTTGAGTAGCTGGCTTCTATGTATTCGGCGCCCGTCAAAGCACTGGCGATTAGATGTGCCGGAGTTTGTATCTCAGGGTCAGGGTTTGATGGGGCTTCTTTGCGGTGTAACGAAATGACCAAGTGGTCCCGTGCACGGGTGCAAGCCACGTACAAGGTTCGAATTGACTCATCATGTGTAAAGATTTTTTCTGCTTGAGCCCACTTATCGAAACCGAGTGTTTCGAGCCCTTTCCGGATTTTCACATCAGGTATACCGGTGTTGGACGTGTGTCCCACCATCACCCCGGACTGGCTCTTTGTTTGGAGCGGCAGCCCCGCAACTACAGCAATGGGAAACTCAAGGCCTTTCGCAGCGTGAATAGTCATGATCTGGACGGAGTCATCGTCATCTTCAGATAGAACCGTTTCGACTGACCTAGCGTTTTCAGCTGTTTGCTGAGCAATCCAAAAAATAAATGATTGGAGATTTCCGTTGGCTGTATCGGACCACGCTCGAGCTTGGTCAGCTACATACCGGAAACGCCGCAGGGATTCGCGTGGATCTGGACGGGTGGCGCATTGTTCTATGAGTTGGCGATCTGTGATGATCTGCCCGATCAACTCTGAAGGAGTCAGGATTGAACATTGTTCATGCAGTTCAGCGAGATGAGCTAGTCCGGCGGCAACAGGGCTGTCGCCTTCGGCTCGTTTCGTGTGTTCTTCGATGGTGATGGTGTTCCACGCCCACGGATCTGAGTTCTTTGTCTTGAATTGGTACAAATCGTCGTCCCCGCATCCATAGACCGAAGATCGCAGTGCCGACACGGTGGCTAAGGAGTCAGTTGGATTGTTGATAGCCCGAAGACACATAACTAGGTCTCGTATCTCCTGGCTTCGCCAAACATTGTTGGTGGAAGCAACTCGGTATGAAACTCCAGCCCGTTCGAAATCCCTCTGGATGTTGGTCATGGCTGATCTCGTGGGAACCAATACTGCAACGTCGCTGAATTTTGCTGCCGTCCACTCGCCGTCCTTGTGCACCGGCCAACCCTCTTTGACGATATGAAGAATGGTTTGAGTGATGTCGTGAGCTTCAGAGAGTTGCACACTGTCTGCAGTTGGCTTTTCGGTTCCTGATGTTTCGTGTGCAGTAACACCTAACACAGTGACTGCATTTCCGGCAGGTGTGCTTTCTCGGATCGGAACTAGAGGTGTGTATCCGGGCTGACTATTGTCACGATGTTGAATTAGCTTGCCGAAGACCTCGTTTATCCAAGAAATTATTTCGGGGGTACTGCGGAAATTTGTGGATAGCAGGAATTGCCCATCCTGATATTTCTCTTGTGCATCTAGGTACAGGCTGATGTCTGCCCGGCGGAATCTGTAGATGGATTGTTTGGGGTCCCCGACGAAGAACAAACGACCGGGAAGAGTTGGTGTGGTTTGCCATGAAGTCGATGGTGTGATGTCAACTGGGGATGCAATTAAGGTCGCGATTTCGATTTGGATTGGATCCGTGTCTTGGAACTCGTCGATGAGAAGGTACTTGTATTTGTTGTGCACCTTTGACCGGATCAGATGACCTTGGGTTGGGCTGTTAAGTATCTCTCGGGCTGAAACTAAGAGATCGTGATAGTCGAGACGGCCCAGTTTTCGCTGTTCGACTACACCATCCAGTATGAAGTCGGTAAGACAAGCAGTGAGTCGACGAAGAATGAGATCAGTCAGTGATGCTCGGAAGAAAGCCACGTCTGCCGTGTAGCTCTCGAATTGAGATCGAAGACTCTCTATGTCAGTCCAGTTGGTTTTTCGTCCTTTTGTGTTCCCAGAGGGCAACTTGGTTTTGGCAAGCGTGTCAATTTGTTGGATCTCGTCAAAATCGGTTTCGAGTTCATGCACAAATTGGCGGATCGCTTCCAGGCTTTTGGTCATCGAGTCTGAATCAGCGGAACCTATGAAGGTGTTTTCTTGAAGAGCTAAGGCATGGCCCTTAGCAATAAGGTCTTCGAAGTCAACGGCAGCAGGATCGGGGTGCTTTGTTGGCTTCAGCAAATCCCAATTTTTGTGCAGTTCGTTTGCCAATGGCAGCAGATCTTTGGCTGGATTGATGCCGAGTGCGTCGCTAATCAATAAGGTCCGGGACCACTCCGGGTCTAGCAGGAGCGAATCCAAGAATTTTTCGAATCTTTCTATGAATTCAACTTGGCTAGAGATTTCGTCAAGGACCTCGAAATTTGGCGGAAATTTAGCTTCTATGGAATGTTCGGTGAGGAGTCGCCGGGCGAAGCGGTGCAGTGTAGAAATTGCAGCATCATCGAGTTTGGTCAGGGACAGATCCAATCGTTTTCGTATCGTTGGTTCGGAAGAGTTGGCTAAGAGTTCCTCGAGGCGTGATCTAATACGGTGTCGAAGTTCTGCAGCTGCTTTGTTGGTGAAGGTGATGACCGCCACGTCGTCGAGGGACACGTCAGAGGAGGTGACAAGGTTGATGACTCTGCCTACTAAGGCTTCAGTTTTTCCACAACCAGCGCCTGCTTCCACGAATAAACTCTTGTCATGATCAGACGCGATGGCGTCTCGTGCATGCTGATCTGGAGGTATGACGTCGCTATTCATCGTCGCTCTTCTCATCGCTAGCAACAGCCTCTTCGCCTCGGAGTTGGGTGTACGGGTGGAGCGAGTCCAGTAGCGACAGTGCCTTCCATTTTTCATCTATTTCTCTAGTGCCGAGCGCGTCGGGGTCACAGAACACACATTTACCGACGCCGCTCCACTTAGACGATGAAGGCGCGGGTTTGGGAGGAAATAGACCACCTTCTATTCCGTCAACGATGACGTCTATCGCTTCGTCGAAGGCATTAAGAACGTCGTAGCTGACCAGGTAACCTCTCGTTGCCCATTTTTGAGAATCGCTGGTGAACCAGTAGCTGGCATGGGTCTCGTTAACGCCCTGACCTAGATAGCTGTTTGCTGCGGCAGCGTAGAGAGGGAGTTGAAGTTGAGAGCCCCCTAATATGGGATTATCGGGACTGAGTTGTTTGTAGGTATCGAGTTTGCCGGTTTTGTAATCGACTACTACAAGAGTTCCCGCGGCCGTTTTCTCGACCCGATCGACACTGCCTCTGAAAGTCACGGTTCGTCCAGACGGGAGCGTCCGTTTGAGTGGTGGGAAATCGCCATCCGGTAAACCGAATTTGAGTTCGGTAGCGACGACGGTTCCTCGTGGCTCTCTTTGACTGTCGAATTTTAAGATTCCGACTAAATCGTTGAGTAACTGTTCACGATCTCGATTCCAGAACAGTGGTCTTCCGACAAGACCCTGGGTTTCCAGTTCTGTTGCGACTTCCATGCCGATTTGTCTCATCAACAAGATGTCGTGTTCGTTGTACTGCCGATCCGGGCCTGGTGGAGTGCCTTTGGAAATTTGGTCGCGGAAGAATCGGTCGGCAGCCTCATGAATCAAAGAGCCACGCATAAGGGCCGAAATCCGGAATTCGTGTCGAAAAGACTCTGGTTCGTCGACGTTCAAGACATGGCGCATGAAATAGCTGTGCGGGCAATCAACCCACTGCTTCAGACGTGTTGGTGACAGTACGTTGGTCCGGACTGCTGTTGGATTGACTAGACCGCTGAGATTGCCGTCGAATCGGGTAAACCTGCTGCTATTTCGACTGTCGATCAACTGCCGGCCGGCTTCAAACGACGAGGTGTTATTCAATAAGACAGTCGCGAGATCCTGACCTTCGTCTCGGCTATCCAACAGCGACGCTAAATCGAATTCTTGAGATGATGCGGGGAAGTTTGAATTTCGAAGGCCGGAAATAAAGGATGGCTGATGTATCGCCCATGAGTGTTGCGGATCCATGAACGCATCGTTGAGTGAAGGGGCTCCCATGCGCTCAGCCATTTGCTCTAACCACCGTGCGGGATAGTTCTCTTTGTGTTGACGTAAATCACCACGAGGAAATAGCACTGTGTTCGCATTAGATGATGAAAGAGCGGCAAGAAAGCGCCGGTGGTCATCGTTAGTGACATCGCGCGATATCGAAAGCGCTCCGTTGAGGTGGGCGCGGTCTTCGTCCGAGATGATCCCGTTCTTGCGGGGGGCCGACGGAAATGTCCCTTCAGCTAAGCCAAGAATGAAGGTGTGCTCAAAATTAAGACCCCAGGCTTGGTGTATGTCTCCGACAAGGACACCTTGGCCGAGTTTGCCGATACGTTCGTTATGGTCTTCTAACTGTGTTTCCAAGCTTCGACGAAAGACGCTAAAAGTTGTGGTGGGTTCAATTCTGGTCAGATTTTGTAACTGATCCAGAATCTGTTCGACTGCCGTGAAGTCGCCGGTGCGCTGTCCAACCTGGTTATTCGCCCCTAAATAGCGTTCGATGGCTTGCTTGAGCCACGAGCAGAGTCCCACCCATTCGGTCGGCAAGTTTTCAGGGTTCACAATCTGGTTCAACTCTGTTACGAAGGCCAATAGATCGTCGACTTCGTGTGCTCTTTTCTCGTAACGACTTGACTGACTGTCGTCTCCGGTGCGAATCCTTTCTTTTGCAGCGGTAGCTACCAGTTGTTCCTTATGTCGGGACAGTCGTTCCGACCAGTCCTCTAACCCTGCACTCACTCCAGCAGCTATGGCTGCTTGAGACCAAGAAACCGAAGGGGTGGACAGGGGACTGTCGACTTGCATACATATTTGGGAGCTGGAAAGGAAGTCGAGGACAGCGTTGATATCCAGATTTTTGTCTGGCAAAGCCAACAAACTTCTGATGAAGCGTCCAAGCATCGAATCAGCAACTGTTCGAGACGAAACCCCACTGAAGGAAACTCCGGAGTCGTTGAGGTGTTCCTCAAGTAGTCGGGCATAGGGGTTTCGGTGGGGATAGAGAACCGCTATCTGGCTGGCAGTAACACCTTGATCGAGTAAGCCGATGACAGCTCGGACCGTGGTTCGAACCTCGTCGTCAGGATCACTCACTGAAATAACTGTGCTGACAGAAGCGGGAGCGACGTTTGAAGATAAGGGTTGTGTGTTGAAAAGATTAGCGACCCTGTTGGAATCGCGATCTGCTTCTCCGTTGCCGGTTAAGCCAATTAAGGCCGTCACGGAGCTGACCTCAGATAAGCGAGAAAGAAACGCTGTCTCAGTATTAGCTAGCCGTTGGGGGAGAAAGAGCACCAATCTGCCGACGTCAGAGACTTTTTCTAGAGCTAGATCAGTAGATCGAAAAAGATCGAACTCATCGAACCATTTGTCCTCTAGTAACTGGTTGGCGGCGCTGCAAACGCGAACTACTTCGCTACCTCTCTCTCCGGTCGACGCAAGTACATTCAGATCGCCTGCTTCTAAATCGCGAAGTTCGCGGTATACGCGAACAAGCTCCCTTTCTGTTGCCCCGTGGTGAGCAATCGGTTCGAATATTCCCGGGTTATCGGTAAGTATTTGGCGTATCGCGGCGCCGATGACAACGCCTCGTATTGGCTGCCGTCCTTGGGCTAGGAAAGTATGACCAGCGACGGCTTCAGCAAGTCGGTACGAAGTTAAGAAATCTGTTCCGACCAGCCCCGAGCCAACCCAAGATGTCGCTCCGTAGTTGCCTGTAGCCAGTTCCCTGCGCAGAGTAACTGCCACGTAGTTACTCGGCACTATGACACATACCGGCGCGAACACATCCTGACTTTTTGCATCGCGAAGCAGTCCGGCGAGTTGCTCGTTAGCTTCGCTGCCAAAGCCGACTTCGCGACCGTCAATCATGGCACCAACCTTAGGGCTGGGGAGTGACTGTCATATATGAACAAAACAACTCAACCCTATGTGTCAGTCATCTTTGCAACCACTGGTGCCATGGCGTCTACCTCGCCCTCATGGATGACCCAATAACTTGTGCCATACAACTCTCGGTATTGATGAAGTTGGTCACAAACATCATTGATGGTTCCGGCGAGCACCATCGGGATAGTCCTCGCTTGCTCCGGCGACAGACCGAACATTGGGGCCATGCCCTCAAACATTTCATCTGCCTCTGAAGTGGTGTTGGTTATCGCAGTCATAAACGTGTTCATCTGCAACTCGATCTGAGGAAACCGATCTCCAGCGGCTTCTTCGACCCAATTGCGACGCTCTAAAAATCTCTCCCCAAGAGCGGATAATGCTGTTTCAGGACCCACAGAACCAGCGTGGAGTGACGCGTTAAGACCAACAATGTCGGCTCGCAAGGCCGCTTCGGTAAGAACCCGTTTTCCGCCTCCACCAACGATTATCGGCGGACCACCGGGCTGAATTGGAGACGGAGTACCGGCTAAACCGCTGATCTCGTAATGGCTGCCTCGAAAATCGAAAGGTTCGTCGGACCATAAACCTTGAACAACCTCTATGGCCTCAATCATCCGGTCTATACGAACACCGGGCCGGTCGAAGTTGATACCTGCAGCGTTGTAGTCATCATTCATCCACCCTGCGCCGATTCCGAATTCGACTCTGCCGTTCGAAACGACATCAAGAGTCGCGATTTCTTTGGCCAGAGTTACTGGATGTCGATAATCCACGTCGTACACCAGAGCAGCTACTCGAAGAGTTGATGTCGCTTCCGCAGCCACTGTTAGAGCAACTGTGGGCGCCCATTGATCGTCAAAATGATCGGGGCAAAACACTGTGCTGTAACCCAGATCCTCAATCTTGCGGACACTTTCCCTGTAAGTATCACCTGAAGTGGATTTAGAAAACTGGACACCGAACCGAAACGGATGCATCCCCGCACCCTAACGTGGTTCGATGCCCTCTCTTGTCCCTAATGAATATCCTGATGCTCTATTTGCGTTCGTCGACGGAGAAGTAAAACCAACTGAACTAACACGCGGACCTTGGAGTCATGGGGTGATGCACGGTGGTCCTATATGTGGGTTACTTGCATGGATCCTAGAAACGAAACTCAACCGAGGGGATCTGGTATGCACCCGGTTGACGGTCGAAATCCTTTCCGGAGTCCCGGTCGAGAATTTGGCAGCTTCCAGTGAGGTCATCAAGAACGGTAAACAAACAGCGGTAGTAGAAGCATCCATATCGCGCGAAGGGACAATGCTGGCCAGAGCAACTTCACAATGGTTAGCGAGACCCGGAGAAATAGTGGAGAACAACCGAGCAGTTCTCGATATTCCCATAGTGCGTGCCGACCCTGGGTCTCACCCAGACATCGAATATCCGAGGCCCGGCTTCAACGCAGACGCTGTAGACCTAAGAATCATTTCGGGCTCAACGGAGGAACCTGGTCCTGGTCGTATATGGGCTCGATTAGATCACCCTCTGGTTGCTGGTGAATCTCCTTCTCTGTTTCAACAAGTAGCTACGTTGTCTGATCTTGGAGCTGCTGTTGGCTGGGAAAACGCAGACGATGACCAGCCTCTGATCAATACCGATGTCACTCTTCAGTTACTTAGGGAACCTCACAATGAGTGGGTTCTATTTGAATCTAACGTCCAACGAGTAACCAATAATCTTGCGTGCTGTAAGACAACTTTGACAGATCAAGCTGGTCTCCTGGGATGGGTATTGCAGAGTCAGATGGTCGCTCCCAGCAACATTCAATTTTGACTTATTTGTCTAAAAAGTGACGGTTCGCGCCACGCGAGGTCAAGAGTTATCGCCGACCGCACCAGTCTTGATCAATGCATCAATCTCAGCGTCATCATGGCCGGCATCAGCCAAAATTTGACGAGTGTGCTCACCCAACTTTGGTGCAGGGAACTTAGGGCCGACCTCAGCTTCTACGAATCGCATAGGCGCGGCGACCGTGCGATAGGTTCCAATCTCTTCACTGTCGAGTATCGGGAACAAGGACAACGCCTCTGCTTGAGGGTCAGATGCCACCTCATGAAGTGCGAGCACTGGACCCCAAATAATCCCATTGGAGTCAAATATTTCTCCCCATTGGTCTCGACTTTTGTGAGATAGGGCATCATCGATAGCGGCGACGATCTCTGGCATGTGCTTAAAACGTCCCCGGATATCTTGAAACCTGTCGTCGCTAAGAAGGTCCTCTCGTTCGATAACGGCGCATAGCTTGGGCCAAGCGCTCTCTTCTGGCATATTCAAAACCACCCATTTCCCATCACCGCATGGATAACGATTGGCAGTTGGGATGATCATGTTTTCTCGTGCTCGAGGACGAAGCGGCGCATGATCCACAGCGGTGATCGCGTAATCAGTGGCTTGAGTCCAAATAGCCGTTTCGTATAGCGACGTTTCTACCGTTTGAGGTTCTCCAGTTCGTTCAGCGAGTCGGAGAGCAGCCAGAATTGCGCCGACAAACGCGAGCCCCGTGGTGTGGTCTCCTTGGGCCGGTCTAGCCATTGGCACCGTGCCGGCCTCGCCCTCTCGCATAGCGTCGTACAAACCGGACCGGCCAAAGAAAGCTGTGACGTCGTAACCAGGTCGGTGAGCTTCAGGGCCTCTCGTGCCATATCCGGTAAGGGTTGCATGAACAATTCGACTATTGACCGTTTGTAGGGCATCTGGATCTAACCCGAATCGCTCCTGGCGGTGTTGCAGCAGGTTGCACATAAAAATGTCGGCTGTTGCGACTAGAGCACGTACGACCTCGATGCCTGCATCTGATTCCAGATCAACGGCGATCGACTTTTTTCCCCGGTTGGAAACATCGAATTGGTAGTCGAAACCCTTCTTCTCATCCGAAACTTTTGCGGGTCGACCCATGTTGCGCATCGGATCACCAGTTAACGGTTCGACCTTGATGACGTTGGCTCCAAGGTCGGCAAGAATCGCGCCAGCGCTGGGAGAAGCCATCCAATTATCGATTTCTACAACGGTCACATCTTCCAATGGTGCAGTCATCGAATAACCTCCTGGACGCCTAAAGGGAGACTAGTCAAATAACTGTTACAACCTCAGAGTTGGATGGATCTCAAAATAGAACCATATGGAGATGGGGACTTCGACCATGCACCTGTTGTCGCAGGTCGTTACTCTGCTGGGATGCAGATAAAAGACAAAGTTGCCATCGTCACCGGTGGAGGTAGCGGAATCGGCGAAGCGTTGGCAAAAAGATTTCATGATGAAGGCGCTAGTGGCGTGGTGGTTGTCGACAGAGATAAATCGAATGCTGAGCGCGTAGCCCAAATAGTTGGTGGTACCGCGGTCGAACTAGACGTAACAGATGAGGATGGGGTTACTGACCTTGTCAACCAGACGATAAAAGATCATGGGAATCTCGACATTTTCGTATCCAACGCTGGTTATGTAACTCAAGGAGGTGTGGAAGCCGACAACGAAGAGATTCAACGCATGTGGGAAGTGCACGTCATGTCTCACATATATGCGGCGAGGGCATCGATACCTGCAATGGTGGCGAACGGAGGCGGCTATTTGTTGAACACAGCGTCAGCAGCTGGCCTGCTTACCCAACTCGGGTCGATGCAGTACTCGATTACGAAAGCCGCTGCTGTATCACTGGGAGAGTTCTTGGCGATCACTTATGGGGAACGAGGTATTCGAGTTTCAATGCTTTGCCCGCAGGCGGTAGAAACAAACATCCTGTCCAATAGTCCTGACCGTCTCGACCAAGAGAGAGGTACTCCAGGCAGCGCGGCAGGCGATGGGGTCCTTTCAGCGGAACAACTAGCTGACACTGTGATCGACTGTATGACTGAAGAGCGTTTCCTCGTCCTCCCTCACCCTGAAGTACAGACTTATAGAGAACGAAAAGCCAACGATGTTGATAGATGGATTAGCGGAATGCAGCGTTTCCAAAGCCAACTTTTTGCGGAGAGTGATTTCGCTCCAGCAGATTGGCTCTTGAGTTAAGGCTCAGTGGCTTTAATCGTTAGCTTCTTCGCGAGAACGCGAAGCAGATTGCTTAGCCACTAGTCCTTCCAACTCGCCTAGCTGCGTATCAAGATCAACAAGTCCTCGTACTACTGAGGTAACGCGACGATTAGTGGGTTTCAATGCTGGCTTTGGCGTGCGGGTCTCGAAGAGAGACATGAAGCCCCTGCCCTTTGTTAGATAGGCAGTTAGCAAAAGAAGCGCTGCATATATGAAACCCTCTGACTTCACGAAGCCAATCCACCCGTATTCGACCACCCAATTTCGATCTAGTAACCAAACTGGTAGGAAAATCAAAACGAGCGCACCGGGTACAGCGGAAATCAGTCGGGAACCGCCAAAAGCCATGGCCAGAGCAAACATCTTGATTGAGAGTTCCTCAGGGAAATGGGTGTAGTCATTGAAGTTTGTAGGAACCATCAAAAGGCCGCCAGCAAGGCCAGCCATTCCACCGCTTAAAGCAACGCCAAAAAGTCTGAGTCGGTAGACCGGAATGCCAAATGCTCGTGCAGCCTCGGGCTGATCTCGACTGGCGATAAATGCCCGCCCGATAGGTCCCCTCAACAACCCCTGAACTAGGAAGATAGCGATGGAGGCGTACGCAGCTACTAGGAACAGTTCCCAGATATGTTCATCGTTTTCGGCGATACCCGTCCACGATGGCGCAATGAACTCGCCATTTAAGGTGACCGGTAAATTGCCGTCTACCTGCTTAAGGATGATCGGGTAGGCAACCCCTAGAGAGAGAGTCAGTAGCGCCAAATAGGCCTTTGGTAAGCGCAACGAAGGGATGGCAACCACTGCTCCAACTAACGTCCCGGCTACTAGACCGGCGAGGGGCATCCACAACACCGGAGCCCCAAAGTCGTTGACTATATGCAGCGCGGCGTATGCACCGACACCGACAAATGCCCCCTGCCCCAACGACAGCAGCCCCAAATAATGGGTCAACACCACTAACCCGGCAAACGCTAGCGACAGAGCAATCACATTGGATAAATCAGTAACTATTTTTGGAGTCGCGGCAAACGCTACCCGTAAACAAACAGCGACAAATATGGCTGAGCCGATGACCCAAGCCAAACGCTTTACTCGAGACGTTGACGATCCCTCATTCGTCATTTCTGCTGCCATGCTTCCGTCCTGGGCATCAAACCTGAAGGCCTGACGAATAACACAATGATCAAGACCAGCAACGCCCAAACGAGAGTTACTTGGCTATCCACGAAACTTACGTACCCGCCCAACATGGTCTCCAGAAAAGCGAACAGATATCCACCCACGAAAGCGAGAACAGGACTTCGTAAGCCCCCCAATGTCGCAGCTGCGAGACCGAATACCAATAGGCGACCCATCATGTCTGGACGCACGTTGATCTCCCCAGCTATCAGGCCCCCAGCAAGCGCTCCGATCCCAGCCGCTAAGGCCCAACCAAACATAAGAACTCTGCTTACCCTGATACCCACAAGGAGCGAACCGGTTCGGTTGGATGTCACAGCTCTAAACGCGAGACCGGCTTTAGTTCGCCGCTGTAGCACCGCCAACAAGCCCAAGACAGCGATCATCGTTAACGTAATACCGACGCTGTCATGCCAAAGACGGGCGCCACCGATGTCCCAACGATCCTCTGCCGTTTGAGGAAACGGGGAACCCAAAAACATGGTGCGTCCGCCCCACTGTTTGCGAACAAAAGCCCCCAAAAGTAGATACAGGCCTAATGTCGCGCCGACAGCTGCCACGGGGTTATCGCTGATAGGTCTGATAATGACCCTTTCGGTGAAAGCCCCAATAACCATGGAAATAACTATTGCACCAAGAATTGCTGCCCACACCGGCCACGCAGCTCCTATGAGGTCTGTGTTTGAAGAGAATTTCATGTACGGGCTGGGACCAGTAGCAAGAACCAACGCAATATAGGTTGAGAACATTGCGAGCTGACCTTGGGCGAGATTCAGTATGCCGGTAGAACGAAAGACCATTGAAATAGCTACGGCCAGCGCTGCATAGGCAGAGCCGTTAGCGAGAGAATCAAAAGTTCTTTGCAAGAACAGCGACATACACAACAAAGTTTGTCACTGTCTAACGTCAGAAGCATCATCTAACGGTCATACTGAGATGAAGAGTTCATGTCAGGATGGTTTTTGTGACCACAAGCCGCTACCTCTTTGACCACGCGATTACCTGTAATGGCGACGTTTCACTTCTCTCTGATGTTGCGATAGAGGTGACCAACGGGCGAATCTCCTGGATAGGTAAACAGTCCGACGCTCCGCCCCATCAGGGACCTACAAGCACACTTGGAGGTCTAGTGATGCCCGGATTGGTGAATAGCCACGCCCACACGCCCATGACTCTGGTTCGCGGCGCAGGAGACGGACTTCCCCTCATGGACTGGTTGACTCAAGTTATGTGGCCACGAGAGGGTCAAATGACCACAGAAGACGCTCTATGGGGGATGAGGCTTGGCGCGGCGGAGATGCTCCTCGCAGGGGTAACCAGTACTTGTGAGATGTATCTATTCGAAGATGCCATTGTTGAAGCAGCTACTGAGATAGGGATTCGCCTAGCCATTACACCCGGAATAATCTCCGCAGTACATGGAAATAGCTTGGCTGCGGTCGACAATCGGATCGACGAAATCTCAAAATTTCATTCTCAATATCACGACCCCGAGTCACTGATCACCGTTGGCTTCGGCCCGCACTCTGCTTATGACTTACCGTTAGAAGTGTGTTCTGAAATCGCCTCAGCGGCCCAAGACCTCGAAGCGCTACTTCACATTCATGTGTGCGAAACAGAGACAGAAGGCGCAGCATTAGAGGCACAAAACGGAGGCCGTTCAACAGTCCAGCTCTTATCTGACCATGGGGTCCTCGATGGTCGGGTGTTAGCGGCCCACAGTGTCTGGCTAAATAACCTTGATATTGAAACCTTCGCCCAAAAAAACGTCCGTGTAGCGCACTGCCCCGTGAGCAATATGAAACTCGCTTCGGGAGCTGCACCCATCACGTCAATGCGCTCAAAAGGAATTGACGTTGGGTTAGCAACTGACGGGCCAGCATCGAACGACGACCTTGACCTTTGGCAAGAAATAAAATTTGCGCCCCTACTTGCTCGAGTATCGAACTTGAATGCGTTGTCGATGACACCACAAGACGCATTAACAATGGCGACTGTCGAAGGATCGCGAGCAATAGGCAACGAGGATGCGGGCACACTCGAAGTCGGCTCAAAAGCCGACTTCATCCGACTCGACCTCGATGACCCGACCTTTGTTCCCGTCACGAACGACGACGAACTGATTGCCCACGTCGCATGGGCCGGCAGCGGCAGACACGTAACTGATGTTTGGGTCGGAGGCACACAAGTAGTAGCTGATGGCCAACTCCCAGACTTCGACCTTGAAGAGGCTCTCCACCAAGTCCAAACTCGTGGCAAACGGTTGGCCGAAGACTCAGGAACCTAACTTCGGAGCAACACAAGATAGATAAAGTTCACCCACGGCCGTAGCCGCGCGTGCAACGATGGCGTCCATGATCGGGATCATTGCCGGTAGCGGTTACTACGAACTTCCAGGCCTTCTGCAAAGAAAAGACGAACTCTTCACCAACGAATATGGTCAGGCAACCGTGTCGATGGGGACATGGGACAGCATCCCCATCGCGTTCGTAGCACGCCACGGAGGCGATCATTCCATCCCGCCTAACGCGATTAATTATCGGGCAAATATCAAGTCGCTAGCGGACCTTGGAGTGGAGTCGGTATTCGCCGTCAACGTAGTCGGTTCCATGGTCGCCGGACGAGGCCCAGGGTCATTGTTTGTAGTTGACGATTTCATCGAATTCACACAAGGAAGACAATGCACATTCTTTGATCGCCCAGGTGAAGTTACCCACACAGATATGACCTCTGTCTATGACCCAGACCTTCGAGCCATACTCATACGCGCAGCGGAACTCGAAGGCCAGGAAGTTACAAACACAGCTACCTACGTCTGCACTGACGGACCCAGATTTGAAACCCCAGCCGAAATCCGGATGTTCACTCAACTAGGTGCTCACGTCGTTGGAATGACCGGGTACCCGGAAGTTGCGCTAGCACGAGAAGCTGGTATTCGGTATGCCTCGGTTGCGGTTGTCTCGAACTTCGCTGCAGGTACAACCGACGAAGTTGTAGAAGAAAGCGAAATCTGGCAGGCACTGGAAACAACCAAGGAACCTGTGTTCCGAATCCTGAGGAGAGCCTCCCAACTACATACTTCCGGAGAATGTTGAAACAGACACCGGTGTGTGCTGCCGATCTAATCTCACCCGAACCACAACCCTTTAAGTGGCGAATGGGAGTAAAACCGCTTGATAACAACAACTGGCTGCTTGTCGACCAGTACCGCGATGCCGACCTAAAAGAGATCGGTCGGCTTATCGACACTCAGCGAGACGAAATTATTTACAGCGAACCCAGTGCTCAAGCAGGATGCGAAGAGCTATCAGGTGAGGTCCTTCGACATCTCCGACAAAAACCTGACCTAGAAAACGTGACGATCAACCAGCACAACGATTACACGCCGATAGAAGCGATTCGCCGGATCGTCCAAGAAGACCTTTGTCTTCTAGAAAGACGACCTGAGGGTTGGACTATGACCGCATGTGCAGTTGCAATTCCGACCCAATGGGACGTGCCTTCCAAATATGGGAAAACTCTTGACGCGATTCACGGACCGGTACCTCGATATGACACAGACTTATCTCAACCAATGGGAACCTTCTTTGATCGACTGCGACCTGAAGCACCAGTTTGGAGAGCTAACCGAACTCTTACTGACGACCCAAGCTTGAGATTGATGCCTCAGCGGCGCCATCAACCAATGAATGAAGACCTCACTGTTGCCAACGTGGCCGATCGGGTATGGCTACGGGTCGAATACCAGACGCTTCGACGACTACCTGAGAGCGGTGCGATTGTGTTTACGATCAGGATTCTTCGACAAAAGATTTCATCTGTAGCGGATCATCCCCAGGCTTTTGGGGAACTCTTGCGTTCGCTTATGCGCATGCCCAGTGATGTTCGCGGTTACAAGGACAGTACGTGGCGCCATGCCCGGCTGATTCAAGAGTGGGCGCTTTCGACCGGCCAATTAACGGATCAGACACTAACAGAAAGCTAACGAACGTTCGTGTGTATACTTTTCTCATGCGCACATGGAACAGCATGGAAGAATTCGAAGAGTTTCTGGATGCTGGTGGCGTTGTAGAGCCCAATGACGCTATGCCAGAAAGCTACAGAAACGCCGTTTTTCGGTTTATCGAACTGCATGCAAACAGCGAATATATGGGGGGCCTCACCGAAAGAGACTGGATTCCCAAGGCGCCAGGAATGCATCGGAAATTAACGGCGCTTGCTAAAACTCAGGATGAAATAGGTCACGCCCATCTCCTGTATATGGTCGCTGCCGACCTGGCGATAAAGACGCGGGAAGAAATGATGGTCGACTTGCTAGAGGGACGGACTCACTTTCATAATGTTTTTCACTACCGAGTGCATAGCTGGACCGATCAAATAGCGGTTGCCTATTTAGTGGATGCAGCCGCATTGGCTAGCCAACAAGCCGTATTCAAAAACTGTTCCTACGGCCCGTACAAGCGAATCCTACGACGCGTTATCGCAGAAGAAGGCTTCCATATGCGCAACGGTGAAGAAATGATGCTCCTAATGGCACACGGGACAGAGACTCAGCACGACATGATGCAGGAATCAATCAATCGATGGTGGCTCCCGGCGGTTCAATTGTTCGGCCCAGACTCCCGCCCAGGTGATGAATTGCTGAAATGGCACATCAAGTCAGAACGCAATGAAGTCTTGAGAGACCGTTACGTCCAAAAGTTTGTCCCGCAGCTCTTAGGCGGAGGCTTCACTATTCCAGACCCTGGCCTCAGAAAAGACCCGGTTGACGGCAGATGGAAAATTAGTGAGATTGATTGGGAACCTTTAAAGAAAACGATGCGAAATGGAGGGCCTGATAGTGCCCGCCGAATCGCTGACGCGCGAACCGCTTGGCAGAACGCCCATTGGGTCCGAGAAGCACTCGACTCCTCAGTAGAGGTGCCAGCGTGACCATTACACAATCAGATCTCGAAACAGTCCGATCCGCCGTTGCATCGGTTAAAGATCCCGAATATCCGGATCTCACGATCGAGCAGCTCGGAATCTTAGAAAATGTGGTGGCTGATGCGTCCTCTATTCGGGTTGACCTTGTTCCCACCATTTTGGGATGCCCGGCATTAAGCACCATCGAACAAGACGTTAAAGCCGCAGCACGAAGACTCGGACACGAAGTAGCCGTGCAGTTCTGCCGATCACCGGTATGGACACCGGACCGCATAACCAAGGACGCTCAACATATCTTGGCGAATGAATACACAATCGCAATAACCCCCCGATTGGGTCGCACACAATGTCCGGTATGTGGAGGAAGATCACTAGAAAAACGAAGCGATGTAGGGCCTACAGCGTGCAGATCGGTGCACTGGTGCGCTGAATGCCGAAATCCGGTAGAAGTCGTGCGGTCGCGAGAGGCCCCCGTTCAGTGACTCGACGAAATAGAGCTGACGTCATCGCTGCCGCTCGGGTTTTGTTTGCGGAGCAAGGATTCCACGGAACGTCTATGCGAGATCTCGGAAAAGAACTTGGCATTCGCGGATCCTCGCTCTATAGCCACGTGGTTTCTAAAGATGAGCTACTGGTCGACGTCGTTCGAGAAGCTGCTTCGCGCTTCCAAAGCCTCGCAGACGAGGTTAGGAACATGTCCGGAACAGCTACGGAAAAGTTGTTCAGATTGGTCCAAGGTCATCTCCAAATCCTGGTGGAAGATCCTGATCAAGCACGAACTTTCCTCAACGAGATTCGGTTCCTTCCTGCACTCGAACGAGAAGAAGCAGTCGTGATGTTCGACCGATATCAAGAAACGTTTCGTGAAGTAATTGAAACCGGTTGTATCAATTCCGAATTTCGTTCTGATCTAGATGTGTCACTAATGGCGAACTTAATACTCTCCTTGCTGAACGGAACGACTAGATGGTTTAGGACTGAAGGAACCTTGGACACAAAGTCTTTGGGCAACGAAATTCACGAACTGCTTACCGGTGGGCTTACCTCAGGATTGAAGGTCGAAACGCTATGAAAACCTATGAAGTCTTCCTCAAAAAGGAAGGCAAGGATCCCTTCATTCACGCTGGATCAGTCGACGCTCCCGATGATGAAATGGCGCTTACCTATGCTCGTGAAGCCTACGGCAGACGCAGCGAAGGAGATCAGATGTGGGTGGTGCTTCGCTGCAATGTCTTGATTGCTGATGAGGTAGAGCTTGAAATGGCGGACCGAACCCACAAACACAACGATGGCAAGCTAGTAGCGGAGCTTCGCCGCACGACGTTAAGCGACCAAAGTTAGTCAAATGGTCCCATCGGAAGAAGCTCGCAAACTTGTTCTTTCCTTCGCCGATGATGAACTATGCGTAGGACAGAACCACTCATGGTGGATCGCTATCGGTCCCTTCCTAGAAGAGGATTTAGCCTTCACCTCAATTGCTCAAGATGAACTTGGCCATGCGCGAGCACTGTATTCGTTGCTTACTGATGACATTGATCACCTGGCATATGGCAGAAATCATTCAGAGTACCGATCTGCACACATAGCTGAGTTCCTGTGTCACGACTGGTCGTCAGCTCTAGTTCGTCATGTACTCCATGACATGGCAGAACAAATCCGATGGTCAGCTCTGACAAATTCGAGTTGGACAGCACTAGGCGAGACCGCGCAACGAGCGCTCGCTGAGGAGAACTTTCATATCCAACACGGCTTATCGCTGCTACGGCGCCTTCTCTCGAGCGACGAAGGCCAGAAACGCCTAGAACCTATAGTTCTCTCACTCGCTCCCTACGGCCGAGAATATTTCGCGGACTGCGACGAGGGACTAATAGACGACGGACTGTTGACGATATCGATGGCTGACCAAGAACGAATGTGGGTTGACCAAGTGCTAGAGACTTTCGACGACTTCAACATCTCGGTTGACATGGGTGAAGAGACCCAAAGTTCCGGTCGCTCTGGAATCCGTTCAGACGACTTCGCAACGCTGCACGATGAAATGACCGCAGTAATTCAAATTGACCCGAATGCGCAGTGGTAATTAGCTCGACCGAGCTTGAATTTCTCGCCAGACCTTTTCTGGAGTTAGAGGCATATCCAAATGACGAATACCAAGATGGCTCAATGCATCGATCACTGCGTTTTGAATCGCCGGAGTTGCTCCCACTGTGCCCGACTCACCGATTCCTTTCGCGCCTAAAGGATTTATGTGTGTAGGCGTCTCGAGTACCACTCGTTCGAACATCGGCAGCTCCGCTGCTGAGATAACCGAGTAGTCAGACAAATTGCTGGTCATCGGGTTTCCATAATCGTCGTATCGGAATTCCTCTACGAGAGCCTGAGCGGCGCCTTGAGCGAGGCCGCCGTGAACTTGGCCATCAGCTAGTAGGGGATTCAAGATCACACCGGCATCGTCGCACGCCACTAAACGCTGCAGTTCAACTGCGCCGGTCTCAACATCTACTTCGACTAATGCAACATGAGTGCCAAACGGAAATGTAGGGCCTTCAGAGTCGAAGACCTCCTCGGCATGCAAAAGACGAGGCCCGTTGGTTTGAGTCTCGACGAACTCAGCTATCTCCGGCCAAGAAACTCCAATAGATGGCGTTCCGGCTACGTGAAAAAGACCGTTGTTGGTGTCAAGAGCTAGGTCCTCTTCGGAAGCCTCCAATAAATCTGCCGCTACTTTCTTCGCTTGTTCAACCAATAATTCAGATGACTCCCAGATAGCGGCACCTGCCAACTGCACCGACCGCGAACCGCCGGTGATACCTCCCTGAGGAATTTCGTCAGTGTCGCCGTGCAGAATCTCGATGTCCTCCATTTCGACCCCGGTAGCGTCACTTATCAGCATTGCCCAGGCCGTGTGGTGACCTTGCCCGTAAGGTGAGGACCCTGTCCTAGCCCGCAGTTTGCCTCCACGTAAGAGCTCGACTCCGCCATATTCTGAGCGACCGGCCCCCGCTGTCCGTTCCACATAGCTAGCTACACCTATACCTAACAGACGTGGTTCTTTGTTGAATCGGCGACGTGCTTGTTCTGCTCTCAGATCCTGGTAGTCACTTGCATCCAAAGCCGCATCAAGGCTTGCTTCGTACTCACCGCTGTCGTAGTGCGACCCAGTCTTAGTCACCAAAGGGAAACTTGATGGACTCAGAAAATTACGCCGACGAACTTCAGCTGGGTCCATACCTATTTCGGTGGCGAATGCATCAACGGCTCTTTCGATCGCGGCTGCAGCTTCAGGTCGCCCAGCGCCACGGTAGGCGCCTGTAGGAGTGGTGTTGGTCACCACCGACACGGAGCTAAATCCGACACTGGGTATGTCGTAACAACCAGTCAACATTGCTCGGGCATTGGCTGGAAGCCCAGCGCCGCCTGCAGGATATGCGCCTGATTCTTGAACTACGTGAAGATGGTAGGCCGTTATATCTCCATCGGCAGTGCCACCAATACGGCAATATTGCACTTGCCCCCTGCCGTGACCGAGACCGACCATGTCGTCACTTCGGGTTGGCACCCAGATGACCGGTCGGTCCACGCGTTTGGAAATCCAACCTAAAAGTGCCTCTTCGGGAGAGGGACGTGCCTTAGCGCCGAAACTCCCTCCAACGTCGCGAGAAACTACTCGTATTTGCTCTTTCTCAATTTCCAGGATCGAGGCGATGATCGCGCGCACAGGATGAGGTCCCTGACCAGCATTAAAGCAATGGAGACGGCCGTCACCAGTCCATTCCGCCGCCGCAACACGCGTTTCAATGGGTGCGGGAGCGAGCCGATTATTTATCGTCCGTACCTCCGTAACCACTTCACAAGAACCAAAATCAACGCCCAGTCCTTCAGCTTCCATTCGGCATACAACATTGCCTTCAGCTGTACCTTCGAACAACAAGACCTCTGACTCCAACGCAGCCTCGACGTCGACCACAGCGTCCAGAGAGTCATAATCGATTTCAATGAGCTCCGCGGCGTCTGCTGCTATTGATGGAGAATCTGCGACGATTGCGACGATAGGTTCTCCAACGAATCTGACTCGCTTGTCAGCTAGCAATGGTCGAATCATTGCCTCATCGAAGAGCGGGTTAGCAGATGGATACGGGCCTATATCCAGGTCAGCATTGGTAACTATGTCGATAACACCGGGCATTGAACGTGCTGCTGAAGTCTCTATTGAAAGCACCGTTGCATGAGCCATTGTTGAAGTCAGGTAGTGCACGTAGGCCGGGTTATCGAACTTAATGTCAGCAACGAAAGTTCCCTCACCCCTGAGAAGTGGACCATCTTCACGTCTTTTAACTGAGGTACCGCGTACCGCCATATTTCTATATCCCTCTCACAATCAGAGAATGGTTCTTGATAAACGAGTCTGCCTGTTATGGCACAGATATCATGGCCTATGTACGGTGCAGCGATGCAGCGAAGTCCGGTAAAAATCCGGCACTGTCCCGCAACGGTGAAGTCTCTTTGGAGAACAAGTCCGGTCGCCTGAATCAATGCCTCGCACGACGATTCTCGAGGAAGAAGCGTTGTGTGGCAGGTTTCCTGCCGCTCCGCCCTCGGACGACAGGAGAAAACCTATGAAAAAATATGTATTCCTAGTCTTCGGATTGCTGATGTTCGCTGCCTGTGGCAGCGACAATGCAGCAGATTCGGCGAACCAACAAGTCACCTTCGAGCCGACGGCGACTAGTTCACTTGCCACCGCGATGCCGGAAGAAGCCGCTGAGGGTGAAGCTCCTGCTGAGACTGATGAAGATAGCCAACCTGATGAAGCTGTGACCGAGAATTATCCCACGGCGATTGTTTCGTTATCTCCGACAGCTACGGAAATGCTCTTCGCTGTAGGAGCTGGCAGCCAGGTCATTGCAGTCGATGACTTCAGCTATTACCCGCCTGAAGCACCGGTAGTAGAAGGCTTGTCGGGTTGGAACCCAAATGTCGAAAGTATTGCGTCTTTCGAACCCGACCTAGTTGTCCTTAGCGATAGCGGCGTTCAGGAAGAGCTGGAACTGTTGGGAATCGAAGTCTTTGTAGCTCCTGCTGCTGTCGACTTAGATGACGTCTACACGCAAATGTCGGCTCTTGGAGAATTAACGGGTAACGAGAGAACCGCTGGGGATGCGGTACTCAGTATGCAGGCAGCTATTGGAGAAATTATCGCTGGGATCGAAATGAGTAGCGAACCACTGACCTATTTCCATGAGCTTGATGACACCTTGTATTCGGTTACAAGTTCAACTTTTATCGGACAGATTTACGCGATGACGGGCCTGAAAAATATTGCTGACCCGGCGGACGAAGATGGTGCTGCATGGGGTTATCCACAACTGAGCGAAGAATTCATTCTTCAAGCTGACCCGGACCTTATTTTCTATGCAGACGCGCAATGCTGCGCACAATCGTTGTCGACCATCAGTGCTCGCCCTGGTTGGTCAGAGTTGTCCGCAGTTCGTAACGGAAATATCTTTGAAATGGATAGCGATATAAGCAGCCGTTGGGGGCCTCGTTTGGTCGACTTTCTGGAAACGGTCTCAGATGCAGTTGCGACCGTAAATGCCCGTTAAGCAGCTCTTTGCCAAGGCTGTTGCACCTCGCTCGCCGGGCGTGGTGACCGAGAAGCTTCGCATTCCCAGTCTCCTTACTGGTGTCTTAGCAATTGCTGTCGCGACGGCTGCTGGTTTATTGATTGGTCCGGCCGATATAGATAGGACCAATGTCTTAAAGGAGCTGCTCGATCGTGTGCCGCTCATCTCGGTAGATAGTGGGTTGTCGGCTATCCAAAAAAACATTATTTGGGAAGTCAGGCTCCCCCGTGTAGCGCTTGGAGCCTTGGTTGGCGGGACCCTTGCCTTGAGCGGCGCTAGTTACCAAGCCGTGTTTCGTAATCCGCTAGCGGACCCTTATCTATTGGGCGCAGCGGCAGGAGCTGGTCTAGGAGCAACCGTCGCTATTGTTACCGGTTCAGGTGATGGGGTAGGTACTTTCGATTTAGTTCCACTTCTTGCCTTTGTGGGAGCCTTAGCTGCGGTAGCTCTCACATACTTACTGGGATATAGCTCAGGAACCCAGCGATCTCCAGCGGCGCTCTTACTTGCGGGGGTGGCGGTAGCGAGCTTTCTAACTGCGGTCCAAACTTTTATTCAACAGCAAAATGTTGAGACTATCCGACAGGTTTACAGCTGGATTCTAGGACGGCTGAACACCGCTTCTTGGGACGAAGTTTCTTTGTTGGCACCATATGCCTTTGCTTCGGCGGTGCTGATTTTGGTTTGCCGGCGGATCCTGGATGTCATGCGACTTGGTGATTTTGAAGCCTCTTCATTGGGGATTCGGCCTCAACTGGTCAGACTGGTTGTGATCTGTGCAGCTTCTCTAGGCACCGCCGCCGCGGTAGCAGTAAGCGGGCTTATCGCCTTCGTTGGAATTATCGTCCCTCACACGGTTCGCTTGCTGATAGGGGCAAGTAACCGAGTTGTTTTGCCGTTGTCGATTCTGTTTGGGGCAGCGTTCCTTGTGTTTGTTGATCTACTAGGTCGCAGCCTCGCGTCACCTGCGGAGATTCCGATAGGCGTGATAACCGCTTTTTGTGGTGCACCTTTTTTCGTCATTGTGTTGAGATCAAGTAAGAGGACACTCGGATGAACTTGTTGGTAGCCAACGGACTTGGTGTGCGCATAGAGGATGTGCCGATTCTGAGCGACGTGTCGCTCTCGGTTAAGGCCGGTGAGTGGGTATCGATAGTCGGGCCTAATGGTGCGGGAAAGACAACGCTGCTCTCGGTCATGGCTGGATTGCGGCGAGCTTCGGGGAGCATGTCAATACAAGGGCGGGACTTAAGTGAGATGACCCCGAGGGAAAGAGCCCGATTACTTGCTTATGTCCCTCAGCACCCTGAAATTCCGCCTGGAATGACGGTTAATGGTTATGTTCTGCTTGGTAGGACGCCTCATCTGTCTTTTCTTGGAATGGAAGGCTCTCATGACTTCTATTTGGTCGAACAAGTTTTAGAGCAGTTTGATCTTTCAAGTCTCGGACATCGAACACTCGAATCGTTAAGCGGCGGCGAGTTGCAACGGTGTCACCTTGCTCGGGCGATTGCGCAGGCAACGCCAATAGTTTTTCTTGATGAACCAACGACAGCTTTAGACCTAGGTCATCAGCAGCAGGCGTTAGATCGAATTCGACTGCTGCGCGAAGAACACCGGGTGACAGTCGTTATGACCATGCATGATCTCACCCTGGCGAGCCAATACAGCGACCGCATAATTTTGATGGCTAAAGGCCAGATAGCTGCTGAAGGTAAGCCAGAAGAGGTTCTTGATCCAACTCGTTTATCGGAGCTTTACGGGGCTCAGGTAAAAGTGCTTAAGGTTGATGGTCATCTTGTAGTGGTACCGAGTGTCTCAAAGGAGAATTCTTGATGAGTGAAAGCCCTCCGACTCAGCCCCCCGATGCTGAAAGGCACAAGACAGCTCCGTCGTTGGTGATTGTCAATACCGGAGATGGCAAAGGTAAGTCTTCGTCAGCTTTTGGGGTTGTGGTTCGCGCTGTGGCTAGAGATTGGGATGTGGCTGTAGTGCAGTTCCTGAAATCGGGTAATTGGAACACGGGAGAAGAACGGTTGTGTCGAGAGGAGCTCGGCGTTGATTGGTGGGCTATTGGGGATGGTTTTACATGGGATTCCCCTGATCTCACCGAAGATGAGGCTGTCGCACATGCCGCGTGGGATCAAGCTAAGAGCTGCATCAATGGTGGGAAGTATCGACTAGTCGTACTAGACGAAATTACGTATCCCGTGAATTGGGGGTGGCTCGACGAACAGGATGTGGTTTCTTGTGTCAAACAGCGACCGGAACGAACAAGCATCATCCTTACGGGCCGAGACGCATCAGCCGATCTCATAGAAATCGCTGACACTGCAACTGAGATGAGAAATATCAAACATGCATACGAAAAAGGCATTGTTGCAAAGAAAGGCATCGACTATTGACTGAGGAGAATCAGATATCTGTTCCTAACGGGATAACGCTGATAACTGGTGGTGCTCGGAGTGGGAAGAGTGGCCTCGCTCAACGTCTAGGGCAGTCGTGGGACGGGCCTGTATGGGTAATTGCGACTGCGACCGCTGGCGATGCAGATATGGCGGCGCGCATAGAACGGCATAAGAATGAACGACCGAAAGAATGGGTTACTGCTGAAACTACTTTGACTGTGACCTCAGCCTTCAAGAAAGCACCCGACAATGCTCTGGTAATTCTGGACTGCGTGACAATGTGGGTTTCGAATTGTCTATGCAATGAATTTGATGTTGTGAAAATGGAACGAGAAACTTTGGCGCTTGTTTCGACGGTTTCTCAACGTGAAGCTCCGGTGGTCATTGTCACCAATGAAGTTGGATTGGGCATCGTTCCCGAAACCGAGATAGCGCGCCTGTATCAAGACATGTTGGGTCGTGTTAACCAGGCTTTAGCTCAGGCATCTGAAAGGGTGCTCTTCCTTTCTGCGGGCAGGGTCACTCAACTAGAGAAGATTGAGGATGTCTTTTGATAGACCCACTGAGCCACCATTTATCAGATTTGCCTTCGTCGGATACTTGGGCGGCGAAACAGATGAGCGAGAGATTGGACGACATCTTGCGACCCAAGGGAGCGTTGGCTCGACTAGATGAACTTGCGGTGTTTATGGCTGGTTGGCAGGGATTAAGCTCCCCGTCTGTCAACAAGCCGAAAGTTCTGATTTTCGCAGGTGACCATGGTGTAGCTCAAGCGGGAGTCAGTGCATACCCCTCAGAGATAACGAAATCGATGTATTCGGCTTTCGAATCTGACTCTTCGACCATCAATGCCCTAGCGCGGGTAGCGGGTGCTTCGGTGACAGCTGTTGATGTCGGCGTTGGACGACCGACAGACGACATTCGAACAGAACCGGCTATGTCCCCGGACAGATTTGAAGAAGCATTTCAAATAGGTCGAACAGCGGTGCAACACTGCGACTGTGATCTCTTAGCTTTAGGGGAGATGGGGATAGGAAATACAACCTCATCTGCGGCCATCGCTGCCGCACTGTTCGGTGGCGACGCCGCTACATGGGTAGGTCGCGGCACCGGCGTAGATGAAGAAGGTATGAAACGTAAAGTTGCTGCGGTTCAAACCGCTGTTACGCGTGTAGGTGAGGCAAGCCCCTACGAAATTCTTCGACAACTTGGAGGAACCGAAATCGTTGCGCTCGCTGGAGCAATCGTAGAAGCCCGCAAGCGCCGAATCCCAGTCGTTCTAGATGGTTTCGTCGTGACTGCAGCATCTGCCCCTCTTTATTCATGTAACCCAAAAGCGCTCGATCATTGCGTTGTTGGGCACCAGTCGGCGGAAACGGGTCACCAACAGCTGCTAGACAACCTAAATTTGCAGCCCATCCTCAATATGGAGTTTCGACTTGGTGAAGGATCTGGAGCAGCGGCCGCTATACCTTTGATCTCTATGGCTTGCGCAGCAGCAACAGAAGTCCCGACGTTCAGTGAATTCTTCGAAGCTGACACATGAGATCTTTGAGAGCAGCGATTGTTTTTTTAACCAGAATCCCAGTCGGGGTTGGCCGAAACGGGCCGCCCCAACTCTCCCGGACAGTTCCATGGTTTCCAATCGTCGGTGCAGCTATTGGTGCACTTGTTGGACTTGTCTACTTGGCACTCGCTCAAGTACTCCCAGCGACTCTCTCAGCTGCGGTAGCGGTCAGCTTCGGAGTAGCTGTAACTGGGGCTTTTCACATAGACGGATTAGCCGATTGCGCCGACGCTTTCGCGGGAGGAACAACCGTTGAGCGCCGTTTAGAGATTTTGAAAGATTCGAGACTGGGCACCTACGGGACCAGCGCACTAGCGCTAGTTCTGCTCATAGAGATGGCTGCGTTAGCCGCGTTGGACCCCACCACTGGCTTTAAATCCTTAGTGAGCGCGTACGCGATAGGAAGAGGCGCTTCAGTTTGCGTAATGGTTTTCAGCCGGAAAACCGTAAAACAAGGATTAGGGGCTGATTACATAAGCGAACTGAGCAGCCTCCGATGTGCCATCGGAGTACTTTCAGTGGTCGCCGCCGTGATTCTGATAAACGGAACCCAAGGCCTGTTCCTGCTTGTTTTCGCTTTACCCGCCACGGTATTGATGTGGGCTTGGTCTCATCGTTCAATAGGAGGAGTTGTTGGAGACAGCCTCGGGGCAATCACACAGTTATCGCAAACTAGTGTCTTAATCGGTGCAGTAACGCTTAATAGTGGGGTATGTGCCTGTTCGTGGTGACTGATTGGAAGGTACCGTGAACTCTGTGTCTAATGAAGTCCAACAACTACCAGCAGAGGGACGCGAACGTCTTGACGCGCTATTTAGATCAGACCCACTGATGAGCGGGCTGGCTGCTGAATTGCTGTCTTGGTCGCCGGGCCTGGCTACTGTCCAGGCCGAAGTTCAGGTGGCTCACACCAACTTTATTGGAGGCGGACATGGCGGGATTGTCTTCAGCCTCGGCGACATTGCCATGTCCTTCGCCTCGAACGGTTATGGCCGTCAGGCCTTGGCAACTCAGATCGACATCTCCTATCACCGAGGAGTTCTCCCCGGCGACGTAATTATCGCAACTGCAAGTGAGATCAACCGAACCCGACGCTTTGGCCATCACAGGGTAGAGATGAAAGTCAACGAGCGTCTAGTTGCTAGTGCAACCGGAACCACTTACAGAACTGATGAGTGGCATTTCGGCTCAGAATTCTGGCCGGATGACTGGCGAGGAAAATATTGATTCGGTGTAAATGGAAACAGTTCCCGCTACTGCTAGCAGCCTTAATAACTTTCGGCTGCGGACCCGACGGACCCTCAGTAGTGCGCGAATCCGATCCTTCGCTGCTTGAGCCAGTTGCTACCTCTACCGAGACAAATCAATCTGCCGAATTGCCCGAAGAGAAAACAGAGACAACTACCGAAGACGTAGTTTCGACAAGAGATCTGCCTGCAGGTGGATCAGCCACAGTCTTGTTAGCTGCAGACCCCACACCAACTAGTGGCTGGACCCCGTGGGACCATGTGTGTGCGTGGTCATGTCGAAACGTACTCGACCAAGTCTTAGAGACCCTAACTGTGATTCTTCCCGACGGTTCAACCGCTCCCTGGTTAGCCGAACAAGTTGAACCCAACCCAACCATGCTGAATTGGACCGTCACTTTGCGCGAAGGTCTGAGATTCAGCGACGATCAACCAGTCACGGCACAGGGCATTAAAGAGGGCTATGAAGAGTTCCTAAAAAAAGGCGAAGTGACTCGAGGTTTACTTCGCGATGCTCGAATCAATGCAGTCACGGTAATTGACGAAAACCGTTTCATGATCGACTTAACTGAACCAAACCCCGCTTTGGACACCGTCTTAGCGGGACCTATTGGCAGAGTTTTTTCTGTCGAGGCCGCAATGGCTGACCCCTCTGGGTTCTTGAGAAGCCCAGTAGGCACCGGACCGTTCATCATGGAGCCATGGGAAGCTGGTCAGCCGATCAAATTGTTGGCCAACCGCAGATATTGGAGAACCGGCCCAAACGACGAGCCCTTGCCATACCTAGATGAACTTGTTCTTCGCGAAGTAGGAGATGAACAAGAGCGAATTGAACTGGTCCAGCGCCAGGAAGCAGACTTCGCGCAGTCTCGATCTACTCTGGCGATCTCGCGTGCTCGAGACCTTGAGCTAACGGTCGTCTCCCGTAACGAAGACAATGTCGGTGTGGTGTTGTTTAACGCGGTGCAATCACCGGTAGATGATGTTCGAGTTAGACGTGCCCTTCAACTGTCGACAAACCAGGAAGCCTTGATTAAAGCTTCGTTAGGAGCCGGTGCTGGTGAACCAGCTACTCAGTGGTTTGCGCGTGGGAGTCGCTGGTGGTCCGGGTTAGCAGCAGAAACTTGGCCTGATTCGGACGTAGCTGCTGCAGACGAGCTCTTCGCCGCTTATGTCAATGATGAAGATCGTTCCGATAGACGCGCACCCGGTTCAAAAATTTCTGTCGATCTTCAATGCACTGACGATATTCATCTTTCATCGATGATCCGAGAACTATCGCGGCAGTGGGAAGCGACAGGATTCGTTGAAGTTGAAACTGAAACAGTGACTCGAAGCGGTTTGATACAAAGAGTTTTGGGTTCGATAACGGATCGGCCTGGCTTTAGTGGAGACTTTGTAGCCACCTGCTGGCGTGTGGGCGGAGAATCCGACCCTGCGATGATGTTTGGGCCGATTTTCGGGCCGGTTCGAACTTCGCCGTTGAACGTCAGCAATCTTCATAATGAATCTTTGACTGAGTTTGTAGAGCTATTGCATTCCAGTTCGATTGAAACTGTGCGCCAAACTGCGGTTGAACAGATCATGTTGGCGTTGACAGAACAAATGCCCATGATTTATCTATCCCACGCTCAATCTGCTGTTGTAGGACATCCCGATACCGAGGGTTTGGGGTATTGGCAGCTACCCAATGGCGAAGATGTATATGGCCAAGTCGCGGGAGTGGGTCGCTGGTCAGATGTCTGGATATCTGATGAGTAGTGGGGGAGCTTCACTCGACTTATTGGGTTGGGGTCGGCAAGGTCTCGCATACCCCGAGTTAAAAGAAAATGAGGGGATCGGAAGGGTCGTGGTTGAACACCGAGGTGCTTATGAGTTGATGGGCCCTTCTGGATTGCATGAAGCGATATTGGCAACCTCATCGCGAGAACAAGCCGAGGATCCAATTGACTATCCGGCAGTTGGTGACTGGGTAATCCATACATTGGATCCAATCGACAATCGAAGACTGGGAATTATCAAAGTCTTGCCGAGGCGTTCGCGGGTGCTTAGACGAGCATCAGGAACTGCTCCGGTTCCCCAAGTAGTTGGATCCAATATCGATGTTTTGGGCATAGTTGTATCCACTGACCAGGAAATCGATGAACATTTGATTGAGCGTTACTTGGTTACTGCTGAAGGGGGCGGTGTGTCTCCAGTGATCATTATTAACAAGAGTGATTTAGGTGGTGGCGCGGAGATCCAAGAACTACTCGTAAGACGAGGTGTTCAATGCCCTATCTTTCTGACCAACGCACATAGGGACGAAGAGCAGGGTGAGGTAGCCAAGTTATTAAGTGGTGGCGCGACGATCGCGTTAACGGGAGCATCTGGTGTAGGTAAATCAACATTGGTGAACCAACTCGTAGGTGATCCGGTGTTGGCCACAGGGTCTGTTGATAGCGAAGGTGCTGGGCGCCACACAACAGTGCGGCGAGAGTTACTCGTCGCTGCTCCTGGTGTGGTGATTGATACTCCGGGGTTACGGGAAGTTCAGATATGGGACGATGCTGGCTTGGAGGCTGTGTTCAACGAAATTGCTGAAGCTGCCCTAGATTGCAAATTTGCGGATTGCAGCCATAGAGACGAACCAGGTTGTGCGGTAACAGCTGCGTGTGCTGACCAGCGAATAAGTTCAGACCGACTTGTTTCGTATCTAGCTTTATGTCGCGAATTGCAGGAGCTTAGCGATGAGATAGAGGAGTACCAGAGATCTCAACGCCGACGGCGAGATTCTCGTTCTACTTAGCGGCCCTTGAATTGAGGTTCACGTTTGGCCATGAAGGCTTCGACGCCCTCTCGGTAGTCGAAGCTGTCGAAACAGGCGTCTACAAGTTGATTAATTTCATCAAAGTTTCTGTCCGACTCCGGCTTCGTCCACTCGTCGGTAGCTGCCTTTGCAGCACGGATAGTTAATGGTGCATTCCTGCAGATCATTTGAAGCCAGTCGTTAGTTGCTGCTTCGAGTTCAAGCTTTGGTACAACTCGATTGACTAAGCCAATAGAGAGAGCTTCTTCGGCGCCGAATCGGTCCGCTAGAAACAAGATTCTTTTTGTTGCTGAAGGTCCGATTAGTTGAACTAGTCGTCCGAGTCCAGCGGACCGGTAACCAAGCCCTAGACGAGCAGCAGGGATCGTAAACTTCGCATCATCAGAGACAACACGTAAATCGGCAGTGAGAGCCACAGCAAGCCCACCACCAATGCAGTAACCATGAATCATGGCGACCAACGGCTTAGGCATGGTTGCTAAAGCTGTGTATGCCTGATCGGAAACATCGTCATACTTCTGATTCTCGGAACTATCAGTTCGTTTGTCAGAGAATTCGCTGATATCAGCGCCAGCTGCAAAGGCCTTTTCACCTTCGCCACGCAGAAGTACAACACGAATTTCTTCGTCATTGGCCAGGTCGTTGGCCGCTTCAAGCAATCCGTGCCACATATCTGTACTTATTGCGTTATGACGCTCTGGGTGGTCGAGAACAATGGAACCGACATGGCCGTCTCGTCGAATATGCACAACTCCGCTCACTGATAGAACGCTACACGGCATTCAGCGCCGTCGATAGGTGGCTATTCTCGGCTCGATGTATAGATGCGCAAGACGATGCTCATTACTCCTGCTTGTAGCGGTGATCTCTGCTGGCTGCGCTGGAACCCCACCCAGTTCTCGGCTGTCGTCATCGTCGACATCAACTTCAGAAATCGCTGTTCTGAAACAATCCACCGAAGACATAACTGACGTTTCAGGTGGGGATCGCAGTGGCGATACTGCCGTCACAACTGCAGGTGAAGCAGTAGAGCTCGATAGATGGCCTTTGACAGGAGTTCAAGATGAAGGGGTGGGTACTTGGCCGGTGCTCATAGCAAAGATCGATAACCATGACCGGGCGAGGCCTCAGGCTGGGATCAATTCGGCAGACGTGGTGTTCGAGGAGATTGTTGAAGGTGGTCTCACCCGTTTTGCTGCTCTGTTTCACTCACAACAAACAGACCTTCTTGGGCCGATACGTTCCGTTAGAACGAGTGATTTTGATTTGTTACGTAACTTGAATAGGCCGTTGTTTGCGAACTCGGGTGGAAACGAAGCGGTGCTCCGTCTGTTGCAAGAGATCGAGTATGTGGACGTCAGTTCTAACGCCGCCATTGATGCTTATGAACGAATAGAAGAGAGACCCTCACCTCACAATCTCTTCAGCGATACAGAATCTTTGCGCACTGTTGGGACTAGTCGTGGGGAGGGAGGGTCTCCGCCAATGATGTTCGTCCGTGAAGGTGCCGATCCATTAGTTGCACCTCCTAACCCTGTTAGCGGACTTGATGTCGATTACGGATCCACTTTTGTGGAGTACAGATGGGATCAAGACAACAAGAAATGGGTTCGAAGCCAGAATGGAACACCACACCTTGATAGCGATGGTGTCATTGTGGCTCCCGACGTAATCATCGTTCAAGTGGTTTCGTATGGGCGTAGTAGAGCAGATGGAAGATCACCCGAGGCTGTACTGCTAGGCGAAGGTAAAGCGCTCGTGTTCTTCAATGGGAATGTCATCGAAGGTTTTTGGAAACGATCTGAAGCTGATGAGGTGACTGAATATTTTGATCGTGACGGGCAGACTATTGCTATTCCCTCTGGCCGCGTTTGGATTGCCTTACCCCGAGTTGGTCAGGTCGAAATTATTGAATGATGTGTCGCCAACTGTCATTACTGGTTACTAGGTGGCACCCAATTGGCATCGCGACGTTCCCTAAAAGCTCCGATTCCTTCTTCGGCCTCAGGGCTTTGAAATAGTGACTGGCTTAACTCGGCCGTCCACTCCCAGGCTTCATTCCTTTTCATTTGAGGAACCTTAGAAATGAGTTGTTTAGATGCGGCGAGAGCCTTGGGTCCACCGCGCACAACTTTGTGGAGTGTTTCCCTGACTTCTTGGTCTAGTAAGTCCCTTGGAACTGCGCGGTTGATTAGACCCACTTCCGCTGCATGAGAAGCCGGGATTCGTTCACCGTTAAGGAATAGCTCACTGGCGTCAGCTCGACGGAGTTTAGGGAGACAGACCACTGATATCACTGCTGGAGCCACTCCGATTCGAACCTCAGTAAAGCCCACGATTATGTCGTCCGCGGCAATTGAAATGTCGAATGCAGCAGCTAGACCGACCCCGCCGCCTGTGCAGTGTCCAGCGATTCGTCCCAAAACTGGTTTTGGGGACTCAATGATGTCGTCGAGAATCTGAACAAAGCTGTGGCGAGTAGTGGGTTGGGTGACTCCAGGTTGGTTGGCTTTGAGATCAGCTCCTGCGCAGAAGGTGTTTCCGTTGTTGGTGAAAAGAATGACCCTTACTTCAGGGTCTACTTGAGCGGTTGCTAGGTGATCTCCAACTGAGTTGACCATCTCAACACTTAGAGCGTTTTTGTTCTCTGGGCGGTTCAGGGTGATGGTTGCTACCCCTTGATTTACTTCGTAGAGAGATGCTTCGTCTGAATTTGTCACAACTTTGAGCCTAGTGAGTGCACAGGTCTTAGTTATAGGTGAATCTAAGCTGGTGTTTGTGACTAATACTTTTTCTTCGATGGCCGCAACATTGAACGAAGCTTGTGGAGCGGACCCAGATTGGTTGTGTCGGAAAGTTTTCGAATGGACCGACAATTCCGACTTGGCGGGTGTGGCGACATGGTTAGTAGACCGACCGGTCAAAGTCGTTGTTATTGCCCTGCTGGCATTGGTTATTCGTCGAGTTGTGCATCGGGCAATTGATGGACTGATCGACCGCCTTATGTCAGAACGGTCTTCAGATGAACGCGACGCTGTAGCAGCAGCTGAGGCGGCGACAGGGACCTTGCGTCGAGAGTTACTCACTGAGAAGTTAGCTTCGTTACGCGAAAGAACTGAGAGGGCTCGACAAAGAGCGAAGACTCTCGGTGTCTTGTTCAAGAGCATTGCTTCAGCGGTAATTGGAGTAGTGACCATCATGATGTTGCTTGGGAATTCGATATCAATCTTGGACCATTGATCGCCGGAGCCGGCATTGTGGGTGTGGCGATCGGCTTTGGCTCCCAAGCACTCGTTGGAGATTTGCTAAGTGGCATTTTTATGCTTATTGAAGATCAATATGGCGTAGGCGATGTAATTGATGCCGGTGATGCAACTGGCACTGTGGAGTCAGTTGGTCTGAGGACCACTCGGATTCGCGATGTGCGTGGGACTTTGTGGCACATCCCGAATGGCGAGATTCGCCGGGTCGGAAATATGTCACAAGTGTGGGCCCGGGCGATTCTTGATATCGACGTCGCCTATGACACTGATCTTGATTTAGCGATGGAGACAATCAAGGGAGTAGCAGATGGGCTATGGGAAGAGCAGCTCGAAGAAGCGACCATTGTCGAGGAACCGGTGATCTCCGGAGTCCAGAATTTTGGTGCCGACGCTGTCACCATCCGCCTATCGGTTAGAACTGAACCTGCAGAACAGTGGAGCACTGGTCGGGTCTTAAGAAAGCGGATTAAAGAAGCTTTTGATGAAGCAGGTATCGAAATCCCGTTCCCGCAACGAACCGTGTGGCTGAAGAGCGAAGCCGATCAAAAAGACCCGGTCAAGAAGGCCGGTCCTGGATTCCAGACTGGTTCTCGAGGCGGCGGAACCGATGACTCAGAGTAAGCAGAAACTGTCTAGTCGATAACAAGAACCTGAGTTCCCACTCCAGCCCAGGCGAACAGTTGTGATGCTTGATCGTCTCGGAGGCGCACGCACCCCTCTGAGCGGTAGGTGCCTAGCTGTGCTTCTGATTGCATAGCTTCACCAAAGCCGTCAATAGGGATGTTGTGGAAGCCAATTGCTTGTTCCACCCCCCATGCAAATCGGACCATATATTCCATTCGTATGTCATCGTGTCCGGCGATCGTGTGTCGAGATTTTGAAAAAACTTGGTAGCTGCCGGGTCCGGGCTTGTCGGCTCTCCCGCTTACAAAGAAGTTGCCGCTGATAGACCCGTTCTCTTCCACTAGCCAGACTCGATGTCGCTCATGCGAGAAAATTATCCGACGTCCCGACCCGGAACCTTCAGGTACGCCGGGCGGTATCGAGGTCATCATCCAGTAGCCATCACCATCTCCGTTGACTGTAAACGTCTTGATGGGGGCGAGTTCGTGAGCAACCATCTGTCCGAAGTGTCTTGCGGTCCCGAACGTGAATACCTTTCCCCTTTGGCTCACTAACCAGTATCCCTTGCCATCGGCAGTTTGTTCCGCTGCAACGATCAAGCTGCTCGACACTCCGTTGTTGGCTAGAGATCCACGAAAATGAGATGCGCCTCGCTGGTAGACGGCACCGTCGGCAGCAACCAAGAGGTAACCGTCTCCGTCTGGGTTGGAAAGCAGATCGATTACCGGCCGGTATAGCGAACGGTCAGCTAAGCCCCCCAGGAATGGCGCTTCGCCGAAAGCGAAAACGCCGCCATCGGCACCGGTTAGCCAGTAACCGTCTCCAGATGCATGAGGTTCAAGATCAACTACGGGAGCTTGCAGATCAAGGTGAGTGAGAGACCCTCTCCATAACGCAGACCCGAATGCGTATACAGCGCCGTTAGCGGTCACCAGCCAGTATCCGTTTCCGTCTGGTGTGAGGGCCAAGTCCACTACTGGGCCTTCTAAAGAAATTGAACTCAAGTCACCACGATGAACAGCATCGCCGAAAGCGTGAACCTTTCCAGCGGTCGTCGTGACCAAATAACCGGCCCCCCTCTTAGAAGACGCTACCGCAGCAAGGTCGAACAGCCCTTCTTGGGAGAGATCACCAAAATGTTTAGCGTTGCCGAAGGCATGAATCTCTCCACTTTCGTCAGAATCCGCAACTGGATAAACACCTGGCTCAAGCCAGTCAGCAGCCCAAGCGCTGTCAGGTATGCAGCAAAGGACTCCGATGAGAAGGACGGCTGAAAAAAAAGAGCGAGTCATTGGTGGCGGGTTCGGCAAATCATGTGTCTTGTCGTTAACTGAGGTGAACTACTCCTCTTGTGCGAGAGTTACTTCAACGCTAGGCGGAGCTTCCTCTTGTTCTACTAGCTCAAGAGCGTCAATGTTGCCTGCCTCAATCAGGTCGTTGCGGGCTAAGTCGACTTGTCTGATGCGTTCAGTCGACGCGGAAACGACAACTTTGGCGGCCTTGACCTTGAGACTTCGTTTTGCCTCGGTTTTAGCTCTTCGAACTTCGGAGAGTGTTTCTGAAGCTGCATCCAGAATCCCGATGTCTATTCCTTTTTCTAGCCCGTCGCTTAGCTCATCTGATGTAGGCCAAGGCGCGGAATGAATTGAATCTTGGTGCGACCAAGACCAGACCTCTGCCGTGACGAATGGAAGGAACGGGGCGAAGAGGCGAAGTAGCGTTTCGAGTGTGATTTTTAGGGTGACGTGGGCTGACTGTGCTTCTTGGGCGCCTTGGCTTCCGTAGGCGCGGGCCTTGACCAGCTCAACGTAATCGTCGGTGAAACTCCAAAAGAACTGCTCAGTCCTTTCGAGAGCTCTGGCGTAGTCAAATTCGTCGAACGCGAGTGTCGTTGTCTCGATGAGATTTAAGAGCTTGGATAGGAGAGCCTGATCTAAGGGGTTGGAAACTGAACCCGAGTCTGCTTTGGAGTCGCTGGCGAGTGTCAAAGTGAACTTAGAAGCGTTCAAGATTTTTATTGCTAAACGACGACCGATCTTCATCTGGCCCTCATCGAAAGCCGTGTCGGTCCCTGGCCTTCCGTTGGCAGCCCAGTATCTAACTGCATCCGAGCCGTATTGATCTAAAAGTCCTTTGGGAGTGACGACATTTCCTTTTGACTTAGACATTTTTTTCCGGTCTGGATCCAAAATCCAGCCTGAAAGGGCGCAGTTACGCCAGGGTGCTGTGTCCTCTTCTAAATGAGAACGAACGGCTGTCGAAAACAGCCAAGTCCTAATGATGTCGTGACCTTGGGGTCGCATGTCCATGGGATAAGTGCGAGAGAACAGGTCGTCATCTTCCTCCCAACCGCAGGCGATTTGTGGAGTTAACGAGGACGTGGCCCATGTGTCCATGATGTCGACTTCGCCTACAAAGCCTCCTGGCTGATTTCTTTGAGTCTCATCGAAACCTGAAGGCACATGCGATGCTGGGTCCACCGGCAGCTCATTCTCATCTGGGACTATGCGTTCTTCCCATAGGACTTCGCCTTGTTCGTCGACTTTGTACCAGAGTGGGATAGGTACTCCGAAGAACCGCTGTCGGCTGATCAGCCAATCACCGTTTAGTCCTTCGATCCAATTGCTGTAACGACCCTGCATGTATGGCGGATGCCACTTCATTTCATCGCCGCGAGCTATTAAGGCTTTGTTTAGATCGGCGTCTCTACCGCCGTTTCTGATGTACCACTGGCGGCTCGTTACGATTTCTAGTGGTCGGTCACCTTTTTCGAAGAACTTTACGGCGTGGTTAATAGGCCGTGGTTCGCCGACCATTTCTCCTGCCTCTTGAAGTAACTGGACTATCTCTTTCTTTGCCGAGAAAATAGTTTTCCCTGCCATCAGCTTGAATGCTTCCAGCCCCTTTTCTGAACTAATGGCCTCAGGTGCGTTAGGTGTAATACGTCCAGAGCGGTCAATGATTGCGCGGACCGGAAGTTCTAATTCCCTCCACCAAGTGACATCGGTTGTGTCACCAAAAGTGCAGACCATTGCGATACCGGTTCCCTTTTCTGGGTCAGCTAATTCATGGCCAAGGATTGGAACTTCAACGTCGAAGATAGGTGTGGTCACCGTTGTGCCGAGCAGATTTTGGTAGCGCTTGTCGTCGGGGTGCGTGACCAAAGCAACACATGCAGGCAACAGTTCAGGTCTGGTGGTGTCAATAATGACTTCGCCGTTATCTGTTGAACTGTGAAACTTCAGTTGGTGATAAGCGCTTGGTTGTTCACGGTCTTCTAACTCTGCCTGAGCAACTGCTGTTCTGAACGTCACATCCCACAATGACGGAGCTTCAGTCTGGTATGCCTCGCCTCGATCAAGATTCCTAAGAAATGCTTTCTGGGCGACGCGCTGACAATGTTCGTCGATCGTGGCGTAGGTCATCGACCAATCGACACTCAGACCTAGTTGTCGCCACAAGTCTTCAAACGCTTGTTCATCTGCAGCTGTCAGGATGTGACATAACTCAACGAAGTTTCGTCTTGAGACGTTGACGTCACCGCGCTTCTTTATGGCTTTCTCGTCGCCAGCGTCTACCGGTGTTTCAAAGTCAGGGTCGTAAGGAAGGGTTGGATCACAGCGGACCCCAAAATAATTCTGGACCCTTCTTTCGGTAGGAAGGCCGTTGTCATCCCATCCCATTGGATAGAACACTTCGGTGCCGCTCATGCGTTGATACCGAGCAATAGTGTCTGTATGTGTGTAACTGAATACGTGACCAACGTGTAGTGACCCACTCACCGTCGGTGGAGGTGTGTCGATACTGAAGATTTCGTCTCGGTTCTTAGTTCTATCGAACTGGTATATGCCGTCCTGTTCCCATATTTCGTTCCATTTGGACTCAAGACCTTCGATAGTTGGTTTGTCGGGAACCCTCGTCATGATGTGAACGGTATCTGGAGCATCCTTGTCACCCAAGGCATATAGCCCATATCGGCTGAAATGATCCGATGAAGCCCATAGCGAATAGCTGAAAAAACTTGTGTTGAAATACCGCGCTGTGAAGATAGCTATCCGTACTCTGGCTTCACATCACCACTTTGACTTCCATACCTCAATTAACCGATGCTGACGATTCGACGGACGAAGAGATAAGTACCGCGAAACAGCCAGTGGATATGTCGCTACGCAGAGATGCTGCCATGGCGCGGCGTGTTCGCTCCTTTGCTGCGGTTCTCACGGTGTTAATGCTTTCGGCTGAAGCAGCTGACGCTATTCCCGGTGCGAACGTTCCTCCTATGCCCTTGGGGGTTGTGTTGGCAGGGCTATTGATGTTCGTGAATTTTGTGGATCCGACACGAGACCCACGGGTATCTCAAAAAGTGGCTGTTCAGCGACGGAACATTGAACTTTTCTTGGATGCCTTGATTGTGTTTTTTGCTATTTGGTTAGTTGGGCTAAACCCAGCGAGCAGTCTTTGGGTTTTGTTGCTCTTTCCAATTGCTCAGTCTGTTCTTAGGCTTGAAGCGAGGCAGATGGCTTTATATTTTGCTTCGTTATTTGTGGTTTATGTTGGTGGCGAAATATGGGCAGCGAGCCGTTATGAAGACATTCAGTTCGAGCTTTCAACGACGGTTCAACAGGTTGCGGTGTTGCTTGTAGTTGGAGGTGCTGCGGCAAACTACCGACAATTGAACTCAGTTTTTTCGATGATCCTGAACCGGAGAGAGGCTCTAGACAACCAACAAGAACGTCGGCGCGCACCTGGAGACGGCTTCGCAGTGGTTTATGTCGACATAGCTGTCGCCGACGGATTGCCAGCGCAAATGACACCTGAGTCCTTACGTGAAGTGGTTGCGAAACGAATTAGCGGCGCTGTGCGCCAAGAAGATCAAGTTCTGACTAGTGATGCTGATGCTTTTGTCGTGTTGCTCGAAGGTTTACACGAGCTAATGGATGCAACTGTCGTTGGCGAACGGGTTTTGAAGCGGTTGGAGAGTCCAGTTTCGGTTGGAGGAAGATCGGTGGAAGTTGATCCGCGAGTTGGGGTTGCGTACAGCCCTAATCGCGTCGGCAGTCCTGATGAGCTAATCGAAGCAGCGGGCCGTAAGGCCTTCGGCGCTCGACGCGACGGTGATGACCGGCTAGTGATCCATGACACGAGTAAACATTTGGAGTCCGCTGCGGGCTAAGACTCAAAGTTCTAGAAAGTAAAACTGCGGAGAGATTGCCGCGACTGTTACCCGTTAGTAACTTTCAGGCATGGATTTCAACCCAGAATTGAACGAAGATCAACTTCAAATTCAGCAGTGGGTGCACGATTTCGCCACAGATGTCGTTCGACCCGTAGCCGCTGAATGGGATGAACGGGAAGAAACCCCGTGGCCCGTGATTCAAGAGGCAGCCGAGATCGGTTTATATAGCTGGGAATTCATGGCTGAAGCGATGATGAATGACCCCACTGGGTTAACCATGCCAGTCGCACTAGAAGAACTTTTTTGGGGAGACGCAGGTATCGGACTTTCCATCATGGGTAGCGGCCTAGCTGCTGCGGGTATCGCAGCATCAGGAACACCTGAGCAGGTTATGGAGTGGGTTCCGCAGTGTTATGGAACAAGCGACCAACTTATGCTCGGAGCTTTCGCGTCTTCAGAACCTGATGCAGGTTCCGATGTCGCAGCGATGCGCACCCGAGCCGTATATGAAGAAGCGACGGACGAGTGGGTACTCAATGGCACCAAAACATGGATAACTAATGGTGGTATTGCCGATGTCCATGTAGTGGTCGCCGTAGTTGACCCTGACCTAGGCAGTCGTGGACATGCCAGTTTCGTGATCCCACCAAACAGTCCTGGAATCTCGCAAGGCCAAAAGTTTCTAAAACACGGCATACGTGCCAGCCACACTGCTGAGGTAGTTCTCTCTGATTGCAGAATCCCAGGAAGTTGTGTGCTTGGAGGTAAAGACAAACTTGATGAACGTCTCGCACGAGTGAAGGAAGGCAAATCAGGCAATGCCCAAGCGGCCATGCAAACCTTCGAATCCACTCGACCCGCTGTGGGAGCCCAAGCGGTCGGTATAGCCCGCGCGGCATATGAGTACGCGCTTGAATACGCCAAGGAGCGTCACCAGTTCGGACGACCCATTATTCAGAATCAGTCCATTGCCTTCACATTGGCCGACATGGCAATGGAAATAGAAGCAGCACGAGCCCTCGTATGGCGCGGTGCATGGCTTGGGAAGCAACGCAAATACAAGAACGCTGAAGGATCGATGGCAAAACTCAAGGCCGGTCGCGTCGCAGTATGGTCCACAGAACGAGCAATCCAAATCTTGGGCGGATATGGGTATGTGCGCGAATACCCCGTAGAGCGCTGGCATCGAGATGCCAAGATTTACGACATTTTTGAAGGCACCGAACAAATCCAGCAACTGGTCATCAGCCGAGCCATTTCAGGTATGAGAATCGAATAAATTCAACGAGACCCATTAAATTCAGGGTTTTTAGGGGCTTGTACCAGCAAAAGTAGCTAAATGAAAGCAAAAAATACTTAACTTTTGGATATGCGCGACTAGCCCTCCCAGGTCACCTACCATGGTGGTAGTGCCCAGCGACCCTGTGGTCATTGGTGCACTGCCAGTCTGTAGACCATAAGGGGGTCCTGGCGAATATGATGTCAACGATTTTGACCATCATCATCATGGGCATGTTGCTTCAAGGTGTTATGGCAGTCATAGACAGCGTTCTCGACACCGTGAACGTGAACTCAATGTTGAAGTCGATTCCAGTAGTTGGATCGAACCTCAACCTCATCTGGGCTTATCTCTTCGTAGTGATCAGCAACGTCAATGATGGCGCTGGTGTTTTCGGCTATGGAGCAAGCACAGAAATCCTACAAATGGGCAGGTTCGGAGCTGATATTGCTACAGCCATTGCCATTCTCGCATTCATCCCAATTCGGGATGCAGCGATTTCGGCACTTGGTAAAGGTATCGGTGGCCGCTAACTAGCCATTGCTATTTCATAGGACGCCTTGAGCGTCTTAGTGTTGAGGACCGTCAGCTTGGCGGTCCTCAGACATTTTTGAGGACTTATTTATCGAAATGAGAACCACTAGGGATGTGCCAGCCGTTGCATTGGGATGACGAGAGGTAATCGTGCGAAACTCTTTGCCGAACAGATTTAGCTGATGCTGTAGGGCAGACCGGGGGACAAGATGCGCGCAGGGCTAGTAACAGGAAAAGGTCAGTTTGAGCTTGTCGAAAGAGAAGATCCTGCCCCGAACGCTGACGAAGTCGTCGTAGCGATTCAGCGCTGCGGCATTTGTGGAAGCGACGTTCACGCCTATGTCGAAGGTTGGAAATACTCGCCAAGCGTTTGCGGACACGAATGGGTGGGCGTTATAGCAGCAGCCGGACGGGATGTAATTAATGTTAAAGAAGGCGATCGTGTTACCGGAGCGATAGCGCCAGGATGCGGAGCGTGTTTGGAATGCCGAAATGATTTGAGTCAGTACTGCAGAACCGCATGGTCTGATTACGCGGGTCCAACCGGCCCCACCTCCGGAGGGTTCGCACCGTTTCTAGGTTTGAAGGCAGAAAGAGTTATAGCTATACCCGAAGCTATAGATACCGACGACGCGGCATTAATAGAACCAGCTTCAGTAGCGTTTCATGCGGTTCGTAAGAGCCAGCTACGAGTCGGCGATGTCGTATGTGTCGTTGGCTGTGGCCCGATAGGACTGCTCACTGCTCAGGTAGCAAAAGCGGCGGGGGCTGGAGTAGTGATAGCAGTAGAACCCGATGAGAGTCGGCGGAGATTGGCTTTGGCCACCGGAAGCGATATTGCTGTGACGCCAGGCGATGAACTGCGAGCGGTTCTAGACGAATTGACTCAAGGTCTTCAGGCTGACTTGGCATTCGACTGTGCAGGGATTCCCCAGACAATGCAACAGTCGGTTGACATGGTTCGTCGCGGGGGGTCAGTTTGCTTAGTTGGAGTGACAGGACAAGAAGCTCAGATAAGTCCAATTCGATGGATCAGCAAAGAGGTCACATTAAATAGTTCGATCGTCTTCACGTTGGAAGAAATGAAAGCCACATCGAACATGATTGCTGATGGACGTCTGTCAGTAACCCCACTCCGTGACATCGTTATTGACTTAGATTCTTTAGGTTCCACGATTGATGATTTAGCGGAACGAAGAATCGACGCTGTCAAGATTCTGGTCGACCCGACTGCCGGTTGAAGGTACGCGCCTACAAAGCGGCTGTAATAGTCCCGTCGCTCACCATTTCCGAAATCTTCTCCTCGTCGTAACCTAATTCCCGGAGCAACTCGATGCTGTGTTCACCTAGCCGTGGTGCGTGCCGGTGAAGTCCAGTTGAACTTTCTGAATACCTCACTGGATCTCTCACGTACTTGTATCTACCTTCAGTTGGATGATCGGTTATGTGTACTAGGTCTACCTGCGACAAATGTGGGTCCTCTTCGAGATTCGCCAAGTCGAGCACAGCCGCAGCGGGTATCGAGACCTTGTCGCAAAACTCCAGCCACTGTTCTGTTGTCTTTAATTGAGCTGCTTCAGCTATTAATCCATAGAGTTCAGATGTATTGGCAACTCTGGCGTTGTGTGTCGCGAACTTCTCGTCGATTGCAAGTTCGGGTCGCTCGATAAAGTCAAAGAAATCTTTGTAGTTCTTATCGGTGTAGGGCAATAGGGCTACGAATCCATCAACCGTTTCATATGGCTTTCGAGCTGGCGTTAAAAGTCGTTCGTAACCGAATGGACCCTCGGGTGGTTCGAATGCGGCGCCTCGAAGGTGTTCCACCAAGTTAAAGCTGACCATCGTTTCAAACATTGGCACTTCTATTCGTTGACCGACACCGGTTCTATAGCGATGGATTAATGCCGCCATGACTGCTTGAACAATGTGTAACCCGGTCACTTTGTCAGCTATCACCGCTGGAACGTAAGTCGGGCGACCAGTAGTTGCGGTAAATAGACCAGCGAGACCAGAAGCTGCTTGTATCGCGTCGTCATATGCGGCCTTATCTTTGTAGGGACCATCAGCTGAGAATCCATTAGCCCTGCAATAGATGAGAGATGGGTTTATCGATGTGACAGAATCCTCGTCTAGTCCCAAACGAGCCAATGCTTCGGCCCTCATGTTCGTAACGAGGACGTCTGCAGTTTTCGCCAAGTCGAGGATCACTTGTTGGCCGCGATTGTCTTTCAGGTCAATGCTGAGGGATCGTTTGTTTCGTTGAAGATTCAAACTAAATCCCGACATGCCAGCGCTCCTACTGGGTAGTCCGTTTCTAGTTGAGTCGCCTGTCGTGGGTTCCACCCGAATAACGTCAGCACCATGGTCTCCCAACATTCGGGTAGCCATAGGGCCCATTAAGACTGTCGTGAGATCGATTATTCGGATCCCGGCTAAAGCACCATGTTCCATCTGTCGATCATGTCAGGTGTAAGCGTTTAGATACCAAATTCTTTTGGCTGCTCAGCGCTAGCTCTTTGGACAAGACCCCCAAGGCCAGTGAGGATAAGACCCGCTAGCTGTTCGGCTAGATCTTCAGCTGAAGGTCGTTCTAGCTGAGTAAGCCAGTGGCGACAGACGCCTTCTGACATCGTGACGATAGCCCTCGCGTATGTTTCAACGGTTGCGCTATCAAGCCATTCGCTGAGCAGCTCGGCGATAGTTGCCGACATTCGGCTTTCAACCATTTGGCTGCCGTTGGCTGTGTCGTCATCTTTTGGAGCTGAACGACCGAATAAAAGTTGAAATTCACGCTGATTTTGTTCAACGAAAGAGAAGTAGGCGCATAGAGCATCAACGGTGCTTTGATAATTGCTTTCGGCTGCTTTAGCAGCGCGTACGACCTCGTTGGCAAGTCGATCGGCGACATCTTCTATTAACTCGACGTAAAGGTCTCTTTTGGAAGTGAAATGTTGATACAGGACCGGTTTAGTTACGCCAGCCGCTTTCGCGACACCGTTCATCGATGTGCCGTGGTAGCCGTTAGCTGCAAAGACCGTCATAGCTACGTCCAGTAGCTGCTCTCTTCGTTCTGAGGCGGGGAGACGAGTGGGCATGGTGTGATTATTAGGGTCTCTATAGAGAAACACTGAATGATACGAATAATTTCAGGCTTCAACTACAAACGGCGGATTCTCCGAACACTAATGGCCATGTGGAAGCCCTTGGTCTTCGCGGTCAGCGGCATTAGCGGCATAGCCGAAGATTATTGCTGGTGCGAGTATGAGAGAGCCGATAATTAAGAGGGCAACTGTAAGTGAGGTCGAAAGAGCAGAACCCTCGATGTAGTAGTTGACTACGAAAACAGCCAACGCGCCTCCGAAGCACCCATAGCCGCAGCGTTTCCCCATATTGGCGATCGAGCGCACCCTCTCCCGAGACCTAAGGACTGGGTCATCGGGCTGATTATTTGTCACGTCTCCTCATCTTCAGAATCGAGAGAGGATGTGCCTTCGAGTGTCGAGAAACCAGGTTGGGTTTCAGGTGGCTCAATTGGATTCTTTGTCGAAGTAACGACATCTGGAGTGGAAGCTGACCATGTTGAATGGCCCGGCTCGTAACCTTCGAACGGATCTGGTTGGCTGGGGTCACGAAAATGGTCGTATTCGACTGCCTCGTCGTAGTAGCTAGCGGTTTCTCTAAGAGGAAAGAAGACCCGAAATCCAAGGTTTGCGAGCCCACAAGCGACAATTAAGTCTCCAAAAGAAAACACTTCTTTGAACCAGCCAATAGGTACTACAGCACCTAAGAACCACAGGGTTTCTTCACCACTCCGAAAAGCTCGTGCCGCTCCGAGTCGGACGAGTTCAATTGATTCCAAGTCTGTGATTCCAGCGTTAACCACAGCGTCGACGGTTACCGGTATGTACCCGTTTAAGACTAATGGAATTAGATTAAGTGTCGTTCCGAGAAGGATCAGGGAAGCTCCAGTGAGATGAAGATTCATGGCGCAGGTCACGGCAATCAAGACAAGAGAGACAGCAGTCAACAATGAGGGGTAGGGCACCCCAAGCCCTGAACCCACCAAAGCTTGTAAAGCGACACCGACTGCCGGAATTGGCCAGAACACGACTCGTGTTGCAAAAAAATAATCAGTTGACCCGCGAACAAAAAGTCCAACTGCGGCACCAGCGATCAAGGCCAACGGAATGAGATACATCGGACACGATGGTAGTTGGCGATCTGAGTTTCTCAGAGACGATTTTGAATCTCGTTAATTGATGATCAAGCATTGACTTGATAAGAGAGGTAGGTTGACCGACGCTTAACTCAGATGCGATGGAAGGAGAAGCTCCATGGAGATCAGAGCAGAATTGACCGCCACGGTTTGGAAAGTGGTGGTTGAACAAGGTGCGATAGTCGCTGAGGGCGATGAACTCGTGATCCTTGAGTCAATGAAAATGGAGATCCCTGTTGTAGCGACGGTCGCTGGAACAGTCACAGAAATGCGAGTGGGCGAAGAAGACCGAATCAATGAAGGTGACGTTGTAGCTGTTATAGAATCGGCTTAAATGAGCTAAGCGGTGCCTTACTGCAGAATCTCTGGGTGGTCTCGGTGCAGCAGCGTCGTAACATCGTGAAGAATGTCTGCAGTCGTTGAGTTTGAAAGAGTCATTTCCGTAGTCGGCTCCTTCCCGGTGTTAACCGGTTTAGATCTTCGTGTCGACCAAGGCGAGATCCTTCATGTTCGGGGAGAAAATGGTGCGGGCAAGACGAGCCTTTTACGTGCCTGTGCCGGCCTTATTTCTGTGAGCTCGGGTAATGCTTCAGTTTTAGGGTTTGATATGCGAGTTGATCGGAGAGCTCCCCGACGTTACATAGGGCTCCTAGGTCACGAAAATAATTTGTATCGGGACTTAGGAGTTAGCGAACACATCGAATTTAGGGCCGCGTCCGTTGGAGCTAGAGCAAGCGACACTGCTGCCGCTCTCGAGCAAGTCGGTTTCCCTCAACAGCTCTGGACTGTGCCCATTGGTTCGCTTTCGGCCGGTCAGCGACGAAAGGTAGCTATCGCTTCACTACTGGTAGGGCGTCCACGGTTGTGGTTGTTAGATGAACCTCATGCCGCTCTCGACACTGAAAGCCGAAAAAATCTTGATGCCATCTTGACGGAAGCATCTACATCGGGGGCAACGATAATTTTTGTCAGCCATGAGAGTCCCGCCACTAAGGACATCGCATCTCGGGTTGTCACTCTGGACGGCGGCCGGATAATGGAGGACTCCGGTGCTGACTGAAATGCTTCTCGTTGCTCGAAAAGATTTGCGAGTTGAGCGGCGAGCGAAGATCGCTCTCGGTCAAGTAGCCCCATTGGCGTTATTAATTTTGATGGTCTTTGCATTTGCACTCGATGCCAACACCTCGTTGTTGGAGCGAGGAGCAGGTGGCTTGTATTGGTTAGCGGTCCTATATGGGGGAACTCTTCTGATACAGCGATCGTTTGACGTCGAAACAGACGACGGGAACATGGATGCTCTGCGAATGTCGGCTATCGGAATGCCATCGTTATTTCTAGGAAAAGCATTGGCCTTATTTGTTCAGATCACGGTCCTTGAGTTGATACTTGGGCCTGGAATTCTGCTTTTGTACAACGTAGGAGTCGTTGACTGGGCATTGCTCTTTGCTGCCGCGATAGCGGGAACGTTAGCTTTTTCAGTTTGTGGGGTTCTTTGGGGAGTGATGTCTGCTGGCTTGCGAGTCCGAGCTACCCTTCTCCCGCTACTCTTGGTTCCTGTTTTGGCACCTGTTCTGCTTGCAGGTTCTAGAGCTTTTGAGACGGCGCTCGGAGTGCGCGCTGGAGCCGGCTGGACATGGGCTGGTTTGATGTTTGTAATCGCTGCGGTCCATACAGCACTGGGCCTCGGAGCATTTGGATTCTTGTTGGAGGAGGGATAATGCTAGGAGCAAATAGCGGTGCCAAGATGACGGCGACGCCGGTCACCCGTGTTCTGGGAGTATCTGCTTTAGCAGCAACAGCGTTAATGGCCGTCTTAGGCCTTATCGTCTCTCCGCCCGATGTCATTCAAGGTGAAGCGGTTCGCATGTTGTATGTGCATGTGCCGTCAATCTGGATTGCATATGGAGGCTTCGCCCTAACGTCAATCTCAAGCGTCTTGTTCTTGCGACGGAGCAAACGAAGAGCAGATCAAGGCCGACACTATGACCGGCTAGCAGGCTCCGCTGCGGAAGTCGGCGTTGTATTTACCGCTATTACCCTTATTACTGGGATGCTCTGGGGAAAAGTGACCTGGGGAACGTATTGGCAGTGGGACGCTCGGCTGACTACTACGGTTCTCCTTTTTGTTACCTATCTCGGTTATCTAGCTCTGAGGCGTTTGCCGGCTGAGCCGACAGTCCGGAGCCGACGTGCCGCAGTTATGGCTCTCATCTCATTTGTTAACGTGCCGATTGTCCACTATTCAGTTGACTGGTGGAGGACCCTGCATCAAAAAGCAAGTCTTAGTGTTGGTCGCCGACCAGAAATTACTGGCGAAATGTATTGGACATTGCTTTATTCAACGTTGGCTGTAACCATCTTGGCGACATGGTTAATAATTCATCGATACCGAGTAATTCGGCTCGAAGAATTACGCGATGAAGAGGGGTTAGAGGCACTTATCGCATCGCGACTCAACAAAGATGTTGGGGGTCACTGATGATAAGGAACGGTCATGAGTGAAGTAGCGACAGTTGTAGTTGGCTGGGGGATTACGTTCGTCATTTTGGCGACATATTCAACTTGGGTGGTATTACGCGGGAAGGGCATCGGTCAAGAGCTCGGTATTGGTGAGGTCGAACCTGATGTTGAACAAGACACCGGCGCGACAACGGACTCTTAACAATGGACTTAACCCCACTGCACGAGGTTGAAGCACCAAGTGACTTGCGTCGACGGGCACATCGCCGACGTCGCTGGTCAGTTTTGGCGATCTCAGCGGTGTTAATTTTCGCAATGGCTTTTATCACGGCCCAGGGCCTAAGGAACGCCACATTGTTTTTCCGAAATGTTGATGAGGCTGTTGAGCAGCGTTCTGAGTTAGGAGAACGCCGTTTCCGAATACAGGGCCGGGTGATCCCATCCAGCGTTAAAAGCGAATCGGGTTTGACTACTTTCGAAATTGTTCATAACTGCGTAGTTGCATCAGTTCTGCATTCCTCTGATCCGCCCGAATTGTTTAGCTCGCCATGGATTCCAGTTGTATTGGAAGGGCATTGGACAACTGGTGAAGTCATGACCTTGGGGGGAAACGACAGTCACTATTTTTCCAGCGACCGAATGCTTGTAAAGCACACCAACGAATACGCGTCAGCTAATGAACAGCGATTAACAGAAGAACCGCCAGAGGGTTTTCTTGACCAATGCTCGTTCGAGGTTCCGGCAGCTGCATCGTGATAGCGCTACTTGGCACTATTGGGGTAGCCATCGGATTTGTTGGAGCGGTTGGCGGAGTAATCACCCTCGTTTTGGCATTGGCATCAAAACGAGAGGCGCATCATCGAAGAGCAATAGTGTGGATCTTTTTGATGGCAGGAGGCTGCCTCTTGGCCGTGGTGGCGATGGAAATAGGGCTGTTGCGCGACGACTTTTCTATGCAGTATGTGGCCTCGAACTCGACGCGCTCTACGCCGTTGCTCTACAAGATTGCGACTCTGTGGGGAGCGCTTGAAGGCTCCTTGCTCCTCTGGGCGTTTGTGCTATCTGGCTATGTGACTGCCGTGACTATTAGCTTCCGTCGACAAATCCAAGATCGGCTGGTCGCATGGGCCTTACTGACAATCCTCGTTGTATGTATTTTTTTCTTCGGCCTTCTGGTGGGACCAGCTGATCCATTTGGCACTTTGCCAGTCGCTCCTCTTGACGGGGATGGATTGAACCCGCTGCTCAGGAACCACCCACTCATGGCGATTCACCCGGTGATGCTGTATCTGGGTTATGTCGGCTTCACTATTCCGTTCGGATTTGCCGTAGCTGCCTTGGTGACGGGTCGTCTCGGTGGGGGCTGGCTTGTGTTGACACGATTTTGGACGCTTATCGCATGGGTGAGTCTGACTGTTGGGATACTCCTTGGAGCCTGGTGGTCCTACGAAGTATTGGGGTGGGGCGGCTATTGGGCGTGGGACCCAGTAGAAAATGCTTCATTTCTTCCATGGTTGACAGGAACCGCTTTCATTCATTCCGTGCTGGTCCAAGAACGACGTGGAATGTTACGAGTGTGGAATTTGTCGTTATTGCTAACAACCTTTGCATTGACGATCTTTGGCACCTTCTTGACCCGTTCCGGTGTCATCGATTCGGTTCATGAATTCAGTGCTTCAAGTCTGGGACCTTTGCTTCTTGGGTTTTTCAGCTTGATTTTGGTTGTATCGGTAGTTCTCATTGGCTGGCGCGGGGACGAACTTCGCTCTCCCGGTTCGATAGATTCGCCGCTGTCACGTGAAGGGGCTTTTCTCGCGAACAACCTTTTATTCACGCTGTTTGCATTCATTGTTCTTCTAGGAACGGTTTTCCCTCTAATAGTTGAAGCCATCAACGATGATCAGTTGGCAGTAGGTCGACCGTATTTTGATCGGATGCTTCTTCCTATCGGTGTTGCGTTACTTCTAGTGATGGGTATAGCACCTGTCCTTACATGGAGATCTACTGCTGGCCAGACCATCGGTAAACGGGCCTTGGTCCCTGCTGCTATCGGCGCGGTGACGATGGTCGTGGCCTTGATGCTCGGGGCTCAAGGCCTGGGACCGGTTCTTGGTATAGGGCTCGGCGGTTTTGTAGTTGGGTCTTCAGTCCGCCATCTCTTTCTTGCTGTCCTGCGGAATGGTTGGGTGGGTATTACAGGTCGGTCTGGCGGAGGGATGGTCGCCCACATCGGAGTTGCTTTGCTTGCTTTCGGATTTATAGCGAGTACTTCATTCAGCGAAGAAGGAGAGTTTCAGCTACGACCGGGGGACCGAGGATCGGTTGCGGGTCACGAAATAACGTTCATTGAGATAGTTGACGAAATGGATGGCCCGGATCGTGTTGTCCGCGCCCGCATCAATGTGGAAGGCCGAGGTGTATATGCTCCGGCGATCACTCAATATCCAACCTTTGGAAGACCGATCTCCACACCATCGGTAGCCACCAGCTTTGTGGATGACGTGTACTTGAGTTTGATCGCCATACCAGAAGAGGGCAGCGATGTGGTTGTTGTGCGAGTTCTGGTTGAGCCATTGGTTGCTTGGATATGGGTAGGAGGTTTGGTGATCGCTGGAGGAACGCTCCTCGCGATGGTCCCGGGAAGAAGACGTTTTAGTGCCTTTGTTGAAGAGATCGAAACTGAAGAGGTCGGTTTGTGATCAATTTGAACGTTTGGGCTGTGCGGCTACTAAGTGCCACCATCGGAGTCGTTCTTTTGGCGTTCATTGTCGTCTTAGCAACCAGGGAAAGTGGCAATGGGGCGGCCTCGAGCAGCCCATTGATCGGCGAACTAGTGCCAGCAGTTACCGGGGAAAGTCTCAATGGAACGAACTTCGATATTGACGAGTTTTCTAATAGGTGGGCGCTAATAAATTTTTTCGCTTCATGGTGTGTGCCATGTGAAAGAGAACACCCGCAGCTAGCTGAATGGCAGGACCGACATAACGGCAATGGAATCGTCGTCAGCATTCCGTTCGGAGACACCGAAGAAGATGCCCGGAATTTCTTTGAGAAGCATGGAGGGGATTGGCCTGTGCTGATGGACCGGGACGCTGCTTGGGCAGTTGCTTTTGGTGTCATGCGACCCCCAGAATCTTTCCTAGTTAGCCCTGGCGGTATCGTCGTGGCTAAGTGGCAAGGACAGATAACAGCTGATGAGGTAGATCGAGTTGTGAATGATCTCGAACGCAAAGTTGCTGACCAGTGAAAGCTCGACATTGGGTTTCATGGTTTTGTGTGGTGTTCGTTTCATCTTTGGCTCTCGTAGTGGCGGCGATCGCGGATGACCCTCCAGCCACTGAAGCTGAGCGTGCCTACGAGATAAAAGAAACGATGCTGTGTCCGGTATGTGATGGCCAAAATGTTCTCGAATCAAATGCCCCCGTTGCCTCAGCGATACGCGCGCAAGTAGATCAACTCGTGTCGGAAGGACGGTCCGACGAAGAAATTCGAGCTTGGATGGCTCGCCAGTACGGCAAGGATGTAAATGCAAACCCTCCCCGAACGGGAATTGCTTCACTGGTATGGGCGGTTCCCGTCTTTTTGGCTGTCCTTTCAGCAGCCTTGATGGTTTCAGCCTTTAGGAAATGGCGTGTTGGTCGAGGAACTGAGCCATCTGATGATGATCTTGAAATAGTTTCCTCGCTTCGGGAGCGAACTTGAGAGATTCGAATCGATCCGTCCCGAACAGAGTGCCCCTTACCGAAGAGCAAAATTTTCTTTTGCGCTCGTTGGATGATTTAGAAACCGAACACTCCAAAGGTGACTTGAGCGATGACGAATACATAACGCTGCGAAATGACTACACACACCGTTTGGCGGCAGTTACCAGAGTTATTGCCGGATCTGAACCGGCTTCTTCGCCGGAGAAGCCGAAACGCTATCTCTGGTGGATGAGTGCAATCGTTCTTATAGGTATTGCTGCCGGGTACGCAGTTGCGCAGTCCTCTGGGTTACGTGCTCCTGGCGAGCCGCTTTCGGGAGAGATAGACCGTTCACCCAGAAATCGTCTCGCTGACGCTCGAAACCTCTTTTTTGCTGACGATATGGAAGGAGCTAGAGGAATTGTTGAAGAGGTGCTGCGGGACGCTCCAGGCATGTCGGAAGCTTTGGTGTTGTCAGCGCAGATACACGAACGAATGACCAACCCGTTGGCGGCTATTCGCCAACTTGACGAAGTTTTAGAAGGTGACCCGACAAATATCGATGCGTTGACGTTGCGGGGATGGATTTTGGTTCGAATAGATGACCCAGGTGTCCGAGAGGAAGGGGTAGAGAGTCTTGATCAGGCGATTTCTATGCAGCCTGATGGGTACGATCCGTATATTTTTCGCGGTTTCGTAGCGCGAGAATTGGAACGCGACCTTGATTTGGCTATCCGAATGTACGAGATGGCTCTCGATCGGGACCCGCCTAATGCAATGCAGACACAACTCAACAGAATTATTGAAGAGATGAGGTCGGAGCTAAACCGTACCTCTGGCTAGTTACCCGAACAGCTTTAGACGAGAGTTGTGCACATCGAATGCCCCATGGCGAAAGAGCCAGTTAGCTGGGGGGCGGTCTCTCCATGCAGACCAGCCAGCATTCCTCTTACTAAGCCACGGTCAATCGCACATAGAACTGGGTGGTCTATTGCTGCTTGCCCAAAAGGACAATGTTCTGACACGATTCTCAGTTGCCCATCAGAACCCTCACTGCGAGCTGCGAAGCCGTGTGAGGTCAAAGTTTCAGCGACTGTTGTGACTGCAGACTCCAGAGAACGTTGAGCATCTCCGGGCGCCATTTCTGAAGCTAAGTGAAGTCCATACTCGTGACCTACTTCTTCGGCCAGTGCTTCTGCTTCAGTGGGGGGAAGAAGTGCGAGTGCTCTGCCCAGCAGCGTTCCCATGAGGTCATCATGGCGGGCGGGAAACTCAAAGGTGATCTCAGACTTGGCTGAGTGGTAACGCTTAGACGGACGACCGGCCTTTGCTTCGCGAGGTATGTCCACCGTCACGTGACCAGCTGCTGCCAATTTGTCAAGATGATGCCGTGCGACGTTGTTATGTATCCCCATCTTCATGGCGACATCTGCTGCAGTTAAACCACTATCTGACTCTCTGACGCTCAAATAGATTTCTCGTCGTGTTGCATCACCGAAAGAAGCCGTTATCGATTTGACAGCGGCAGAGAAAATTTCAGGAGTGAGCGACTGGCCATCCACACCACTAGATTCTACCGAAGCGCTTTCGGTATGCGTCTAATCGTTTTTGAACGGGACCAGGACTCGACATAATGACTATTTCTGATCATGATCTAGCCGAGATCGTTGGGCAAGTAGTTGATCCTGAATTGCGTCGCGACCTTCGCACCATGGGAATGCTCCGTGGTGCCTCGATGGCGGGCGGGACCGCCCATGTTTTGGTAGCGGTGCCAGCTGAGGAATGGCCAGCCCAGAGTGAATTAGTAGACCTCATCGAAAGGGCCTTATTGGAGAGCGATGAGATCGAGTCAGTCACCGTTGAATTTGCAGTTATGGACGAAGCGGAACAAGCAGCAGTCCGTGACCAACTAATCGGAGACCCAGCTTCAACAGTAGGGAGCCAGGAAGCGCATGGTCATGCTGAAGGTAGAGCAGTGCCGTTCGCTGAACCAGGTAACCGGACTCGAGTGCTCCTGATCGCTAGCGGTAAAGGCGGAGTTGGTAAGTCAAGCGTTACAGCTAATCTCGCCATCGCTTTGGCACAGAAGGGTCTTCGGACTGCAGTCATTGATGCCGATGTTTGGGGATTCTCGATTCCGCGTATGTTGGGTGTGGAACGTCCTCCAACTGTGATCGATCAGATGGTCGTGCCGGTGGAAGCTAACGGAGTGCGATGCATATCAATGGGATTTTTTGCTCGAGAAGACCAACCTGTTATTTGGCGAGGGCCAATGTTGCACAAGGCTTTGGAGCAGTTTTTGACAGACGTGCATTGGGATGATCCTGACTACCTCCTCATAGATTTGCCCCCAGGCACGGGAGATATCTCACTTTCGATGGCTCAGTTCCTGCCTAAGTCCGAACTTATTGTTGTGACTACGCCGCAACCCGCGGCACAAAAAGTTGCTCAAAGAGCTGCGTATATGGCAGAAAAAGTGAATCTCCAAGTCCGCGCAGTTGTCGAAAATATGAGTTGGTTCAGAGGCGATGATGAGAAGCGGTACGACATTTTCGGTAGCGGCGGCGGAGAGGCTCTTGCTCAAGAACTCAATGTTCCCCTGCTGGGCCAGGTTCCTTTGGTCAGGGAACTCAGAGAGGGCGGCGATGTCGGTCGTCCGATAATCGTCAGCGACCCAGACAATGAAGCCGCAATCGTTTTTCAGGAAATGGCTCGACTCTTGACCGAAGAATATTTGCCTACTCGAAGATATAACGAGGGCCTCAAGCTCGTATGAGCCAAAATGGTCGTGTGTCAGCACTTGAGAATTTGCAGTTCAACAACCGCTTCACAACCTCTCTCCCCTCGGATGGGGCACAGGACAGTCATTCCAGACAAGTTGTGGGAGCTTGCTACAGCAGGGTTGAACCCGCAGCAGTGCGAGATCCGAAATTAGTAGCGTTTAGTGTCGAGATAGCAGAACTTCTTGGGCTCGCGCCCGAACAAATTAAGCAACAAGATGTCGTTCAGATTCTGGCGGGCAACAAATTGCACGGAGGGATGGACCCTCATGCGGCTTGTTATGGCGGACATCAGTTCGGCAATTGGGCCGGACAACTCGGAGATGGGCGAGCGATAGCACTAGGTGAGGTGATCGATGTCAATGGTTGCCACCAGATGCTTCAACTGAAGGGCGCAGGGCCCACTCCGTACTCTCGATCGGCTGATGGTTTAGCCGTTTTGAGGTCATCTATACGGGAGTTTCTTTGCAGCGAAGCCATGCACCATCTAGGTGTTCCGACGACTAGGGCACTGTCGCTAGTCACTACGGGTGATGAAGTCATCCGCGACATGCTGTATGACGGCAATCCGCGCCCGGAACCAGGAGCAATTGTTTGTCGCGTGGCCCCTTCTTTTATTCGTTTTGGCAGCTTTGAAATTTTCGCTGCTCGCGGAGATCATGAAACGTTGCGGCAACTGGCCGACTTCACTGTGGCTACTGAATTTCCCGAAATTGAAAATGACGATCCAGATCGTTACGTAACTCTCCTAGGACAGGTAGCGGAGCGCACCGCCGACATGGTTGTCGAATGGTTACGAGTTGGCTTCGTTCATGGCGTCATGAACACTGACAATATGTCGATTCTGGGCTTGACTATCGACTACGGACCATACGGTTGGTTGGATAATTATGACCCTAACTGGACGCCAAATACGACCGACGCTCAAAATCGTCGATACCGGTTCGGCAACCAACCAGCGGTAGCGCAGTGGAACCTCGTGCAATTAGCCAACGCTCTCTTCCCTTTGGTTGAGAAGGTCGAGCCTCTTCAAGAAGCACTGGAGCTCTACGGGCACCGATTTGAAAGTCAATGGGCTTCGATGATGGCTAAAAAATTAGGTTTACCCAGTCTTGACGAAGCACCCGACAAAGCGCTGGCGGAAGACGCTCTGCAAGTGCTACAGACAGTCGAAACTGATATGACCATTTTTTGGCGGGAACTCAGCAGCATTAGTTGTTTGGAGTCAGTTGAACCATCAGACAGAGTTCAACCATTAATGAACTCGATATACAACTTTGATCGAGCCACCCAGGAACAGAAATCAGTCTTTACCGAATTTGTCGAGAATTGGGCCGCTCGACAACGAGGAATGGGTAGTGGGGACGAAGCACGACGTTCCTCCATGAAAGCCACCAACCCCAAATATGTGCTCCGAAACTACATGGCGCAGCTAGCCATCGAACGAGCTGAGCAAGGTGACACGTCTTTAGTCCAGGAGCTCTTAGACCTGCTGAAGTCGCCGTACACTGAACAGCCAAATAAGGACATTTACTACGCTCCCAGACCGGACTGGGCGCGAACTAAGACTGGCTGCTCACAACTGTCTTGCTCATCATGAATATGGGATCCTCGGTGGTGCCAAGCAAACAGCGGCCTACGCTGTTTGGCTAGCAGTAGCGACAGCAAACAAACGCTAAAGTCGCAGAACTCGAAGAAAAGGTTGTTTCGTGGAAATCAGAGTCGGCATGATGAACGTGGTACGAGAGTTGACCTTTGAAATTAATGATGATGAAGCCGATCAACTTAAGTCTGATTTGGAGTCAGCTTCCTCAGCAGGAGACGGCATGCTCTGGGTGACTGACCGTGACGGTCGCAATCTCGGACTTGTAGTAAGCCAGCTTGCTTATGTCGAACTTGGAGTGCCCGGCGACAGACGTATCGGATTTGCTACCGATTAACGGACCTGATTTCCATTGCGGTCGACCCTTTGGCAAATGATTCTTTGCTGAGACGCCAATCCCGCATGTAATTTCGTTTGGCATGGCAACTCTGGCCGAACTGACTCGCTTAGATACCGGCCTGTCAAAAGATCAACTGCGACACCTGCAACGACTTATCGCGTGGTGGGGGATCCTCGCGGATTTGTCGTTTTCTGACCTGCTGTTATTCGTTCCAATACAAAAGCAAGGGGTTGAGTTTGCCATCGCATCTCAGATACGCCCAACTACGGGACAAACTTTGTACAGAGACGACCACGTAGGCCTTCGGGTTTCAGACGTCGACAGGCCGTTGGTCGCGAGGGCTTATGAATTACGAGAAGTCGTAGATGGCGAAGTACCAATTAAGCCAACCAACCGCCGGGCGAGTGTCATGTGTATCCCGATCAGCCATGATGACGAGGTGATCGGAGTTCTGAGTCGAGAGCTGATCCCCAATTTCGCGGAACGTCGCGACCCAGGAGAACTTGAACGAACTTATTTGGAGGCATTTCACCAACTCGCAAAGATGATCGCAGCTGGCATCTTTCCTTTCACTGATAATGAAGTCGATATGGATGAGATCCCACGAGTGGGCGATGGTTTGCTTGTTGTAGATCCCGAGAGGAGGATCCAATACGCGTCACCGAATGCACTCAGCACTTTGCACCGTGTAGGTGTCCTCGGAAATGTGGCCGGCCGACGTCTCGAAGATCTAGGAATTAAACACCCAGTTATCGGTAGCGAAGTGGGTCCTCTACGAGCGGTTGTAGCTGAAATCGAACGAAACGATACAGCGGTCCAATTGTTAGGAGTTCCGCTCGTTGAGCAGAATCAGTCTCGGGGTGCAATTGTTCTCTTGCGAGATATAACCGAGCTTCGCCTGAGAGACCGGCTACTCGTGTCTAAGGACGCGACAATCCGAGAGATTCATCACCGCGTCAAAAACAATTTGCAAACAATCTCATCTCTGTTGCGCCTTCAGGGGCGGCGACTTGAGTCAGATGAGGCCAAACTTGCTATTGATGAGTCCGTTCGGCGTATCCGTGCCATTGCGCTTGTGCATGAAACGCTGGCAAATGAAACTACTGACGATGTGAGCTTGGCGGATGTTGCTGGGATGTTGGCTCGAACGGCACAAGACAGCTTCACATCTCCTGACCGGCCTATCCATTTTGAAGTAATTGGCGACGCCGGGTTAGTCCCATCAGACATTGTCACGCCGTTAGCGGTAGTACTCAACGAACTTCTACAAAACACCGTCGACCATGCATTTCCTGCTCGCGCTTTCGCCTCTGAAGGCGACATTGCGTTGGTAGAAATCTTTCTTGACCGCAACGAAGAAGAGATAAGGATGGCGGTGAGAGACAACGGGATCGGCGTATCAGCAGACTTTGATAGTGAGACTCAGAAAGGACTTGGGTTGACAATCATTAGGGGCTTGGCAACGACAGAACTCGGTGGAGCTATAGAAGTGCGGCGTAGACAGGACTTACCGGGCTCGGAAGCATTGATACAAGTTCCGTTGACAGCTAGTTGAACGGTTTAGCTTCGACTTTCACGGTTGCTGAATCGAAATTCAACCAAAATTGCGCCGAGCTCTGTTTCGTTCGCGGCGAAGCTGTCGCCGTTCTTCCTCGGAAGCCCCGCCCCACACTCCAGAGTCCTGATTAGTTTTTAACGCGAATTCGAGACAGAGTTCTTTTACTGAACAATCGAGACACACTGCTTTGGCGGCCGCTATCTGCCGTAGGGCTCGACCAGTCGAACCGATAGGGAAAAAGATAGTGGGATCTACTTCCCGGCAACTGGCGGTATTTCTCCATACGCCGCTCTCTAACAGCATGGATCCTCGAGCGCTCACGTCTTCATATCCTCCAGGTGCTACTTGCGAAGGGGTTTCGCAAGCCTATAAATCACTGCTGACTCTACAAATGTCGGCGGCAAGAAACTGCTTAGATGCCGAATCGAATAGTCAAAGGACATCTTCGACACAGGTGGCACCCGAACTGCGATAGGACACATTACGGTCGGGCACATGCCTGATCAAGAGATTCTTTTCGATGGCTACCGGACGGAAGATAAACAAAACGACAGCGACTACTAAATGAAGCTTCGTCCAGTTGTATACGCGCATCGAGGGGCATCCCGAAAGGCAAAGGAAAACACCATCCAGTCCTTTGAAGTCGCAGCCAAGATTGGGGCCGATGGTGTGGAACTCGATGTGTGGAAGAGTCTCGATGATGAACTAATGGTTCACCACGACCCTTCTGTAAAAGGGGTTTCTATTGAAGGTGCCAGGGCTAAAGATTTGCCGGATTATGTGCCTACTCTCTCTGAGGCGCTCGATGCGTGTCTCGGTCTCAAAGTCAATATTGAAATCAAGTCTGCTTCCGACCGCTCACCACAGGCCTTGGACGCATCTGATGTTCTTGTCGATACCTTGCGATCTCGACCAGAGCCAGCGAGTCGATGGATCATTTCTTCTTTCGAACATGGAGCCCTAGACCGCATTCAGAAGAAAGGTTCTGATTTTCTTACAGGCCTCCTCTTTTGGGACGAACCATGGGAAATCATGCTGAGATATGCGGTTGAAAATGGACACGGAGCCCTCCACCCTCATGAGACTTTGGTAGACGATGCAATCCGAGAAGCAACTAAGAACGAAGGTGTTCAGTTGAACACATGGACAGTTAACGACCTAAGCCGAATAAGTGAATTAGCAGAACTTGGAGTTGACGGTCTAATAACCGACGTTCCAGATCAAGTACTCAAAACACTTCAGGTGAGGAGTTAGTTCCTAGTCATCGGTGAGCAGGCTTCACTAACCGAAGCACGTCAGGGCGCCACTTAAAGTCCAGTTGTGCAACTTGTCCGAGATAGTCGCCATCCAATTGATAGGGGAATGGTTTGTACCCCGTGATCTTCAAAGAGTCGATGTCATGAGCGATGTAAACGTCGTCACTGTTTTCGAGAGGTTTACCCTGAAATAGCTCACGGAGTAATCGGGCCATTGTGGCTAGGGACATGCTCCTTAGAGCGACAACACTTAGACCGTTATTAAGTCCGGCTGCTGTTGCCAAAGAGAGCGGCCGACTTCCTAAGTAGGTGTAGGGATCGGTGTTTAGAACGATCGTGAAGTAGCTGTCATCAACAGAGCCCAGCGAATGCTCAACCTTCATCCTTGCCTTTGACCGGTCGTAATGACGAAGCCAGGTGTTAATACCAGCCCAAAGGAACAATGGATGTCCTGCATAACGCTTAAGTGCTGCACGACGCTCAACTTGCTGCACTACAGCTGCATCGAAACCGCTGCCGCAGTGGAATAAGAAATACCTACCCGCAACTTCTCCAAGACCTACAGGTTCGATTGAACCGCCGGCGAGGGCTTCAATGATCTGGGTCGTGGCTTCTCGGGGGTCATCAGCTAATCCGATAGTACGAGCAAAAACATTGGTGGAGCCGCCCGGTAAAGGTGCAAGTGCGCATTCGGTTCCAGCCAGACCGTTAGCGGCCTCGTTAAGGGTCCCATCGCCCCCTAAGACTGCTACAACGTCTGTTCCTGTCGCTGCAGCTCCGCGTGCCAGCCGAGATGCATGTCCCCTACGGCTAGTCATCGCTAATTCGACGTCGTGGTGTTCAGCTAGCGCCGCTTGAATCAGGACTCGGGTTCGGGCGGTGACAGATGACGCTGACTCGTTCACAAGAAGCAAAATCCGCACACAACTAGTGTCGCTGATTTCCATGCGCTTAGTCGAATCGCGTCTCAAGTTACTGAACGATCGTGAATCTGAATTTACTGGAACGAAAATTTTTCTATTTTTCATTTGGATCTGAAGCGACCTCGGGGCAGAATCCACGCATGAAGGTCGTAGTCTGCGTTAAACAAATTCCAGATCCCGCTTTGCCAGGTGAGTTAGATCCCTCCACCAACTACCTGAAACGGGACGACAAGTTAATCCTTGACGAGTCCGATTCTTATGGTGTTGAAATGGCACTCCAGCTTGTAGAAGCAGCCGGAGGAGGCGAAGTGTCATTGGTGTCAATGGCAGCGAATGGCGAAGTCAGCGGTCTTAGGACGGCTTTGGCTATGGGTGCTGAAGACGCGGTCCTCGTTAGCGACGACGCTCTAGCCGGTAGCGATGCCCTTGGCACAGCCCGAGTACTTGGTGCAGCGATATCAAGAATGTCTCCTGATCTAGTGTTAGCTGGAGTTGAGTCGTCCGACGGTTACACAGGCACAGTGCCTGAAATGATTGCTGGTGTGCTTGAAATGCCGTCAATTACTTTCGCCAAACAAATTGAAGTCGACGGAACTACGGTGAAGGTTCAACGACAAACTGAAGCGGGTTATGACGATGTTGAGTGCCAGACTCCAGCTTTGGTGTCGGTGACAGCTGGCGTTGTTGAGCCCCGCTACCCGTCCTTTAAGGGCATTATGGCTGCAAAAAAGAAGCCAGTGGAAGAGTTAGATTTAGCAGCACTCGGAGTGGATGCGGCTGTAGTTGGTCGAAGCGGAGCTCGTCAGGAAACGGTTCGAGTTACCGCTGCAGAAGAACGACAAGCGGGCGAAGTCATCGAAGATGAAGGTGATGCCCACGACAAGATCGTTGAGTTCCTTGGCGAACTCAAGATTGTTTGAGGAGGTTGCGAATGTCTGTTGAAACAATCCTTGTGTTCGGAGAAGGCGATGAGGGTAGCCCTAGCGGTCTTACCCTTGAGTTGCTAGCTGCGGCGCGCGGTCTAGCGACAAATGTAGAAGTGTTCGTCGCTGGAGACGGAGCCGCCATGGCAGCTGAACTCGGTGCTCATGGAGCTACAAGAGTTCACACCACAGGACCTCTTGATGGAAAGCTGATGGGAGTTCACGCAGCGGCAGCGTTGCAGGCGCACATGGAGACAAGCTCTCCCGACGCGGTCTTTTTCGGCCAAACACCTGACGGTCGAGACACGGCTGCACGTTTAGCGGTTCGTATAGATCAGCCAGTTGTCACAAACAACGTTGGTGCTTCGTTCGAAGATGGAACGCTGGTTGTAGAAGAGCCGGTATTCGGCGGTACGCAGAATGTCTTTACCGCCTTTAAAAATGATGGTCCAGCGCTAGCTATTTTCCGCCCAAAGTCATTTGAGGCTGAGGCTACTGGTGGCGGTGAAGCCGAGGTAGTTGCAGTTGACGCGGTTGACCCTGGTCCAGCGGGCTCCGCTTCTGTAACGGGGCGCCATGTAGAAGAGCGCTCAGGTCCTCAACTTGACGACGCAGAGGTAGTCGTGTCAGGTGGCCGCGGTTTGGGTCAACCCGAGGCATTCGAAATGATTGATGAACTTGCGGGATTACTTGATGCAGCATCAGGAGCGTCGCGAGCCATTGTCGACGCTGGATGGGTTCCCTACTCCAAACAGGTTGGACAGACCGGCAAGGTAGTGAAGCCAAATGTTTATCTAGCTTGCGGTATATCGGGAGCTACACAGCATCTAGTAGGCATGAAGGGCTCTAAACACATCATCGCGATCAACAAAGATCCTGAGGCTCCGATCTTCGGTGTGGCTGATCTTGGCATCGTCGGTGATGTACACAAAGTGGTTCCTGCTCTTATCGAAGCCTTGAAATCGCGGTAAGGGCCGCGACCCTGACTCACGGTAGCGAGCCTGCCCGGTTCCTAAATAAGTGGCCATGGCCAGCCGTACCCGTCATCTTCTGGGAAGACTTGGGACTCGGTTAGCCACTGCGCCCTTTTGAGTAGTGCATCAATTTCGTCCTGGTCGAGCCACGACGAGACTGAAGGAGGGAGGCTTTCTGCTAATCGATGTATATCGCTTAGCAGCTCTTGCCCGATTGGCTCATTCGCAAATTCCCAAATGACTGTTCGTAACTTGAACTCAGTTGAAAAACATAATCCGTGGTCGATGCCGTAAATAGTTCCCCACTTGGAGAGAAGGCAATGTCCCGATTTCCTGTCAGTATTATTTGCCAGGAGGTCAAGGACACAAAGCTTTCGAAGAGCCGGATGGTTCTTGACGTTTTTAACCAGAGTGAAGTGATGTTGATCGAAGTCTGCGTCGATGAATAACTGAACCGAACCAGTTCCGTGAGGCCCGACCCGCTCGAGGGTAGGAGGCACCACGCCCCAGCCCAGTTCTTCGCTGAGTTCATACGCAGCGATTTCACGCCTATAAAGACCTGGAGGAAAATCCCACAGAGGCCTCTCGCCTTTGGCCGGTTTATAAATTCCGTTGACCGCCGCCTCACCGTCGACTACTCGGGCGAGAAATGTGGCATTGGAGCTATATGGCATGCGGCCAAGTAGCTCGATTTCACCTCGTTGCAAAATCGTGCGCGCAACTCCTGCATCTATTGGTTTACTCAAAGAAGGTGTGCCGGTATCGGCGCTATCTTCATTCACCGATACGTTTGTGACCGTTCTGTCGACCGAAGTCGCGGCCGTACTCCATGAGGAACAGAGCGTGTTCAACAAAGGCTTTAGCCTGACTAAAACTGATATAGATGTGAGCTTCCGAAGGCTCGACTTCGTCTTGGTCAGGTAGTTCTTGAGCAACTACAACAATTTCGCTGGGTTCTTCACTCAGGGCTATAGCGAGCGCTCCGACAGTCCAAACAGCGTTAGGTGGCTCGATCATGTTGTTTACGGGCCCGGCAGTTATGTCGTTGGCCTCATCTTCAATGATTTGCAGCAGGTGACTTGCAAGAGACTGAACCTGACCCTTTTCCAGCTTTAAAGTTAGGACGGATCCGTCACCCACAGCTTGCAGATAAAAAATCCGCTCCCCAGGTCCCCCTACGGTCCCGGCGACGAAATTGGTTGGGTTGCGTATTTCGTAGTTATCAGTCATTTTTCCTATTCAAGATTCTTTTGAGGTGGTTTAAGCGGGTGAAAGGTCGCCGAGTTCTCCGGTGTTGTTGACCGACAAGACGACCGGTCCATTTCGTGTGTAGAGGATGGCGGTTACTGAACAGGGGGAAACGACCGTTCGTTGAAATAGATCCAGGTGAGTCCCCATAGCGTGGGCAACTAGAGCTCGAATGGGATCAGCATGACTAACGGCGACAATAGCTTTTCCGGGATGTCTTTCCACCAAGCGATTAACTGTTCCCGCCATCCTTGTCTGCATTTCGGTAAACGACTCCCCGTTTGGGAAGCGAAATCCGGAGGGGTATTTTTGCACCGATGACCATGATTTGAGTTTCCTCAACTGAGTCAATTTTCGACCGGTCCAGTCTCCGACATCAAGTTCAATTAAGCCTCGGTCTTGTTTCACCTTCAGCTTGAGTTCTGAGGAAATAGCTTGAGCTGTTTGTTTGGTCCTTTCCAACGGACTGCAATAGATCGCTTCAAAACGTTGCCTACCCATAGCGGAAATACGTTGAGCCACGTTCTTTGCTTGGTCTAGTCCTTTATCGGATAGATGAACTCCAGGTTTTCTGCCATAAAGCTCAATTCCGGTTGTCGGTGTTTGCCCGTGTCTGACTAAAAGAACAAGGGTCGGTCGTTGAGAAGAAGCCACGAAGTGACCGTAGTCGTTAAAGACCCCTCAGAGTCTGCAACACTCGGCGTTATGGACTCCCTTTCTTCAGTTGCTCAGGCAATATCTGAGTGTCGACAGTGCGAACGGCTCGTGCAATGGCGAGAGAAGATTTCGTTAGAAAAGCGAGCGGCGTTTATTGATGATGAATACTGGGGGCGAGGCGTCCCCGGTTTTGGAGACCCATCAGCCAAGGTAATGGTTATTGGTCTTGCGCCGGCAGCTCACGGAGCGAATAGAACTGGACGGGTGTTTACAGGGGACCGGTCGGGTGACTTTCTTTTTGCTTCCATGCATCGAACTGGTTTCGCGAACCAGTCTCTAGCTCGGCGCATCGACGATGGACTTCAGCTATCTGATGCCTATGTCACTGCTGCGGTTAGATGTGCGCCGCCCGCAAACAAGCCAACTCCAGTCGAAAGGGATACCTGTCGACCCTTTATTGAAAGAGAGCTTTCGCTTCTCACAGAGGCAACTGTGTTTGTGGCGTTGGGTCAATTTGGGTACCAAGTAGCGTGCTCAATCCTGGGAGTACGTCCCCGACCTCGCTTCGGCCACGGTGTTGTGGTGCCTTTGGAGAAACAAGAGAGCGATGCAAATAAGTACATCATTTGCTCTTTCCACCCCAGCCAACAGAACACCTTCACCGGCCGCCTCACTGAAGTAATGCTTGACGATGTTTTCATTAAGGCGCGCGAGTTAGCTGGGTTAGAACCGTTCTAACCTTTAGTTGTGATCGATTGGAAAAGGGCGATACAAATTTTCGCGCGAGTTGTCGTAGTCATAGCGCTGTGCAGCGGGTGTTCTCCGAGAACTGCAGAACCCGAATATTCGGACAGCTCAGACACATCATTCGATAATCCAGGAACTCTAGCCACGCAGACAACAGATGCTAAGGGTGAGTATCTACTTGATATAGGCGTCACCGTAGCGTTCCTCGACGCGTGTATTTCTGACTCAGGTTTAGTTGGCCCGTGTCATTGTGCTTCAGAGTTACTTATCTACGATGTCGACGCGACCGATATTGCTGGGCTAGAAGATCGAATCAGTGCATTCAATGACTTCCCGCCAGAACTAGCAGGCCTTTTAGTGGAATGCCGAGGCAAGGAACGACCCCCTCTATGGTCAGCCGCTACCAAAGAGATTTACATTAATGCTTGCACCAAGGGCTCCAGCCGGCTGGTAGACCTGTGTCGCTGTTCAGCTTTTCGGGCCGCCGATGTTATACCTGAAGACAGATTGCCCGAGTTCCTTGCAGCTAGCGACCTAAGGCCCAACATGGTCGATTTAATCAACACATGTCTCTGAGTTGCTAGGAACAAATTACTTTCGGGTAGGTAGAAGAGCTGGCTGTTCCCAGGCGAACTCTGGCCACCTGCTGCGAGACTTTTGACTTAATTTGTGCATGAGCTCGATTGCCCCAGGATCATCGTCACCAGGTCGTCCGATCAGGTAACCCTGCTCCAACATCTTCATAATGATTTCGCGACCTATCGGAGTCCTGATGATGGTGAGCGTCCAGTCGCTGTATTTGCCGATGCCGCCAGTCGAAATATCAGCGTGTTCAGCAGCGAAATCAGGACAGTGGTTACAACCTTCTCGAGTCCAAGCGTGACATTCCTTGAGATTGATTTCGTAGTAACCACCGTCGTGGGTCCAAATTTGAAAGACGCCTTTAATGTTTGTCTTCTTTATCGTGCGACGGTCTAAGCCATATTTCTGTTCGAAGAGTTCCTCGAAGATCGCCTCATCAAATGACTTCGAGCAGAGCAACCCTATGTTCAAGGCGAACCTATTTCCCACTTTGCCGATCTTGCGCGACTTCGCGACAGGAACAATTGAGCTTTGGCAACTCATTCCCACTAGAGCAATTTTCTTAGCCCCTGCTTCGATTGCTTCGTCGTAAGCCAAAGTGTTTGCGGAGTATGTGTAGCGGCTGCCGGCGCCTCGGATGACGTCGTCTCGATTAAATGCCACGCCCGGGGAGGCAGTCCATTGTGAACCTTCGCCGTCGCCTACATACGAGGTAAGAGCGGCGTCTATGTAGCCATTTTCTAGTGCCCAAATAAGAATGGCCGAAACAAGTCCTCCGTCCTGTCCCACTTCGTGAATAAAGTCATCGGAGGCTCGGGTTAAAATTATGTCTTTGTATATTCCAGAAGGATCTTCGGGGGTTCGGGTTTTGTTGAATAGAAATTCGTCTGCCTCATGTTCCCATGTCCGAAAACGTGGACAAGCTCGGGTGCAACTAGTGCAACCTTTTTCGCCATGACCGCAGTTGTCGGCCCCGAGTTCCTCTTCGATGTGGAAAGGCTTGAAGCCACCCTGAACATGGTCGTACCCGATTACATCATGCGGACAACTGATTACGCATCCGGCACACCCTGTGCATAGGCCAGAGGTAATGACTTCTTCGTGAAGTTCTTTCCACTGAAATGACCATCGTTCGGGCTTGGGTGCTTCGGTGCTGGTTTCTGCCAGAGCCATACCAAAGAGAATACGCCTGTTGGTGCCAATAAACCCACTCAAAATTCATTCAGTCTGGGCTTTTGGGTGTCGGGGAACCGCGAGCTAGTGTGACCCGTCGCTTTGTAATTCATCGAGTACGTCTGCCACCTTGAGGACTAATGAACGAATCTGAACTTTTGGAACTACTAGACGATGCACGCGTAGCGACTCTCGCGACCATCCGAGCGGACGGCCGAGTTGATCTTGTGCCGATCACATTCGCTTTTGATGATGGGGTTTTGGTAACAGCGATCGACCATAAGAAGAAATCAACGACTGAGCTAAAGCGGCTGGACAACATTCGGCAGTTTCCAGAAGTAACTCTTCTGGTCGATCACTACGACGACCAGGACTGGAAGAAACTTTGGTGGGTTCGGATCCGAGGTCGAGCAAAAGTACACGAGAGCGGTAAAGGTTATGAACGGGCATTAGACCTTTTAAGTGATCGTTACTCGCAGTATGAAGAGAAACGACCCAAAGGTCCAGCGATTGTTATTGAGCGCACCGAGATAACCGGTTGGAAGGCTTAGTTCGCTTCAGTCCTAGCCGACGAACAGAGCTGGCCTCCGCTCAGAGCAGAGAATGCGCAACCTAGAACGACGGTGGTGACGGTCAACGTCACCCCGCCGAGAATCAAAAAAGAGACAACCATTTGAGTCATAACTGCTTGTAATGGGGCAACGCCTGCTAGCAGCATCCCTGTCATTGTCCCTGGTAGCAAAACTAAGCCGATCATGCGCATTCGTTCAATCGGTGGTGTCAAAGCGATTTTGACGGCTGTTCTAATTTGAGGTCGAATGGCAGCGTGCTGTCGGAAGCCTAAAGCCAGCATCGCTTCAATTTGGCCGCGTTCTTCACGCACCAGCTCGGCGAACCTCGCTGCGCCTGCAGAGGTGGCAGGGAGGGTGTTTCCCAGGATTATCCCAGCCATAGGTACCAACGTTGATGGCTGAAGCGGCAGCACTCCAAAACAAAAGACGACCGCTAAGCCTGCGGCTACAGGGACAGTCACCGCTGAGACTGAAAGGAGGATGGAGGGTCGATTAATTCCCAAATCTGCGGTTCTTCGACGCACTAGCCCTGTGGCGAAGAGGACCATGGCCCCGCACCACAGCCAGCCCCAAGCTAGATGTGCATCCGACTTGAGTGCAGGAACTAGTAAGGCTCCTGCTGCGAGTAGCTGAATCACCGATCGAATCGAACTCAGTGAGATAGATGGGATAAGACCAAGATCAAGCCGCCAAGAAGCCAAGAGTGTTAGCGAAACCAAACCAGCAGCGGCGACCACCCCCCAGGGCGAAACCGTTGTCGTTACTGCAAAGACGTTCACCATGTTGGGAATCTAGTCAGATCGTGGGGAGCCGCACTAGTGCAATATTTGAGAATCAGTTATTTCTAGCGCCCTCGGCAGGATTCGAACCTGCGCTCATGGCTCCGGAGGCCACTGCTCTATCCCCTGAGCTACGAGGGCGGGTAAGCGAATGTATCGCTTTCCGGAGAACCCTCCACACCACCAGATATTTATCCAGCATCCGTAAGTCGCTTCGAGTCAGGAGGGTCTCAGCGGTACAGTCAAGTTTGTCTTGTTGTCGTTGTAGCTACAAGATGCCCATCCTGACCTACAGGGAGCCACTCGTGATCACCGAAGTCTTGGCAGCAGCCTTGATGACCTCATTAAGGGAGTCACAAATCGAAGTTGCTGTGAACGAGATCCAGATGGAACGCCCTGCGCTGCGCGACCACGGAGATTGGTCTTCCAATGTCGCATTGGCAATATCTAAGAAAGTAGGCCGCAATCCTCGCGAGTTAGCGGAGGAGCTAGTTCAAGCAATAGAACGATCTTCGAATGATCTGATTGAAAGGATGGAGGTTGCGGGCCCAGGTTTTATTAATTTCTATCTGTCGCCACGGTGGTTACATGACGTGATGCTCGAAGTCTTAAGCGAAGGCGAAGAGGGCTATGCACGACCAGAAATAGGTAAAGGCCAATCGATAAACCTTGAATTCGTGTCAGCTAACCCAACTGGCCCTCTTCATGCAGGAGGGGGCCGCTGGGGTGCTTATGGAGATAGTCTTTCTCGGATATTTCGTCGGTGCGGTTATCAAACATTCACCGAGTACTACGTTAACGATCGCGGAATCCAAACCGAGCTGTTCGGAGCTTCGTTGCTGGCTCGCCGGAATGGCATCGATCTTCCAGATGACGGATATGCGGGCGAATACGTAGCTGAATGGGCCTCAGAAATGCCCGATGATGTGGACCCTGTCGAATGGGGTCGGAAGAGAGCCCTAGCTGACGTTCAGCAATCTCTAGCTTTGATGAATGTTGAATTTGACCACTGGGCAAGTGAAAAGGCCCTAGTCGAGTCGGGAGCTATGGAAGCGGCCATGACGGACCTTAGAGCTAGAGGATGGATCGATGATAGAGATGGGGCGACATGGTTAAGGACCTCCGAATTCGGCGATGAGAAGGATCGAGTCCTAGTTAAAAGCGACGGGGAACCTACATATTTTGTGCCGGACATTGCTTATCATCATGAAAAATTTGAACGCGGGGACCTTGTAATTGATGTCCTGGGTGCTGACCATCATGGTTATGTTCCGCGCATGTCAGCTGCCATGCAAATGCTAGGACACCAGCCGGATTCATATGAAGCGATCATTGGCCAAAACGTGACTTTGGTTAGAGATGGCCAGGAGATCAAACTCTCGAAACGTACAGGAACAATGGTAGAGGTGAGTGAGTTAATCGAAGCGGTTGGAGCTGATGTAGCTCGATTTGCTTACTTGCTTCAGTCCATCGACTCTCGACAAACTATCGATATTGACGTGCTCTCGAAGCAAGCGAACGAGAACCCTGTCTATTACGTTCAATATGCGCATGCTCGCATAGCCTCCGTTGCGCGTGAGGCCGCAAGCCGCGGCATAGATCGGGCAGCTTTGGACTCAATTGATGTGGAGCTTTTGACGCATGATCGAGAATTAGAGCTTCTTCGTTATCTCTCGACGTTGCCTGAGATCCTTGAAATCGCCGCTCGTGACAGAGCCCCTCATCGTGTAGCTACCTGGCTTCGCGAATTCGCATCAGCCTTTCATGGCTTCTACCACGATTGTCCAGTTCTCAGATCTGATGTCGACGCGGGCATACAACAAGCCAGACTCTGGTTGGTTGAATCAGCTCGCGTTGGCTTCGCTATCGGCCTTGACCTTCTGGGTCTTACGGCCCCGGAACAAATGTGAGAAGGGTCTAATGAACCAATCCGAGAAATCCAATGGCCCGATTCCTCTATCACTTCTGCCTGATTCTGCAGAAGTTGGTTCTAGGGGTGAGTTGCGCATCGGCGGCATAGCTGTTGATGATCTCGCTAATGAATATGGAACACCATTGTTTATCTATGACGAAGACCACCTTCGTTCGCGATGCAGCGAGGCTCTGAGCGCACTCGGCGCTGGCACCGCATACGCAGGGAAAGCTTTTCTCTGTGTCGCCATGGCGAGGCTTGTCACCGAGGAAGGACTCCACCTAGATGTCGCAAGTGAAGGAGAACTCCGGACGGCCATAGCTGCTGACGTTCCTGGAGAACGCATCGTCCTGCATGGAAACAACAAATCAGTCGGTGAGCTTTCTCTAGCCCGCTCCTATGGCGTTGGGCGAGTGGTGGTTGACTCATTCGATGAACTTCGTCGACTTCAAGAACTCCACGATCAAGACGGCATAGTTTCTCCGATTCTGTTGAGAGTCACGCCAGGAGTTGAAGCCCACACGCACGAATATGTCTCGACCGGCCAGAACGACTCTAAGTTTGGATTTGGTTTGGAGTCTGGTGCTGCTGCTGCTGCAGTCGAAGAATGCATTGCTAACCCGGGTGTCGACTTGGTTGGTGTCCACCAACACATCGGGAGTCAGGTGTTCAGAGTTGACAGTTTTGCTCGAGCCCTCGAAGTGGTCGTGGGGTTTTCTGAACCACTCGGGTTGCCTGAACTATCCGTTGGGGGAGGCCTTGGCGTCGCGTATCTTGAATCGGAGTCAGCTCCGTCGATCAGTGAGTGGGGTGAAATGCTGGGTCAAGCGTGTGACAGCCTCGGAGTTCAAGCTCGGGTTTCTGCGGAGCCGGGGAGATCGATTGCGGCTCAAGCGGGAGTCACTGTTTATTCGATAGGAACTATTAAGGAGATCCCAGGCATAAGGACCTATATGGCAGTCGACGGAGGTTTCGGCGATAATCCGCGGCCGATGCTCTACGGGAGTGGGTATACGGCATTTGCGCCGAGCAGAGTTACCGAAGACAGAAATGCTGTGGCCCGGGTGGTTGGAAAGCATTGCGAATCGAGTGACGTGATTGTTCGAGAAGCCTCGTTGCCAGAAAATCTGAAGGTGGGAGATTTTCTAGCTACTCCAGTCACGGGAGCTTATGGGTATTCGATGGCTAGTACTTACAATCGAATGCCGCGACCACCAGTCATTTTTGTCTCGAAGGGCGAATCGAGACTCGTTATTCGCGGCGAGTCGGTTGAAGACCTTTTGACCCTTGATGTTGATTGATTGAACGGTTGGGATTTACTTCAGGCCCTTGAGTGATAAATCGACGCGGAGAATAGGTGTTCTGGCCGGTACCGTTGGGGTTATGCAGTCGGAATCAGATTCAACAATCCGTTTAGGGCTCATAGGTTGCGGCACAGTTGGCGGCGCCTTGGCCAGAATTATCCATACTGACGCGGACCGCATAGCAGCACGTACCGGGGTCCGACTCGAGGTAGTGGGCATAGCGGTTCGCAACTTGTCAGCTGATCGCGAAGTCGGGGTTCCCCAAGAACTATTAACTCGTGACGCTCAAGGACTCGTTAATTCCCCCACGGTTGATGTGATTGTTGAGACTATTGGCGGAATAGAACCGGCTCGACAACTCGTCATTGACGCACTCAAGTCAGGAAAGCCAGTAATTACGGCTAACAAAGAATTGGTCGCCAACTGTGGTCAAGAACTCTTTGAAGCTGCCGCCACGGGCGGAGTTGATCTCTTTTTCGAGGCAGCAGTCGCTGGCGGAGTCCCATTGATCCGGGTTCTCCGAGAGTCCCTCGCTGGGGAACGAATCCACCGGGTGATGGGGATCGTTAACGGTACAACCAACTTTATTTTGACGAAGATGACCGAAGAAGGCGCTGACTACGCTGACGTTCTTGCCGAGGCTCAGAACCTCGGTTTTGCTGAAGCGGATCCAACTGCGGATGTAGAAGGCGGCGATGCAGCTGCCAAAGCCGCAATTATGGCGACCATTGCTTTTGGAGCGAAAGTCGTTGCGGGCGATGTTTATCAAGAGGGAATAAGCCAAATTTCCAAGGACGATATAGCTGCTGCGTCGCATATGGGTCACGTAATTAAACTGTTAGCTGTAGCGGAGTCAGACGGTGAGCAAGTGGCGGTGAGAGTTCACCCGACGATGGTTTCTAAAAATCACCCCTTAGCCGCAGTACGAGAAAGCTTCAACGCAGTGTTTTTAGAGGGTTCCGAGGTGGGCGATCTCATGCTTTACGGCCGTGGCGCTGGTGGAGGACCGACAGCTTCGGCGATGCTCGGAGACGTCATCTCTGCTGCTAGAAATCTTCAACAGGGAGTATCGAGCGACATTGGGTTGCTGTCGGAGTTCCCCGTTCGAGCCATCGATGAAACCAGTAGCGCTTTCTATCTTCAGCTAGATGTGGAAGACCGACCAGGCGTTTTGGCAGCCGTAGCCAGCGTCTTTGGCGAACACGGTGTTTCAATCCAGTCGATGGAACAGCAAGGCCATGGGCAAACAGCGCACTTGGTATTCATTACCCATGAGGCCCGCGAAGCTGACGTCCAGTCCACTTTACGGGAGTTGCGGAACTTAGAAGAGGTTCGTGACATTGGGGCATTGATTCGGGTTATAGCCGAATAATTACGCAGGAGACTTTGGGACAGTGAAGTATCAGAGCACGCGCGGTGAAGCGCCGGTTCTTGAATTTAGTGATGTCCTGCTTGCCGGATTAGCAGTCGATGGCGGGCTCTACGTTCCGATGGAGTTTCCCACCATGACTTCCACGGATCTTCATTCCCTCGCTGAAATGTCCTACAGCGAGGTAGCAACGCGGGTCCTCGAGCCTTTTGTTTCGCCTTCAATCGACGTCGATGAGCTAGGGAACATGATTGAGGAGTCATACTCAACATTTCGTCACCCAGACGTGGTGCCGGTGAAGCAATTGCCAGCCGAGATTGGTAACGATCGCTATTTAGCAGAACTGTACTGGGGGCCTACCTTTTCGTTTAAAGATGTGGCGCTTCAATTGTTAGGGCGACTGTTTGAATATGAATTAACTCGACGTGATACAGGTGTGACAATTGTTGGTGCCACTTCTGGGGACACCGGCAGTGCGGCAATCGAAGCTTGTAAAGATAGAAGCGGGATCGAACTTGTAATGCTTCATCCGCGTGGACGTGTTTCGGACGTGCAACGACGACAAATGACTACCGTCGCTAGCCCCAATATTCATAATGTCGCCATTGACGGAACATTTGACGACTGTCAGGACTTGGTCAAGGCAATGTTCTCTGATCTGCAATTTCGTGAGCGTCACAAATTAGCCGCGGTCAACAGCATTAATTGGGCTCGAGTCGCCGCTCAAACAGTTTACTACTTCACAACAGCGACTCGAATAGCGGGGCCAAACCAACCGATTTCCTTCTGCGTTCCCACTGGCAATTTTGGCAACATACTGGCCGGACACATTGCCTCTCGGATGGGTTTACCAATTAAAAGGCTCATAATTGCAAGTAACCACAACGACATCTTGACGCGGACTCACTCTTCGGGAGTCATGCAAATTCGAGACGTTGAGCCATCGACAAGTCCGGCAATGGATATACAGGTATCTAGTAACTTCGAACGTCTGCTCTTCGATCTAAGCGATAAAGATTCCGGTTGGTTGGCAGCAGCGATGCGCGATTTTCGTTCCTCTGGTTCGATGACGCTTGAGAAGTCGGTAGCGAAACGTATTCGAGATTTGTTCGATGCAGATCGAGCCTCTGAAGCTGAAGTAGAACAAGAAATATCTGGCCTCTACTCGACCCAAGAAGAATTCCTGGACCCTCACACTGCCGTTGGAGTCCATGTCATTCGGGGAATGAAATTACTTGATGGTCCGGCAGCGGTGATGGCAACAGCTCATCCAGCTAAATTCAATAGCGTTGTTGAGGCTGCTACAGGTGTCGCTCCACCTCAACCCGCTGAAATTAGCGGCCTGATGAGACAAACGGAACGCTGTGTCGATTTACCAAACGAACTGTCAGCTGTTATGGAATTTGTTTCGGCAGCGTCAACCAGTTGAGGATCGACTCAACGTTGTGAGTGACCCTGCCCTGTGAGTAGCCTGACGGCACCGTTCGTTTGCTCACGCTGTTTGTGAATCAGGCAACCGTATCTGGTCGGCGACTGCCGGCTCGACCTGGATGAACGGCCCGAAACGACATCCCGGCGCATCCGATCTGCTCCGAGACTAAGAGGATTAAATGTCAGACCAGCCAGACCGAGCGCTTCTTGAAGCAAAGTCTCGGGACGATCTAGTAGTTATGGCCGACGCGTTAGGAATTGAAATCGCTCCTCGAGCGCGGAAAGCCACCATCATTGACGACCTTTTAAAAGGTCCCTCTGTTGGAGAGGAAACGGCAGAAGATGAGGCCTCCATCCGGCGGGTAAGACGCGCAACTGTTTCAGATGGCGCCGATGGGAATGAAACTGGATCAGACGATAGTTCTGACGGGTCGCCTTCTAGCAATGAAAATGAAGACCAGAAAAGCGAAGAAGGGCCACCTAGACAAGATCGTGACCCTGAAGATGCGGGTGTTGGCGAACCTGGCAACCGGCGTCGCCGTCGTCGCGGACGCGAACGAGATAAAGATGAAAACTGGCAGGGGGATCCGGTCGAATGCGAAGGGATCCTTGATCTCCGAGACGAAGGATACGGATTTCTCCGGACTAGAGGACCGTTACCTTCCAACGATGATGTTTATGTAGCTGCGAAGCAAGTCCGAACTCACGGCTTGAGGAAGGGAGACGTCGTCAAGGGAGCGAGTCGCCCAGCTGCGAGAAACGAAAAAAACCCTGCGTTGGTACAAATCGATGAAATTAACGGATCCGAGCCGGGTGACACGCGTGAGAGGCATTTGTTTGAAGACCTCAAAGCCGTGCACCCCCGAGAAGCTTTAAATCTCGAGCTCCCTGGAGCAGAAAATCGCACTGCCCGAGTTGTTGACCTAATAGCACCTATTGGCAAGGGACAGCGTGGACTCGTTGTTTCGCCACCTGAGTGTGGGAAAACTTCCACAATTAGAGACCTAGCTGTTGCCTTGGAAACCAACCACCCTGATCTTCACCTAATTGTTCTACTGATCGACGAACGACCTGAAGAAGTCACTGAGATTGCTGATGTAGTCGAAGGCGAAGTGCTGGCGTCAACCTTTGACAGGCCTGCGGATGAGCACATCCAAGTAGCCGAACTGACCTTAGAACGGGCAAAGAGAATGGTGGAAGGCGGACTAGACGTTGTCATTCTTGTTGACGGCCTTAGTCGGCTGGCAAGGGCGTACAACGTGGCAGCGCCTGGAAACGGCAAAGTGCTAGTTGAAGGAGTGGCAGCAGGTGCCTTATATCCACCGAAACGTTTCTTCGGAGCCGCTCGAGCGCTAGAAGAGGGTGGATCGTTAACAGTTATGGCGACTGCCGCCGTTGAAACTGGCTGGCACTTGGATGAAATGATCCTTGAATCACTGCAAGGAACAGCTAATTCTGTAGTGCGTCTAGATCGCAGAGCAGCGGATCGAAGGGTGTACCCCGCCATCGATGTAGTTGCATCTTGCACACGTGAACTACACCGGCTGAAAGGTGATGATCGAGCGTTAGCCGGACAGGCCTTAGCAGATGCCCTAGTTGCAATCGAAGACAGGGAACCGGGTTCAGCCATCGACTGGGTGTTGGAGCAAATCAATGTGACCAGTTCTAATCAACAGATCCTTGCCCAATTGGCAGTATCTGGAGACAGCTAGACCTCATAAGAAAGAGATAGCAGGGAATTGTGCCTCGCGATGTGCGATTCGTCGAAGTAACCGCCAGAATGGTTCCATCATGAAAAGTGATATCCACCCCAATTATCGACCGGTCGTGTTTCGCGACGCAGGTGCTGAATTTTCCTTCATCACCCAATCAACAGTAGAAACAAGTGAAACGGTTGTTTGGGAGGATGGTAACGAGTACCCCCTTGTCACTGTGGAGCTGTCCAGCGCCAGTCATCCCTTTTTCACTGGACAGATGAAGATAGTTGATACGGCAGGACGAGTAGAACGATTCGAACGACGTTACGGGCGTCGACGTGGTTCAGACCAGAACTCTGACGACGCCGAAGAATAAGCCTGCCAGTGGCGCTAGACCCTGAACGCCGCCGTCAGTTACACGCGATGAAACTCCGCTCAATTGTGGGCGCTCATCTGAAATTGTCCGTGGAAGAACTCTTAGGAACCGATGAGGGTGCATCAGCGAAGCTAAGCGACGGCAGTGTAGCGGTGCTTGCTGAAGAGCGACCTAGCCGAGCCCTTGGGGGAGCGTTAGCTTCATCAGCTCGTTCGTCAGCTGATGAAGTCCATTTATTCACCACCGAAGCTGGAGATATTTTAGCGCGACGTGCTTCACTGTTTTCTGGACCGATCACAGTTTGGGAAATTGAAGAAGATCAGGTAACAGAGGCGATGCCCGCAAAACCGCTCGCTGAAACGAAAGCTGTAGATCAACCAGAGCTGATTGCCACCCTTGAGAAGTCGGGCCTTGAAGTGATCTTCGAACATGGAGTGACCGTCGGAGAAGTTGAAGGTCTCGAGGTAGCGAGAGTTATCTCGGATGACAATGGAGATCGCATAGAGGTTGGAGTGGGTGCGCACGACCGAGAAGCATTTGGACTCCTCCACGGAGACCTGCCCACAGCGCAAGCTATTGAGCAAGTAGCCAATGTCGTCCGACTCCACCGCGTACCGGGCGCCGAACCTCACCCGCTTAACCGTCTTGGTTCTGAACGGTGGTTGAGGGCGCATTTAATTTCTCACCCCGACAGGATCGGGATGAGGCAACTCGTTGCGGCAGCGCCCCCGGTTGAAAGAACGAACTTAAAAGAGGCAGTTCCAGCGGTTGCAAAAGGTGTGTCGCTAGAAGGCCGAGAAACTTTGGTTGTTTGCGCAGTTGGCATCGATCTGGATTTAGTGCCCTTTGCCGCCGATGCCCGGCTCCTGCATAATCCCAACGCAGAATTAAAGATCGTTGTTCCCCAGCGAGACGCTCACCAAATTTTGCGAGATCTAGTGGATCGGCTGATTAATTCGGCCGAGATAATTGCGATCGACGACAGTTGGCGCGAATGGACGAGCCCTCCGTCGGTACCCTGAGAGTGTGCTTGATCGTTTGCTGGGGTTAGAAGAAGAGTTGGCTCATGTTGAGTCTCAACTTGGAGATCCTCAAGTTACCTCTGACCGCAACCGCTTCATCGAAGTGAGTCGGCGCCACTCTCAACTAACAGAAATGATTGAAGTTGGATCTGCTTGGCGGACAGCGTTAGAAGATGCCGCGGCCGCAAGAGAGATCGGTGAAGCTAGTAGTGGTGAAGAGGTAGTTGAGGCCAAAGAGATGGAAACAGCTGCCTTGTCGGAAGCCGAAGCCCTTGAAGAGAAATTTCGATTCTTGTTGCTACCTCGCGACCCAAATGATGATCGAAATGTAATTGTTGAGATAAGAGGGGCCGAAGGAGGAGAAGAAGCGAATCTCTGGGCCCGTGACCTTTTCGAAATGTACCGCTCATATTTAAATACCAAGGGCTGGGGGCTAGAAGTTCTTGGTAGCCACTTCAGTGATATGGGTGGTTATACCGACATCGCTTTTTTGGTCAAGGGTGATGGTGTTTGGAGCCACCTAAAACATGAGGGTGGCCCGCACCGCGTGCAACGAGTTCCAGTAACAGAATCACAAGGGCGGGTCCACACATCTTCGGCAGCGGTAACGGTGCTACCGGAAGCAGACGAAGTGGAAGTAGATATTGATCCCAACGAGCTAGAGATCGACACGTATCGGTCCTCTGGGCCGGGTGGCCAGTCTGTAAACACAACTGATTCAGCAGTTCGTGTGACTCATTTGCCGACCGGCCTCGTCGTATCGATGCAAGATGAAAAAAGTCAGCTGCAAAATAAGGCTAAAGCCCTCCGAGTGTTGCGAGCTCGTCTTTTGAAGTTGCGACAAGACGAGCAAGCCTCAAGCCAAGCAGCTCAAAAGCGCGATCAGATTAAAAGCGGTGGGAGAGCGGAAAAGATTCGTACCTACAACTTTAAGGAAAGTCGGGTAACGGACCATCGCATTGGATTGACCCTCTACAAATTAGAACGCGTGCTGGCAGGTGGCCTTGACGAGGTAGTGAAACCTTTGATGCTTCATGAACGCGCGCAACAGCTTGAGGCTGGAAATGACGAAACTTGAAGATAACTCCGAGAACGCTCTGACACTCGCGCAATTACATAAGGAAGTTTTGGAAAGACTTCGAGCCGCTCATATCGGGGATGCTGAATTGAGTGCTCGCCGAATTCTGGAGGAAACTACGGGCGTTGATGTCGGCCAGTTCCCAGCAGAGGAAAACCATTTAATGAACCAACGGATGGTGGCCCGGACCGACGCTTTAACGGCCAGGCGGGCTGCTGGGGAACCATTGCAATATGTGATCGGAAGTTGGGATTTTCGATACCTGGACCTTGCAGTCGACCGAAGGGCATTAATTCCTAGGCCTGAGACCGAAGAAGTTGTTGGCCGAGCGGTGGAGATATTGACCTCAAAAGGTCAAAGCTTCGGAGAGAAAGCGCTAATTGCGGACTTGGGCACCGGGACTGGAGCGATTGCGCTATCAATAGCTCAGGAAGTTCCGGATGCACACCTGCATGCCACTGATATATCTGACGAAGCCCTCTCATTAGCTAGATCTAATCTTGCTGGTTTGGGGCGGGCCGCTGCAAGAGTGCAATTGCATGAAGGTGATTGGCTGAACGCGTTGCCGGAGGGACTTAAAGGGCAACTCGACATGGTCATTTCGAACCCGCCTTATATTCCCTCGGACCACCAGCTTCCTGCGGTAGTTGGTGACTGGGAACCGAGCGATGCGCTGTTCGGGGGTGAGGACGGCTTTCGTCACTTAGATCTGTTAGTACGAGAAGGAAGACAATGGTTGCGTCCTGGTGGCTGGCTTATTCTCGAATGCGGGTCCGACCAAGGGGTCCGACTAGAAAATCTTTTGACTGCCAGGGGCTACTGCGAAATAGAAATCAATTTTGATATGTCTGGGAAACAACGTTTTGTGACGGCTCGACGTCCTATAGATGACGTTGAGGAATCGCAGCTTGAAGGAGCCTTTGATGCGTTGCAACGAGGCCTGTTAGTCGTCGCACCAACGGACACCCTTCCAGGGCTTCTGGCCAAATACAACGACACTTCAGCGGTGAAGAGTTCATACACAGCGAAGGACCGCCCGTCAGATCAGCCTGTTCCGGTTTTGGTGAGTGGCATTGAACAGGCAGAGCAACTCATTCATCTCGGTGATGAGGTCAGATCACTTGTCGCAGCTCACTGGCCTGGCGCGCTTACCGTTGTGGCGCGTCGCCTCTCCGGGGTAGACCCTGTTACCGGTGGAAGCACTGTTGGTGTTAGATGTCCTGAACCAGGGTGGCTTCGTCTTCTTATCGACGATGTAGGACCTGTGACTGGCTCAAGCGCGAATTTGCATGGAGTGGAAACTCAGTTAGCGGCGGAAGACGCAGCAGCAACGCTTGCGGTAAAAGCTGCTTTTGTAATACCGGGAGTTTCTAAAGGTGGGTTGGCATCCACCGTGGTTGACACCACAGGCGAGTCTTTGAGGGTGCTTCGTGATGGCGCTGTCGATCTAGGACAAGGGCGATAGCGCCGATATAGGTTTCGGAGCCTAATTAGTCGCGCTGAGTCAAGATCCGCGTGGGAAGATAGCGAGGTCAACCCATAGAAAGGGCAACGTGTCTGTTATCGCTCTTGGAGCCGACCATGCAGGATTTGCGCTTAAACAGGTAATTGCGCGACACCTCTCAGATGAAGGCCACGAAGTAGTTGACTGCGGCACTCATGACGAGTCACGAGTTGATTACCCGGACTACGGCGCTGCTGTGGGTATGACTGTCATTAATGGCGACGCCGAGTGTGGTGTTGTGGTTTGTGGTAGCGGAATCGGAATTGTTATGGCAGCCGGAAAAGTGACCGGTATCCGAGCCGCGACAGTTCACGATATGACAACTGCTCGAATGAGCCGCCAACACAATGATGCAAATGTCATTGGCATTGGAGCGCGCATGGTCGGAGAACAAACAGCTCTAGACATAGTTGACGCATACCTCGATGCGTCATTCGAGGGAGGGCGACATCAAGGGCGTGTGGAGAAGCTCAACGCTATTTAGACTCTGAACTTAAAGCGGTCCAGAAAACACGCTTGGAACCCGAATTCAAGGCATGCTGTGTCAACATTTCCCGCGATAACCGCGAAAGGTCTCCACCCATGACGAACGCCAAGAACGTATGGACTGTAGGACCCGATACCGAAATCGAAGAACTGATTTCTGAGGAAAAAAAACGCCAAGAGACAAGCTTGCAATTGATTGCCTCAGAAAACTTTGCGTCTCCGGCTGTAATGAAAGCTACAGGCAGCGTCTTTACCAATAAATACAGTGAGGGTTACCCACGGCGTCGTTACTACGGAGGTAATGCGAAAGTAGACGTGGTAGAGCAACTAGCGATCGATCGAGTTAAGGAACTATTTGGAGCGGAACACGCGAATGTGCAGCCGCACTCGGGTTCGCAAGCTAACGCAGCTGTCTACATGGCGCTTCTTGACGTTGGTGACACCGTGATGGGCATGAGTCTTGACCATGGAGGTCACCTAACGCATGGTTCACCGGTCAATGCGAGCGGCCGTTTCTACAATTTTATTTCCTATGGTTTAACTGGGGAAGATGAGCGCATTGACTATGAAGAGATGCGTTCGATAGCACTTGCTGAGAGGCCGAAGCTAATTGTTGCTGGCGCAACGGCGTACCCGCGACGAATTGATCCTGAACCTTTTCGTCAAGTGTGCGATGAGATAGGTGCCTATTTCATGTTTGACGCGGCACATATTGCTGGGTTGATAGCTGGCGGTCAACATCCGAATCCTGTTCCCCATGCTGATGTAGTTACGTTCACCACTCACAAGACACTGAGAGGACCCAGAGGTGGCTGCATTCTTTCAACAGAAGCCCTTGCTAAGAAGATTGATAGCGCTGTGTTCCCAGGGAATCAAGGCGGCCCTCTAGATCATGTCATCGCTGCCAAGGCAATTGGTTTTCGAGAAGCGATGGACGCCGGCTTCGCGGATTATGCGAAGCGAATAGTTGACAATGCGTGTGCACTGGCGGATGCGCTTGCTGGCCAAGGTTTCAGATTGGTTTCGGGTGGGACTGATAATCACTTGCTGTTGCTTGATCTGCGCTCTTTCGATGAAGACCTGACAGGTAAAGAAGCACAAGAAGTCCTGGATCAAGGCGGAGTAACACTAAACAGAAACACCATCCCGGATGACCCGCGATCACCATTTGTTACTAGTGGCGTGCGCATGGGTGTCGCGTCGGTCACTACGCAGGGAATGGGTGCCGAAGAAATGGTCAATATTGCCGATTTCACCGCGCGAATCCTGCGGCACCGAGATGATGACTCCGCCGTGAATGCAATAGCCAAAGAAGTAGCAGAGTTGTGCACTCAATACCCTCCGTACCCAGATTCAACAAGGCAGTAGCCGTTATAGCTGTGCAGGCTCCATCAAAGCTCTACCCCTGGTAACTAGGCTGGTTGTAGATAGACGAGTCGTAGCGTGAGCCTTTTAGGCTTGGTGAGTAGGGCATTCCCGTGAGTAGGACACTCCAACATGCCGTGGTATTAGGCGTAGCAGCCGTTGTCACATATCTCTTCACGTTTGTTGTAGTCAGAGTCGCACCCAAACTAGGAGCGGTTGTCGAACCGGATGATCGGCGTGTTCATCAACGCCCAACAGTTACTGGCGGCGGGACAGCCATGTTTGTGGGTTTCTTGGCTTCCCTGGTGATAGCCAGTCGGTTGCCAGGCTTTACGCAGGTATTCGCTGGTTCCTCCGAGGCGCTCGCTGTAGTCGTAGCGGCGACTGTGATGTTTTCTATTGGCGCAGTTGATGATCTGAGAGAGCTCTCGGCTCCAGCGAAGGTCGCTGGACAGGTCCTATCTGGCAGTCTGTTGGCGGTCTTGGGGGTCACCCTCTTCTACTTCAGGGTGCCTTTTGGGCAACTTGTTGTTCTGTCGGCCGATTGGGCGACCCTTATAACGGTGCTATTGGTGGTGATCGTCGCTAACTCCGTCAACTTAATAGACGGATTAGATGGACTAGCTGCGGGTACCGTCGCAATTGCGGCAGGAGCTTTCTACCTTTACAGCGGAGAACTGCAGAATGCTGGACTCATCAGCGACAGTAACCTTGGACCTTTGCTTGCATTGGTAACGCTGGGAATTTGCTTAGGTTTTCTGCCTCACAACTTTCATCCTGCTCGGATTTTTATGGGTGATGGGGGTGCGCTCCTACTGGGCCTCTTGATGGCATCAGCGACGATGACCGTCGGTGGCAGAGTTGTTGACCAGTTCAGTGGTCAGGTCTATTTCTTCTTCGCCCCCATAGCCATTCCTTTCTTAATTCTGGGAGTCCCATTAGCTGATGTCGCCCTGGCTGTTGTGCGACGCGCGTACCGCAGAGAAAGCATTGCGACTGCAGATAAAGACCACTTGCATCACCGTTTGCTGAGAATGGGGCATGGCCACAGACGAACAGTTCTGCTTTTGTGGGCTTGGACAGCCTTGCTTTCAGGTGTGGCGCTGGTTCCAACGTTAACGGGCAGCGGGGATGCTGTGCTCCCGTTCGCCTTGGCAGGCGTAGCTATCTTGCTCTTCTTTTTGTTTCGCCCACGAACTGGAATGGAAGCCGAAAAGAGCACAGAAATCAGGAGTGCGTAGCTTAAATATCTCGATGAGGCGAAATTCATCTCTGGGCAGCTTGCAACCTCCAAGAGACCCCAATTAGGGTGTGGCCGCTTCTTGACGTGTCCACTCATTCGCTAACAGTCGGGAGACTGCCACTAGCATGCGAGCTCCAGCGCTCTCCAAGAACAAAATATTCTTTGGCACCGATGACGCATTCTCGCGCTCGGTCGAAATTGTCGTAACCCCAGTCATTTTCGCGGCGATCGGATGGCTCATTGATCGCTGGCTCGAAACAGGACCCTGGGTAGCTTTAGCGTTTGGCTTAGTCGCCTTTTTGGGGAAGCTCACTGCTGAGTGGTACCGCTACACAAACCGCATGTCAGGCATCGAAGATGAGATGACGACAAGCCGTCCCACTAATGTGAGAGGACTAGACAGGCCAGAAGAAATTGATGATCACCTACCGACGGGTGTCACTCTCGAGGAGCGGAGCTAAAGATGAGTGACAAAGTAGAAGAGCGGTCATCAGACCTTCAGGACCTAGGTCAACTAGCTGAGCCAGAAAAGAGCATTGTTAGTGACATGCTGTTGAGAGGCTTAAAGGTAAGCCCGGCATGGCTAGCGTTGTCGCTGGTGTTTTGGGGTGTTAATGGGCTGGCATCGTCTGCTTATGGACTTGGTCTTATATTCGCTAACTTTGTCTTTGCGGCGGCGTTTTTGACCTGGGCTGGGCGGATATCTGTAGCAGCTCTCATGTTCGCGGCGTTAGGTGGCTTCATCGTTCGTTTGGGCTTCCTAACTGTCGCTGTTATTGCTTTTAGTAAAATTGGCGTTTTTGCACCTATTCCCCTCGCTATAACGATTATCGTTTCGCATCTCGGGTTGCTGGTGTGGGAGACGCGCTATGTTTCCATATCGCTGGCTTACCCCGGATTGAGACCTAGCCAGATGAGACAAAGAAATCGCAAGGAGATCAAGTGAATCAACTGCTTGCCGCCGGCAATGGCGATAGTTCTGGTGGGCTGCACTTCCCGGCAATCGAGAGCCTTTTGGAGTGGCCTGGCTTTCTCTTCGAAGGCAACACATATTTTGAACTGAACAAGGTGGGCGTGATCTACCTCTGGGCGATGGTTGCACCACTGCTCATATTCATTTTGGCTAGTCGTAAGAGTGCGCTGGTCCCGCGAGGCATTCAGACGGTCGCTGAATCATCAGTTGACTTCGTGCGTGAAAACGTGGTTATGCAAACTATGGGTCCCGATGGCATGAAATTCATGCCGTTTCTTCTTTCCCTCTTCTTCTTCATTTTCTTCGCAAATATCACTGAGGTAATCCCGTTTATTCAATTCCCTGCGAATTCACGCATGGCTGCGCCGGCGTTACTAGCGATCCTTGTTTGGGTTGTCTTTAACGCTGTTGGAATTAAGAGCCAGGGTTTCTTTAGTTATTTCAAGAACACAATTATTCCGCCTGGTGTCCCAGGCGCTCTGCTACCTCTGGTAGCAGTTATCGAGTTTGTATCAACATTCTTGGTGCGTCCCTTCTCGCTAGCAGTTCGGCTTTTTGCGAACATGCTTGCCGGCCACCTTTTGTTGGTTACGTTCGCAGTACTATGCGAGAATTTGTGGGCCAAGAACATTTTGGTTTCGATCATTTGGGCCCCATTCGTTGTGTTGATTGGTCTCACGGGCTTCGAGATTCTCGTTGCCTTCTTGCAGGCTTTCATCTTCACGATTTTGACTGCCGTGTACATCGGCGGCGCGTTACATCCAGAGCATTAAATGCAAATAGACACAGGAGAGACGAGTGATTGACTTGCTCGCACAAGCTGACAACGCACTAGACGGCCTAAAAGCAGTCGGTGCCGGTCTGGGCTACGGCTTAGCTGCCATTGGCCCCGGCGTAGGTATCGGATTGGTAGTCGGTAACGCGATTACCGCTATGGCCCGACAGCCCGAATCTGCGGGTATGGTGCGGACCACCATGTTCCTTGGCATCGCCTTTACGGAGGCTCTTGCCCTAATTGGTTTCGTGGTCTTCATCCTTCTCAATTTCGCCTAAGGAGAGACAATGAACTCAATTGGACTCCTAGCGGCGGGCGACGCAGGAGGGGAGGCTTCGAACCCGATCCTTCCTGTTTGGAATGAAATTATTTGGGGAGGCATGGCCTTCGCGATTCTTTTCATTGTGATGTCGAAGTTCGCCTACCCGGCGATAAAGAACGTGATGGAAGCTCGATCTGAAAAGATTCAAGGCGACCTTGATGCTGCAGATACAGCTCGGTCGGAGGCCGAAGGTCTTCGTGCTGAATATGACTCGAAGATTGCAGAAGCCCAGGCTGAAGCATCACGAATCCTCGAAGCTGCACGCGCCGAAGCCGAACAGGTCAGACAAGATCGTCTGGCAGCGATAGAACCTGAAATTGAAGAGAAGCGAGCGCAAGCTGACGCTGATATTGAGGCAGCGAAAGCAAGAGCATTGGCGGACCTTCGGGCGCAAGTTACATCCCTAGCAGTCGGAGCGGCAGAGCAAGTGGTTCGTTCCAGCTTGGATGAAGCTGCGTATTCAAGGTTAGTGGACGACTACATCGAGTCAGTTGGTAGCTGACTCACCTATGAGAAGTGGTCCTCCAAGCTCTGGTTGTTGGACCCTTAAAGAGGCAGCAATTTAGCTGCATTAACTGTTTACGAGTAGAACGAGGAAAGCGATGACCGAGAAAGTGGAGGAGTACGCTGCCGGTATAGCCAAACTGGCTGAAGCCGAAGGCGAACTCAACCGCGTCGCGGATGAGCTGTATCAGTTGGGTCGGACCGTCGAGTCTTCTGATCAGCTGCGTTCGACGCTCAGCGATAGGGCAATACCTGCTTCGCGTCGAATCGGAGTGCTAGAAGACCTGCTAGGAGTTAGTGCCTCGCCAATCACGGTCAATCTTGTGAGCATGTTGGTCGGCGCGGGTCGTGGAAACCATATCGGCTCTATAGCTGACGAATTAGTTCGACAAGCAGCGGAATCCCGAGGGCAAGCAGTTGCCGAGGTTCGTTCAGCTGTGGCCCTTAGTGAAGACCAACGTGAGCGTCTTAGGGGTGCCTTATCTAAAGCAACTGGGTTGAACATTGATGTAGTCGTGGTTGTGGACCCAGACATCCTCGGAGGAGTAGTGGCCCAAGTGGGGGACACAGTTTTCGATGGATCAGTACGTACTCGTCTTGAAAAAATGAAGGAGCGTTTGTCATGACTGACCTCAGCTTCGATGCTGCGGATATAACTGCAGCCATCCAGAAAAATCTTGAAGGGTTTGATCCCTCCGTTGAATCTGGAACTGTAGGTCGCATTCTTGAAGTAGGAGACGGCATTGCGCGTGTGTCCGGTCTACCTAATGCTTCAGTTAATGAGATCTTGGAATTTGATAGTGGTGATGTCGGCCTCGCCTTGAACTTAGATGAAGATTCAATTGGTGCAGTTGTTCTCGGAAACGTGGAGAACATAGAAGAAGGCCAAAACGTTAAGTCAACGGGAAGAATCTTGTCGGTACCGGTTGGCGATGGCGTCTTGGGAAGAGTCGTTAACGCTTTAGGCGAGCCCATTGATGGAAAAGGTCCGTTAGTAGGAACTGAAGCACGCCGAATGGAAATTCAAGCGCCCGGAATCATGGGTCGCCAGCCAGTGCATGAACCACTTCAGACAGGTATCAAAGCAATTGACGCAATGACGCCCGTTGGGCGTGGCCAGCGCGAGCTGATCATTGGAGATAGGAAGACCGGCAAAACGTCAGTTGCTATCGACACCATCCTCAATCAAGCTGGCCTTGGCGTTAAGTGCATTTACGTTGCCGTGGGCCAGAAGGGCTCAACGGTTGCACAGGTGGTCAGCACTCTTGAAGAGCGAGGAGCGATGGACTACACCGTCGTCGTCTGCGCTCCGGCTGCGGACGCGGCTCCGTTCAAATATTTGGCTCCATACGCAGGATGCGCCATGGGTCAGCATTGGATGGAAAATGGCGAGCATGCTCTGATCGTTTACGACGACCTTTCCAAGCAAGCAGAAGCGTATAGACAGTTGTCATTGCTACTTCGGCGGCCACCAGGACGCGAGGCTTACCCAGGGGACGTGTTCTATCTTCACAGCCGACTGCTTGAGAGGGCCGCGAAGTTATCTGATGCTCAGGGCGCGGGTTCGTTGACCGCATTGCCAGTGATTGAGACCAAAGCAGGAGATGTGTCTGCATACATTCCAACGAATGTGATCTCGATTACTGATGGCCAGATATATCTCCAAGATGACCTTTTCAAGTCTGGTGTCCGACCGGCTGTTGACGTGGGTGTTTCAGTATCGCGTGTAGGCGGGGATGCTCAAACTAAGGCTATGAAGAGCGTTGCTGGAACGCTAAAAATCGATTTGGCTCAGTTCCGAGACCTTGAAGCCTTCGCGACTTTCGGTTCCGAGTTGGATGCTGCGTCTGCAGCGCAATTGGGGAGAGGTTATCGACTCGTCGAGTTGTTGAAACAAGGACTTAACAGCCCTATGCCTGTGGAAGAGCAGGTCGTATCGATATACACGGGAACCAACGGGTACCTGGATGATCTGCCTGTCGAAGATGTTCAGCGTTTCGAATCTGAGTTCATTGAGAACATGAGAACTCGAAATTCGGGGTTGCTGGATGAAATTCGTAACTCTGGAGTTTTGCCAGAAGATCAGGTGAAAGCAGCAGTGGAGTCCTTTAAGGCGGCCTTCCAAGTGACCGTTGAAGCCGATACGAACGATTCAGAGGACTGATAAGTAATGGCGGGCGGTCAGGAGCGCATTCTTAGGCGTCGAATTGGTTCGATTGACGCGACTAAGAAAATTACGCGCGCCATGGAGTTAATCGCAGCTTCTCGCATTGTTAAGGCCCAAGGGCGAGTTCAGGCAGCCAAGCCATATTCGGAAAAAGTAACTGATGTGATAACGAACTTGGCGGGTGGCGGTGCTGGGGTTGATCATCCACTCCTCACCGCAGCTGAGCAAGTTGATCGAGTTTGCTATGTCGTTATTGCCGCAGATCGCGGTTTGTGTGGCGGCTATAACAACAATGTTCTTCGAGCTGTTGAGCGAGCAATAGAAGCCGATAAGTCCCAAGGACGTGACTATGCACTCGTCCTATCGGGAAAGAAGGCTGCTGGATATTTTTCTTTCAGAGGCTACGAAATTCATGCGGCTTACGAAGGTTTTTCTGATCAACCTAATTACAGCGATGCCAAATCCATGGCTGAGTCGGTAGCTGAGCTATTTGAGAACGGTGAAGTTCAACAAGTCCAATTGGCCTACACGCGCTTTTTGTCTATGGGAAGCCAAGAAGTAGCCGTTGAACAGTTCATGCCTCTTGAGCCATCTGAAATTGGAGCTGATGCTTCACAAGATTCAGATTCCGGAGGCTATGAATTTGAGCCCGAACCAGCTGAGATTCTAAGCCGTCTGCTGCCTCGCTATGCCGAAGCTCGGCTTTACGCCGCTCTTCTTGAATCGTCAGCATCGGAACACGCTGCGCGTCAGCGAGCGATGAAAGCTGCAACTGATAATGCTGAGGACCTAAAAATCAACCTAACGCGCATTATGAATAGGGCCCGACAAGACTCGATAACCACTGAAATTATGGAAATTGTTAGTGGTGCCGAAGCAATGAGCAAAGACGACGATGATGGCTTGAAAGACATCATCGAGCAATCACTTGAGGGTTCGTTCGCATCCCTCGCATCTGACCGAAACGACGCCTGAAACTTCAGGAGCATTAAATATGACTATGACCGAAGACAACACCGAAACCAAAAACGGAAAGGTTCTCGCTATTGCTGGCCCAGTAGTAGATGTTGAATTTCCCCGTGGTTCGTTGCCAGAGATCAACACTTTTGTTGAGATGGACGCTGAACTGGAAGGTGAGAAAGTAACCATCGGTGGAGAGGTCGCCCAACAAATTGGTGACGGCAAAGTCCGTGTGATCTGCATGAAGGCAACGGATGGGCTTACCCGTGGGGCGACCGTTAGGAACACAGGCAGAGGTATTGCAGTTCCGGTAGGCGATAACGTCCTCGGCCATATCTTCAACGTGTTGGGTGAACCACTTGACACCGAAGATATAGGTGAAGTGCCAGAGCGTTGGGAAATTCATCGTGACGCTCCCGACTTCGACACTCTGGAACCCAAAGCCAAGCTGTTCGAATCAGGGATTAAGGTCATCGACCTTCTCGAACCATATTTGGAAGGTGGCAAAATCGGTTTATTCGGTGGAGCCGGTGTAGGGAAAACGGTTCTTATTACTGAAATGATTAACCGTGTTGCGTCACAGCACGGTGGTGTATCGGTCTTTGCGGGTGTAGGCGAACGCACGCGTGAAGGGACGGACCTTTACTTAGAAATGGAAGAGTCAGGCGTACTCGAAAAGACGGCCTTGGTCTTTGGACAAATGGATGAACCGCCTGGAGTAAGGCTGCGTGTAGCGCTTTCGGCCTTGACAATGGCTGAGTACTTCCGCGATGTTCAAGGGCAAGAGGTACTCCTTTTCGTGGATAACATCTTCCGTTTCGTTCAAGCGGGGTCAGAAGTCTCGACTTTGCTTGGACGGATGCCCTCAGCTGTTGGGTACCAGCCCAACTTGGCTGACGAGATGGGTGAGTTGCAGGAAAGAATCACGTCTACGTCCGGGCACTCGATCACGTCCTTGCAGGCTGTATACGTTCCGGCTGATGACTACACCGACCCAGCACCATTCACTACATTTACGCACCTGGATGCCACAACTGAACTGAGTCGTCAAATAGCTTCTCTGGGTATTTACCCAGCTGTTGACCCACTTGCATCTACCTCAACCATTCTGACTCCAGAAGTTGTGGGAGACAGGCACTACATGGTTGCTCGACGAGTTCAAGAGATTCTGCAGCGATACAAAGAACTTCAAGACATTATCGCCATCCTTGGCCTAGATGAACTGTCTGAAGAGGACCGGATCACAGTGGACAGAGCGCGAAAGATTCAACGCTTCCTTTCGCAACCTTTCTTTGTTGCGGAAGTGTTCACAGGGATGCCAGGCATTTTCGTACCGATTGAAGAAACCATCGAATCTTTCGAAATGCTCTGCAATGGTGACCTTGACCATCTCCCAGAGCAGGCGTTCCTAAACGTAGGCAACGCTGAATCGGCGATGGCTAAAGCCCGCGAACTAGAACAGTCGTGATTGGTAGGTGAGCCAGACATATGCAGGTTGAACTTGTCTCACCCGAAGCAGTGCTGTTTTCGGGCGAATGCTCCCAAGTAGTAGCACGTACAGTGGACGGCGATATAGCCTTCCTCGATAATCATGCGCCATTTATAGGAGCCCTCGATATCGGTCAAACTCAACTTTGGGCGAATGATGGCGTGGTTTCGCTGGCTATCAATGGCGGATTTGTTGAGGTAAGCGGTAACTCAGTGACGATCCTGAGCGACGGTGCGCTCGCATCTCAAGATATTGACATAGAAGATGCGCAATCAGACCTTCAAGCTGCAGAGCAGGCTCTGAGTGTGGATGCTGATGATGATGAGGCAGCAAACGCTAAGAAGTGGGCAGAAACTCGAATTCAGGTCTCCAGCGCTAGCTGACTATACGCGTTCTGTATCGATAGCCGAAGCTCGTTCTTTGACTATTCCTCTACAAAAACTAGTTCGTTTTCGCTGGCGATAATGCGGTAGTAACAGCCGGACCGCGTAGACCCGTCTTCACCCAGAGTGTGGCAGGCGCCCTGCCCGTCTTTTCGAACGCGGTACAAAAGTGAGTTTTGTTCACAATTGACGCGGACATCCACGAGCGACAACGTGTCACCTGAAGTGGCACCTTTGTGCCAGATCTCTTCTCTTGAGGTTGAGTAAAGAACGGCACTCCTGAGTTCTAAGGTCATTCGCAATGCGGTTTCGTTCGCATAGCCGATGAATAAGACATCGCCAGAGTCAGCGTCTTGAAGAACTACGGGCACAACCTGATGGCCGCTTCGACCAATTGAGCCAATTTTGTCGAAATCAAGGCGTTGCGTTGTGCCTTCCTCTAAGTCATTGCTTTTTGACATAAGAGTGAGCATAGAGGCGAAGATGAGGATGACCTGTTTCGTGGGATAGCGGCATTGCTACTAGGTGAAGTCGACTGACGAAAATTCACTCAATTTTTCTATGTTGTGCGTAGCTTCAATCCTACGGACCGTGCCGCTTTTCGAACGCATCACCAATGAATCAGAAATAGCTCCTTCAGCGGTAAACCTAACGCCTCTTAAGAGCTCTCCGTCTGTGATGCCAGTAGCGGCAAAAAAGACATCGTCGGACTGCACGAGGTCATCGGTGTTGAGCACTCGATCCAAATCGTAGCCAGCATCCAATGCTGCTTGGCGTTCGCTTCCGTTCCTAGGCCAGAGCTTTCCTTGCATCTCGCCCCCGAGGCATTTAAGAGCTGCCGCCGAAATCACACCTTCGGGAGTTCCTCCGATTCCAAATAAGACATCAGCGCCGTCACTCGTGGCTGTCGCGATCGCACCCGCTACGTCGCCGTCAGGAATTAGGCGGATACGGGCACCGCTCTCTCGGACCTCGTTAATTAACTCTGCATGCCGATCTCGGTCAAGTATCACTGCTGTGAGATCACGCACCCCACGTCCGGTAGCGGTAGCGATTGCGGCGAGGTTCTCGGTTGGGCTTTTCTCGATAGAAATTAGGCCTTTGGATTGTGGGCCTACCGCAATCTTCTCCATGTACACGCAAGGGCCGGGGTCAAACATCGTTCCTCTGGGGGCAACGGCGATCACTGAAATAGCGTTGCCTCGCCCCAAAGAAGTGAGCGTGGTCCCGTCGATCGGGTCTACAGCAATATCAGTTTTAGCTCCGGTTCCGTCGCCGATGGCTTCTCCGTTGTAGAGCATTGGGGCTTCGTCTTTTTCGCCCTCTCCGATTACTACAAAGCCATCCATGGGCACTGAGCCGAGGATGATACGCATAGCATCAACTGCAGCGCCGTCTGCGCCCTCTTTGTCACCTCGCCCCATCCATCTAGCCGCTGCAAGAGCGGCGGCTTCAGTGGTACGTACCAACTCAAGTGCGAGATTTCGATCAGGAACCTCAGAAAGTGACTTAGCCATAGAGACTGACCCTAGCCCGTTGAGCGGCATAAGTATGAGTCAGTCGCCAGTTCCGCTAGTAGCTTCCATAACGTGATTTTGGCTGAGTTGAATGTCTGGCATTCACGACCCGCGGTTCCTACACGTCGCGTGGCCTTGGGTGAGGACCAATTGGGGTTCGATCCTTCGCCGGGCCCTGGTGGGTTGCTTATCGCAGCTGTGTTCGCAGCGCATACTCAACAATTGGGTGATGATGAAAATAATGATTTAGATGACCTGTTAAACCTCGTTGAAGTAGGTGCTCGAATCCCGCAACCTCGGCTTCGACATCGATTGCAAGAGGACCGTGTAGGTCTTACTCGGTCAACCCATCGGCTCGTCGAATTTCCCGATGGTCGGATAAGCCTTGATCTAGCTCCTAGCGATCGTCCGGAACCGCACGTGCTTGCTGCTCTTTATCGAATAAGCCAACAACAAAGACAAATGCGAAGAAGCTTGCTGACGCTTTTACGTTCTGCACGAGGATGGCGGGGCCAAGACCATGACGATTTGCTTCGCTACCTTTCAGGAAAGTCACCGATAAATAAGTGGGGTGGCGACGTAGGAAACGATCATGTCGCGTGGGCGCTTGAAGTGCTGGGACTGGCTGGTACGTCGATGGAAGACATTCCCGAACCGCGGCAGATTCGTCGAACATTTCGTCGTTTGCTGCGTAACGCCCACCCTGATCATGGTGGTCTAGCTGAGGATGCTGGGCAACGAATTGAGATGTTAACTGCAGCGCGCAATATTCTTCTTGATAAGAGGAGCGCTTAACCCTATGACTTCTGAGCACATCGATTTAGTAGTCGTCGGGGCCGGCATTATCGGCCTTGCCACAGCTCATCAATATCTTTCCCAGTGCCCGGAAAAATCGGTCGTCGTGCTGGAGAGAGAATCTGACTTAGCGTTGCACCAAACTGGTCGGAACTCTGGGGTTCTTCATTCGGGAATTTACTACGCGCCTGGCTCGATGAAAGCTGAGCTTGCGGTTGCTGGCCGAAGTGCGATGGTGAAGTTCTGCGAAGCACGAGAAATTGATCATGAGATCTGTGGGAAGGTGATTGTAGCTACACGAAATGACGAAATAGAGCGGCTTCGTGCTCTACGAGCACGAGCAGACCATAACGGTCTAGATGCTGAACTAATCAGTAGCGCAAGGCTGAAAGAAATCGAACCCAACTGTGTGGGTATTGAAGCACTGCATATCCCTTCCACAGGAATCGTCTCATATGCAGAGGTATGCAAAGCCTTGGTCGTGGAGATAGAAAATAGAGGCGGTGCTGTTAGATATGGGTCCCAAGCTGTAACGATTGAAGAATCTAGCGAAGGCGCCCGCGTGTCTACCTCGAAGGGTGAGCTGGTTGCCGGCCTCGTTGTTAACTGTGCTGGCCTTCGTAGCGACCAGGTGGCGAAGATGGTTGGTGCGGCCGAAGGACACCGGATAGTTCCTTTTCGAGGTGAATACTTTGAATTGGTCCCGGAGCGCCGTGATTTAGTTCGAGGTCTGATTTATCCAGTGCCTGACCCAAGTTTTCCTTTCCTGGGTGTGCACCTGACCCGAATGATTGATGGCTCGGTGCATGCTGGTCCTAATGCTGTCTTGGCGATGGCTCGCGAGGGTTATAGATGGCGAGATGTCGAGTTGAGCCAAGTCTTGGAGCACCTGGGCAATCGAGGCTTATGGAAATTAGCGGGTAAATATTGGCGTACCGGAGCTGGTGAAATATGGAGGTCAGTTAGCAAAGCTGCTTTTGTGAAAGCCTTGCAACGCTTGGTGCCGGATATAGCCGCTAAGGATTTGGAAGTTAGTCCAGCTGGAGTTCGGGCCCAAGCTATGGACGCAGGGGGAGAGTTACTTGACGATTTCTCTCTTACCGAAGCCCCTAATAGTTTGCATGTTCTTAATGCCCCTAGTCCTGCTGCTACAGCAAGTCTTGAAATAGCAGCCCAGATTGTTCGAATGATCGAGACCCGTAACTCTTGAGCTATGAGCGGTTCTGAGTTCGTCCTCGGCTTTGTATTTCAGCGCGCCGTCGGGCAACTTTTTCTGGTTTGAAGTTAGTTTTGTCTAACCACTCGGCTCCCATTGAAGCTTCTATCTCCCACCCTTCAGCGACTGTGGTGTCCCCAGTTCGCTCGTAAGTGTTGAGCATTTGCTGGACGCCTTGTTGATCATTGGAACTTACCTCTGACGCTAATGATTGAACTGTTTCCAGAAGGAGTTCATGTGCAACCACTCTGTTAACTAATCCCCAAGCAGCAGCGGTTTGTGCGTCGATGTAGTTCCCTGTCAAACTCATTTCCCGAGCCCGCCGGACTCCGATTGCTTGAGGAAGAAGGACACTAAGTCCCCAGCCCGGCATGACGCCGACGCGTGCGTGTGTATCTGCGAAGGCCGCTCGGTCCGACGCGATAAGAAAATCACAGGCAAGAGCAAGTTCGAGACCGCCGGTCACTGCCACCCCATTAATTGCCCCGATGAGCGGTTTTGAACACTTTGGGAAAGGCCCTTTGGCTTTTAACGATCTATCCGGGTTGATATTGCCTCCAGAACCTCCCAGCTCCTTCAGGTCGAGGCCAGCACAAAATGCTGGGTCTGTTCCAGTGAGAATTAAGACATCTACATCTGGGTCTTCGTCTAATGAACGTAGAGCTTTAGGCAGCGCTGCGAGAAGGTCGCTACTTAAGGCATTTCGCGCTTCGGGCCTATTGAGAGTTACTGTGCCTACTCTGTCGCTGACAGATGTAAGAACTATTTCGTTCGTGAACTGGGTAGCAGCCATGTGGATGTCCCTTCTGATGAGGATTGACATCTATTCTGCCCGGATAAGGAGTTCCTATGCCGGCGATTGAAGGATTGGTTTTGTTCCCGGGAGCTGGTGGAGCTAAAGAGCACGCCACTCTTGTCGCGTTGGAGCAGTCGTTGTCGCCGTTACCTGTGCTCAGACGTGAGTTCTCATACCGTCGTGCAGGGAAACGTGTGCCTCCCCGAGCCCCCAAGCTAGTTGCAGAGCTCATGCAGGAGCAGCAGTTGATCGCAGATGAACTGGGGTGCCGGCCGGACCGACTGTTATATGGAGGTAGGTCCATGGGAGGACGGGTATGTTCGATGGCGGTAGCAGCGGGGATGCCTGCGGCCGGACTAGTTCTACTTAGCTATCCGCTCCACCCTCCTAACAAACCGGACAAGTTGCGTGTCGAACATTTTGCCGATATCAGAGTCCCATGCTTGTTCGTTTCTGGAAACAATGATCCCTTCGGCACCCAGGACGAGTTCAATCAACACCTAAAACAAATAAATGGGAGTGTCGAGGTTAAACACCTAGAAGGTGGGGGTCATGACCCAAAGAGTCGAGCTCACGTAGCCGCAATCCTTGAGACCGTAAACCAGTGGATCACTTCGATGTCGTAGCTTCTCGGAGCTCAAGAACATAAAGGCCCAATGTCCTCCGGATTTAATGTCTCTAGTTCCTTTTTTGTCCCTTCGTAGAATCTTCTCCAAACAACAAAGGCAGCAATAAGCGGTCCTATCCAGAGAACAAACATGCCGGGGCCAAAAGAGCCCCAACGGAGTCTCATCCAACCCGCCGCAATAATTCCTATAGAGCCGCCCACCACTCCGATAGCGCCAACGATCGTCGCGGCTCGAGCCCGAACTGCGGTAGGAAACATTTCGGCTCTATAGACACCTATTGCTGGCAGTAAGCCGCTGGCCAGAGTGATGGCGGCGAAGGCAAGCGGCCATAGCAGCACTCCAGATGAATTAAAGAAGATAGTCGTAATACCAAGCCCAAGTACTGTTGCCACTCCCACCACGATTCTGCGACCGCGTAAGTCCGCCACCCGGCCCGCTACATAAAGACCGATCCCTCCCGGTGTGGCAGTCGTCACCACGAAAAGGCTGACCTGTAAAGCACTGAAATTGTGCTCGTCACGTAAATATTCGTTTCTGAACCAGTCGATGGGCGACAGAAAGAGTCCCAGCAAGAAATAGGTTCCACCCAATAGCAAAAGCGGTCTCCAGTAGTTGCCCAATTTGAGACCGGTGACCTGGTTTATGAATCGTCGACTTTCCGGAAGTTGGCGAATAGCGCCGACTATGAGGGGAACCATTAAAACCGGAATGAAAAAAATAAGGCGCCACGACCATTCAGTAAAACCGGCCACGGGTTGCGTCCATACAACGAACCCGGCCCCCAAGGCGGCAGAAAGACCTAAGACTGAGAGACCCCAGGCACGACTGCCTGCAGGGAGTTCCTCCAGAGCGAAAACTACAATTATGACGCTAAGTGTCGCATTAGAGGTTCTCACGACTACCAGACAAGCAGCGAATATCTCTATGGACGGAGCGAGTGCTGCCATGCACGAGAAAGCGATCCCAAACCCCATGGCCCATGCGAGGATGCGTCGACGACCATGCCGGTCAGCGAGTATAGAAAAGCCGATCGCTAGCAAGGTTCCAACGCGAATAAGAGCTCCGAGTAAACCCTGGCTTAGCTGATCAACTTTGAACTCATCAGCAGCGTATGTGTGAGTCTCAGCCGGAGCGTTGGACAGAAAACCTGATAGGAGAGCGATGGCGCACAAGGTCGAGAATATCGTCGTCGCTCTTTGCCCCAAATGATCAGGGGGAGCCCAAAACGGAGCGGTGCCATCGTCGCGACGGTTACGAAGGGCGTGACGAACCGGTAACCGAAAAAGAAAACCAAACCAAGGAATTGAGAGTTCGTACTCAAACAGCTCCTTGACGAGGTGTCTGCCTTGGTTTGATGAAATAACGAGGGTTCTTTTGTAAATCGTAAAAGGACCATCAGTCAGTGCAAACTCACCGTTTCCTACGTCTGTTTCGCGAACCAAATCTGCTCTTGGAGAGCAAACGCGCTTAAGACCCTCATCATCTAAATCGTGAGTTATTTCTAAATGAGCCACGCGAGTGATGTGTCCTTCGCCACTTAGATGAACATACTGGAGAGATGGATAAATTCCTTGTGCGGGGAAGTGGGCCCTTAAACGGCGAACTTCATGTTGGCGGAGCGAAGAATAGCGCCCTGAAGCTTATGGCAGCATCGCTGTTGGCCGAAGGAACGACTCGCCTAGTCAATGTTCCTGACATCACCGATGTCGCGATTATGACTGAGTTGTTGGAAGCCATGGGAGTTGAGATTCAAAGGACAGGCCACTCTGTTGATATCAATGTCCCCAATGAAATCGACCCGATAGCTCCATATAGCTTGGTGGAGCGCATGCGCGCTTCGATAGTCGTGCTAGGGCCGTTGCTTGCGAGAATCGGTCGAGCCCGAGTAGCGATGCCCGGAGGAGATGATTTTGGGTCTCGTCCTATCGACATGCATTTGCAGGGGTTAGAACAGCTAGGAGCCAGATTCTCGCATGAACATGGCGATATAAATGGCGAAGCCGATCGCTTAATCGGAGCTGAGGTCTTCTTGGAATTCCCTTCTGTAGGAGCCACTGAAAATTTGTTGATGGCATCTGTCTTGGCCGAAGGTGTCACGATTATTGAGAATGCAGCTAGAGAACCAGAAATTACTGATCTAGCAAACTTCCTTTCAGAAATGGGTGGTCGAATTGAAGGGGTAGGTACATCGCGTCTGCGAATCGAAGGCGTCGACAAACTGAATCCCGTTACTTATACGGTGATCCCAGATCGGGTGGAAGCAGCGACCTATCTCTCTGCGTTAGCTGTCTGCGGCGGGCAGCTTCGTCTAGAAGGAGCGCGTGTGGACCACATGGAGATGCTTTTGCGCAAGCTTGAAGAGATGGGGATGATCGTCGAAGAAGATGACTCGGGTCTACAGGCAAAAGTTCTGGGTCGACTCAAAGCTGTGGATGTTTCTACGCTTCCCTATCCAGGTTTGGCTACTGACTACAAACCATTCTTGGTTGCTGCTCTAACTGTTTCTGATGGCGCCGGAATGGTTACAGAGAATATTTTTGCCGGGCGTTTTCGCTATGTAGACGAGTTGGTTCGAATGGGCGCAGAAATACGAGCAGAAGGCCGTCATGCGGTTGTTCGTGGTGTTAAACGGCTATCAGGAGCCCCCGTTAGAGCTCATGACATAAGGGCCGGAGCCGCTCTGGTAGTTGCGGGATTAGCAGCAGATGGAGAGACAGCGATTTCTAACGCACATCACGTAGATCGGGGTTATGAAGATTTGGCAGGTAAGCTCTCCTCGGTCGGCGCCCAAGTCAGTCGAATGTGATCGATTACCCGCCGCTGATTGTGATAGATGAACAGGCTGAGCAGAGATCCCGTAGCCTTACTGGAGGCAGCACGTGAGGGGCAGCGTCTAGCGCTTGCCAGGCTCATGTCGTTAGTTGAACGCGGGGGCGATGAAGCCCGTGCATTGGGAGCGCAGACATACTCTCAAGTTGGGGGTGCCTATACCATTGGGATGACAGGCGCCCCGGGGTCAGGGAAATCTAGCCTGACAGCCGCTCTAGGGTCAGTTGTTCGTTCAGAAGATGAACGCCTAGCAATTTTAGCAATCGACCCGTCATCTCCCTTTACAGGCGGCGCCATTCTAGGTGACCGGGTCCGTATGCAAGATCATGTTATGGACGACGGAATTTACATTCGCTCAATGGCTACCCGAGGTCACCTTGGAGGTCTTAGCCTCGCCACGCCACAAGCCATTCGAGTGCTCGACTCGTTGGGTTGGCCATGGGTGCTCGTTGAAACGGTCGGAGTTGGACAAGTTGAGGTAGATATCGCGGGAGCGGCAGACACGACGATTGTGGTAGTCAATCCGGGTTGGGGAGACGCGGTTCAAGCCAATAAAGCTGGACTCATGGAGGTGGCTGACATTTTCGTGATCAATAAAGCGGACCGAAAAGGCGCAGATGAAACCCGCCGTGATATTCAACAGATGCTTGAATTATCATCCTTGGGAGAGTGGGAACCACCGATTTTAATGACTGTGGCTACCGACCAGATTGGCGTTGAAGAGCTTTGGAAAGAAGTAGGAGCACATCGTCAGTATCTCGAAGACTGCGGAGAACTTGAGGAGCGGCGCAACCGGCGTGTTGATGCCGAACTAAGAGAGATTGTGAATAGAAGCCTCGAAAAGAGGGTCGTAGCGACAATGGATAGGCCAGAAACAGCTGAACTGAAAGAGAAGTTGATGCGCGGTGAGATCGATCCCTATGCGGCGGCAGCCGAGCTTATTGCCCTGGCAGAGGCCGTGGATTAATCGAGTTCATCTCGAGCTAACGCGAACACTGCTTCTCTCTCGTTGGGAGAGAGATTTACATCTAGCAACCTGAGTTCGGCAGCCTCGCGGACGTACGCTAGGACTTCGCCTGCTCCGAATTCCTTAATAAAGATTTTTGCGAATCGTTTCCTGAGACTCGTGACGAGTAAGCGGCCGAGTCGACCGTTGTTAGATTCAGATGTGCGAAGAATCACGTAAGTGACGGCAGCATCGAACGCTGAACAACCACGAGCCGAGCTGTTCCAGTTCAGCACCACGGGGCGTCCGTTGCTCATTCTGATCGCTGCAGGATGTAAGTCCAGATGGACTATCGAGTCGCCTTCGCTAACGCTTTCCCAGTCTGGCGGAGCGGTAACTGTTCCCAGAGCCCGATGCAAGCGGGCGAGATTCTTTGCATGTCTGCTTAGCGTCCATGGCCTGGATACGAGGTCTTCTAACATTGTTGGTCCGTTGATGCGTTCCATCACTAACGAAGATGTAGATAAACGCTGAGACAACTTGGGTGCCGGGAACCCTGCAGCAGCCAATATCTCTAACGCTTCAGCTTCGCGTGATAGGTCCAGTTGATGGGTGCTCGTCCGAACTACGTGGCCGGGCCCATAATGACGAAGTTCCCAATGGGAGCCAATATTTATGAGTCCTGCGGGTTCGAGTCCGGTTCCTGCTTGTTGTTGTTCGAGGATTCTCTTCCTCAGACCCCTCAAATTTCGTTTCCAAATAGCTGTAAGGATTGGTTTGGCAAGTCGTTCCCCGAACTTGCCTGCAAAGTGCCATGGCAAGTCGATGGACTCGACCCAGCTGAAACGTGTCCCTCCTGCAACAGGGTCAAGTGTGAACCGGCCAACCCCAGTGACGATGCCTGAATGTTTGACCGCCATGAGTTTTTCGTGTTCCCACTCAACTATCTCCATTTGGTCGCGAACTCGAAATGGTCCGACAGCTGTTAAGCACACAAAGGTCACCCCTGGACCTTCCGACATCTCAGATGTCACTTCTACACTTAACGCATCCATCATCCACTCTGAATGCTTTGTTACGTCTCGGAGGTAGTCCCACACTTCTTTAGGTGAGGCGGGTAGATCAATTGATATTTGGATCTTCATCTACTTTTGCTCTCAGGCTGGGGATCGGAATTAAGAATTCGCTGAAGCGTAGACCGACACGTGGTGATCGCTTGTGCTGGTAAACGCTCTTTGCTGCCAGTCTTGCCACCGCTCCATTAATTTCAAACCTTGACGGGCTGCAATCTGATCTAGTTCGTCGGGAGTCTTGATGAGAATTCTCCAAGGTCGTAATACGGCGCCGCTTTCGTTTAACTCCACACTTTGGCCCCGTACGATTCCCGAAACCTTTTCTCGAATAGTGATGTTGAACACAGTCGCATCCTTGAGGTAACGGAACTCGACTCCTCTAGTTGGCAAAAGAGAGTAGTTAGAAGGCACAAAGGCTTCGACAATGAATAACCCATCTGGTGCCAAACGATTGCTTACGAGTTGAAGACATTGTTCTTGTTCAGCTGGATCAACGAGGTTGAAGAACGTGTTGTACGCACAAAAAATGATTTTAAACGGCCCGGGCGGAAGCCAGTTAGACATATTTGCTAGATGTAATTTAACGACCCCTGAACTATCCCTAGCCCGCAAACGTCTCAGCATTTCAGGAGATGAGTCCACCCCGGTGGTGGGTATACCTCTAGAAGCTATCGGCAGAGCTAAACGACCAGTTCCTACTCCCAACTCGAGAACATCGAGACCTTGGGAAAGGCGGCTGATCAGAGACACAGTGCCTTGAACATCGGTTACCTGTTGGTACCAATCGTCGTACACGTCAGCGAAGGCATCGCCGTAGGTTGACGATAGATAATTGACTGAATTCGACAGCTCCATACCACTCACTTTATTTCGGGCGTAGCCTTGAAGTAATGAAGACAGCCAAGGTTGATCGCCCCATATATCTCGATTGTGCTGCCTCTACTCCGGTCAGGCCAGAAGTCCTTGATGCAATGATTCCGTACTTTACTGAGCACTTTGGCAACCCATCAGGTGTTCATCGTATGGCTCGGTCATCAAGGGCAGCTATAGACGATGCCCGAGAGATTTGCGGACAGCTCCTAGGATTTGGGCCCCATGAGATTGTCTTTACCAGTGGCGGCACCGAATCGGACAATCTCGCTATCCATGGAGTATGCGGATCGAATGGCGTAGCCGTTTGCCCCGAAACTGAACATCATGCGGTATTGCACCCAGTGGAATCTCATAAAGGGCGACTGATAAAGGTCAACTCAGTCGGCGATATTGATCTCGAACACCTTGAAACTTTGCTCGATGAGAACGTATCTGTTCTTTCGGTCATGTTGGTCAACAATGAATCAGGGAAAATCATCGACCTCGAACCGATTGCCGAGCTCAGAGACCGCCATGCCCCGCAAGCCGTGTTACATACAGATGCTGTTCAAGCAATTAACTGGCTCGACATTGTCGATGCCTCAGCAAGGGCAGACATGCTTTCTATCAGTGGTCATAAATTTGGTGCACCGAAAGGGGTCGGTGTGTTGGCAGTCCGCAATCATGTAGCGCTCGCCCCGCAATTACTTGGCGGAGGTCAGGAAGCGGAACGGAGAAGTGGAACACACAATACGGCGGGCATAGTAGCGATAGGCGTTGCACTGCAGCATCTCGAGAAGTCACGCAAGAGCGAAATAGCACGGTTGGGGGTCCTCACCGAACGACTGGCTAGCGGTTTGCATTCAGCCATGTCTGGTTGCTTCGAAACGATCCCTCAAGCGGAAAGAGCAGCGGGGCTTCTGCAGTTAGTCATTGAAGACATCGAGAGCGAAGCTTTGTTGGTATTGCTTGAACGTCACGGGGTAATGGCATCAGCTGCGGCATCCTGCGCATCCGGAGCAATGGATCCTTCACACGTGTTGGCTGCCATGGGTATGGACAGGGTGCTGGCAGCAGGATCTCTGCGACTTTCTATAGGTTGGTGCACTGAAGAATGGGAAATACAGCGCGCCGTTGAGGTGATACCTCGGTGTGTTGAACAACTCAGAGGTGCATCGTGAGTCGCGTTTTGGTTGCAATGTCAGGTGGCGTTGATAGTGCGGTTACCGCCGCCCTTATGAAAGAACAGGGCCATGATGTCACCGGAGTGACCCTGAAACTCTGGGGCGGTCCTCAAGATCAAGGATGTTGCTCGGTTTCAGATGTAGACGATGCCCGCCGAGTTGCTCAGCAGTTAGATATTGATCACTTTGTATTTAACTACGGCGAAGAATTTGATCGACATGTCGTTGGTCCCTACGTAGATGCTCACGCAGTTGGACTAACACCTAACCCATGTATCGAATGCAACCGACACATCAAGTTTGACGCGTTAGTTACTCGTGCCCGAAAGTTGGGATTTGATTCGGTAGCTACTGGTCACCATGCCAGGATTATCGAAACCGATAAAGGTTTGCGGCTTGCTCGAGGAGTTGATGAGGGTAAGGACCAGTCCTATGTCCTGTACATGTTGACAGCCAGCGACCTTTCCATGCTCGAGTTTCCGGTCGGTGAAATGACAAAGAACCAAGTACGTGAACTAGCGAGTCATCGAGGTTTACGATCAGCTACAAAGCCAGATAGCCAAGATGTTTGCTTTATCACTGCTTCAGAAGGACGGGCCCGTTTCTTGTCCGACCGACTGGACCTACATACAGCGGACGTGGTCGACGTAAAGGGCAACGACCTTGGGTCTATTGACGCTGTCGAGCTAGTTACTATCGGTCAACGAAGAGGGCTCAATCTCGGTGGAAACGCCGATCGAACCTACGCCGTGCAGGTAGATGTTCAGGCACGTCGAGTTGTTGCGGGTAGCGCTGAAGATCTGCTCTCGGAAGATGTTCGGTTATCAGACCATGTCTGGGCAGATCAGCCGCACGTAGGACCAGTACATGTCCAAATAAGTGCTCACGGCGCGCAAGCACCTGCTTATTTGACCTCGGACGGAAATGTGCGCTGGGACCAGGCTCGGCGGAAGGTAGCGCCCGGCCAAGCAGTGGTGTTCTATTGTGACGATCTGGTGATAGGCGGAGCTACGGCAGTCTAAAAATCAGCGGACGAGTCTTCTAAGGCGAGCCTCTTGGAGCACGGCCCCAGGACGCGTCGGTGAGAACAAGATTTTTTTAGCCAGTTTCACTTCGCTAACCCCTCGTGTTCGTGGCACGACTTCCACTTCGCCATGAAGAGCGACTTGGAGTACCGGGCCCAACGCGAATTGGCTGACATCGACGATCTCTTCACCGTCGGTTTCGGCGTTCGCTGGCGCTGGGCCTAGAGAAAGGATGTCTTGGCGCCTAAGAAGAAAAGGTTCTCTGGTTGCTAGATAGTCATGGATTACGAAACCGTTCGGAACGAACACTATCCACCTTCGAGCGAGTTGATGAATCGATCGAAAACCGAATGCCGAAACGGGCCACCCGATTCCTATCAAGAGGATTCCGATAATCCAGTTTTCTGAGGCGACTGCAATGGGGCCAGAGATTAGGCCTAAAACCACGACAGCCCAAAGCAATATCAACGGTCCGATAGCGATTGCGCTAGGCACTCGAAGCAAAAATCGTTTTTCGTCGCCGTAGCTCAAGCCATCTACCATGGCGTTTCCTGTTTCAGGCAAAAGTGATAGCAAGCTAGCCAAAGTGGCATGGGTGAGGGCCATGACGAGGATGCCTGCCGAAATATGGGAGTAAAGATGGGCTGCTAATAAGGCGGGCAGTGTCGTTGGCGTTAGAACGCGTATCACGGTCAAGCCCCAAGGTCTTCTGATAATGCTTGACCCCAGGATTAATCCCCACCCGACCCAGAAACAGACAGACACTCCAATTTGTCGCTGCACCGTGTCTTGCTGCAATGCCGCATCTATCGCGACCCCTATAGAAAATGGCGCTGTCGCCCAAACGACGACAAAGATTGGAAGTGGATTATTGACCTTCACCTCTCAATCGTGGCTTATTTCGGCGCACTATTCATAACTACTGAAGTATTAGAACGACAAAACCTGGTCGTCCATGTAGCTAAAGTCGGTCTTGTCATGAACGAATTCGATTCAGATCAGGACCGCGTGACTCAGTTACGCGTTCAGATTGCTGCCCACAATGAGGCATACCACGGTCGTGATCAGCCAACCGTTCCCGATGCTGTGTATGACCAGCTGCTTCGCGAACTGGCCGAAATCGAACAACGCCGCCCTGATTTATTAACTGAAGAATCGCCAACTCAAATGGTCGGTTCATCTCCGAACGAAATTTTTGCTCCGGTAGAACACAAAGTGCCGATGATGTCGCTAGATAACGCGATGGACCTAGAAGAACTTCAATCATGGTACGAACGTGTCCTTAAAGGAATAGAGGGCGCAGATTCATGTGAGTTTGTGTGTGAACTCAAATTTGATGGGCTTGCCGTTTCTATCCGATACGAGGATGGCGAATTGGTTCAAGCCGCGACCCGAGGCAACGGTCGAGTTGGAGAAGATGTGACGCACAATGTTCTAACGATCGAAGGTATTCCTCACCGAATTCCCGACGCTCCCAAAGTGCTCGAGGTCAGAGGTGAGGTTTATATGCCGATTTCGGGCTTCGAGTCGTTGAATGAAGAGCAACTCGCAAAAGGTGAGCCGCTGTTTGCGAATCCAAGAAACACTGCTGCCGGGAGTCTTCGACAGAAAGACTCGACTGTTACGGCGCATAGGAAACTGGCCTTTTGGTGCTACCAACTTGGCGAAGTCACTGGTGGTCCTCAGATGACATCAGCCAAAGAGACTTTTGATCTGTTGAAGAGCCTCGGACTTCCAGTAAATCCCGAAGTCACAGAATTTTCTGAGTTCAAAGAAGTCCAGCGATTCTGTGAATCCTGGATGTCGAAACGACATGAACCTGATTACGAGATCGATGGGGTGGTGGTCAAGCTTGCAGATTTAGCCCAAAGAGAAGCATTGGGTTCTACGAGTCGGGCCCCACGTTGGGCAATAGCGTTCAAGTTCCCACCAGAGGAAAAGGTGACACGGCTCATCGCCATCGATGTCTCGATAGGGCGAACAGGCCGCGCTACACCGTTCGCTGTGCTTGACCCCGTATTTGTTGGGGGTTCTACAGTTGGAATGGCGACATTGCATAACGAAGACCAGGTAGCGAATAAAGATGTTCGCCCTGGTGACATGGTCGTCGTTCGCAAAGCAGGCGACGTCATCCCCGAAGTAGTTGGACCAATCCTGTCCGACCGGTTGGATGACTCCGAACCTTGGGTTTTCCCTAACGTTTGTCCAGGTTGCCAGATGCCCCTTGAGCGCCAAGAGGGTGATGCCAACACATATTGCATGAACCGAAGGTGTCCCGTCCGGATTGAAACTGGGATTAGTCATTTCGCCAGCAGGAACGCCATGGATATAGAGGGTTTAGGAGAACGGACAGTACGCGGTCTTGTCGAACAAGGCATGGTGAATGACGTTGGTGACTTGTTTGGTTTAACCAAACCGCAGCTCATGAAACTTTTAGTCAGCGACTCATCAAATGAGACGCTCGTCAATAATCTACTTTCTGCTATTGACGAGGCTCGGGAACGACCCTTAGCGAATGTGCTTATCGGTTTGGGAATTGAACACTTAGGTCCTAGCGCAGCGGAACTTATCGCTCGTCAGTTCCGCGACATCGACAATATTGTGAGAGCGGAAACCGCCGATGTTGAATCCATCGATGGGATCGGCCCAGTGATCGCTCAAAGCGTTCGAGACTTTTTTGATGATGAGGACAATAAATCGATTGTTGAAAAGTTTCGACTTAACGGGGTACGCCTTGATGTAGTTGAAGGTGAAGTGGACGCACCGCAAGTGCTGAATGGTCGGTCAGTGGTTGTAACGGGGTCTTTAGATGGATGGTTCTTAACTCGCGATGAAGCAAAAAAATCAATTATTGCCAGAGGAGGTAAGTCTCCTGGAACTATCTCTAAAAGCACCTATGCGTTGGTCGTCGGTAGCGAAGCTGGCCAGTCGAAATTAGATAAGGCATCTGACTTAGGAATACCAATAGTGGGTGAGGAGGAACTCCGTTACCTTCTCGAAACTGGGGAGCTACCTTAAAAGGTTTGTTAGAAAGAGGTCCAACACCATTGGTGGTCAATATTGTCGACTTCAACATCGATAATCGGAATGGCAATCACTCTGGCGCAGATGAGGCCTCTCCGAAGTTGAGAGATCACCATGCCATCCCCTGGACTAAAGAAAAACTCGCCTAGTTGCGTAGTGCCAGCGGTTAGCTGATCGTTGGGAATGGAAATTCCATCAATTATGAGAGTTGGTTCCCAACCAGGGCTTAACGAAACACCGGCCAATGTCTGCTTGGGAGCCTGGGCACCTTCTTGAGGGATCACGGCGAGCAATCCAGTAGGAAAAGTTGAAGGCTGAGGAGCTCCTCGAGTTGAGGAGGCAATCCAGATCACAAATACCAATGCAAGAGTCACCAGTATCGTCAAGGATGAAGCCACGCCCTTTCTGAGACTCCAGTTGGCAACGTGAGCGTTCGTAATCCGATTACCTTTTTGGGACTTCTTCACCTCTCTATCATGGCTGAATATTGGACCAGTTGAAATTCGGCGCTATGAGACTGGCTGCAACTAGCGGTACTGTCGGGACGTGCCTCTCGACGATCTAAATGACCTAACCGGTCGAGTACTCGAAGATCGTTACCAGCTCACCGACTATTTAGGTCATTCCCAAGCTGCCACCGACTATGCCGCAAATGATTTGGAAACCGGTGAGCAGGTATCAATCAAGATCTTTGGAGCCTCAATTTCTGAAGATATTGAATTTTCCAGACACCTTGTTGCGGACGCAACAACGTCGACATCAGTGTTGCACCCTTCTGTAGAGAGAGTTCACAACTGGGGTAGATTTCAAGAAAGCGCGTATGTGGTGACCGAACAGCGTCTAGGTGTCACCTTAAAAACATTTCTAGATGCGGGGCAGTTCCTTAACCCGGCCCAAACATTGAAGCTGGGCATTGAGCTCGGATCAGGGCTAGAAGAGCTTCATCGTCAAGGACTCTGCCACGGCGATATTTCGCCCAACAACGTAATTCTAAGGTTGGACGGCTCTGCGAAGCTTTCGTCTATCTACCTAGCCAATGCGCTAACAGCGGCTGAAGCAGGACGCCTCGAATTGGTGGGAACTGGCCTCGAAGAGCGTATGCACGAGTTCCAAGCTCCGGAATTTAGAAGTGGCATTCACCACCGTAAGGCCGATGTGTATTCGCTAGCGATGACGCTTCGCGCGGCACAAGGACAATTGCCAGTTGCTTCTGACTCCACTAAAGAATCGAGGCGTACCGAGGTATCAGACTTTGCGTATGTCAAAGAGATTCTTGAGCTAGCCCTGACCTCGGACCCGGACCTTCGTTGCGATGTCAAGATTCTGGTCGAAGGCCTAGTCGGTGCAGCTAGGGATTTTGCGAAACCGATGCCCATCGAACTTCCTGAATCCCTTGTGGGGCAAGCTCCGGCAGGAAATTCAGATAGACGAACCATGTTGGCTGCAGCACCTGATATTGGTCAAGTTCGTTGGCGACCTGCATGGAGACTGGGCATCTCTGCGGTCACTGTTCTAATAGCCCTCTCTGCTGTTGCTGCTTGGGCGGTAAGTAGCGTCCGTCCACAAGGCATCATTAGTCATGAAGTAGCTGAGTACACCGGGCGTACCATTGGCGAAGTTAGGGCAATTGCCGATTCGATTTCTTGGGTTCTTGACGAGGACCAGATACGGACCGATGAAGTACCCGCAGGAATTGTGATAGCCCAGCGGCCGGAGGCTGGGAGTCGCCTATCTGAAGGGGCGATGCTCGTTGTCGAAGTTGCGAGCGGACCCCGGCTCCGTATGACCCCGCTTGTTTTGGGGTTGTCAACAGAGGCGGCATCAGCTCGTCTTGTAGCCAAAGGTTTCGAAGTTGACCTTGTACAACCACTGTACGACGAGATTATTTCGCCCGGCGAAGTGATCAAGCTAACGATTGACGGCGAAACGGCTTTGGGCGGATCTCTTAGAGAACCTGGAACTAGAGCCGTCTTGGTTGTTTCCGGTGGTCCTGTTCCTCGGTCCGTGCCGCAGCTGAAAGGTCTTGATCTAGGAGCTGCGGAACGAACACTGAACTCCGTTCAGCTAACTCTCGCTCGACCATTGACTTATGAGATCAGCGAGTCTGTTCCCGAAGGATCGGTGATCCGGCAGAGCTTGATCGCAGGCTTACTGGTAGACCGCAGTTCTCTCGTGTCGTTGACGGTTTCCGCAGGCCCCGACCGTCGAGAGGTACCTGATATGCGCGGTCTCAATGTCATGGAGGCAAGAGAACGCCTGATCGAAGTTGGATTGACGCTAGGAGATGTTACGGGCGAAGGAGAGGTAGTGCAGGCTACAGAACCAGCTGCTGGGACTATGTTGGCGCCGAACTCTGCTGTGGTTTTGTGGGTTCCTGCTGACTGATAATCAAGAGTTGTCAGGTTTTGTCGAATTGGAAGCGACGTAGGCCCCGTAGAATTCTCTAGATGGCATCGGGGAACACTCCAGCAAGGCTGGCGCGAATCGAAAATCGCGAACGAAACGATAAATGGCCGAACCCCCCGATGTATATAGACATGTCGGAGTGCATTAACTGCGATGCCTGTTTACGAGCATGCCCACCAAACTTTGGCGCGATCTTTAATCATGGTATTGATGTGATCATCCTGCCGGAGCTGTGTTCCGGATGCGATAAATGTTTAGAGCCATGTCCCGTAGATTGTATTTATCCTCTTGCCACGGAGAATTGGGATCCTTCGCCAGAAGAATGGTGGCAAGAACCGTTGAGCGTAAACGATCCGTATATGTGAACTGCTTTGGAGGTTAAGCATTATGAATCAACCACTTTCGCAAGATGTTGTTGCCCACATTGCTTCACTCGCGCGCATCGACCTTTCTCAAGATGAGATATCTCACTTCACTGAACATCTGAAGAAAATCCTTGATCATGTGAGCCAGTTAGAGGGTCTTGATCTTGACTCTGTGGAAGCAATGTCACATCCCTACCCCTTATCGAATGTTTTAAGGGATGACGTAGTGGGACCGACTGTTGAGCCCCAAGAAGTATTAGTCCAAGCACCTGATGTGGCAGATGGCCAATTTCGTGTGCCCCCTATATTGGGAGATCCATCTTGAATTCAGCTCGAGAATTGGCATCGGATGTTCGAGAATCGCGCCAGACAGCGGTCCAAGTCTTGGAAGACTTTCTCAAAAATATTGATGACAAAGAAGAAGATGTTCATGCCTTCAACGTTGTGGACCGCGAAAATGCGATTGAGGCCGCAGCAAAGATTGATGAAACCCTTGCTGCTGGGCATGACCCAGGTCCATTGGCTGGGGTGCCGGTGGCCCTAAAAGACAATTTATGTACTCGAAATCTCGCTACTACTTGTTCTTCTCGGATTTTGGAGGGATGGAAGCCACCATACGATGCGACCGTGGTCGAGCGTCTGCGAGCGGCAGGAGCTGTGATCATTGGAAAAACAAATCTTGACGAGTTTGCTATGGGTAGTTCGACCGAACATTCTGCGTTCGGCCCAACACACAATCCTCACGACCTAGCGCGGGTGCCAGGTGGTTCCAGTGGCGGATCAGCAGCTGCTGTAGCAGCAGGTTTCGCGCCGATTGCTTTGGGCTCCGACACGGGGGGATCAATTCGTCAACCGGCAGCTTTATGCGGGGTGGTGGGCGTGAAACCGACCTATGGGCTAGTCAGCCGATATGGCCTAGTCGCTTTCGCATCTTCGTTCGACCAGATAGGTCCGTTTGCGAACGATGTTGCTGATGCAGCGCTAGTGCTGGAAACAATCGGAGGGCATGATCCGCTTGATAGCACCTCGATCCCCTCTCCACCACCCAGCCTGAGCGATGGTCTATCCACTGGAGTTGAAGGTCTTCGAGTGGGTCTGGTTTCGGAGCTTTTGGAAGGCATCGATGAAGATGTTGTTGAACAGGTTCATCAAACAGCTGATGCGTTAAGGGCTGGGGGAGCCGTTGTGGATTTGGTTTCGATACCGGCAGTCGAATACGGGCTTACTGCCTATTACTTAATCGCGCCGGCCGAGGCTTCAAGCAACCTTGCAAGGTATGACGGCGTCCGATATGGCATGAGAGCCGAAGGTAATGAGGTGGCAGAGATGAATGCTGCTACCAGACGACAAGGATTCGGAGATGAAGTTATTGCGAGAGTGATGTTGGGAACCTTTGCGCTCAGCGCCGGCTACTACGACGCCTTTTATGGCAAAGCACAAAAAGTGAGAACACTGACGCGGCAAGATTTTGATTCGGCCTACGCGAAGTACGACATTCTGCTGTCGCCCACATCACCGTCAGTAGCTTTCAGGTTTGGCGAGCGATCGGATCCGATGACCATGTATCGCTGCGATACCTGCACCGTTCCTAGCAATTTGGTTGGTGATCCCGCTATATCTGTCCCCTATGGAACAGGTGAGGGCGGAATGCCAGTCGGGGTTCAAGTAATGGCTCCACAGTTAGGTGAATCTCAGATGTTTCAAGTGGCGTCGTTCATTGAGTCGCAAGCGCCAAAGCGAGATGCCGCATGAGTGACTGGGAAGTTGTAGTCGGGTTAGAGGTGCACGTTGAATTAGCCACAGAAACCAAATTGTTTTCGCACGCCCCTAACCGGTTCGGCGACGAACCGAATACAAATATCACGCCGGTCTGTCTTGGGTTGCCGGGATCCTTACCGGTGCTGAACCGTCGCGCAGTCGAACTTGCTATGACGATTGGTATAGCTCTGGGTTGCGAAATCCAGCCATCAGTTTTTCACCGCAAAAACTATTTCTATCCTGATATGCCGAAGGATTATCAGGTAAGTCAGTATGACCGTCCTATATGCGCCGATGGCGCCTTGGATCTGCCGAATGGGACTCGAATAGGTATCGAACGTGCTCACCTTGAGGAAGATGCGGGAAAGACCACACATCTTGGGGGCAGTGATGGTCGAATCCATGGAGCAGAAGAAGCGTTAGTCGACTACAACCGAGCGGGTGTTCCTCTTTTAGAGGTTGTATCCAGACCGGATATTAGATCGGCAGAAGATGCCAGGGCCTATGTTGAAGAACTCCGGGCAATACTGATTGCCACCAAGGCTTCAGAAGCGCGGTTAGAGGAAGGGTCAATGCGTGTTGATGCCAACGTGAGTGTGCGACCCGTTGGTTCACAAGAGCTCCGAACCCGCTGTGAAATAAAAAATCTAAATTCGTTGAGGTCTCTGCAACGTGCGGTCACTTACGAAGCTGAGCGTCATATCAATCTCTATGAGGCTGGTGAGGAACCAGTGCAAGAAACCCGGCATTGGTCAGAAGAGGGCAGAACGCACACCTTACGATCGAAAGAGGAAGCGAACGATTATCGATATTTCCCGGAACCCGACTTGGTGTTACTTGACCCCGATGCGGAGTGGATTCAAGAAATTGCCGCCGCCATGCCTGAGCTTCCGGCTCAGCTAAGAGAGAAAATTGTTGCTGAAGCTAACGTTGATATGGAAACTGCAGCCACCGTCGTGAGCAGGGGGTTGGCCGTACTGGTCTTAGAAGCAATAAGTCATGGCGCAGACCCTGGACGAGCGATCACACACGCGGTGCAGAATCTGGCAGTTCAAGGAGCGGAGAAGCTAAATCCAAAGCATTTTGCTGAATTAACCGATATGGAAAGTTCCGGTGCTTTGACGGCTACACAAAGCAAGCAGATCCTCGTCGAGATGGTGGAAAGCGAACTTGACCCGGCTTCTATAGCGCAGAAACACGGATTCGAATCAATGGATTCGAGCGAGCTCGAAGAGCTAGTCGATATTGCTATTGCCGAGAATCCAGATGCCTGGGAGAAGTTTTGTGGAGGGGAAGAAAAGGTCCAGGGAGTATTCGTAGGAGCTGTGATGAAGGCATCCAAAGGACAAGCCGACGGAAAAGCAGTTTCGACAATTCTTCGAAAACGCCGGGACTAAAATTTTTGAGCAGAGCTATTTGACTATTGGCGGCAGTTTCCGCGCTTGGTCTACCCAAGTAGCTACCTCTTTTGCAGCAGGTAGACGATTTACCAGTCGCTTCCGACGTTTCTTGTCCTCCGCCACTAGCGATTCATGCAGGTGGGCGGGTCGACTTTTTCTAAGTTTGCGAATGGAATCGATGCCTGCAGCTTCGAGAAGTTGGGAATAGCGGGTAGAAATACCATGAATACGCATGAGGTCCGCTTTGTGGACCCATTCAAGGACGCGGCTGTCAGAAACCCCGACTGTCTCGGCCACGATTCGCCGTCCCTTCTTAGTAGCGCCAGCCTCGAGCAATGCTCGACAAGACCAAAGATCAGCCGCTTTGAGACGTGAGCGGTGACGAACGCCGATGTCCTCGATCGCCTCGATCGATGGCATAACAACCCCTAGCTCCCTATTGCTGGGTCAGTTAGTAGTGATTTGACTTTACGAACTTTGTTAGTTGAAAGCATCATTTGGAACTGCTTATCAGCCAGATTCCGTTGGCTAGGTCAACGACATATAGGTTCCCTTTAGAATCGCGACCAAATGCCACTGGCTGATCAACAAACAATGGGAGAGAAGTCACTTCAGATTGTTCATCTGGGTCGAGTGTCATTAGTTGACCGCCACACATATCGGTAAAGATGTAACGGTTCTTTAGCGATTTATGAGATGTATTCCGAAGAACAAAACCTCCGATGATCGCGCATCGGCCCCGACCATGTCGATATTCGAAATTTGGCGCTCGCAGCGACCTAGACGGTTCACCCATAAATGATCTCGAACCCTCGACCAGATTCCAACCCAAATTCGCGCCAGCTTCATCTGGTGATAGCACGGTGATTTCTTCTACACATTGCTGACCTAAATCCGCTACCCAAAGATCTCCGGTGACTTCATCGAAAGAAAACCGGAATGGATTGCGAACACCATTAACCCAGATTCGGGGGTCAGAATTAGGGCCTAAGTCTGGATTGTTGGGAGAAGGCCGATGGGGTGGCCATGCCACAGGGTCAACAGAGATTCGAAGAATTGACCCTAAAGGGGTGGAAAGGTCTTGTCCGTGGCCGTAAGGGTCGCCCAAGCCGCCCCCATCTCCGAATGAGATGAGCAGGTTTTCTTGGCTGTCGAAAACTAAATCACCCCCGTTGTGCATCGCCGATGGTTGATCTACCACCATAATTTCGACCTCGGGCCCGACATTGGTTATGTCTGAACTCAGCGAATGAGCTGATAACACGCTCGAACCATCTCTATCTGTTCTGTTGAGGTAGAGCCAGCGAGCATCCGGCGAAACTGCCATGCCTAAAAGTCCTTGGTCCATCTCGATGCTGGTATCGGAGGAAAGGTCAAGAACTGGCTTAGCCACTAGTTCACCAGACGTGAACGCATACACCAGACCAGTTCTCTCCGCGACGTATCCCTCGCGGGTATCAAGGAAGGCGATGGAGATGGCCCCTGGCAGATCGATGAATACTGAAAGTTCCAGATCTTTGGCTGTGATTGCTGTGGGTTCGAGCTCGGGAATGTTGTTAGGACAAGGCTCATTAGAAAGAACAAATTCTCTGGAATCTTGAGAAGGGATCGAGGGTTGCGTCTCTGGTTGCCAACGGATCTCCTCTCGGCGGCTAGCTGTGTTTCCAGAATCTAAGGAGGGCGTTTGCAATATTGCGATCGCAGCGATCACTGCGAAGCTCAAAAACATGAAGCGGGTGGTGCCTGACAACGGTGCCATTAGAGCTTGAATCTAGCTGTGAGTTCAGCAAACGGGAGTGAGAGTTATCGCTTCTGAAGTTGCGACTCGCAATTCACGCCGCCAAAATGGCTCTGTGCGATCTAATAAGGACCGGACCAGCGTTAGCCGCTTTCTCGTAGTATCAACGTAAGCGGGTACTACGATCCCGTTTGTTAATGGTCCCCTAGGGGACCATTTGCGTTTACGGGTCATACTTAACATCCCTTAGTAATCAACAATTTGTCATTAGGAGAAGATCGATGGAACTCACCGGCGCTCAAGCTCTCGTGAAGAGTCTTGAAATGTGCGACGTAGAGGTCATGTTCGGTCTCCCTGGGGGAGCGATCCTTCCGGTATATGACCCGATTCTTGATTCGAAGATTCGCCATGTCCTTGTGCGACATGAGCAAGGTGCTGGCCATATGGCTCAGGGGTATGCGCACGTTACCGGTAAACCGGGTGTCGCAATAGTTACGAGTGGCCCCGCTGCGACCAATATCGTGACTCCCCTGTGTGACGCCTACATGGATTCAATACCGATGGTCGCCATAACCGGACAGGTCGCCCTTGGGTCAATCGGGTCCGACGCCTTTCAAGAATGTGACACGACCGGTATCACGATGGCAGTGACCAAACACAACTATTTGGTTACTGACCCTGCAGACATACCGAGAATAGTAAAGGAAGCGTTTCATATAGCTACCACAGGCCGCCCAGGCCCTGTTCTGATTGATGTACCCAAAGATGTCAGCAATCAAACGATGGAGTGGTACTGGCCTGATGAGATTGATTTGCCTGGCTATTCGCCCGTAACAGAGGTTGAACCAACTCAGGTTTCTGCAGCAATAGATCTTATTAACGCTGCAGAGAAGCCAGTTATCTACGCAGGAGGCGGACTTTTAAAGGCGCATGCTGCAGATGCCCTGAGACGATTTGTCGACCTGACCGGCATTCATGTTGCGACCACCTTAATGGCCAGAGGGGTCTTCCCTGATCGAGACCCGCTTTGTCTTGGGATGCCAGGAATGCATGGCAATTACACAGCGGTCATGGCCTTTCAAAGGGCTGATTTATTGATCAACCTAGGTGCTCGTTTTGATGACAGAGTTACTGGAAATACTGAGTTTTTCGCTCCTGATGCCAAGATCGTTCATGTAGATATCGACCCTGCGGAACATGGAAAAGTTCGACGCCCCGATGTAGCGATACGAGGTGACGCGCTGCACGCTCTAGAGGCGTTGATAAAGGAGTACGAAGCTTCGGGTGGTTCTTCGGTCGACCGTTCTGACTGGAAATCAACTATTAGTGGCTGGCAAGAACAGCACCCTCTTAAGTATGAACAGTCTGATAGTGGCTTCCCGCTGAAACCCCAGTTTGTGCTCGAACAATTGAGGGATAACACGCCCGATGACACCATTGTCGTAGCGGGCGTTGGTCAACATCAAATGTGGGCAAGTCAGTTCTGGAAATTTGATTACCCCTACACCTGGGTTAATTCAGGAGGCCTTGGCACGATGGGCTTTGCTGTGCCAGCGGCGATTGGGGCGAAGGCAGGCCAACCAGACAAAATGGTTTGGGCTATTGACGGTGATGGCTGTTTCCAAATGACTGCTCAAGAACTGATCACTGCCGCAGCTGAAAATATTCCGGTCAAAATAGCGATTCTGAATAATGCTTACTTGGGAATGGTCAGGCAATGGCAGGAGTTGTTCTATGACGAGCGTTACAGCGAGGTCTACCTAAGTCCGGACCATCCCGACTACGTGGGTTGGGCGGAGGCTATGGGCTGCGTGGGAATGCGAGTTGAATCCGCAGAAGAAGTTGTATCGGCTATCGAGAAGGCAAATGAGATCAACGATCGACCCGTTGTTATTGACTTCCGGGTAGACGCATTCGAAAAGGTCTACCCGATGGTTCCTGCTGGAGGGTCGAACGATGACATCATTCTTGGTCCAGAGGGCGATGCAGATGCGAAAGCAAAGGGGACGGCCCCTTCATGACGGACACGACAAGTGGCGATAGCGAACCGAACCTGCACATCCTGTCGGTTCTTGTTGAGAATAGATTCGGTGTATTAGCTCGAATAGCAGGATTATTCAGCAGGAGGGGTTTTAATATCTTTTCGCTAGCCGTTGCCCCAACCGATGACCCATCGCGAAGTCGAATTAGCATCGTCGTGGACGTACATAACACTGATGCCACACAAATAGCTAAACAGTTGGACAAACTCGTCAATGTTTTGGAGATCAGAGAGTTACAGCCTGGATCCTCGGTCGAACAAGAATTGATGCTTGCTCGGGTGAGGGCTGCCGATGGTGAAGCTGTCCGAGAGATAGTTGATGATTTCGGGGGCTCAATAGCTGACTCGAACGAAGAAGAACTAATCGTTAGTGTCCACGCTCACCCAAATGAGCTTGACCTGTGTGAACTTGCTTTACGTAAATTCGGCATTGTTGAAATTCAACGAACAGGTCGGATTGCGTTAGGTCACCTTGATAGCTGAGAATTACCTTAAAGAACGAACGGATCTTAAGCCGAACAGCGGCTTTTGCTAATTAGGAGCACATTGATGCCAGCCACTATTTATTACGAAAACGATGCAGATTTGAGCCACCTTGCTGGCCGAACCGTCGCGATTATGGGATATGGCTCGCAAGGCCACGCCCATGCCTTAAACCTTCGCGACAGCGGCGTTGATGTCGTGGTAGGCCTTCGTGAAGGGTCGTCGTCAACAGCAAAAGCTGAGGCTGAAGGTCTCCGTGTTTTGAGTATTGCAGAGGCAGCTCAACAAGCCGATGTGATGATGATGGCTCTTCCTGATACTGAACAGGCGTCTATTTACTCGGACCACATAGCGCCAAACCTGTCTCCGGGAAATGCCATAGCGTTTTCTCATGGATTCAATATCCACTTTGACCAGATCCAACCACCTGATGATGTTGATGTATGGATGATTGCACCCAAGGGGCCTGGCCATAACGTCCGTAGGACCTACGCTGAGGGAGGTGGAGTCCCAGCGCTTGTAGCTATTCACCAAGACGCGACAGGAAATGCTCTAAATGACGCCCTCGCCTACGCCAAGGGTATTGGAGGCACCCGAGGAGGTGTTTTGACGACCACGTTTGCGGAGGAAACCGAAACTGATCTGTTTGGCGAACAAGTTGTTCTTTGTGGTGGTTTGACCGAACTTATCCGTGCGGGATACGACACCTTGGTAGAGGCTGGGTATCAACCTGAATCGGCATACTTTGAAACTTTGCATGAAGTAAAACTGATCGTGGACTTTATATACGAAGCGGGTATAGCTGGTATGCGCTACTCGATATCCACTACTGCCGAATATGGTGACCTAACTCGAGGGCCTCGCATTGTGACTGATGAAACTCGTGCAGAGATGAAACGCATCTTGACGGAGATTCAAGATGGAACTTTCGCCAACGAGTGGATCGAAGAAAATCGGAACGGCCTTCCCAACTACAAGCGTCTTGTCGAAGAAGGCAAGGAGCATCCGATTGAAGCGGTCGGCGCCGAGTTGAGGGCAATGATGCCTTGGATTACGGCTGGCAAGCAGGATGTGACTGAAGCATCAGGCGGCGACGTCAAATAAGCGGGCCCAAAGTTCTTTAGTTCCAATGCAGTCTTTTTGATGTTGAAGGCTCTGGTGATGTGACAGAACCGTTAGTTACTCCCGTGGTTGAACCCCATCGAGGTTGTCTTCTTGTCGCAACGCCGCTGCTCGAAGATCCGAACTTTCGTAGGTCAGTAATTTTTATGATTGAACATGGTGCGGAGGGATCGTTAGGAGTAGTGCTGAATCGCCCGTCGACGCGTTCACTGGAGCCTTTGCTTCCGGAGTGGGCGACATCGGAGATCGTTTCCCCGAAAGTTTTTGTGGGCGGTCCAGTGCAGCCGGACGCGTTGTTGGCTTTGGTACCAACTTCTGCTGACTCGCCCGGAGACAACAAAATAACAGAAGAGGTTTCGCTGTTGGATCTCGAAGCTGAGAGGTCCATGTCTACGGCAGACGCAGCAGCAGTCCGATTCTATTTTGGATATTCGGGTTGGAGTCCTGGGCAGCTTCGCCTGGAGATCGAAGAGGGTGCTTGGTGGACCTTCGAGTCAACTGCGGAGGCATTTATGTGTGAACCTGCTGATTGTTGGCGCACGATTTTAGCTCGGCAAAAGTCAGCCGCGAGGTTTCTGTCGATCTATCCCGATCAGTCATACATGAACTGAGCCAAGCTTTAGTTAACTCAAAGCATCCACTATGAAGTCAATGCAAGCGCACAATGCTTCGACATCGGCGGGTTCCACTGAAGGGAACGTAGCTAGGCGCAACTGATTTCTGCCGAGCTTTCTATAGGACTCAGTATCAACTACGCCGTTGGCTCGGAGGACTGCGCTGATCGTGTCTGCGTCTACCCCTTCGAAGTCGACTGTGCAAACAACTGGGGATCGTTCCTCAGCATCAACGACAAATGGTTGTGCGAAGGAACGGTCGGTAGCCCACTGGTAGATGATGCCGCTGCTTTCCAAGCAGCGTTCCTCGGCCCAAGAAAGACCACCCGAGTTATTTATCCACTCGACCATTTCTGCAGCAAGAAAAATCGTTGCGAGGCTTGGAGTGTTGTATGTCTGGTCTTGTCGAGAGTTGGAAAGGGCTATGCCGAGATCTAGACCCGCAGGAGTCCAACGACCTCCAGAAGACAACTGTTCGATTCGTTCGAGGGCCGCTGGGGAACAAGCAGCTAACCAGAGGCCGCCGTCGGAAGCGAGAGCTTTTTGAGGGGCAAAGTAATAGCAATCAACTTCGCTGGGGCTCCAGGAAATCGCTCCAGCGGCGGAGGTAGCGTCAACCAGTACTAGGCCTTCGTTAGCGGGTCGATTCAAACTTGCTCTTACACCAGTAGAAGTCTCATTATGAGTAAGGGCGTAGGTATCTACATTTGAAGCGGTTGCTAAAGGACAAGTACCAGGTTCGCTTCTGATTACTTCTGGCTCTCCAAGGTGAGGGGCGTTTTGCACAACTGTCGCAAATTTGGACGAGAACTCACCAAAGGCCAAGTGTTGGCTAGAGGAGTTGATGAGTCCGAAAGATGCGGCATCCCAAAATAAGGTCGTGCCGCCATTTCCCAAGATAATTTCCCAGTCAGTCGGCAATTGAAACAAACTAGAAAGACCTTTACGCAGACGCGAGACATGATTCTTGACTGTATTTTGTCGGTGACTTGTGCCCAGATACGTGGGAGCTATGTCAAGGAAAGCGTTGATAGCCTCTTGTCGGACCTTCGAAGGACCCGACCCGAACCGCCCATCTTTGGGAAGTAATTCAACGGGAAGAGAAATTGAAGTTTCAGTCGCGCTCATCGCCTGCCACTATGTCGTTGGGTCATTTGAGTTAGACCCCAAGCCTTTAGGAGCTTATCTGTGAATAACCGAGTTTCGTCCGCTGTCGGACAGATCGCCGAATCCGCCACTCTTGCTGTTGACTCTAAAGCAAAGGCCCTAAAAGCCCAGGGAGAGAACGTGATCGGGTTTGGGGCTGGAGAGCCTGATTTCGCGACACCACCGCACATAGTTGAAGCTGCGGTTCAAGCTTGTGGAGATACCAAACATCATCGTTATTCACCAGCGGGTGGGCTTCCAGAGTTGAAGAAAGCACTAGCCGAAAAAACAATTCGCGATTCTGGGTTAGAGCTCGACCCAGGTCAATTCCTAGTAACTAACGGCGGCAAACAGGCCGTTTTCAATACGATGATGAGCCTTATTGATCCTGGAGACGAGGTAATTCTCCCTGCTCCATATTGGACCACTTACCCCGAGTCGATTCGCATGTTCGGCGGGGTCCCGGTTGAAGTCCTTGCTGGATCGGGTCAAGGCTTCCGAGTGACCGTCGAGCAACTGGAGGATGCAAGGAGTACAAGAACTAAGGCTCTCATCTTTGTTTCGCCTTCGAACCCAACAGGCGCCGTTTATTCCAAAGAAGAGATAGAAGCAATCGGACAATGGGCTGCAGATAATGGGATATGGGTAATTACTGACGAAATATATGAGCACCTTGTATATGGAGAAACGAAACACCATTCGATGCCTGTTCTGGTGCCGGAGATCTTGGATCGATGCGTTGTCTTGAACGGAGTGGCTAAGACCTATGCCATGACTGGATGGCGTGTTGGTTGGATGGCCGGCCCTCTTGACGTTATAAAGGCCGCGTCGAACATGCAGAGTCATGCCACGTCGAATGTCTGCAACATTGCTCAAGTCGCAGCTACCGCAGCTCTTAGCGGAGGTCTTGAAGATGTCGCCACTATGCGTCAGGCATTTGATGAACGGAGAGTCACTATTCACAGAATGTTGAATGACATCGAAGGAGTGGAGTGCCTGGAACCTGAAGGAGCGTTCTACGCGTTCCCGTCGCTGACGGGCTTGATGGGTCGAGATATAGCGGGACGTAAAATCGCCACAACTTTAGATTTAGCGACTGTTGTTTTGGAAGAGGCGAAAGTGGCGTTTGTGCCTGGCGAAGCGTTTGGGGCGCCTGGGTATGCTCGATTTTCGTTTGCCTTAGGCATAGAAGACTTGGTCGAAGGAATAGGTCGAATAGGCGAACTGGTTGCTAACTGATATGGCCCACGTTTTAGTCACAGAAGAACTTGCCGAAAGCGGCATAGAACTTCTTCGATCTCGAGGTCACGACGTTCAAGTTCGTCTAGATCTTTCCCCGGCAGATCTGCGTTCACATGTTTCAGAAGTTGATGCACTGATTGTTCGTTCTGCGACTCAGGTTGACGCTCAACTCCTAGAGGCTGGGAATAGGTTGCAGGTTGTAGGACGAGCTGGAGTTGGCCTAGACAACGTTGACACGATGGCCGCTACAGCTCGAGGAATTTTGGTTTGTAATGCTCCTGAATCCAATGTGGTATCAGCTGCAGAACACTCGGTGGGCTTGCTGCTGGCACTTGCTCGTAATGTTGCTCAGGCACATGGCGCTTTGGTGGAGGGGCGCTGGGAGCGGAGCCTATGGACCGGGGTTGAGCTACTTAATAAGACGGTTGGAATTGTAGGACTTGGACGAGTGGGAAGATTGGTAGCTCAGCGCCTTAGCGGGTTTGACTTGCAAATCCTTGCATTCGACCCATTCGTTAGTTCTGAGTCGGCGCGTGAAGTTAATGCAGAAATAGTGGATCTCGATGATTTATTGGGTCGGTCAGACTTCGTAACTGTTCACTTACCGAAGACTGAAGAGACGGTGGGTTTGTTTGATGCCGCACGATTCTCGAAATTTAAGAGTGGCGCGTTTTTGGTGAACGCCGCTCGAGGCGGGGTGATCGTGGAAGACGATCTAGCTGATGCTTTGGGTAAGGGCCAACTTGCGGGAGCTGCTTTAGATGTTTTCGATACCGAACCGAAGCTGGATTCACCCTTGTTTGATCGCGCCGACGTTTTGGTCACCCCGCACTTAGGGGCAAGCACTAATGAAGCTCAAGATCGAGCTGGCGTAACGATAGCGGAACAAGTTGCCCTGGCCCTCGACGGCGACTTTGTGCCTTTCGCAGTCAATATTGCTGCCGAAGAAGCGTCTGATGCGCTGCGTCCGTATCTGGGAATAGCTGAAAGACTAGGGGCGTTCTTCAGTGGATTAGTCGGTGACCTCCCAACTGAAATCGAGGTAAAAGTCGCGGGTGAAATAAGTGGGTACGACTCCAAAATCGTGGTTCTTTCAGTACTTCGCGGGATCTTGAATAAGGCATGTGATGGGCCTGTCACGTTTGTTAACGCTTTTCAGCGCGCAGATGAATTGGGAGTCTCAGTTAGTGATTCCGGCTCTCGCGACGCCGGAGAATTTCGAAATCTTGTTGAAGTGCGCGGAGGCTCTCATGCAGTGGCGGGGACCCTCGTTCGGTCGGGAAGCGAGCCTCGCATCGTCATGATTGATGATCATTCGGTGGAAGTGCCTTTAGCTAAACACATATTGGTGATTCGAAATGATGACCGTCCGGGAATGATTGGAACCGTCGGGACTATCTTGGGAAACGCTGACGTAAATATCTCATTTATGGGTCTGGGACGCGATGGCGCCGGGGATCATGCTTTGATGGCGTTGGCATCAGACCATTCGATAGCTGAGACGACTTTGCAAGATCTTCGATCGGAAGCAGGCATTCAGTCAGCCTCGGTTGTTGAGCTCGAATAGGCCGCCGCATTCAAGGTAATGACGGTCAGGTGCTCGGCAACCAAGCCGATCGATTTTTTTCGTAACCATCGATGGAATCTGCGCTTCTGAGAGTAATTCCTATGTCATCGAGGCCCTCAAGGAAACGTTCCCGCGTGGCATCGTCCATGGGGAAGTCCTCTTCTAGTCCGATGGCCGGAACCAGGACTTTCAGACGCTCAACGTCAACCGTCACAGCGAGTTCCGGATCTTGATGGAGTGCTTCTCGAAGTGCAGAAGCGCCGTCCTCGCTGATTTGACATGGGATTAGGCCGTTTTTGGTTGCGTTGTTTCTGAAAATGTCGCCGAAGCGAGGGGATATCACGGCCATGAAGCCATAATCCATCAAAGCCCAGACGGCATGTTCTCGGGAAGAACCCGTTCCAAAGTTTGACCCTGCAACCAAGATCGACGCACCGGCGTAATCTTCGTCGTTCAGAATGAAATCTCTTTCATCCCTCCATTCAGAAAATAACCCTTTTCCGAACCCCGTTCGTTCAACTCGCTTTAACCAGTCGCTAGGGATGATTTGATCCGTGTCGACGTCGCTGCGGTCAAGGGGTACAGCGCGTCCCTCATGTACTCGAACTGCTTGCATAGTCTGTTCCTCTTTCAGTCCAAATCTTGCGGAGTCACGAACGTTCCGGCGATAGCGCTTGCTGCTGCCACTGCCGGTGAGACAAGGTGCGTTCTTCCCCCACGACCTTGCCTACCTTCGAAATTACGGTTCGAAGTGGATGCTGACCTTTCGCCTGGCTGCAGCTTGTCTGGATTCATAGCTAGACACATCGAACATCCTGGTTCCCGCCAATCAAATCCAGCCTCTTTGAATACTTGGTCAAGTCCTTCGGCTTCAGCCTGAGCTTTAACTTCGAATGATCCGGGAACTACGAGAGTGCGGACTCCTGGTTTCACTTTTCTGCCCTGGGCTACCTCAGCTGCCAAACGAAGGTCCTCAATCCTAGAGTTGGTGCAAGACCCAATAAATACCGTGTCTAAGGAAACGTTGCTTAGCTTGTCGCCGGCGGTTAGACCCATGTATTCCAGTGCGCGCTCTGCTGTCCCGGCTTCCACCGGATCTGAATAGGAATCTGGTCCCGGAATTGGGGCGCTAATGGGTATTACGTGTGCAGGGTTTGTGCCCCAAGTAACGTGCGGCTCCAGTTGTGTTGCATCAATGTCTACGGATCTATCGAACACAGCTTCGTCGTCAGTTGTCAGGCTGCTCCAGTCAGTGACGGCGTCCTGCCAATCTCTCCCACTAGGAGCGTGCGCTCTGCCTTCCAGATAGTTAAAGGTCACTTCGTCTGGTGCTATAAGTCCTGCCTTGGCACCTGCTTCGATTGACATGTTGCAGACAGTCATTCGACCTTCCATGGACAGGGCCTGGATTGCCGAACCGCGGTATTCGATAATGTGGCCTATCCCTCCGCCAGTGCCTATTCGACCGATAATGGCTAGAACGATGTCCTTCGCAGTCACCCCGCTGGGCGCATCACCTTCGACATTGATCGCCATTGTTCCGGGTCGACTCTGAGGGAGTGTTTGGCTTGCTAGAACGTGTTCGACTTCTGACGTTCCAATTCCAAAGGCCAAAGCACCGAATGCTCCATGTGTCGAAGTGTGGCTATCTCCGCAGACCACTGTCATTCCTGGCAAAGTAAGACCTTTCTCAGGCCCAATGACATGAACGATGCCTTGACCAGGGTGACCCATTGGGTAGAGCTGAATGTCGAACTCCTCGCAGTTTGCTCTTAATACTTCGACTTGTTTCCTACTGATCTCGTCGGCGATCGGCAGATGAATATCTTCTGTAGGAACGTTGTGATCCTCGGTCGCTACCGTCAGATCTGGTCGGCGGACTTTCCTGCCGTTAATTCGTAACCCATCGAAAGCCTGAGGGGAGGTCACTTCATGTATGAGATGAAGATCTATATACAACAGATCAGGCAAACCATCGCCACTCCGTACTACGTGACGCTCCCAAACTTTGTCGCTAAGAGTCTTACCGGACATCAATATCCTTTTGTTTCGTGCTATTTCGCCACTAAGGCATTACTTCACTGTGTCAGTCGGCTTGACCTCGGTCCAGTTGGACTTTTCGAGGACGTCGGTGATCGCCGATAAAAGTGCTTGTCGAAATACATGTGGCTGTCCGACACAAACTGTGTGACTGCCGTCTACCTCATGGCCAGTTGCTCCAGGAATTACCTCGAGCATTTCTCGTTGCCGTAAGACGGAGACGACCTCGTCATTGGTAGTTACTACCGCTGACACAGGGACATCAATAGTGCGAAGCCACCGTCGACTATCGAACAGCCCGATTCGATGACCAGCCTGAATGAGGCGTAGAGGGTCATGACGCCGCATCTCACCGATAGCCCACTGACGCAGATCTTTGCCGGACTTTCCTGTAAGAAGCTGACTGCCGATTAGTTGACGCAGCGCTCTAGGAATCACCTTGGCTGCCTGGGCCAAAGTGCCAATCATGGCGAACCGCACATGATCCTGTTTGGTTGTGCTGAATGAGGCAGCCGTGGCGCACAGCACAAGTCCTAATACTCGCTTTGGGTGCCGCCTCCAGATGAGTTGAGCGATTGGCCCACCCATCGAATATCCGACAGCGATGACATGGTCAATTCCAAGTTCATCTAGAAGGGCTACAGCGTCGTCAGCGCAATCGGTTAAACGAAAAGGGGTTCGAGAACGGATGCCGCGGCCGTGACCTCGGTGATCAAGCGCAACCAAGCCGTACTTACCCTCGAGCGCTGAATAGCTGCTGTACCAATTCAGGTCTGCCGTAGCTGTCCAACCGTGAAGCAGGAGGAGAGTTGGAGCACCTGGAGGAGCTTCGACGACCCGAGCAAAGGTGCGTCCGCGCCCAGGCAGGTCATAGTGTCGCCCGCGAGGTAGGACCAAGCGGTTCTGCCGGTCGTCTCGTTGTGACGCTTCTCTTGGGGCAATTGCTGCGTCGCCGCTCATGGAAAATCGTTATACCTCGATCGAGACGATCTCGACAGATAACGAGCCGGCGCCCGCTTCGTAGTCGACTACCTCGCCAACCGAGCCACCCTCGAGGGCTTGACCCATAGGTGAACCGGGAGAAATAATTTCCAACCCGTCACGTCGTTCTTCGATGGAGCCGAAGAGATATGTTTCTGTAGCGTCATCACCTTCGAAACGGATTTCTACGATGACTCCGGGTGTAACGGAATCGTTTGATGCTTGCTCAACAATCTCGCAGTTCTCTAAGACCGAAGAAAGATGAAGAATCCGTCCTTCCATTTTCCCCTGTTCTTCTTTAGCTGCGTGATAGTCGCCGTTTTCCGAAAGATCGCCGAGTAATCGAGCTTCTTCGATCTTGTCGGCGATGTCGATACGACCGCGAGTAGTTAGATCCTTAAGCTCGGCTGCTAGACGAGCATGGGCTTCAGGGGAAAGGTGTTGCAATTCGGCCACACCTAAATCGTATCGAATTGAAGTTGAGGTATGAACTGCAGACCAAGTTTCTGGTTGAACTCAAATAATTCAGGTTGACGCGGCGGCTTAAGTTGCGGACAATGGAGGTCGTGAGGGCAAACCTGACCGCCATCATTATTATTGAGTAGCGCGCACGTTTAACGTGTGCGCTTGTTGACCGTCCCCTGGGGGCGGTCTTTGGCTTTATTAGGCCTTCAATAGGCCTTCGCTACAACCTGTGGCTAGAAACTGAACTAGGAGAAATTAAGTGCCTCATAAGATTGCAGTCATCGGAGGAGACGGCATTGGGCCCGAAGTGATCTCGGTAGCGCTTGATGTCATGAGAGCAGCGGGCGCAAAGCTCGACACGACAGAATTCCGATTGGGAGGGTTCCGATACCTCGAAGACGGCGTTGTACTCCCTGACGAAGTGCTTGATGAGCTGCGCGCATATGACGCGATCTTGCTGGGCGCCGTGGGCACTCCTGAAGTGCCGCCGGGAGTAATTGAACGTGGGCTCCTTTTAAAAGCACGCTTTGAACTTGACCTCTACGTCAATTTGAGGCCGTTTGTTCTGCCTAACGGCCACGAATTTGTGGTTATCAGAGAGAACACAGAAGGAACTTACGCCGGGGAGGGCGGCTTCCTTCGTAAAGGAACCCCTCACGAAATCGCCACGCAAGGATCGGTAAACACCCGAAAAGGGGCTGAGCGGTGCATTCGTTACGGGTTTGAGTTAGCGCGAAACCGGCAACGAAAGCACCTCACGCTTGTGCATAAAACAAACGTCTTAACATTTTCGGGAGATCTATGGGAGCGGACATTTGAGGAGGTAGCAGAGGAATACCCAGATGTTGAAACCGCCTACAACCATGTTGATGCGGCCTGTATCTATTTTGTTGAAGATCCCACACGCTATGAAGTTGTGGTTACCGACAACCTATTTGGAGATATCTTGACCGATCTCGGTGGCGCAGTCGCCGGTGGAATAGGGCTCGCATCTTCAGCGAACCTCAATCCCGACCGATCGGCACCATCGCTTTTCGAACCCGTGCATGGTTCAGCTCCAGATATCGCAGGTCAAGGACTAGCAAACCCGACAGCAGCTGTGTTGTCTGGGGCAATGATGCTCGACTTTTTGGGTGATGCCGAAACAGCTCAAAGTGTCCGAGCGGCTTGTGAAGGAATTCCAAGCGCTGGGACTACAGAAGAGATTGCGGCTGCAATTCTCGAGAATGTTTCTCAGGTAGTTCAATGAGCGACGACGACCAGCAGTCCTCATTAGACCGTCAAGGTGTTCGAGACTCCGCTTGGCCAGAGATGGTCGAGATTTTTGATACGACGTTGCGTGACGGAGTTCAGTTTGAAGGCATATCGGTATCTTCCGACGACAAACTAAAGGTGGCTCGCCAACTTGACTATCTTGGCGTTCATTGGATTGAAGGCGGCTGGCCGGGTTCTAATCCCAAAGATGAGGAATTTTTCAAACGCGCTGCTGACGAGCTAGAACTCAAGTCCTCTCAACTCGTAGCTTTCGGCTCAACACGCCGCCCTAAAGGTCGAGTAGACGAAGACCAAACATTGTCTTCTCTCGTGGAAGCCGGAACTTCTACCGTTTGCATAGTCGGCAAATCCTGGGACTATCACGTTACTGAAGCCTTGCGGCAACCCTTGGACGAAGGTGTCGCAATGGTTGGCGATTCAGTCCAGTTTTTGAAATCAGAAGGTCTTCGCGTTTTCTTCGATGCGGAGCACTTCTTTGATGGCTACAAGCGGAATCCCGAATTTTCTTTGAGGGTTTTGGAAGCTGCAGCTGTACAAGGTGCTGATTGCCTAGTCCTTTGCGACACCAATGGTGGATCGTTACCCCACGAAGTAGAGAAAATTGTCGCTGATGTCGTGCGACATTTCGATGGCGTCCAGATCGGGATGCATACCCAAAATGACACAGGTTGCGCAGTTGCCAATGCAGTTGCCGGCGTGGTCGCTGGTGCCACACACGTTCAAGGAACAATCAACGGCTACGGAGAGCGAACCGGGAACTGTGACAACACGGTTCTTGTGCCGAATCTCAGTTTGAAGATGGGAATTGAGACTTTGCCAGAAGGTCACATAGAGAGACTGACTTCGGTGTCTCATCACGTGGCCGAATTGATGAATATGCCGCCGCAGCATCAACAACCGTATGTCGGTACATCAGCATTTGCTCATAAGGCTGGTCTTCACACCAGTGCGATTGCTCGTCGCCCCGACAGTTACGAGCATGTTGACCCTGTTGCAGTCGGGAACAGCACCAGATTTTTGTTAGGTGATCTGTCAGGCCGGGCATCAGTTGAGTTAAAAGCTGAGCAGTTGGGTATTGAAATCGAAGATCAGCAAATGGTTGAGGTCGTTGAAGAAATGAAACGGCTGGAACATGAGGGCTATCACTTCGAAGTGGCTGATGCTTCTTTGGAACTAATGATGAGGCGAGCTGCAGGCGAACAGTTCGATTATTTCAATGTGGAATCGTTTCGAGTGTTGGTTGAACGAGGCCAGGATCGACAATTCGACACTGAAGCGACGTTGCGGATAGAGGTAGACGGTGAACGGATGATCACGGTCGGTGAGGGTGATGGGCCGGTCAATGCTTTGGATAACGCGTTCAGAAACGCTGTGATCGATATTTACCCCGAACTAGCTGAGGTTCATCTCACTGACTATAAAGTGCGCGTCCTTGATACAAACCGTGGAACTGGCGCCGTAACGCGAGTGTTGGTGGATAGCAGCGATTCAGAGGCGACATGGACGACTATTGGCGTGTCGGGAAACATTATTGAAGCTTCGTGGCTTGCTCTTCGAGATGCGCTGATTTATGCGCTGTACCGACACCGCGCGAAGATCGATAGTTCTCTAAACTGATTTTCTATGGCGGCTCCTAGACACGTACCATTGTCACCAACGGAAGATTCGAATACATACCGGTCACCAGATGTTGTGCCATCAAGTTGGGTGAACCGTCGTCCAGGGGATCTGGAGTCATTTCAGCCAAGTGGCGGCTCTATGGGCCATCAAGGTCCCGATCAAGGCTACGCATTGCGATTGTGTCGGGGCTTCAGAGAACAGCTTCATATTGGCGAACATGAACATCTGAGTGATGTCGAACGCGGCTGCGTTCAGATAGCTCTCAAGCGAGCATCTATCTTTGGTCGAGCCCCAGTGATCCATGACTTGGAAATGGCGTACCGGGTGTGGGGGTTTCTGGATGATGCTGCAGATGGGACGCTAGTTGCAGAGCGCGTTCGCCTTTTTGAAGGTCTAGCCGAGTCGCATCACTATGCGGACTTGCGTCGGCTTGTTGCAACTGTTCCCGAGTCAACGCTAGAGATGTCGCCGCGGGACTTAGAAGAGAAGTATCTGGCCGACTGGTCTTCACTCCTGGAGTTGACATGAACGACCCAACACCTGATCGCGAGTTGCTTCGCCTCCATAGACGAGCGTGCACCGATTTCGCCGCTCGAATGCGATTGCCAGCTTGGGAACACCTTCCTATGCCTTTGATTCCCCCAATGAGCGATTTGACGGTCGGCGACTTACTGTGCCGGGTGGCCAATGGGAATTTGGCGACTGCGGCAGAACTGGCAGGCCAAGCTGTCCCGGCCCCAGTGGAGCTTGGAATTGAGCCAACTGAAGTCGTGGTCGAATCTATTCGCACAGTTTTGACCGTGGCGTCAGCATTGGACCATCAGTCTGGTTTCAGCCCTCAACGACGCGAGTTGTTGTGGCAGCGAGTAGTGGAAATCACCATGCTTGGGTATGACCTCCAACAAGCCATCAGAGCGGGGACAGGATTAGATGATCTTCTTGTTGACCGGATATCTGCAGTGGAACCTGACGTAACTGTATGGCCGTTCCTGGACTCGCTTGACTTCGATATGTCGACACCGCCGATACTGCGCCTCCTAGCTCAACATGGACGTCCTGCAGGTCTTTGGGTTGACCCCTCAGACCCTTCTTGTGGCACTGGGCAGTGCTAACTGAGCAAACCCCCGACGCTGCTTGGCTTCGGATACACCAGCTAGCTACGGCAGAGGTTGACTATCGAATTCGCCAAATTCTTCCCGAATATTGGGAAGCGTCGACACCGTGTGACGAATGGGATGTTTATGACCTCGTTGCACACTGCGTTGTCGAAAACATGCGCGCATCTCTCATCCTTGAAGGTGCTTCGTTCGAAGATGTGATGTCTATTAGTCCGGAAGTAGTAGTTGAAGATCCGGAAATGGCATGGGAAGTATCGTGGCGAAACGTTGTTACAGCTTTTGCGGATACTGACATAGAAGGTCAGGTTGAATTAGGAGCGCAAACAATCCCAACTATCGAATTCCTGCGAATTCGGGCCTGTGATCTGGCAGTGCACGCCTGGGATTTGGCTATGGGGCTCGGTGTTGATGATCGGATTGATGATGAGGTAGTAGCCGCTGCACTTCTGTGGGCGAGAGACCGGCGAGACCAAATGGCTCAAATGCCGGAACTCTTCGACCCACCCAAGACGTCTTCTTTTGATGCAGATGACCAAACTCAACTACTAGAGATCTTCGGCCGGGAAGTCTGAAGCGGCTGCATACTCTCGTACCATCAAAGATGTGAGTACTACTCGTCTTCGTTTCGCTCCTGCACCAACAGGGTCCCTTCATCTTGGATCAGCACGCACAGCATTATTCAACTGGCTGACAGCGCGAGGCACAGAAGGTCAACTGATACTTCGCATCGAAGACACAAACGCTGAACTTACGCGTCCTGAGTTGATTGACAACATTTACCGCTCGCTTGACTGGCTCCAGATTGAGTTTGATGGTGAACCGGTACGACAAAGTGAACGAACCGACCTATACAACGATGCTGTCGAAAGTTGGCTGGCGGACGATTTGGCATACGTTGACGACGGAGCTGTGCGTTTTCGCGTTCCCTCTGACGGCACTACCTCCTGGGATGATGTAGTCAGAGGAAAGGTCGTTTTCGAAAACCAAAATATTGAAGATTTCGTTGTGAGAAGAGCTGATGGCAGCGCCACCTTCTTTACTGCGAATGCCGTTGACGACTTTGATCTAGGAATAACTCATGTCGTTAGGGGAGAAGACCTTGTCAATGTGACTCCCAAAGTGATCATGCTTCGACAAGCTCTCGGTGCCAAGGATCTGCCCAAATTTGCTCACTTGCCTTTGATCGTGAACGAACAACGAAAGAAGCTTTCAAAAAGACGAGACGACGTTGCGTTAGAGAGTTACCGAGACAGAGGTGTTCTGGCTGACGCAATGATCAATTATTTGGCCCTACTTGGGTGGGGGCCACCTGATGACATTGAAGTGAGGCCGATTGAAGAAATCGTTCAGCTTTTTAGATTGGAAGATGTCAATCCGTCAGCAGCAATGTTTGATGTGAAAAAGCTAGAAGCCATTAACGGCGACTACATACGCGCGATGAAACATGAAGAATTCACAGAAGCACTGATTCCTTGGATAGCCAACGAACCTTGGAACTCTTTAGTTGATCGTGACCAGTTGTCTCAGGTCGCTCCCTTAGTGCAGGAACGGACTCGTGTATTAGCCGAAGGACCACCCCAACTAGATTTTTTCTTTCTTGAAAGTCCTGAAATTGAAGAGAGTGCTTGGGAGAAGGCGATGACTACGCCTGAGGCTCCGTTAATTCTGGAATCGACAAAAACAGCGTTCACGAGTGTGGATTGGAGTGTTGCTTCGTTACATGAGAGTTTGCGAGCCATAGGCGATTCACACGACATGAAGCTAGGCAAAGCTCAAGCACCGGTCCGGGTTGCAGTCACGGGCCGGTTAGTTGGCCCTCCCTTGTTCGAATCGATCCATGCTTTGGGACGCGAAGTTGTTCTCGAACGAATCCTCCGAGCGCAAAACAAGCTTGATGAGACATGAAGTTTGAACAACGACAATCCGCGACGATCGTTGTTTGTTGACCGAAATGATCCCGCTACCCTGAGCTTTCCGCTCTCTTGAGCCCATCCGATCGGGGATGGTGTAATTGGCAACACATCTGGTTCTGGTCCAGTCGTTGGGGGTTCGAGTCCTCCTCCCCGAACAAAAATCTAGGAAATTTTTATTTTGTTGGGAGGGGAATCCTTAAAATAGATTGCAGTGATAAGCGCTTTTCGTCCGTATTTGGACTAAGAAAGCAGAACTGAAATACTAGAAGTACACAAACCAAACTTGCGTGACCGGTTCAGGCTGGTAATTTGCGCATTCGCTAGGCAGTAGGCCTTTGCGTTCAAGGAGAGAGGGGGTGCAACGCGTGGCGTTGCTCGAAGTCTCAGACATAACTGTCCGATTCGGCGGAATTGTTGCGCTCGATGACTTGTCATTCACGATGGATGAAGGACAAATTCTCGGGCTCATCGGACCGAACGGTGCAGGAAAGACCACGTTGTTCAACGTGGTAAGTCGGATCTATGACCCGACAACCGGATCAGTTACCTTCGATGGTGAAGATCTAACTGCGATGTCCGCACACGAAATTAGTCGTGTGGGCGTCTACCGAACATTCCAGAACTTGGCACTGTGGCCAGGCATGACGGTTATTGAAAACGTGATGGTAGGTGACCACACCAACACCAAAGCGAACGTCATGGCCTCCGCTCTTCGACTTCCGTCGATGCGAAAAGAAGAAGCGGACCTTAGGGACAGAGCTTGGGCTGCTCTAGAGGAACTTAACCTCACTGATGTTGCCTACAGCCCTGCAGCTGGATTGCCGTTCGGTACCTTAAAGCGGATCGAGCTAGCTCGAGCTCTTATAGCCAACCCCAGGTTGATCATGCTTGATGAGCCGGCCTCGGGTCTTACCCACGCTGAAGTGGACTCGCTTGCTCAGGACATTAAAGATCTTCGTGATCGACATAACCTCACTGTGTTGTTGGTTGAACATCACATGCGAATGGTTCTGGGAATCAGCGAAAAGCTTGTTGTACTTAACTTTGGTCGGAAAATAGCCGATGGTGACCCGGATGTCGTTCGTAACGATCCGGAAGTTATCGAGGCCTACCTAGGGAGCTCATAATGGTTGATGACGTTTTTGACGAAGTCGGCTTGAAGGTCGAAAACCTCCACGCCTCCTACGGCGCCGTTGAGGTTCTTCGAGGACTGGACTTCGAGGTTGCAGCAAAAGGTGTGTCGGTGATTCTCGGTGCTAACGGCGCCGGAAAGACCACCACTCTTCGAGCGATATGCAATATGTGCAATACAAGCGGCACAGTCACTCTGGGAGATGACGACATCACTCGAACGGGAACAGCCGAAATTGTTCGCAAGGGAGTGGCGCACGTGCCTCAAGGTCGAGGAACGTTCCCAGAGTTGTCTGTATTGGACAACCTGATGATTGGCGCATACACCAGAAAAGATAAAGAGGTGAAGGACGACGTCGATCGTTGGTTTGAGATCTTCCCTCGTCTATCGGAACGAAGCGACCAGCTAGCTGGTTCGCTGTCTGGTGGCGAGCAACAGATGCTTGCTGTCGCTCGAGCACTTATGTGTCGACCCCGACTCCTCCTTCTGGATGAGCCATCACTTGGGCTTGCACCGCTCATTATTGAAGACCTATTTGAACGTTTCACAACTCTCAACAAAGAGACAGGCCTCACAATGCTTGTAGTGGAACAAAACGCGAATCTTGCTCTCGAAATGGCCGATTACGGTTATGTCATCGAGTCTGGTGAGATAACGCTGTCCGGATCCGCTGACCAACTCAAGAACGATCCTGCGGTGCAGGAAGCGTACTTGGGTGCTTAAGGAGGGCAAGAAGCAATGACATGGAACTTTGATATCCTCCCGGACTTCATCTTTAACGGGCTAAGTCTCGGAGCTATTTACGGCACGGTCGCATTAGCGCTCGTACTCATCTTCAAGGCGACCACGCTGATTAACTTCGCCACCGGCGAATTAGCCATGCTCGGAGCCTTCCTGGTCTATGTACTGCACATGGAACAGGGACTTTGGCTCTGGCTTTCAATGGCGTTAGCCATGGCGCTCAGCGCAGGGCTCGGAGTATTAATCGAACGAACTCTTACACGACCGTTCGATCCTGAAGACCATCTGCCGGTCGTGTTGATCACGCTCGGACTGTTTCTGATTATTAACGCCGTCGCTGGTGACATATGGAACTATCAAGTTCGTATTCTCACTAACCCATTTGGAAAATTCCCAGATTGGGTTCCGAGCGTCGGCGGAGACCGGTTCGTTGAAGTATTTGGCAGCAGGCTCAAGTACCAGTCGATTGGCATCTGGCTGACTCTTGCGTTTGCGCTCTTTGCGCTTGGCTTGATCCTCAACAAAACCAAGGCTGGATTGGCATTCCGCGCTGTTTCATCCAATGTTGAATCGGCCCGCCTTGTCGGTGTTCACACAGGTCGAACCCTGGGATTCGGATGGGCCATTGCGTCCGCCTTCGGAACCTTGGGAGCCGTTCTGGTTGCACCACAGCTTGGTGGCGTTAACCCCAACATGATGGCTACCATCCTGATTTATGCTCTGGCTGGAGCGGCTTTAGGTGGCCTTGACAGCCTCGGCGGAGCAGTTCTTGGTGGAATCTTGGTTGGTCTGATCCAAGCCGTCCTGGTCACCTGGGGTGGTGTTGTGGTCTTCGGTCAGCTCTACATGTCGATCCTGCAGCTAGCTGCAGCGTTCCTCATTATTCTTATCGTCCTACTGTTCCGACCATCGGGCCTATTCGGTACCCGACGAGTCGAACGCGTCTAACCCAACAACAACAAGAGGAGTTTCAAAATGAGTGCACCACTGGTTGTCGTTGCAAAAGACAGCGCAGAACACAAAAGATGGAAGAACGTTCAGTGGCTCTATCTAGCAGGCTTCCTGCTACTCACGCCGCTGGTATTAGAGCCATTCGAAATAGGAAAAATGAACCGGGCTTTGATCATGGGTGTCGCCATTTTGGCGGTCAACCTGGTCGTCGGATTCAATGGGATGTTGGCCCTCGGCCACTCGGCTTTCATGGGGATTGGAGCTTTCGTCACAGCTTCTATGGTCCAAGACGAAAACTGGGACTACTGGCAAGTCTTGCCCATAGTCCTGATCGTCGGCTTTATTATGGGGGTCGTAATCGGCCTCCCCGCATTGCGAGTGAAAGGTTTATATCTAGCCCTCGTGACGATTGCTCAAGCAGCGGTCTTCCCGACATTGGTTAACATCGATGAACTTGGCATCGCAAAGCGAACAGGTGGTCCCAACGGTAAGGGAGTTTCCGAAGAAGTCCTCGCACCGAGTTACCTGGAATGGTTGCCCGGCGTCGATGGAGCACGAGGCGGCTCTGCATACCGTTATTGGATCCTTGTATTGATGATCGGCATCACCCTGCTGTTGGTTACTAACTACATACGTAGCCGACCAGGCCGAGCGGTACTAGCAATTAGAGACAACGAAGCCGGTGCAGCGGTTTATGGTGTCAACCTTCCAGTTGCAAAAACCATGAACTTCGCCATCAGCGCTTCGCTCGGGTCGCTTGCCGGTTTGCTGTGGTGTCTTGATAAAGGTTTCGTAGCCGGTCAAGACTTCACATTCCTTCTCGCCATTGACCTCATTATCGGGTTGGTGCTTGGCGGCGTCGGAACGATCCAAGGATCGATAGTTGGCGGCCTATTCGTTGTATGGGTTAATGACCTCACAAAGAGGATTTCGGTCCCTCTTGGTCTCTACACCCTCAACGGTGACGGTCCGTTGGCTAAGGCTATCTTTGGTCTGATTCTTATTCTGTTCACCTTCTTCGCTCCGGGCGGCATCGTTTCGTTAGCGAGGATGGTGTCGAGCAAGCTGATCCAAGTTGTTCCTTTGACGCCATCTGGGGAACCAATCGAACCCCTGTCGAAGTATGACCCAGGTATGGAGTCAACGAGAGCTGACGCTGCCATGAAGTTGGCGGTTGTTCCTCCCGTACTCCTTGCAATTGGTTGGCTTCTCATGGCAGTCAACAACTTGATTGTTGGCGTTCTTGCGTTCGGATTGCGAATGACCATTCTGATGGCACCAGTTGCAATGCTTGTTGGTTCTAATGAACTGAAAGCACATGCCGCAGGAAACCGACCCGACTCGGTTCAAGGTCCGGCCAATATGGCTCGTATCTTGGGTGCTGCCGGCACACTATTCGTAATTGTTTATGCAGTTCAGCGATTCGTTCTGAACTACTAACAGCGACTAAATAACAAGAATCGTTCCCGGGGGTGGCTCATAGCCACCCCCGAAACGCGACACCAGTCGAGAGTTCTTGCTACGGTCGCACTGTCTTTTGCTATGGATTACGTTCTTTTACTCCAACGAATTTTCGACGCGTTGTTTAACAGCGCTATCTATTCATCCCTGGCTTTAGCGCTGGTCATCATCTTTCGAGCAACAGGGTTGCTGAATTTCGCTCAAGGTGAAATGGCGACTTTCACCGCATACATCGCCTTCGTTCTTCTATCAGGCCCTCAACCACGGCTAACCGGGGGAGGGCTTGCAGGCCTTGTTCCAGGAGTCCCCTTTTCCATTCCTTTGGCCATTATCGGTGCTGTTGTATGCGGAATGGCGGCGGGCGCCGCGACAGAACGTGCCCTCATTAGGCCGCTAGGCGGGGCCTCGGACTTAGCCCTAGTGAACATAACTATCGGGTTGCTGTTAGCGACCAATTCTTTGATGGCCCAATGGTGGGGAACCGGCCCACGGTTCTTTCCGTCAATATTCCCTACAGGAGCGGGACAGCACTTCGTGATCCTTGGCGCCCGCCTTCGCTATTCGACTGTTGGGGTATGGGCGATACTTTTATCGGTGCTGGTGTTACTTGTTCTGTTGTTGCGTCATACCCGAGCTGGCCTTGCCTTCAGGGCGGTTTCGATTAGCCCTTCGAACGCTGAACTTGTTGGTGTTCGCGTAGGACCGACGTTGATGTATGGATGGGCACTCGCGTCAGGATTTGGAGCTTTGGCCGCATGTCTCAGCGCCAATTCTGTTTTGCTTGAACCAAGCATGATGCTGAGAGTTCTTGTGTATGCGTTTGCCGCGGCCACCCTTGGCGGACTGGATTCGCCGAAGGGAGCGTTAGTTGGTGGGCTCATTATCGGTTTGAGCCAAACCCTCATACCAGCTTATGTTCCGTTTATCGGCTTTGAGTTGAGTGTGTTGCCAGCCCTGTTAGCGATGGTCGTTATTTTGTTGATCCGACCAGCGGGACTGTACGGAACAAAGCGGATAGAGCGCGTCTGATGATCACATCGGAGCAACGCGTTAGTCGGTTAAGTGCTGTCGGGATAGCTCTACTTGGTGTCGCATTGTTTGTAATCCCTTTCCTCACTTCGACCACCAGTTTGAGGCAAGCCAGTCAAATTATTGTGAGCGTTCTAGCAGTGTTAGGGGTCAATATCGCCACAGGATATGGAGGAATGATCAGCTTAGGGCACGGAGTTTTCGTAGGCGTTGGGGCGTTCGCGACCGGCTATTACGTTTCTGATCTCTCACTTCCCTGGTTAGTAGCGATAGTTCTCGGCGCAGCTACAGCAGGTGTTTCTGGCGCTCTAGTCGGCCTTCCAGCACTGAGGATCAAGGGCATTCATCTAGCTTTAGTTACTTTGGGGCTAGCGATTGTATTTCGACCTCTAAGCAAAAGGTTCCCTTCAATAACCGGAGGAGTAAGCGGTCGATCGATCGAAGCACGTTTTGATGCCCCAGGATGGTGGCCTGGTGATGGTCGGATGGCTTCTTCGGTCTACAGGTACGTATTTTGTGTATTAGTCGTCCTAGTGGCTTTGTGGGCCACATGGAACGTCGTCAATAGCCGTTTCGGGCGCTCAATGAGAGCGCTTAGAGACAATGACACAGCTGCCGCCGTATACGGCGTTGATCTTGTTGCAGCTCGTGTCACGACATTTGCTTTGAGTGCGGGTTTAGCAGGCCTTTGTGGTGCACTTCAGGTTGTCTTGGTCCCGTTCGTTTCGCAAGACAAATTCCCGGCACAAGAATCCTTGATCATTTATGCCTCGGCCGTCGTGGGCGGATTAGGGACCATATGGGGTTCTGTACTTGGAGTTATTGCTCGCACCGTGGTTGGGAAAGTCGGCAGTCTGGCTGCTGGTTTTGACGGTCTGGGCCCTATAGGCGAATTTTTCAGCCTGTTGGATGAACCAGCCTTTGTGTTTGGTTTCGGCTTAATTCTTTTGACGTTTCTCTTCCCGCGTGGCCTTGCAGGCATTCGACGAAAAGACCAACCGTCTCAGTGAACAGGGTCCAGGTCAGTGTCGTCACAAGCCGGGATCGCTATGCTGGCCCTTCGATCGGAGGTCAAGGCCCCCGACCCAGTCCCCATCGTCTAGCGGCCTAGGACACCACCCTCTCAAGGTGGCGGCACGGGTTCAAATCCCGTTGGGGATGCCACTTTCTCCCAAATATCTATCTGTCTTACAACTGATATTGAAACTTGGATAGGGCGCCCGTTGTCAAGAAAACGCTATGGTCACTGCCTAGTTGAGCAAAGAAGTTCAAAAATATGAGTTCATGGTATCGGCACCTTCCTAGCGAGTTAGAGCCCGCTGGAGTTGAACTGCTTGCAGGGGGCTCGCTTTCATCGACTTGGGTTGCTAGGTGGCGAGAACAACCGCAAGAAGCGGTTATCCACGACTCAGAACAAGGTTGGGTTAGCGGACAAGAGCTTTTAGATCGATCAGAGATCATCGCGCGAAAGCTTGGGAGCGCAGGAGTGGAGCCCGGTGATCGTGTGTTGCTCAGCGCCGCGAGTTCTGTGGGACTTGTTGCGGCTCATGCAGCGGTTCTGAGGTTGGGTGCTGTAGTCATGCCCACCAATGGAGCGTACAGAGCGGAAGAAGTAGCGCATGTCGTAGCCGATGCTCGACCGAAGGTTGCGATTGTCGAACAACCTGAATGGATCGAGTGGATACATGCCGCTGATCCAAATGTCGTGGTTACATCGCCATCTGTTGAGCTGGACATGGGACCCAGCGTTCACTTGGATCAAGCCCAATCAGACACTCCAGCGTTGATCGGCTACACATCGGGAACAACTGGCCGACCCAAAGGCGCTGTGTTGTCCCACGGGAACCTGCTTTCTTCTGTTCGCGGCCTGGAGATTGCTTGGCGTTGGACAGCCGATGACACCCTGATACTGGCACTTCCGCTATTCCATATGCATGGCCTGGGAGTGGGTTTGCATGGCACCTTAACGGTCGGAGCTAAAGCAGTTTTATTGCCAGAGTTTGAGGTCAGTCAGGTGCTGGATTCGCTCCAAGAATTTCATGCCACCATGTTTTTTGGAGTGCCTACCATGTACGGCAGGTTGCTTGAATCAACGAGAGCAGACGAATTGAAGAACCTTCGCTTGTGCGTTTCGGGATCAGCCCCTCTCGCTGCTGAACTACATCACAAGATTTATCAAATAACAGGTCAGCGCGTTCTAGAACGATATGGCATGACGGAAACAGCGATGTTGGTTTCTAACCCCTATGAAGGGGAACGACGACCCGGGTCTGTGGGATTTCCGTTACCCGGAGTCGACATTCGCCTTGAGGGAGAGCCTGCGGAAATCCAAGTCAAAGGACCTAACGTTTTTTCAGGATATTGGGAACGACCGAACGAGAATCTTGATGCGTTTGTCGATGGTTGGTTCCGCACCGGTGATCTTGGTGCCGTCGACTCAGACGGCTACCTCTCGATTGTTGGTCGAGCAAAGGAACTTATTATTTCTGGCGGGTTCAACGTTTACCCAAGAGAAGTAGAGGATGTGATTTCGGAATATGAACCGATCCAGGAGTGTGCCGTAGTTGGAGTTCCCGACGACGAGTGGGGAGAAGTAGTTGTCGCCTTTGTAGTAGCGGATCGAGAAGTCGGGACCGACGAGATCAAAAGCTTTGTTGGTGAGCGACTAGCTCATTACAAGCGGCCTCGAAGAACCCACAGGGTGGAAGCGTTGCCTCGGAACGCGCTAGGAAAAGTCCAAAAACATCGTTTAATGGAGGAACGCGAAACCTAGGCGAAGCTTTCGCGTATGTCTCCCGCTGTAATGCGAGAGGCATCGGCTTCTTTGTCATCAGGCTGAGTATTGCTTGAACGTTCCGATTCGACACGTTTGACATAATGTTCGACTTCTCTGCGAATCCGAGATTGGTCCCATCCCAATTCGCCAGCCATTAATTGGGCCACAAGAAGAGCGGACTCAGTGCCGCGGTCCCAGCTTTCGATCGAAATCTTAGTTCTTCTCGTAAGCACATCTTCCAGATGTAAAGCAGCCTCGAATCGTACAGAGTGAATAACCTCAGCGCGAAGGTAGGGGAGGTTTTTGTCTATCAACTCCTTCAGTGATTCATCGGCGGTGATCAAATCGAGCACCTCGTTGATTCGGTCACCGTGTCGTGAAATCAAATGGTTGACGCTGACGAGTGGGACCCCGGAAGTCTCTGAAATATCCTCGGCGCTCCCTAAGATCTGCTTGTACTGCTGAGCTCCGATCAGGGAAATTTCCGACGTGGTTGATTTCGGAATTTGCCTGCCTTGATCAACTCCTACCGCATCTATGGTGTCGCTCGCCATGACTCTATAAGTGGTGTACTTGCCACCTGAAATAGAAACTAGGCCTTCTGTCGAAGTCGTAACAGCGTGCTCGCGGCTGAGTTTCGTTGTTTTCTCTTCGTTACCTTTGAGGAGCGGCCGAAGACCGACATAAACACCGACTACATCATCGGTCGTTACCGGACTTTTAAGTATCTGATTCAAAGTTGTAAGCAAATACTCTATGTCTTTCTTGGTGGCAGCTGGATGTGCTCGATCGAGTTGCCAGTCAGAATCGGTAGTGCCTACTATCCAATGTTTTTCTGACGGAATAACGAAAAGGACGCTGTCAGCGGTGCGAAGAATTAAACCGGTTTTGAGGTCAATTCGATCCTGTGGAATTACCAAATGAATTCCTTTCGAAGCTCGAACCCTGGATCTATCTGCACCCGCAAACTGTTCGATATCGTCGCTCCAAACTCCCGTAGCATTGACTACTGTTCCGCATGAGACGTCGAATTCACGGCCGGTTTCTAAACATTTCAGTTCGGCGCCGTTTACGCGGCCATTGCCTGTGATGAGGTTTGTGACCTTCATTGAGGTCAGAATCAATGCGCCCAAATGGGCGGCGGTACGAGCGACAGAAACCACGTAGCGCGCGTCGTCTACCGAAGCATCAGAAAACATGATGGCGCCCTTATTTACAGAAGGCGATAGCGAAGGGGCTTTGATCTGTACTTGTCTTCGACTCAAATGTTTGTGGCGAGGTAGACGGTTACCTCCGCTAAAAGCCATGAGGTCGTACAGTCCAATACCTAACCCGGCATAAAATCGCTCTCCAGGTTTCCTTAAGGGGTAAAGAAAGTCGACTTGCTTGACTAGGTGAGGGGCGATTTTAGAGATTAATAGGTTCCTTTCGGAGAGGGCTTCTCTCACAAGACCGAACTTAAACTGTTGTAGATATCGCAATCCTCCGTGGATCAGCTTGCTTGAACGGCTTGAGGTCCCCGAAGCTAGATCCCGTTGTTCAACGACTGCGACACTTAGCCCTCGGCTAGCAGCGTCCAATGCGCATCCGATTCCAGTTACTCCACCTCCAATTACGAGAACATCAAAATGTTCGGCCCCCAAACGCTGTATGGCTTCGCGCCGGTGCAGAGGACTTAAGTCATCGTCAGCGGACTGCGCCTGGCTCGGAGAAATTAGGTCATCACCCACAACTGCAGGTTAGGGCTTCTATGGATCGAACAATCTCCTCTAGCTGGAATCTAGAGTCATGTGCAGTGGATAAGAACGAACGTATATGGAAGCTGCTCATGTATCTAAGGGCCTGCCCAGCTCCTGTGAGCTGGAGTGAAATTGTTCGCGACACGGATCTGTATGTTGATGATGGCCCAAGTTCGAAGAAGACCTTTGAGCGTGACAAGAAGGATCTGCGCGAATGCGGTATCTCCATACATACGGAAAATATTGGAGGTAACGATGAGTCCTCTGGAGGGACTCGCTATGCGATCCGCGACGCCGATGTTTTCTTGAATATCGACCTTTCTGATAGTGAAAGTGTGGCTATTGAGATGGCAGCGTCAATGGTGCAATTTGATGCAGCGTGGGAGATAGACGCTTTAGCCAAGCTGGGTTCGGGGACAATACCCACGGCACCGCCCCTAAGAGCTCAACTAAGCGCCCCGGATGAACTGGTAGCCCTTCATGATGCTGTCGATCGAAATTGCCTTATCAGCTTTGTGTACGCCGGACAGTCCCGCGAGATCGAACCGATTCTGGTGTTTTGGAGACAAGGAAGCTGGTACGTACATGGATATGAAGACGGGATTACCAAGAACTTTAAAGTAGAACGGTTCCAGAGTTCCGTGAGCGTTGGTGCGACCGGATCAGCGGGAAAGCATCCCGCTCCGACGCCCGCTGAAGCAATGGCAGAGGATCCGCTGTTACATGGGTCGGAAAGTGTTCTCGTGGCTCAGGTGCAGATTGACCCGTTGCTGGCTAGGCAGGTGGAACGTGATCGGGGCGGAGTAATTGAGCGGCACGGAGATGGATCGGTTGTAATTGAAGTTGACGTTCGTAGTCCGGGGGCCTTTCGATCATGGCTCTTTGGTATGGGGGAGCACGCTGTTGTGTTGAGCCCCCCGGGGATGGTGGATGACATCATCACCTGGCTCAAAGCAGTGGTGAATTCCGAATGAGAAAAAGACGCACGAATGACGCCCGCTTGGCATTGCAATTGGCGATGATGCTTTGGGCATATGAACATCAACCCGTCAGCGTTTCGGAGGTTGCTGAGCACTTCGGAATTGATCCCGATGATGCATACAGTGAGTTGTACCCGCTTCAAGGGATAGAAGTTGCAGTAAACGAAGAATTCCACAACCTAGGCGTTGTAGTTGATGACGACGGTGAAATCTTTTTTGACCTGAACCCGTTGTTCGGTCGACCTCGCAGGCTCGAACGAAGCGAAGCTCTTGGCCTTCTCGCCGCAGCCCATGCTGCTCTTGGGCTCCCTGGAACCGATGTTGCTGCTCTTAAGACCGCAGTTCAGAAACTTGAACGTGCTTTGGGCGTCGGATCTAATGTCGCGATAGATATGCAAGATCCCGAATTCTTGAAGGATATTGAACACGCCACAAGAAATCGAGAATGTATCCGGATCGAGTATTACGCCCGGTGGACAGATGAGATTTCGACCCGAACAGTGGAACCCTATGAAACCATCAACGTATCTGGAGACTGGTACTTGAGAGGTCACTGCCAACTTCGTGACGAGCATCGAACTTTCCGTATTGACCGCATTGAAGGTGTTGAATTGACGGGAGAGACGCATGCTCGGTCTGACCCAGGCAATGAAGCGTTCACGGGCGGAGAGAAAGCGCCAATAGTCACCATCGAAATGCCAAATAGCTCACGATGGATGATTGAGCCTTTGCAAGCGTCAGTCAAAGACGACGGCAGCAACCTGATAGTTGAAATGCCGGTTTCGAGCACGATTTTCCTCGAAAGGTTGATGCTAAGACTCGGCCCAGATGCTCGTGTAGTGAGCCGAGGCTCATTCAGTAGTGTCGCCTCGCTTGCCGCTCAACGATTACTCAGCCGCTATGAGACTTCCTGACAAGAGGCTAAGGTCCGCTAATGCTCCGACTTCGTTCTCGATGCCGTTCTGTGGCAGGTGCAACGATCCGAAGTGTTTCTAGGTTCTTTAACCGGACCGCGTCGATCGGGCCAAACGACTATCCCGCTCGCCGGTACAAGCATTTCGGACGTGGTTCGATAATTAGCTGGCCCACGGGCAATATGTACGGAGAGCGTTGGATAAGTATTGGTGAAGACACGATGATTGCTGCTGATGTGACCTTGTCAGCCGGAATGGTGCCCGACCAAGAGATGCTCACCGACCCTGTAGTAGTGATTGGAGATAGGTGCTTGATAGGTCGTGGAAGCTCTATCGTCGGCCATTATCGAATCGATATTGGTAACGATGTCTTTACAGGTATGAATGTCTACATAACTGATCAAAACCATGGCTACGAAGACCCAGAGACCCCGATCGGAATCCAGGACCCGCAAGATGACCCTGTTGTGATAGGCGATGGAAGCTGGATTGGGTCCGGAGCTGTTGTGCTGCCCGGAGCTCGAATAGGAAGCAACTGTGTCATTGCGGCCAACTCGGTAGTGCGAGGAGAGTTTGCTTCGCACTCAGTTATAGCTGGCGTCCCAGGCAAGGTGGTACGGGCTTACGACGGAACAGAATGGAACCGACCGCAAAGCTGACTAGTCCGAAGGACTATCAACCAAATCTACGACGACCGCCCAATGGTCTGAGGCGGTCACCCCATTAATTGGCTCAACTCCTGCTAATTGTGCTGACTTGACATTCCCCAATGGGGCGGGGCGGGGCCAAGATACAAAGACATAGTCGAGCCTGCGTTGAGGCCAGGTTGCATCGGCTAGGTAGGGATTTCTCTTATCCCAAGTCCAACCCGGTGTGTCGTTGCATTGAGGCCAAGCATCAGTCAGTGCTAAACCCTCGACAGGGGTAGGCCCCTCTCCAGTGATCATTTGAATTTCAACCGAGTTCGGTGTCGCGTTGAAGTCGCCGGCCAAAATTACTGGATGGCCTTCGGCATCATGTTCAGACCGGACTAAGTCGAAGAGGGCTCTCACTTGCTCTTGTCTCCGTTGGCTTTGGTCGAACCGGTAATCCAAGTGTGTGCAGATAATTGGTATTCGAAGTTCGCCTCGGTCAACGATTGCCGTCAAAGCCCAACGCGTCCCGGGGCCATCAATTGGGGGAAGCTGAACAGACTCGCTTGAACTGATTGGATCCTTGCTCAAAATTGCATTTCCGAAGGAGTGGCCCTTCCACCACCGTTCGGGTGTTCGCACGTAGTTCATCTCTAATGCTTGTGCGAGTTCGTGCGCTTGGTCGGCTCCGTTTTCGGAACTCCAGACTTCCTGCAGGCATACGACATCGGGATTGACTTTTTTTAACGTGTCTAAAATAGCGGGTTGCCGAGATTGCCAATCCCCGAATCGCCACCAAAGGTTCCATGTTATTAAACGCACTTTGTCACCGTATCCGGGTCTTCTAGTCTTGGACGGATGGATACTGAGAATCTCGACCGATTGAGCCTTCCCGATCTGTTTTCTCGGATTAGCCGAGTCATTGTGTGCCATGAAGATGAGGACCAAAAAACCTCTTCACAACAAATCCAAGTAGAGGTGGACCGGATTTGTGGCGGCCTCGAGGAATGGGGGATTAAGCCGGGAGACCGGGTTGCTGTATGGCTCCCGAACGGAGTTCCGTACGTAGAGCTCCTATGGGCGGCTGCTCGACTAGGAATTGTGGTGGTTTCCGTAAATACCAGATTTCGAAGTACCGAAGTAGAAGACATCATCGGAAGATCTGGTGCTCGATTATTAGTCGTCGATCCGTCCTTTTTGGGAATAGATTTCTCAGGAATTCTGTCGCGTATCGATTCGACCAAGCTAGGCGTAGAGGCTGTCGTAAGCCTCGGCGGAACTATAGAGGGACCCTGGACGACGATTCATTGGGATGAACTGCTCAGAAGTAGTCCTTCGGGTGTTGACCGGTCTAGCCCGTCGCTACCGTGGATCGTTTTCACAACATCAGGCACGACTAGTGCTCCTAAACTCGTTCTGCACCACCAACGGTCGCCGGCCGAGCATGCACTTGACTTAGAACGATGGTTTGGCCAATCCGTCTTAGCCGCTGTGCCTCTTTGTGGAGTTTTTGGTTACACAATGTTGTTAGGAGCTATGGGCGCTGGCTCAGAGCTCGTTACCATGCCCGTTTTCGATGCTTCGGTAGCTGCGTCAGCTATAGAACGTTATGGAGTAACAACCTTCCATGGTTCTGACGAAATGCTTTTGCGAATCGTCGAATCTGGTCGTGATCTGAGTTCGTTAAATGCTGTGGGTTATGCCCGGTTTGACAACGCGTTGGAAGGAGTGGTGGAAGCTGCGTCTCAGGTGGGCGTTGATGCGATTGGGTTATATGGCATGAGCGAGGTCCATGCTATTTATTCTCATCGCGATGGAGATAATAAAGATCGGTCTTCAGTGCCTGGCGGTACGTTAGTTTCGAGTCGAGCAGAAGCTCGGGTTATCGATCCGAGTACCGGAAATGATGTTCCAGAAGGAACAGAAGGTGAACTCTTACTTAAGGGGCCCTCACTCTTCGCGGGATATTTAGCTGACGGAGGAACCGAAATTGACATACCGCTGACCGAGGCTCATTTTGTGGATGGGTGGTTCCGAACAGGAGATCTGGCGAGGCTCGAAAACAACGAGACATTTGAGTACTTAGCCAGACTTGGAGATGTTCTTCGGTTGGGTGGTTTTCTAGTGAATCCGGCTGAGATAGAGGACTGCCTTTTGCAAAACCCGAATGTAGAAGCGGTGCAGGTTGTAGGGATTGACTTACCTGGAGGGACTAAACCAGTGGCCTTCGTAATTAGCCAAGAACCTATAAATGAAGATGAGTTACGAATGAAATGCCGAAGTTCGCTAGCGGCTTACAAAGTGCCCGTCAGAATTCTTCAACTTGATGAATTCCCGGTAACTCCTAGCGCTAACGGGTCAAAGATCCAAAAAGTACGCTTGCGCGAGTGGGCTATGAAGGAAGTCGATTGACCCCGAGCGAATCGGCAGTGACTTCTCAGTGTCCCATCATCCCCGTACACTCGCCGACAAGGCTTACAGGTGAGGTAGCTCACCGACGGTCATGAATTTAGTTAGGGAGCACTTGCGGTGACAGAGAGCAGACAACGCACTTCAACTTCATCGTTCGGGGTGTCTCGCCGCGAAGGGCATGACTCCTCCGCTTTTTATTCTCGTTTCAGCCCACCAGACCTGTCTAGTGATGAAACCGTTAATGCAATTCCAGATTTAGGAGATGGGTGCTTAGAAGGCGACTCTCGAGACATGCATCACATCCCGGACTCCAGTGTCGCCTTAGTAGTAACTTCGCCCCCGTACTTTGTTGGCAAGGAATACGAGGATTCCATTGCTGCTGATGCTGATGAACGAGTCCCTACGACGTACTTCGAGTATCTCGGCATGCTTGATTCAGTATTCGCTGAGTGTGTTCGAGTTATGGAACCGGGCGGACGTATAGCGGTCAACGTTGCGAATCTCGGACGCAAGCCCTATCGAAGTCTGTCAGCCGATGTCATTCGCATTCTCGAGGATTTAGGGCTGCTTCTCCGAGGTGAGATTATTTGGCAAAAGAGTCGTGGAAGTAGCGGCTCATGCGCATGGGGTTCTTTTAGGAGCGCCGCAAACCCTGCGTTGCGGGACACAACCGAACGGATAATAGTTGCCAGCAAGGGGCGGTTCGACAGAGCTAAGTCACCTGCAGCAAGAGCCGAACTAGGGCTTCCTCATAGAAGTACATTGCCCACTGATGAATTTATGGAGGCGACCCTCGACGTGTGGGATATGCATGCCGAGAGTGCTCGACGAGTGCGGCATCCCGCACCTTTCCCTGTGGAACTTCCGCGCCGTCTAATCGATCTTTACACCTTCGAAGGAGATGTGGTTCTGGATCCCTTTATGGGTTCAGGGTCGACGCTTGTAGCCGCTGCTCTTACAGATCGGCGAGGAATTGGGTACGACTTAGACTCGAACTATGTTGATGTCGCTCGCGAGCGAATTAATGCAGCGAAAGCAAGGGTTTGGGCGCATCGACAGCCCCCCGGGGAACAGCCCCCCTTGCCTGAGATTGCCGAAGCCTTAGCCGACGTGACAGAAGCGGAAATAGCTTCTGAAGATTTCCAACGACGAGCAACTCAGGAAGGGAAAAAGGCTCAAGATATAGCCATTGGCCTTTTGGAGAGAAGCGGCTTTGCTTTGTTGCAAAAAGACGTGAAGGTGCCTCGTGCTGGAGTTCAGTACAACTTCAAGGTCGAAGATGCTGCTGGTGATGAATGGTGGATAGACGTTTCTGGGGCCTTCACCACAGTGAGACCTGGGTTGTTGCGGATTGACACTGTTTGGAAGACTCTTGGAAGAGCTTCGGTTTTGAAAGCACATGATGCCGAAGCGAGAATCTTGATCCTTACTGCTCACTTGCCTAGACCAGGAAGCGAAGGAGATAAAGCTCTGAGAGCGGTAGGTCCTTATACGGTGTTCGACGCTATACCGATGTTTGACGAAGAGGCAGTGGAACGTCTAGTTAGATACTCCAGCGGTGGGATGAAAGACCCGCTACCTGGTTTTTGGAAAGCTAAAGAAATCACGTCTGGTTTGAGCTAATGCCCGGAGTTGCTTATGCGGTTGTGAGATCGGAGCCACCACAAGTCTTCCTTGCTGATGACGTGGACGTATTGCACAGGTTGCTCGCTGCCGAACTAGTTGCCCGCACCCCCACCGATGTTCTTAGCGCAGCTGAAACTGAACAGATTAAGGAAGCTCTTCTTGACGAACGATGGGGTGACGCAGTGTTGGCCTGGATTGATCTGATGAAAATCGAAGTCGACGTATATACCCATCTGCATGTGTACACAGAGAACGACTTACCAGCTGATCTCATTGGGGCACAAATGCAATTCGCCCCTCTGTTTCGAGAAGCTTCTCAGCCGGGCGTTTAATCCAGCGCTGCTGAAATGATGACGCGCAACGAGATGATGGTCAGAGCGAAACGAAATAGGTGACCGAAAACAACTTCACTGAGTTTCTTCAGCAGGCGAGTCCCGAGCCAAGTACCTACAAGAACAGCGGTGATTCCAATACCCAATAGAGCTAGCTGGTCCCAATAGGCGAACCCATCGCCGGCGAAGAGAATGATCTTGGCCAAGTGCCCCAGGGTTTGAGCCATGGCGAAGGTCGCGACCATTGCAGTTCGGGTGGGTAGCTCAGCTCTAAACACAGGTGCAATCGCGGGGCCCGTAACACCGAAAGGTATGTTGAGAAATCCAGCGATCGCCCCGAGAGGGATGAAAGTCCGACGACCGGTGCCCAAGAAGACGGTAAGCCCTTTGAGACCTTGAGGCCACCAAACAAGCAAAAGGGCGAATATAGCGATAAATATTCTGCCGACAGCGACCGGAAATGCTCCGGCAACAAGAAGTCCCGCGAGACCAGCAGGGAGCAACAACAAAGAGAAACGCTTAACGACTGCCCAGTCGACGTCATCGCGCAAAATAACAGCTCGCGAAGAGTTGGAGGCAAGCTGAATTACGGCGTGAATTGGGATTGCCTCAAGAGGGTCGAGGAATTGAAGCAGAACTGACAGAAGCAAGATGCCGCCACCTAGACCGGCAACGGCTGTAATCGCCGAACCTAACAGAGCTGCTATGGCCACTAAACAAAGCTCTAATTCAGACACATAGTCCCCTGATATGAAACCGTGTTTAGCCGAAATTCATGTTGGGTCTGAAGATAGTCGGGTAACCCTCTTGACAGCATGTTCTGATCTTAAAGGCTTAAAAGCCCGGAAATACTTGACCTGAGCGCCGAACAAGAGTCAAATAACACCGATGACATTCGCGTGTGGCGCGCGTATGTCCGTATGAGGAGACTCACATGGCCAATATGTCCAAATCCGATGTGCTTTCCGCAGTAGCTGGCAGTGCCGGCTGCACTAAAGCGGATGCCGAAGCGGTAATTGAAGCGTTCTTCGGATGCGTGGAGAGTGCTGCCAAGGCCGGCGATGCCGTTGCTTGGCCCGGCGTGGGTAAATTCTCACGCTCGGACCGTGCTGCTCGACAAGGTCGCAACCCGCAAACAGGTGCAACCATTCAAATAGCAGCTAGCAGCAGCGTGAAATTTACGGCCGCGAAAGCGCTTAAGGATCGAATGAACGGTTGAGGCATAGCCTCAGCTGAGATTTAAACGAAAGTGAGTCGGGTGACCCCCGGCTCACTTTTCGTGTATTTAAGCGTGTTTTAGACGGGGGCCTAGTACCTCAAAGGTCGGTAATCGCTTTAAACACCTCGGCAGAATCGAGACCGAAAGGCTCAGCGAGGCGTTCAAGTTCGGCCCGGATCCGACTCTCAAAAGCCTTGATCTCCGCCGGGTCGTTCGCATCTTGAATTCTATGAGTTGTTTCAAACTGACTTCGGTGCTCCAACAGCGCAGAGGCTTTAGCGGATTCCCAACCTTTGACATCTTCAGCATGGTCAGGCTCTTCAGCTTCGAATAGCAGCAATGCATCAGGTCGATGTGGTTCCAGGCCGTGTTCTGGGAAAAAGAATGGATCACGGGCTGCGACAATTGCTTCGACGGCGAGTAATCCAGCATGGCGGTGATCTGGATGGAGTCGGTACCTTGTCCATGGGTCATGACCAATGATGATTTGTGGACGCAACTGCCGGATGACTCTTGCAACTTCTGACCGCATAGCAAGATCGCTTTGTAGCTCTCCGTCTACTTGATCCAAGAAAGTTACTGAGCCTTGGGAACTCAGTTTGCGAGCTGCAGCTTTTTGTTCAGCTTTCCGGGTAGCTATCAGAGCGACTTGATCGGCATGCGGATTCCACGTTCCCTTTGAGCCATCTGTGCAAACCAAGTGATGGACAACGGTGCCACCCGCAGCCCACTTAGCTAAGGTCGCTCCACACTGAAATTCGGCATCATCTGGATGGGCGACAATAACTAGCGCTGATTGTGGCTTTAGAAATGAGTTTTTCACTGTTATCAGTCCGTGCTGGGTGGTTCGGCAAGTCCATCAAAGTCCTCAGGGGTGTCTATGTCCCACTGCAGTTCAGGAATTTGCAGGACCTTTAGGTCCAATCCTTGGTTCATGGCCTCATCCATGTGACTGAAAAAGGAGTCTTCTCCGTAATGAAATCTAAATGAGGTACGAGTTGGCAAGCTGAGAACGTTAGTCCCTCGACCATGACGATCAGGAACTATAGAGACAGTGTTGGGCCTTGCTATACCATCCAATGACTTTGCGTATGGAAGATCAGCGTGAACGATCATTGCATGAGTGAATTTGTTTGCGACCTGGGACATAGCCTCGGTTATGGCAGCGTTCAGACCGGGTTGCGTAACCAAAATGACCCCTGCACCCGATGATTTTGCCCAACTAGCAACCTCGTCGCTGTCACAGACAACGTATATAGAAAAATCTTCCGCAGCCTCTAAAACCTGCCGAGCCATAGCCCGAGCCAAGGATTCTCGCTCCGATGCTTCAAGTCGATTACTGAGTCGGTTTTTGGCATGCCGGAAGTCCTTTATAGGGACGAGTACTGCAATTGCCTTCTTCTCGAGAGCGTTAAGCGTTGCCATCAAAGAGGATTCTATTGGTCTGACGTGAGTGACTTATCGGTGGGTTGAGTTTCAGTGTCGGTCTCGACGGCTGAGCGCCCTACGCTGAGGTCAACCATGAAATTCTTTCGTCGCCTGTTAAGACCCAGCACACCGCAGAAAAATCGCTTTTTGCCGCCAACAGACTGGGTTCAACCTTGGTGGCTTCATCGTTGGAAAGAGCAAAATCAAACAGCAGACATTGATACACCGAAAACCAACAATGTTGCGCGGTCATGGACATTGTTGGGAAACCTAGAAAGTTCCCAACGAATAGCTTTGGACAGACGAGGTCTAATAGCAGCTGAATCGGGTTCTTGGTCGCTCGACTGGTGGCTTCGTGTAGACGATGAATGGATTTTCCCTTCAGAGCATGGCGCAGTTCGACAACGCCTGGTTGATGGCGCGCCAGTAGTTGAGACCGTGCTGAGAGCAGCGGGTGGTGATCTTGTTCATCGAGCATATGCAGCTCGGGGCGATTCGGAATATTTGGTAGTTGAGGTTGAAAATCAGGCAACCCGACCAGTAGCTCTCGCCTGGGCGATCCGCCCATACGATCACCTTGGCGGTGGCCGAATCGAGAATATAGAACTTAATGAGAGGGCACTGTACGTAAACGGTCGAATAGGGCTCGTTTGCGGACGAACCCCCGGTCAGCTAGTTGTAGGCAGCTCAGGCTCAGACCCAGCTCAATTGTTAGACGAGGTAGGAGAAGGCTCTAACTCGGTGACCTGTGAACAAGGAATGGCCAGCGCTGCCTTGATCATGCCACTAGTCCATGGGACAACTATTAGTTGTGTGATTCCGTTAGGACTATCCGGCGGTGCCGACCCGAGTTCTAAATTACCGACCGCTACGCAGGTCGCCCGTGGCTGGGGCCAGCATGCGGTTAGCGCGAGTCGTTATGTGCTGCCTCCCGGGCAACTGAATGATGTCTTCGACGCGTCACGACAATCGTTGTTGTTGGCAATAAAGGGTGAGGAGATAGTCCCTGCCCTAGGAGGCCCCCCACATGATGGGAGTGATGAAGCAGCTGTATTGATGGCGCTTGCTGAATGTGGTTATGAAGGTGCAGTCCGAGAAGTTCTTATATCTCGAGCAAGACGTCAGGACCGGATGGGGGCAGTTAACCATGGCAACCTCGATGTCACGGCTGCAACGCTTATTGGTGCCGGAAGGGCATTGGAGGTAGTTCCCGACGAGTCGTTATCGCGAGCACTCTCGGAATTCGCAGCCGACGGCGCCCGATGGATCCTCGCTAACCCTGACCCAAGCGCACGAGAAGGCCTGCTAGCGGCTCATCAGATTCTTAAAGCTGTAGGAGCAGAAAAAGCATCTCGTGAACTAGAGGAATTAATTCCATCTGAGGATCCAGCTACTGGAGAAAAAAGTAGTGATGGCGAAACAATAAATGCCCTAGAAATGGCGCGGTCCACCTTTGATCACCTGAACGGTGACCCCGAAGTAGCTCTGACTCAACTTCGCAGGCTAGCGTCACTCGCCTCATCGACTATGAACTGGCCGACTCAGCTTGACCCAATAACAAAAAACGGCATTGCTGGTGCCGGACATGACCTCCGTGTAACCGCTTGGTTCGTTCGCAGTTTCATGCGTCTACTAGCGGACGACAGTCGTGACGAACTGCGCCTCGCTGTGGTGTGGCCGAAAGAATGGATTGGAATTGGAGTAGAGGTCCATGGTTTACCGTCACGACATGGGCCCATTTCATGGGCCGTGCGATGGCACGGCAACCGACCTGCCTTACTATGGGAGGTAGAGAACGGCCCTAAAGATCTCAACGTGCACGCTCCCGGTCTTGATATGGAATTCCGAGGCGAAGGATGTGTTGGCGAGCAGCTCTTGAGTCCCATTGATCACGAAATCGAAATACCGGATCCTCGCGACCCTCATCGTGAGGCGCCACCGTCAGGCAGTTTTAGTTGAGGCCGGTCACCGACGTCTAGACAAGCGCCGACTACCGTTCCCTCATGGCCGATCGCGACACACCAAATTTGACTCAAGAACGTCATTACTGGGGATTAGGTGATTCGGTCGTAGTTGGGATCGACGAAGTAGGCAAGGGTGCTTGGGCTGGACCCTTGACTATAGGCGCTGTTGTACTGCCGAAAACTGGAAGAGTTAACGGTGTTCGAGATTCAAAGATGCTGACGCACAAAGTCCGAGAACAACTTTTTGGTCGAATTGATGGTTGGGCACGATGTTGGGCGGTAGGTCACGCGAGTGCTCGTGAGTGTGACGAATTAGGAATGTCAGATGCGCAACGGCTTGCAACTCGAAGAGCCCTAGATTCTTTGCCACTAACTCCTGATCGAGTATTGCTTGATGGCAATTGGAACTACATCGACTGGGTACCGAGCGCAACTATCGTCAAGGGTGACCAGACATGCCTTTCCATCGCTGCTGCTTCAATTATGGCCAAAGTGGCGCGTGATCGGATTATGTCGACGGCTGCTAACCATTTCCCGGCCTACATGTTCGAAAACAACAAGGGCTACCCTGCGCCACAGCATCAAATGGCTTTAGCTGGTTACGGACCATGCCTAATACACCGAAAAAGCTGGGCTTTCATGGACGATCTGATGTGGACAAGTTACCAACGGTACGATCGTAGCCAGGTCGACCAAGGAACTCTGTTCGCGGCATGAACAAACCAAATCAAGCACAACGTGACTACTGGCAAACACGTCTGGCGTGGGTAGAGCGGCAAGAACAGATGGATCTGCAACTGAGCGTCTTCGGGTTAGCTGCGATGGAAGCCTTAGGGGATATCTCGGGAATGAATGTTCTTGACGTTGGTTGTGGTTGTGGCCAGACGACCTTGCAGATAAAGGAACGAGTGGGTAACGGAAGTGTCGTCGGAGTCGATATAAGTGAGAAACTTCTAGAGGTTGCACGACGCCGTGGGGAAGGAGCAATCGAATTCGTAGAGGCGGACGCGCAATCACATGCCCCCCAAGGACCGCATGATGTGATCTTTTCCCGCTTTGGTGTGATGTTCTTCGCGGACCCAGTAGTGGCCTTTCGGAACTTGAGAGCTTCGACTTCTGAGGAAGCGAAGTTAAGCATGGTTTGCTGGCAAGGACCTGAGCAGAATCCTTGGATGACTACCCCTAACCGCGCAGCGATGACATTGGTGGATCTACCTCCCCGTTCACCAGACGCCCCCGACCCGTTCTCTTTCGCCAATTCAGACTGGGTAGCAGAAATGCTCGAAGACGCCGGGTGGACGAACGTTGATGTCAGAGACTTTAGAACTGAAGTAAAAATCGGAGGGGGAGTTAATTCTCGACTAGCGGCACTTCACGCATATGAGTTCAGTCCAGTTAAGGCGGTCGTTGACTCCGACCCGGACATAGGATCTGACTCTGTAGTTGATCTGATGGAAGCCGCTTTAACGCCGCACCAGGAAGATGGAATAGTCCAGCTCCCCGGAGCGGCATGGGTGTTCACGGCCGATAACTAGCGGCATCTTTTCTCAAATATTTCACTAACGGCTAGTCGGCTCTTTGGGTTCCTACCCGTATCTCTCTAAATGGGCTTGTCGTATCAATGCCGGGTTCTTTAGGTAGCCCTAATACTCGTTCGCCGACGATGTTTCGCATCACCTCATCGGACCCACCCGCAATACGCATAGCCGGATGACCCAGTAGGTACCCTGCCCACGAGAATGTTCCCCATTCACCAGTGTCAGCAATCAAGCGAGACTCCAACACGTCTGAGACGAAGTTACAGGTCGCTTGCATCTGTCGTGTCAGCCCCATCTTTGACAACGACATTTCTGGCCCAGGAGTCTTACCAGCCTTGAGAGCATCCATCGTTCGCTGGTTCGACCATCCGAGAACCTTGCCGTACGTGAAAATGTTCATCAGTTGCTGCCGAGATAGAGCATCGTCGTTGAGTTCAAAGTGTTTCAACATGGCACTCAGTTTTGTGTAGCTCCCTCCAGTGCCGCCGCTGCCCGACCCGATTGACGCCCGCTCGTTCATAAGAGTCGTAAGCGCCACGCCCCACCCCTGATTGACGTCACCTAATCGGTGGCTGTCGGGAATCCGAACATCGGTAAAGAAAACTTCATTGAAATTTGCTCCACCAGTCATCTGGCGCAGGGCTTTAACCTCTACGCCCGGTGCGTGCATGTCAACCATAAAGCCGGTCAGTCCCTGATGTTTAGGTAGATCAAAATCCGAACGGGCAATTACTTCTCCTACATCGCTGTAGTGAGCCCCTGAAGTCCAAACCTTCTGACCGTTTAAAATCCACTCCTCACCATCTCGTTCAGCACGCATCTGCAGGCTGGCAAGATCAGAACCAGCACCTGGCTCTGAGAACAATTGGCAAGAAACGAGATCAGCGCGATACATCTTGGGTAGGAGATCGGCCACTACTTCAGGATTTCCATGAGCAAGAATGGTTGGAGCGACCATGCCCAAGCCAATGCCGAAAAAGCCGCTGTCAGGAACTTCGTATTGGCTTTCTAGATTTGCCCAAATACGTTCGAACCTTCGAGGATGTCCACCTCCGCCAATTTCCGCTGGACCCGAAATCCAACCGAAACCAGCATCAAACTTCTTAGCACGCCATTCTTTTGCAGCGGTAAGGTCTCGTTGCTCTTGTTCCCGATCCACTTCTTCGAACATTGCTGCATTGTCTGGCCCCTCTCCCCAAACAAAAGCTTTCTGTTCAGCTTTTCGCGAAACGTTGGCCTCTAGAAAGGCAGAGGCCTCAGTAGTGAATTGTTCTTCGGTTATTTCAGACATTGAACATCTCCAAAGGGGTCCAGAAGTAGCAAATATATTCTCAACTTAGCCCGTAACACGACTAATCTTCCTACTCATGGGTCAACCGGTAAGAGTTGCTGAAAAAATTTCTCCTGCTAGTCCAGGAACAATTAGGTTCGAAACCAATCGTCCGTTAACGGGGATGGGTCATCGCTACTACCGCAGCGAGAGCGATGCCTTAAGTGAAGAAGACCCCGCAGATGTCCTTGCCGCTCGGCTTTTTGCTCGAGGAGGGGTGGAATATCTACATGTTCATGGAAATGTCGCAACGGTCGATCTTGCTAAGGGGTACACGTCGGAAGGAATCGTTGAGATAATCACGGGCCTATTCGCACATTACGAAACATAAATAGACCATGTTCAAGTCTGAGTTTTAATCGAACATACGTTCGGTTAAAGTTGCAGGATGCAAAATGCACCTGTTGAGTTTCCTTCACTGAGCGGTATACCTCAGATGTCGCCTCCTGCGATTCTGGCTCAGCACCGCACTTTGCCGGTAGTTGATGAACTAGCTGGTTTATTTACCGATGGAGGAATAAGGCAGGGCTCTACGATCGAAGTTACGGGAGTAGCGGCGACCAGTCTTGCTAGTGCTTTAACTATCGCCGTGTCTCATTTCGGAGGGTGGGTAGCTACTGTAGGTCTTCCGACGTTCGGCCCCTCAGCAGCTTCTGATCTAGGAATCAAACTTTCGAGATGGGCATTTGTAGATCACCCTGGAGATCAAGCAGGGGTTGTTATACATGCCTTAACGGCAGGAGTTGACCTTATTTTGGTTGGGCCGGATATCAAATTACGTTCCGACCATGGCCGCAAAATTGTTGCTCGGATGCGAGAAAGAGGAGCTTCGGTCATCACTGTCGGGAAAGCTGCTCCTTGTAATTTACGCCCGGACCTTCGTCTTCGAGTTACCCAAGCAATGTGGACAGGAATCGAGTTGGGTCATGGGCGTTTGACCTCTCGCAAGGTAGAGATCGAACGACTAGGCCGAGGTGCGGATTCCAATTTACGTCGAGAACTTGTATGGCTTCCTAATAAAGAAGGTCGTTTAAATGCTTTTAATCGAAAAAACAAACCTGTCAATCTTTCTCAATCTCCTCACCGAGTGTCGAAACGTTTGTTCGACATAGATGAACCGGTGTGTCGGGCCAGTTAGTTGAGTATTGCAAGTGACACTTATGGGTCTACTCGGACGTTGGTTCTAACTGTCCCTTATTGGCGTTTAATCGCTGCTGGAATGACTTGTGACCAACTCGCTGTCGTTGTAGATAACGATCGCGTTGTCGATATAACACCTGCTGCTATTGGGTATGGAATCACTCTAGGAATCCGTCGCCGGGAAGCTCAGAAATTGTGTGCTGACCTTCAAGTCGTTCTTAATGATGAAGAGCTCAGCGTTAGGAGATTTAGCTCTGTTATTGAGGCACTCGAATCGGTAACTCCCCGGATCGAAATTACGACTGGCGGTCGGTGCTCTTTCCCAACTCGAGGACCATCAAGGTACTTCGGTGGCGACCAAGCCCTCGCTCAGACTGTCGTTGAACGGACGGTAAGGGTGTTGTCTGCGATGTTCGAGACAGATGAAGTACCTAGCCATATCTATCCAAAAGTTGGAGTAGCCGATAGTCGCTTTGTTGCAGCTTTGGCAGCTACATCAGAAACTTCTTCTCGGATTCAAGTTGTTGTATCAGGAAGAAGCGCAGCGTTCTTAGCCCCATTCCCGATTGATGTTTTGGTTGCCAAAGAGTCACCGTTGTCTGAAGCTCACGACCTTGTCGATGTATTTCGCCGTCTGGGCCTAAGGACGCTTGGAGACATCAGCTCTCTCCCAAATCAAGAATTACTTGCGCGATTTGGATCACCGGGCCTATTAGCGAAACAACTAGCTCAAGGAATAGACAGCAGGGCTTCTTTGCTGCACTCCATTTCAAACGTTGTGTCAGAGGAAAGCGAAATCGACCCTCCTACTGATCATGTTGAAACAGCTGTGTTTGTTGCTAAGGCATTTGCTGATCGGATTTGTCAACAACTAGCAGCTGAAGGATTAGCGTGTGTCAGAATTTTGGTCGAGGTAGAAACTGAACATGGCGAAATTTCCAGTCGGTTATGGCGTCATGAACGCCGCTTCACACCGACTGATATAACCGACAGAGTTCGTTGGCAGCTTGAGGGATGGTGGAAGTCAGAAATGGCTCCTACAGGGTCTTTGTCTTTGGTGCGTCTTGTAGTCAACGAAACAATTCCCGACAGTGGTTACCAGTTGGGTTTCTGGGGAGAAAAGACGGCAAATGATGAACGTGCTATTCGATCGTTTACGCGCATTCAAGGACTTTTGGGACCTGATTCCGTGACTGTTGTTCAGCGAGGTGGAGGACGGCGGCTGGCAAATATCGAACAGAAAGTTCCGTTTGTTGCTGTGAACTTCGACCCCAACCGAGTAGTTAATTTGCCTGAGTCCACGGATGCACCATGGCCAGGTCGATTACCTGTCCCGTTGCCTATAGCTGTGTTAACTCAAGCTAAAAAATTAGAGGTAGTGGATGACGATGGTCGCCTTGTGCGAGTTAGCGGACGCGGGCACATGGAAAGAAATCCGGCCTATTTCAAGAGCGAATGTTTAGGGGCACATTTGATTATTGGATGGGGAGGTCCCTGGTTCCTTGACGAGAGATGGTGGGATTCCGCTAAGAAGATACGTCAGGCAAGATTCCAGTTTTTGCTCGACAATGACACGTCTCATCTTTGTGTCATCGAAAACGGTCAATGGTGGCTGGAGGCATCTTATGAATAAGCGAAATGTGATGAATCGCTCCCCAAACTATTCATCGACCATTTGTCGACCAGTGCCACGGTTCGCTTGGCAGATTACGGAACCCATATTTCGAACCATTTTGTTTTAGCCACCTGTAACCGGACGTGTTGCTCCAAAGTGCTCGCCCGTTCTGGGTGAAGTCCACGGCCAGACCCCGTTCATGCATGGAAGCACCTGGACGAGCCGTTGGGGGACGGCATTGGTAAGAGGGTTTGCTGTAGATGGCCCAGTTGCTTGTGCCGCAATGCGCTCGTCGCAAATTGATCTGGGATTGCGAACTGCGGTAACCACCACCACCGAGTCTGATGCCATCTCGAGAAGCAGCCTTCAATAAAGCAAGTAGTTTGTCTGCGATTGATTCGTGTACCTGAATTCCCCAAACTGTAGTCAATTCCGACTTGTCGAAGTTGGTTGAGGTTGGTGCATCAGCGATGCCTAGTAAACGTCGTTGGCGGGCTTCTTCTGCTTCTCTTCGTTTCCTTTCTGCTTCCCGACGTAAACGTTCTTCCTCAGCCCGTTTGGCTTTTTCTGCCTGGACTACTCTGGCTAAGTTATTTTGCTCCGCTTCGATTTTCTCTGCCATTTCTGCATCAAGTTCTGCTAAAGCCGCAGCTTCGTAGAGACGGGCCTCAAGTCGATTCTCAGCTTCGAAGACAATTTGAGCCTGCAAGCCAACAGCCTCTAATAACTGGTCTAATTGAATCTCTGCTTCACCTCGAAGTAATTCCCTTTGGGTCACAGCTTCGTTCAAGGCTTTGGTGGCAACTTGAGTGTCGACTTGAAGAGCTCGGAGTTGATCAGAGGTGTTATTGATGTCACCGAATGCTGCTCCGATAAGAGTTTGGACTCGAGCGGCCTTGTAGATGTCACCTGTTCTGGCTAAACCGAATGACCCTTCAACTGTTGAATCGCGACCAATGTACGTCTGTAAGGCCAGATCATTAACCTGACCATTCAAGGCAGTTTGCTGAGCATCTAGCTCCGCTGATTTTTGTTCTGCTGCAGACACGGATAGAACAGCTCCCTCTAGCGCTTGTTCAGCGCGGGTCAAATCATCTCGTTGCTCGGCAACAAGTAACTCCAGATCAGCTAACGCCTGTTCCACTTCGGAGACTTCGGCTGTAGCAGTGTCTACGATTCGAGCTTGGTCCAGCACTTCTTTCTGGAAGACGTCACGTTCCTTGCGGAGCTGGCTGACCTGCTGTTGTAAAGCGGCTTTTTCTTTACGCAGTTGAGCGCTGCTCTTTCCTGCGCTGCTCGCTGAAGGGATGGAAAGAAACGTCCCTATGAGTAACGCCATGGTTGCTACCGCGATTAATCGGCGTGAACGAGACAGGTCGCTTTTCCTTTACTGGTGGTTGCAACCCAAGGTACCCATCGCGGTGACATTTTGGGTATCGCCCTAGCTAAATCGTTTCATTGACGACGGTGTTGGCGAGAGTTCCAATTCCAGGAATCTCAAATTCGATAATGTCTCCGTCGGTTAACCAAACTTGAGGCTCCATAGACCCGCCAGTTCCCTCAGGGGATCCCGTTGCGATTATGTCTCCGGGCTCTAACGGCATGATCTGGGACATATAGGAAATGAGTTCTTGAACGCTGAAGATCATTTCGTTCACGCCTGCGCGTTGTCGCTCTTCCCCGTTAACTCGAGTGATTACGGAAAGATCAGCAGGTTGAGGAATCTCATCGCTAGTCACAATCCAAGGGCCACAAGAGCCTGAGTGATAAAAGTTTTTTCCTGCTGCAACCCCGTGACGTTGCCAGTCCCTTACTGACCCGTCGTTGAGAATTGTGTATCCGGCGACATAGTCCAGAGCGTCTGATTCAGGAATGTGTCTTCCAAAGCGACCGATTATCACTGCAAGTTCAACTTCGTAGTCGAGCTGAACTGACGCTATAGGGCGGATTAACTGCCCATTGTGAGGCACTAGACACCCTGGCGGTTTGTTGAAGTAAACGGGTTGCTTGGGTGGTTTCACTTCACCCCCCAGGGGGTACTTCTTGTGGTAGTTCAGTCCTGCGCATAACAAACGACGTTGATCCGGAATGGGAATGTCGAATGAGAGGGATTCCCAGGAATGATCCGGTGACACATCTTCGAAAGCTTGTATTTCAGGTAGGTCGCCCAGGGCATGGCTCAAGCTGTTTAAATTCGTGCGCTGGTTTAAATCGATAACTCCTTCATCGGTAGCGATTCCGAAGCGAGATTCGTTATTCAGAGTAAAACTGACAAGCCGCACAAATAGGACCCTAGCTGGTTACAGCGTTCAGTCGATTTTGCTTACATCTCAACTAATGATTTTCGAGCCGACTGCCGTAAGGTCAATCCCTTCCTTTTGGTGGGCAATATCGTTAGTCATGCGGCCTGATTTTGGTAGTGGCAGGGGTCGCTGCCGCAGTTTCGTAGCTGCGGAGTGTCAAACTAGGTTGAAGGCAGCGAATCGATATTTCAGCCCTTTGTTTCCCTTGCAGATGGCGAACCTTTGCCAGCTAACTAGTTGCCTTGACGCTTTTCGAAACATAGATGATTGATAGGTAAATGAATGCAACCTAAGGCGGTCGTCTTTGACGTAGGTGGAGTCCTTTTAGGGTCTCCGTTCTTGGCGGCCTTGCGGTGGGCTGAGGATTGGGACATCCCAGTTACGGCATTGAAGAAAATCTTTGGAGACTACGCGCGAAAGCCTGAGCAAGTTGAAGAACCATCTTTATGGCACGAGGTTGAATGCGGAAGGGTCGGACTTTCTGAGTTCGTCGCTCAGATGAAAAGAGAACTCTTGTCAGAACTGTCCCCTGAACATAAGGCGTCCAACATTAGTGCAAAAGATTTTGACCCCTTTTCTGATGCAACGCCTGTCGGTTTGATGGTTGAACTCTCATCTCAGATCAGGGCGAAGGGAATACGGACTGCAATTCTGACGAACAATGTGAAGGAGTGGCGACAATGGAGAGACCGAATACCCATTGAACTTTTCGATCCAGTTGTGGATTCATGTGAGGTAGGTCTAAGAAAACCTGATCCAGCGATCTATCTGCTTACCTGTAGCCAATTGGGACTAGCTCCTTGGGAGTGTCTTTTTCTCGATGACCATCCTGACAATATTGAGGGTGCCCGAGCGGTAGGCATGGAAGCCCTATTGGTGAGTGGCGATTTCGAAGCAACCGTGATGGAAGTGCATTCTCGGCTTTAATCTTTCCGAATGATCCTTACCGGCTCACCGCCACCATCTCGGATCGACCTTTCGGCGCGTTCGATATCAGCGCCATGAATGACTCCGACCCAACCGGGAAGTTCAAGGGGAACCTCAGGATTATCTGGTCGTAAAATCAGGCGAGCTTCAACGTCGACCTTCCACTCACGTCTCAACGTGGTCTTCTGTCCACGAATTGTGACGAGATGGAGGCCGATTTCGCTAGCGGCGAGCACTGAACGTCGCCGCCGCGCAAAGTGGTCCCATCCAGCTAGTACTGAGAGCGCCAGTGGCAGCAGGGTTCCCCAAGACGCTGCTAGAACGAAACCGAGAGCACAGACAGCGGATCTAACGATTAACTCTTTCCGCTGCAAAGGAAGCAGATCGGGGTCTCCGACAGCTACTCCTGACCGAACCTCAGTTCCCAGTAGTCGCCGCAGTAGAGCGCTATCGGGGATTCCTTGGCGGCTCAAAGGAAGACCCTTCGCCCACTTTTGAAACGACATATCGTTCTTAATTTACGAGGCATGCAACAGTGGCTTCCGGTTGTGCCAAGAGGAGGACGATTCGAGTTGGTGGCCCAATTGCAGTAGAGAAGATTCATGGTGCATGGCCCCGACGAGCTGGATCCCGATAGGTAGACCGCTGCTGCTGGTATGCATAGGTAACGAAATTGCAGGTTGCCCGGACACGTTGAATTGGACTGTGAAAAGAAGTAGCTCACGTATACGTTTGGTTCCAAGCTTTGGGTCGCGTAACTCTCCTAACTTTGGCGGCGGTTGAGCAATCACCGGTGTTAGGAGAACATCAAACTTTGACCACCAGTCGGCCATTCGTCTTGAGTAGGAGTGCAACCATTGGATGGAAGCTATGTACTCAGTGGCGGTGTATGTGCGACCGAGTTCTATTAGAGCTCGTGTGTCGCCTTCCATATCTTCGCTAGTGAAAGTCTTTCCGATTGCATCGCTTAGCTTTTGAGCAGACAAGGCTTCGTTTGAGGCCATTGCGACCTTGAAGTGGTGAAATAACTCATCGTCAAATAGGGGACTAGGGCTGTTGTTCTCGACAACGTGACCAAGATCTTGAAGCAGTAGCGCTGTCTTTTGGACAGCATCGATGCAGTCTTGATGGATTGGCCCCCACGATGAATCGGTAACAACGCCAATTTTGAGTTGCCCGGGAGATATGGAAAGCTCGTTTTCGAAAGACGTCTTCGGAGGCGGCGCCCAATAAGGATCGCCGGGCCATGGGGAAGAAATTCCATCCAATACGCGAGCAGTGTCTCTAATGGTTCTAGTCAACACACCATCAATAGCGACACCAGCCCATGACTCACCGAGTTTCGGGCCGAAGGAAACTCGCCCTCGACTTGGTTTGAGTCCAACTAAGCCACATTCTGAAGCTGGAACGCGAATAGACCCACCCCCATCGTTGGCGTGGGCTATGGGAACAATGCCCGCAGCAACCGCCGCAGCGGAACCGCCACTCGAGCCACCAGTCGAATAGTCCAAATTCCAAGGGTTCTTTGTGGGTCCGTGAGAGACCGGCTCAGTCGTAACAGTTAGACCAAATTCCGGGGTATTGGTGCGACCGAAATTTACTAAACCTAAGCGTTCAAACATGGTCGCCAGGTGAGTTGTGTGGTCTGCCCGGTAATCAGAATCACGAAGACCAACGTTGCCAGCGTGGTATGGGTCACCTTCAGTCATGACCGTTAGGTCCTTCGTTAGAAAAGGAACTCCCCACAGGTTGGCATCTTCGGGTGCATCTTGTTCGGACATCTTTTTTGCTCTGGTATGAGCTTGTTCATCTAAGCGATGAATGATCGCGTTTAGAGAAGGATTGAGGCTGTTCGCCCGAGATATTGCGTCTTCTAGGAGTTCAGTAGGAGAGGCCTTTCCCTCTTGCACTAAACGCGCGAGTTCTACTCCATCGGGAAGTGCGTTATGCATAGGCAAAAGGTACTCCGATCCTGTTCGTTTGTCTTGACTTGAACCGAACATATGTTCGATTATGTAGGTCATGGGCTTTAACAACCCGGCCATGCCGTGGAAGGAACTGGAGCGCCGGCTTTCAGACCGGCATTCTGAACGTATTGACAGATCCTATGGCGGACCTAAAAGAAATTACGTCTCGAATGATGCTCCGATAGAGAAGTTTTCTAGACCTCAAGAAACTCGACGAACCGAGACAGTGGTTCCATATGCGGAATTGCACACTCATTCTCATTTTAGTTTTCTAGATGGCGCCTCAAGCCCTGAAGAACTTGTTTTGGAAGCAGTTCGACTTGACCTAGAGGCTTTAGCTTTAACCGACCATGGAGGGCTTTATGGGGTTGTGCGTTTTGCTGAATGTGCTCGAGAGGTAGGACTTCCTACGGTTTTCGGTGCCGAAATCACGATAGATGCTCGACAGCCTAAAGAAGGTTCGACACGGGGCACAAAGGACAGTGACTCTTCTCGAGTGGGTTCCGTCGACCCTGCAGGTAAGCGGCTTATCGTCCTAGCGCGTCACCCTGCAGGTTATGGGTCGTTGTCGGCGCTTCTTGCGCAAAGTCAAATGGCTGGAAAGAAGAATGCCCCGTACATGTCTACGTCCGAGTTGTTGACCGCCCTGGACTCTCATCGGGGGGATTGGGCTTTACTCACAGCTGGGCGGAGAGGTGCTGTTCCATCTGCACTTGAAACTGAAGGCCCGGCCGAAGCAAGGAAGGAACTTTGCCAAATCATTGAAGCTGCAGGAAGCGAAAATGTTTTTGTTGAACTTTGGAATCATGGAGACCCTTCTGATGATGCCCGCAATGACTGTTTGGCAGATTTAGCGATAGAACAGAAAGTTGGCTTGCTCTGCACTAACGGTGTTCATTACGCAGTCCCGTCTAAACGACATTTAGCGAGGGCGATGTCAGCCATTCGGAGTCGTCGATCACTTGATCAGATAGACGGGTGGCTTCCAGGCAATGGGTCTGCTCACCTGCGGTCAGGTATTGAGCAACGGCGGTGGTTTTCTCGTTATTCCGGAGTGGTTGAGACGGCAGCTGAGTTGGGAAGAGAGTGTGCCTTCGACCTATCTCTAGTTGCACCAAAACTTCCGCCATACCCGTGCCCGGATGATTTAGATGAAATGTCGTACCTACGGAAAGTTGTTTCTGTCGGAGCGACAAGTCGTTACGGTTCTAAAACCAATGAGAAAGTTGCTGGAGCTTGGCAACAGATAGCTCATGAACTTGGAGTAATCGAAGAACTCGGGTTTCCAGGTTATTTCCTTGTTGTTTGGGACATAGTTTCCTTTTGTCGGAGTCGTGACATTTTGTGTCAAGGTCGAGGTTCAGCAGCTAATTCTGCTGTTTGCTATGCCTTAGGTATCACCAATGTTGATGCTGTTTCACTCGGTTTGTTGTTTGAACGTTTTCTTTCATCGGAACGAGATGGACCCCCTGATATAGATCTCGATATAGAAAGTGGAAGACGCGAGGAGGTCATTCAGTATGTATTTGATCGCTATGGCCGAGACCACACGGCACAAGTCGCCAATGTCATCACTTATCGAACACGATCAGCTGTTCGTGACGCTGCTCGCGCCTTGGGTTATGACTCTGGTCAACAAGATGCGTGGTCTAAGTCCCTGGAACGTCGTCAGCCACTTCATTCCCAACAGGAGATTGATGGCCAAGACCGAAAAGCAGTGCCATCAGATGTTCTCCAGTTAGCTTCAGAAATTGAGGGAACACCACGACATTTAGGAATTCATTCAGGCGGGATGGTGATCTGTGACCGCCCCATAGTTGAGGTATGTCCAGTTGAGTGGGCGACCATGGCTAACCGTTCTGTTCTGCAATGGGATAAGGACGATTGCGCTTCGGTCGGTTTGGTGAAGTTCGATCTGCTTGGTCTAGGAATGTTGTCCGCCTTGCATGCAGCCGTGGATCTGATTGCTGAAACTCATCAAGTGAAAGTGGATCTTGGCGGTTTGCCTCAAGAGGACGAGGTATACGAAATGTTGTGTCAAGCTGACTCGATTGGTGTATTTCAAGTCGAATCGCGGGCACAAATGGCGACTCTTCCCAGACTTCAGCCTCGTTGTTTCTACGACTTAGTCGTTGAGGTAGCCCTTATCCGACCTGGCCCTATCCAGGGCGGTTCAGTTCATCCATATATCCGGCGACGTAATGGGGAGGAAGCAGTTACATATCTACACCCTCTCCTTGAACCGGCTCTTTCTAAAACCCTAGGTGTTCCGCTTTTTCAAGAACAGCTCATGCAGATGGCAATTGACGTTGGGGGTTTCACATCTACCGAGGCTGACGAGTTGCGCCAAGCAATGGGTTCTAAACGGTCGCAAGAACGTATGGAGCGCCTACGAGGTCGACTATATGAGGGTATGTCGATGCGAGGTATAGATAGAAAAGTTTCTGACCAGATTTGGGGAAAAATGGTTGCTTTCGCTAATTACGGTTTTCCGGAGAGTCACTCTGTTTCATTTGCTCACCTTGTGTATGCCTCGTCGTGGGTCAAATATCACTACCCAGCAGCTTTCTGCGCTGCTTTACTCAATTCGCAACCTATGGGTTTTTATTCGTCGCATTCATTAGTTCAAGATGCGAGCCGTCATGGGGTGAAGGTTTTGACTCCGAACCTTAATGTTTCAGCGGATAAAGCCACCCTTGAAACTTCTGACGAGTCGGCAGGTGGCGTTGCTGTAAGGCTAGGTTTCTCATCGGTTAGAGGCATTAGTGCAGGGCTAGCCTTCGAAATTGCTGCTGCAGGGCCTTATGAAGACCTAGAACAGCTGTCAAGGAATACAGCTGTGTCTCAAAAACAGTTGGAGGCATTGGCTACTTCAGGTGCTTTCGACTGTTTCGGTATTGGGCGTCGTGAAGCATTGTGGGCTGTGGGTGCAACTTCTCAGTCTCGTTCAGATCGACTTCGCGGAATTGTTACTGGAGTTTCTGCTCCAGCGCTACCGGGGATGTCGTTACAAGATGAGGCGGTCGCTGATTTGTGGGCCACTGGGATAGCTCCGGATGGTCATCCAACCAGATTTATAAGACAGGAGCTTGAAGAGGAGGGAGTAATCACTGCTGCTGATCTTCTGAATTGTGAACTCAACAAAGTCAAGGTCGCAGGTGTCGTGACCCATCGTCAACGCCCAGCAACAGCATCAGGCACTGTTTTCGTCAACCTTGAAGATGAGACTGGGCTGGTCAATGTCATAGTCTCAAGTGGATGTTGGCTGCGTTTTCGATCAGTCGTTCGTTCTGAATCAGCACTTAAAGTGCACGGCAGGCTTGAACGACACGGACGTGTAAGCAATGTCATTGCTGAAAAGATCGAAAAACTTGAAATTGGATTGACTGTATCTAGTAGGGACTTTCGTTAGGCCTGCCTAGAGCTAGCCAAGAGGGCGACCAAATGGCCGTTGCTCTTGCCAGCCATCTATGAATGCCTCGGCCTTGTAGCAGGCTGCCATAAAGGGCCCATCGCTGTGGTTGCTAGTTTCTTGGAGTAATTCCGAAACGACGTTGCTAGTTGATGAACGCAATTCATTTTGACTTGTTTCTTCCGGTGTCCACCACGCCAATGCGGGGCCGACTCCAGTGAGAAAATCAGCGGCAACCGGTGTGTTGTTTTTGCGCAAGATGGCTAGTGCTTTCGACGAGACCGCTGCTGCTGAGGTAGCGATAACTGGGGTGCCTTGAACACCTTGGGCTCCCTCTCCCGACATGGCACCTGGTTTTGAACCGACGAAGATGGCATCTACATCTGATTTCCATATCTCCCAAGCTTTTCCGACATCTCCTAAATGTTCGACGCAGCTTGCCCCAGCTTCTAACCAGGCGTCAGCCAAGGTACCGCTGTCAAACTTGCCGGTTACGCAGCCTTTCGAAGTGGAGATCCTTGTCACACTTCCGCCTTGATTCTCTATTTCTCGGGCGATGGCGATGCTTGTTTGGTTGAACCCCTCAATGGAAACACTCCAATTTTCGCTGGGCTTGGCGAAGAACGATGCGCATGTGACTGCCCCTATGGCCAATAACTCATCTTCGAATGTGACACCGTCGTTGTCCTCTTTCACTATGGGGTTTCGTTTGTCGTAGCGGAGCACTGGATCCAACGATTCTTTGTTAAGTCGCAGTCCAGGGCTTGTAAGCAGTGTCTGTGATTCGAATTCGCTTACTAGCTCTTCGGACAACGCATTAACTGCCGCGTCTGTGTCGTCGGGGTCTACTTTGAGGCCGATAGTGGCCCCACTCTTTCGTTGCTCTGCCAGAGCGAAGATATAAGTTTGGTGACGGACCAGCATTTCTGCGTTGCCTGGCGCGAGCTTGGCACCGAGGCGACTTGGCCCCACATAGGTTTCTGCTTCAGGTAGGTCGTAAATAACGAAACCTGTTGTCGATTCGAGTTGCTTGATTTCCACAATTAAATTGTGCCACTTACGGCATCCAATAAACACCGACTCGGCCTAAAGTCTGGCCGGTCAATGCTGCTTTTAGTGAAAGCTGTCCGCGAAAGAGGAAGTTGATGCGATTCGGTGAAGCAATGGCGATGGAAGAAATGGATGATGGTCGGCTGGTGGCCAATTTTGATCGTTCTTGGTGGGTCGTTAACGGACCGAATGGTGGTGTCATTGCAGCGCTTTTGATTCGGGCAGCGCAGCATTGTTTAGGTGGTGACCGATGTGTTCGAACAGCAACTACACACTTTTTAGCTGCTCCAAAGGAGGGCCCGGTTCATTTAGAAGTAAGCGTTGAACGTGAGGGAAGAATCGCAGCCTTCGCCTCTGTGCGAATGACACAAGAGGATCGCCATATAGCGACAGCTTTAGTTGCGTGTGCGGAGATGGAGATAGTTTCGCATGAGTGGGAGCAACGCGATTTCCCAGATCTGCTTGCTATCGATGAGACCTGGGTTATGGCGAGCAGTTCGCATGATGTCCCGTTAAGGAGTCGTTGGGATCAACGGTGGGGGCTAGGAGTGCCAGGGGTTCCCGAGACCTCAACGGTTCCGGGCGGTTACGAAGCTGGGGGATGGGTTCGCCTATCTGAGCCAGAGCCGTATGATGAATCCCTTCTAGCGGCGATGGCTGACTGTTGGGTTCCGGCGGTCATGGTCCACTCTGATGTGGCAGTCCATACTCCGACCTTGGAACTAACAGTCCAATTTCGGACTGATCCAAGGAATATCGATCTGAGGGGTGAAGATTATTGTGCGGCTGTCTTTAGACAATTGTCTGGTCGTGAGGGTTTCATAGACGAGACAGGAGAGATTTGGTCGCCGGACGGACACCTTTTGGCTCTTTCCCGTCAAATTGGAGTTGTTTTGCCGCGACCGGACGAGACGGTTGGGCAGTGGGAATTTGTTCGTTCTTAGTGTTGTGACGATTCCTGCGTTAGCGTTCACACCGTGATGCGTTGGTTGATACCGGCACTGCTGGTGCCCATGGTGATAGCGGGAGCTTGTCGCGGTGGGCAGAGTGAATCGCTACTTGAGGACGCGGATGAACCAAGTATCGAAGTGGTTGTGTCTGGTAAGGGGTTGGATCCGTTCGAGTCAGCTGAGTCGGATATTGCGGTCGGTCAAATAGCTCCCTTAGTGACTGGGCTCGACCTTTTGACAGGCGAAACTGTGCGGATAGAGCCTGCGGGAAAACCTTTGGTTGTTGCTTTTTTTGCCCACTGGTGTCCTCATTGTCAACGTGAAGTTGCCACGCTTACCGAATGGCTGATGGCCAATAAGTTGCCAACTAATGTCGATTTGATTGCAGTGTCGACCTTTGAAGCTCCTGAACGTGGAAATCACCCTCCTAAAAGTTGGTTAGAAGATGAGGGTTGGAAGTACCCGGTTATTGCTGACACAGCGTCTCAGATCGTCGCAGATGCTTTCGGTGCTACATCTGTGCCCTATTTTGTGTTTGTAGAAGCAGACGGGACAGTTGCATTTCGAATGAGCGGAAACCTAGGCCCCGAGCAGCTTTCCATCGCTATGAAACGTTTAGCAGGAACCTCGATTTAATTAATTCCGAATCTAAATGAAAAGGAGGCCCTTCTTAGGGTCAACCAAGTGCCACCCTAGGTCTATGCGTCTCCTCCCTAGATCCGAGCGGCCCACAGGTCGCGGGTATAGGGAGCGCTCACGTTTTCGAGTCCGGCGTCAGGCTCGCGTTCGCGACTTACTCGGCCCTGACAGCACCGGCATACGCCAGAGTCTCGTCGCGTTGAGCTTTAGCAGTCTTACTGCAGTTGTTGCCGGGGGACTGTTAGCAGCAATGACAGGAACGTTAGAGCGCTATCCGGGTCTGCTGGTGCTAGTCCCTGCAGCCATAGGGATGCGTGGCAATATCTTTGGCGCTTTAGGAAGTCGATTAGCGACGTCAATTCATGCTGGAACCTTTCGGATGTCTCGACGACCTGAAGCTTTGGTCATGCAAAACGTCATCGCTTCTGGAGTGCTATCGCTCGTAACTGCGGTGGCGCTGGCGGTTCTTACGAAAATTTTGTCACCAATCTTCGGACTTGATTCGGTTATAGCGATTAGCGACTTGTTGGTCCTATCTGCAGTGGGGGCTTTACTGTCGTTTCTGGTGCTCATCGCTGTAACGCTTGCTATGGCATCAAGATCCGCGCAACGTGGATGGGACTTAGATGACGTGAACGCTCCGCTGGTATCAGCGGTGGGTGACGTGGTGACCCTTCCAGCGCTGCTTGTAGCGAGTTTGCTATTGGAAATAGATGTTCTCACACAGACTCTTGCCGTTGTGCTAGTTGTGGCGGCCGGTGCAAGCCTCTGGTGGTGCCGGCGCACACTGCTTTCAGTTATGCGACAGGTCTTGATTGAGTCGCTGCCTATTCTCTTTGCGACAGGAATATTACTGGTGATAGCTGGGGTAGTTATCGAACATGAATTCGCTGCTTTTGCTGCCAATAGAGCCATGCTGGTGTTGGTGCCGGCGTGCCTTGCAACGGCTGGGGCGATTGGCGGCATTCTTTCGGGCAGACTTTCTTCAAAGTTTCACCTCGGAGTAATTGAGCCAACTGCGATTCCGGGAAGACCAGCTCGTCGGGACTTGATAGCTGGCTTGGCATTTGCATTGCCCGTTCTCCTCCTCAACGGCTTTCTCGCTCACCTAACGAGTTCAATATTTGGCTTTGAGTCACCGGGGATGACTTCTTTAGTCTGGATTTCAACTATTGGTGGATTGATTGCGACCGTGCTTGCGGGTGCGATCGGCTATTACGGAACGGCCCTAGCTGTTCGAGCTGGAGTAGATCCAGATACTTACGGAATGCCGCTTGTAACAAGTTCTGTAGATCTTGGAGGTGCGGCCGCGCTAGTTCTAACGATCGGATGGATGGGCTTGTCATGAATTGCTCAAACCGCCCAATAGCTAGAGGCTTTACAGCTCGCGACCTCAATTTTGTTACTGCACCTTGTTCTTATTGCCTAGCCTGTGAGATACGTCATGGATGACAAACCAAGGAATCTCAAAACACTGTTAGCCGAGTCGAAAGATGCCTCGGAGCTAATGGTCGACCTCGCCTACGCGGCGCTGTATTTCGACGACGAGGGAATGGCTGAAGCTGTTCTTGGTCTCGAAGAAGAGATGTCTGATCTTGTGCATGAGATGCGATCTTTAGCGATGCTTGCTGTGCGCCACCCGCGTGAGGTTGACGGTATGAGTTCAGTCTTACAGGTCGTTTCATCCATCGAACAGATCGCAAATGCTGCAGTCGATATTGCCAAGATCGTTCTGCGGAATATCGGTATTCCGCGTGCTCTTGTGGTCGACCTAGCCCAAGCAGCCGAAGTTTCGCACCGACTGGTGGTGGCTGATGGTAGTCATTTAGCTAATCGACCTCTGTCTGACATGGAATTACCTGTTGTAGTTGGAATGAGGGTGGTCGCGATACAAAGAGGTAGACGTTGGCTCACAGATGTGGGTGGAGACGAAGTCGTTGAGGCTGGTGACGCCCTATTTATGCGTGGTGAACCCGCCGGGATAATTCGGCTGCGGGAGTTAGCAGCGGCGGTGCCATGGGTTCCTCCAGTTGCAGATACTTCAAGTCTTCTGACTGACCTTGATCGAGCAGTAGACACTCTTGTCGAGATGAAGAATATTTCCGAAACCGCTATTGGTTTGGCTTATTCGGCGTTGGTGCTTCAAGACCTTTCGTTAGCCAGGGAAGTTCGTGCCTTAGAAGAGCGCTTAGACGGAATGAAGGTTTCTTTGCAGACCTGGGTTCTTCGAGCAGCTGCAGATGACGTTGATCCTTCGGAACTTCGCGGTTTACTTCACCTAGCTGAAGCAGCAGAAGATATAGGTGACCAAGCACTTCAAATAGTTTCTCTAGTCCTGGACCAAGAGGACGTGCATCCGGTGTTAGCTCTGGCCTTAGGTGATACCGACGATGTGGTTGTGCAAGTGCCTATTGCACCAGGTTCCAGCGCTGATAATGCGACATTGGGGTCGCTTGGGCTAGCGGTCGACCCTGGATATCACGTACTTGCGGTGCGTCGAGCGTCTGGCTACATATACAACCCAAGAAAAACTGTGACTCTCAGAGCAGGTGATGAGCTGCTTGCTTCTGGGCCAGAAGAAGGTAGAGAGCGTTTGGCCGCCTTGTGCGGATATGCGATGGCCGTGGATGAAGAAACGGGAATGGTAGACCTCACTCCTGCAAGCTAAATCGGGCCGTGAATACTCACGTCTGAAGTGAACGGATTGGTAGGTTGGCATTGATGTCGCTGTCAATACTTACTGTCCACGCGCACCCTGACGATGAGTCGTCCAAGGGCCCCGGAACTATCAATCTCTATGCTTCTCAGGGTATTCGAACAACCTTGGTCTGTTGCACCGGTGGGGAAGCGGGAGACATACTCAATCCGGCGATGGAGCGACAGGAAGTCAAAGAAAATTTGGCATCGGTTCGGCGGTCTGAATTGGATTTAGCCGCAGCCATTATTGGTTATGACGAAGTTGTCATGCTTGGCTATCGCGATTCGGGTATGCCAGACAGCGAAGCGAATGAACATCCCGACGCTTTTGCAAATGCTGATTTAGATGATGCCGTAGGAAAACTTGTAGCGGTGATCCGTCGGGTGCGCCCCCAGGTTGTTATGACTTACCCGGAAGTGCAGAATCGATATCCGCACCCAGATCATCTACAGGTAACAGCGATCAGCATCCCCGCTTTCGAACGAGCAGGTGACCCTAATTGGTACCCAGAAGCGGGAGAACCCTTCGAACCCTCAAAGCTGTATGCCCCGATCTGGTCAAGACAAAGATTGCTGCTCACCCACGAGGCTTTTCTTGAGCGTGGACTTGAATCGCCTTACGACGAAAAGTGGCTGTCCGGCAGAGATAGAGATGATCGGATTACTGCAATGATTCCAGTTAATAACGCAGTCAGGAGAAAAGCTTTGTTGGCCCATGCCACTCAAGTTGATCCCGAGTCTCCTTTTTGGTTTGGCTTGCCTGAAGATGTCCAAGACGCCATCCACCCCTTTGAGGAATACATGTTGCTACGTTCACGTGTTCCCACTGATGACCTTGAAGAAGATCTGTTCGCCGGACTACGCGGCGCCGCCGGAGGTGCAGATTGATGCAGTTCTTGAGCGAGGAATTTGTTTCTGAGTGGTCGGCTGTCGAACGTCCACTGGTCGATGATCTATCGGCACTTCTCGTCGCCAAAATTGACGGCACGCCCGAAGGCAAGGTCGCGATTTCGGTGGAGTTCAGTGACGGAGCCATTGAAAATGCGTATCTCGGTTCCGGACGCGGTCGCGACCTTGAACTTGCAATGTCGTACCAGTTGGCTGCTCAGCTATTCCGTCATGAAGCTGACCCAGCATCTGAGTACATGAAAGGGCAACTCAAGATGAGTGGGGATATGAGGCTTTGGCTGAAATTACTGCCGGTGTGGCAAGCTCGGATTAATGATGCGGAAGTATCTGACCTAGTGGAGCAGACCATTATTTAAGTTTGATTAGCCTGGGCCACTGTTGATGGCTCACACCCGTTGGATGATTGTCCCTGTTCCTAGCCCGCCGCCACAGCACATCGTCACTAAACCAAATTCTTTGTCAGCGCGATGCAATTCGTGAAGCGCTTTGGTCATAAGAATTGACCCTGTTCCTCCAAGTGGGTGACCTAAAGCGATAGCGCCACCATTGGGGTTAACTGAATCCATGTCTGGGTTCATTTCGCGAGCCCAGGCTAAAACCACCGAAGCGAAAGCTTCGTTTATTTCGACGACATCGATATCACTCATGTTCATCTGGTTGCGTTCTAAGAGATGGTGGGTTGCTTCTATCGGCCCCGTAAGCATCAACACGGGGTCACTTCCGACTAGGCAAGTGTCCACGATTCGACCCAACGGTTTAAGACCCTGTTCAGCGGCTTTCTCGGCAGTCATCATTAGCACTGCGCCGCTTCCATCACTTATCTGCGACGAGGCGCCAGCTGTATGGACGCCATCGTCCATTACCGGGCTTAGTTGAGACAAAGCCTCGAGCGTGGTTGGTCGAATCCCGCCGTCTCTTGATACGCGCTGTGTTTGCCCTGTTGCAGTTCCGTCTTCGTCAACTACAGGAACATCGACCTCCACTATTTGGGTGGCGAACCTATCTTCCTCCCATGCCCTTGCAGCATTTGTTTGGCTCCGTAGGCCGAATTCGTCGCATTCTTCGCGGGTGATGTTCCACTTTTTAGCTAATAATTCAGCGCCTTGAAACTGGCTTGTGTATTCGTAGTGATCTTTGTACCGAGGTGTCGCTGTCAATTGACCTTTTTTGTATGAGGACCCCATCGGGTTTCTTGTCATAGATTCGACGCCGCACCCAACGGCACTATCGACTACTCCGGAGGCCACTAACCCGTAGGCGAGAGAAATCGCTTGCTGGCTTGAGCCGCATTGAGCATCGACAGTTGTTGCAGCGACTGTTAAGGGCATTCCGGCAGCAAGCCAGGCGGTGCGGGCAATATTCGCGGTCTGCTCACCTGCTTGGCTAACACACCCTCCAACTACTTGCCCGATAGTGGAAGGATCGACCCCACTTCGCTCTATAAGGGCTGTTTGTACCTCGCTCAGAAGGTCAGATGGATGAATATTGCTTAACTCTCCGCCTCGACGGCCAACAGGCGAACGAACGGCTTCAACGATCACGATTTCAGACATGTCCCAACCTTAGCCAGGGAAGTCGTTCAAAACCTTTGCTTTAGCGGATTGCCCAAATCTTGGTGATCAAGGTTTGTTCGGAAGTTGGGTAGAGAGCGACGTCTATGCGGCATCGAGATCGATGTCGGGCAGTAGGTGAGCACTGGCTAACGCAGCCCTCGCTTCGGCAACTCCCTTTCTTCCCAGATCACGAGTCTTGAAATTCAATTTCTGACTGTTTCGTTGAGGTGTTTTAGGAGCTATTTCAATAAGGCGTAACTGTCCTGTCATGGCTCCATTCTTGCGGTGGGGTGGGACAGCGAGACGCGAAAATTGTCCAGCTAAGTGCGAGGAGATAGGTAACTAAGGAGGTGATCTGGCTAATGTCGGAGACAGAGTGCTACCCGATTAAGGAATCTTGAAACTATGAGCTACCGCCACGGCATAACAGTTCCCTTCGATGCACCGCTGATTGAGCAGCGTGAGTTGTACAAGGAATTTGCTGACTTGGGATACACGGACTTATGGAGTTCGGAAGCGGATGGAGCTGATGGTTTTACGCCACTTATTCTGGCCTCCCAGTGGGCGCCGCAGCTTCGTTTGGGGGTAGCTATCATTCCGGCGTTCACTCGTGGTCCAGCGTTAATGGCGCAACACATTGCGTCAATGTGTGAGGCTGCTCCGGGGCGTTTTGTGATGGGGATAGGTTCGTCTTCGAATGTGATTGTTGAAAACTGGAATGGAATCCCGTTCGAAGAGCCCTATAAGAGAACTCGAGACATGGTCCGATTTCTCCGTTCAGCACTTACAGGTGAGAAGGTAAGTCAAGAATTTGATGGATTTGAAGTCAAAGGATTCACATTGAGGAGGGTCCCATCAGAGCAGCCCCCGATACTGATTGCAGCTTTGCGGGCTGGCATGCTTCGTCTCGCTGGTCGAGAGGGAGACGGGGCTATCATCAACTGGCTTTCAGCCTCTGATGTCGCCACTGTGAAGCCATTTGTAGACGAAGGGGGTTCGGATAAAGAGATAGTTGCTCGAATTTTCTGTTGCCCTAACCCGGATGCAGAAGTTGTTCGAGCCGGAGCGAAACGAGCGATTGCGGCCTACTTAAACGTTCCTGTTTATGCAGATTTCCATCGTTGGCTGGGTCGATCCGAAGATCTCGAAGGTATGTGGAGTGCATGGTCAGCTGGAGATCGAAAAGCTGCGCTCGACGCGATTCCCGATCATGTGGTTGATGAACTAATAGTTCATGGACACCCTGAAGAATGCAGGGAACACATTGATCGCTATCACGAGATGGGGGTTACGACTTCCGCTGTTTCGGTAATGCCATTTGGAAATATTGACCCTGTGCAGGCGGCGCGCGACCTCGCGCCCGCTGCGCGATGAGACCCAAAAGAGATGTTGAAAGGATGAGAAAATGAATTTAGAAACTATTGAATACGAAACACGAGACGGAGTAGCGCACGTCCGGTTTGCCCGCCAGGGTGGGGCTAATACAGTCAACCCTCAGTTTTCTCGTGACCTTCGGGACGTCATGTTGGAAATTGAATGGGATGAACAGGTCAAAGCTGTCTCTGTAACTGCTGAAGGCAAAGTGTTCCATGCGGGTGGAGATTTGAAAGAGTTCCACGAGGCAGGGGCAGGCCTACCGAAACTAGCTAGTGGAATGCTTACGGATTTCCATGGTGGCATTTACAAAATGAATCGCATGCCCAAGCCCTTTGTAGCGGGCGTTAACGGCGCAGCAGGTGGAGCTGGTCTCTCAATAGTCAGCGCTTTCGACTTGGTTGTGGCTGGAGAGTCGGCACAGTTCACCATGGCTTACACAAGAGCTGGAGTTACTCCTGATGGGACGTCTACCTACTTTGTAGCTCGCCACATCGGTGTGCGAAGGATGCTTGATCTCACCCTGACAAACAGAGTCCTGTCAGCACATGAAGCTGAGGAATGGGGATTAGTGAATCGCGTGGTCCCCGACGATGAAGTTGATGCTGCTACAGCTGAGTTAGCTCAGTCACTTGCTGATGGGCCAGCATGGGCGTTGGGTCATGCGAAGCAAATTGTCTATGCCGGTTTTAATAGTTCCTTGGAACAGGCCGGCGAAGTAGAAGGTGTGACGATTGCAGAGGCCATGGCTACACACGATGGGCAAGAAGGAATAGCAGCGTTTGTGGAGAAACGAACACCCAATTTCATTGGCGAATAGCTACCAGTCAATTTCCGTAATCAGCTGAAGTGCTGATCCAACGGTCAACTAGAAAACCTCCGAGAGGCAAAGAGCCCAAAACCATTGCTGCGACGGCTTTTTTGACGGACCATTTTAGATGTAAGAACCATCGAGCTATAACGATCACAAAGATTAGGTACAGAACACCGTGTATCGGCCCGACAATCGTTACACCCTTCTCATATCCGGTCGCATATTTGACTGCGGTAGCTGCGAGGAGAATCAGATAGCTCACGGCTTCCAAACGAGATGTCAGATGCAAAATTCGATACATGGGCACAGTTTTGCGTACCTTCGTGTCTGTGGCACCACTTATAGGCATTACTGGTCGAACCTCTGCGGGCTCAGTCTTGGCTCCCGGAGCTGCTCATCTAACTGACAGTCCGGTGGATTGGTTCTTTGGAGAGTATGCAATTCAGGTTCGAGAAGCAGGCGGCTTACCGGTTGAACTTCCGACGATTGACAGTCCGAATGATTACGTTGAACGACTCGACGCCATTGTGCTGACCGGCGGTGGGGATATTGCTCCGGAACGATGGAATGGGCCCGTTGATAGTTCTTTCATGGTTTCACGAGAGCGCGATGCCTTTGAATTTGCTCTGCTGAAAGCTGCGGTGGATTCGGGAATACCGGTCCTGGGGATCTGTCGTGGTCTCCAACTGATCAATGTCTTTTTTGGAGGGACTTTGGTCCCTCACTTAGATGCTTCGGAAGGGGACAGGCATTCGAAGTCAGCAGCTAATCGAGCCGAAGAGCGACACTCAGTTGAATGCATGCCGGAAACCATCTTGTTTGAACTTTACGGACCGACAGTGATGGTCAATTCGTTCCACCATCAAGCCGTTGGCCGGTTAGGAGATGGATTAAGGGCTACTGCATGCTCACCCGATGGGACGGTTGAGGGAATTGAAGATATGAGCGGTCGTCTTCTTGGAGTTCAGTGGCATCCTGAAATGTTGAAAGGTTCACAGCCAGCATTTGCTTGGCTAGTTGAACTGGCAAATGCACGCTAGGAGATTGATCTTTCTAGATAACCCCGCGCATACGGCGATCTTTTACCTCATCGGGATCCAACCCTAAAAACTCGCCATAAATTGCTTCGTTGTCTGCTCCTACAGGGTGAAAGATCTCAAGGTCTCGAAGTTGCGAACCATGGAACCTTAAAGGGCTGTGCGGCAGAGGAATTTTTCCTAGAGTCTCATGGTCGACCCATTGGAGAAATTGACGTTCAATGAGGTGTGAGTCGTTCACGACTTCTTCAACGCCTCTAACGATGGCCACTGGCACGCCTGCTTCAGATAGGCGAGATGCAACCTCATGGCGTTGCCGGCTTTCGGTCCACTGCTCAACTAATTGATCAACTTCTTCCATGTGTTCGGCTCGGTCAGTATTGTGGCGGAACTTTGGCTCCTCGAGAAGATCGGGCCGCCCGATGACCTCAAGTACTGCACGCCAGTGCTTATTCGTGACTGATATCAGAGCGATGTGTCCATCGGAGCATTTGTACACGTCGTAGGGGGCTACACCCATCGCAGCGTGTTTGTTGCCGGTTCTAGTAGCGGTCCCTGTTTGGTGCCACGACAGCATGTTCGAGCAAAGCGTGTGATAGGCAGCTTCAGCCATTGATGTTTCGACCAACCGCCCTTCACCTGTTCTTTGTGCCTCGAAGAGCGCGGTAACGATAGCGCCGTAGAGATGGGCACCTCCTAGGAAGTCGATGAAAGCTACACCTGCTTTCACCGGTGGTTGGTCGGGATGTCCAGTTACGCTCATCGGGCCCATGTGAGCTTGGACAGTGATGTCCATAGCGGTCTGAGCGGCATCGGGACCGCTCAAACCGAAACCTGAAGCATGGGCAAAGACAAGTGCAGGGTTGACTTCCCATAGCGATTCGGCATCTATACCGAGCTTTTCGGGCACGCCAGGCGCGTAATTGACCAATACGACGTCGGACTTTTCGGCGAGCCCCAAAAACATCTCACGGCCATCATCAGATTTCAGGTCCAAAGTGATCGCTTCTTTGGAGGAGTTCAGGGCTGCGTAGGAGATGGAATCACCTCTTGCTCGCAGTGGTTCTCCTTGCGTTTGTTCAATTTTTATGACGCGAGCTCCGGCCATCGAGAGTAGAAAGCCGGCGTAGGGCCCTTGATAGATCTGACCCAAGTCGAGCACGGTTATCCCGGCTAATGGAAGAGAGCGATCATCAGCGATCACTTGAAGCTTCCCCCCAGTATGTCGCGAGCCATTATTAGCCTTTGAACCTCACTTGGTCCTTCTCCGACTCGACGAATTCGCAGTTCCCGGTACCATCTTTCGAGCGGTAGGTCTTTGGTAACTCCAACACCACCGTGAATCTGGATGCAGCGGTCGATAACTCGGCTGCTGGCCTCAGTCGCCACTAATTTCGCCATAGCGGCTTCAGTTCTGAATCTTTCACCACTATCGGCCTTTTGGGCCGCTTCCAAGACACAGTAACGAGCATGACGAATATCGATTTCGTTATCCACGACCATCCACTGAATTGCTTGTTTCTCTGCCAGAGGAGAACCGAAAGTCTCTCGGCTCTTAGCCCAATCGATGGACATCTCCTGAGCCCTGATAGCCGGACCAATGCAGCCGGCGGCGTACGGGATGCGTTGCCGACTAAGTCGATCGTTAGCTATAGCGAAGCCACCATTTACTTCCCCGAGAATGTTCTCCTCGGGGACTCTCATCTCATCGAACTGCAACTCTGTGGCGTAATGCGTCGCACGTAAGGTGTGCACTACTCGCCGCACATGAAAACCGGGTGTATCTGTGTCGACAATGAAAGCTGTTACTCCGTTGCGACCAGGGTCATCAGAAGTGCGAGCGAAGATTAGGGCGTAATCCGCTTTGTCAGCCCCTGAAATGTAGAGTTTGGATCCGCTCAATATCCACTCGCTTCCGTCTTTGATTCCGCGAGTTTGGATAGCGCGAGCGGGGTCGGAACCTCCGGACGGTTCAGTCAGAGCGAAGCAACCCTTTTTCTCACCTTTAAGGGTTGGGTAAAGCCAACGTTCTTTTTGATCGTCGGTCGCTTCGTAAAGTTGAGCTAAGCCGGCACCGCCAAATACGCCGTAACAAGGGTTATATAGGCCAGCCCGATGTTGGGACATCTCAATAGCCATCAGGGCACGAGTCGTAGTGTCGAGTCCGGGCCCCCCATATTGTTCGGGGATGTCCAGACCGTAAAAGCCCATAGATTTGGTTGTATCAACCAGTCGATCATGATCCGCAGGTTCCAACGACCCGGCATCAGGGTCTAAATGATCTTCCAAAGGGACAATTTCACTTTGGACAAAGCGCCGGGTGGTATCGACAATTAGTTGTTGTTCTTCGGTAAGGCTGAAGTCCATATCGCTCTCTCAATCCGGGGATAGTCTGCCAACTCGGCTTTGTTCAGCCTGTTGGTGGCTTGGAAGTTGTCCAAAATCATGCAAATGAAGCATCAAAAGTTCATCCCATCGACTCCTGTAGTTTGCAGTGAATTCGAAACGAAACTTTGTTGCTTGGCTACCGTGTAGGTCAAGCTCTTCTTCGAGCGCGGTCCGCATTCCGAAAAGATGTCCAGCTCCTGCGTAACCTATAGATAGAACCGTCTCGTCTGAATTGGCTACGTGGTAGACCCCAAGCTGAGCCGGCAGCGAATCGATCACCTCACTGTTTAGGTCCATCCAAGCCTTTTCAAGTCGGATTCCCATGTCAGCGAGACGAGCCGACGAGATCGGACATAGCGGAACCCATAAGATCTTCGAAATTCTGACGGAAGAATTTGTCTTTGACTTCATCGGACAACCCTTCGACTTCGTTATCGAAACGCCGAAGGGGGTTTCTGCCGCCCTCAACGTGAGGAAAGTCAGAGCTAAACATGCAGATTCCGTCTCCAGTGTTTTCAATGATCCATCCGGTTGGCTCAGTCGGGAATGGGGTCACCCGAATTTGTCGATGTACGTATTCCGACGGGCGCAGTTCCAAATTCTGAAGCCGGTTTTCATGGAGGGCGAAAGCATCGAAGGCTGCTTCTAGCTGTCGCATGAAAGATGGCAGCCATGCAGCTCCGAGTTCTATCACTCCCATTTTCAGGCCAGGGAATCTATCGAAGACACCGTCGAATATAAGTGTCGAAAGAGCTTGGATAGGTGGTGACGAGATACTCATGTAGGAGACAGACCTGAAGTTTTCGCTGCCACCATGAAAGTCGGGCTCAGGCGGCAAGCCATTGTTTCTGTGCTGCGGTGGCATTACCAGGTCCGGAGTTGCAACGTGCATGACGATAGGTATGCCTGCCTCTTCAGCTCGAGCCCAGAGGCCATCGAAAGCTATATGACTATGAGCATGGTTTTTGGGCATCCGGTTGGGAATGAGCAATGAAGCAGCTCCGGCATTTATTGCTTCGGTGGCGCACGGTTCAGCTAATTCCAAGTCTTGAAGCGGAATATAGGCCACAGGTAGGAGGCGAGGGTCTCCATCACAAAATGCTATTTGAGCGCGGTTCGCAGCAGATGCCACCTCGTAGGTAAGGCTTGGTGCAGCATCATGCTCCATCACTTCTAGAAGGGTGTTCGGCATTGTCGGAAAGATGAGCTGGCTTGCGAAGCCCATATGGTTCAAAGCTTCGCTTCGGTCGATCGAATTCCAGGCCCCATGAGCACGATAATTCTTGCGAAGCATGACCTCTTGCTCGGCTTTTGCTCGAAAATCAGGGTCAAGATGGAGAGTGCGGCAGTGATCTATTTCACTAAAAATAGGACTTTCCTCGTTAGCAAAAAACTGCTTTCGTGCGTATTCCCGAACCTTCTTTGATCCGAATTCATCTAGCCACTCTGGAGGTTCCATTGTGTGAGCATCGGCATCGTGGATTATCCGATCTGTCACGTACGTCATTCCCCGCCTCTTTCTTCGTATGTCCGAATCGTAGTAGCGCTGTCACTAGGGATGCTTTTGGCTAGTTATCGTGGAGCGCTTTGTTAATCCCCTCCCATCGCTCAGGGTCGAGCACGCGCATTTCAATAGCGCCTGACGAGCTGTTCCGGATTAAGAGCATCCCAGACCGGCCAGATAATTCTTTGCCCTTCACTACAGATCCATCAGGGAGAGTTATCTGGCTTCCAGCGGTCACATAACAGCCAGCCTCAACAGTGCAGTAATCGCCCAGGGATATGCCGATCCCAGAGTTTGCACCCAAAAGGCAATGTTCGCCCACGACGATGGTTTCTTTACCACCGCCAGAGAGCGTCCCCATAATCGAGGCACTGCCGCCGATATCGGAATTGGCACCGATAACGACGCCAGCACTAATCCTTCCTTCAATCATTGAAGGTCCCAAAGTGCCTGCGTTGAAATTACAGAACCCTTCGTGCATAACTGTTGTCCCCTCAGCCAAATGTGCCCCGAGTCGGACTCTGTCTGCATCAGCAATTCGCACGCCTGATGGAATTACGTAATCTGTCATTCGAGGGAATTTGTCAACTGAAGTCACCGAAATACTCTGGTTCGTCACTGCCGCACGGGTCTGAAGCTCGCCTACTCGGTCTGGTAAGACAGGCCCGGCATTGGTCCAAGCGCAGTTGGTTAGCAATCCGAAAACGCCGTCAAGATTGGCGCCATGCGGCTGAATCTCCCTACGACTTAGAAGATGGAGTCTTAGATAGGCATCGGAAAGATTGGCAGCGGGCGCGTCGAGATCCTCGATGGTTACTTCAACTATCCGACCTTGAATTAGGCCCAGCTTTTCGGCCAAACATGACCTACTGGGATCAACTCCAGGATTCGGATACCAGACGTCAAGCTGGGTATCTGTTTCGACATCGAAATAGCTATGGCCGACTGCTGTGATGCTCATGACGTTATTTTCGCAGCCTTGAAGCTCGATACCGACCCCTCGTTGGATATATCTCGAAAATCGGGAGAATTTGCAGTCGATAACACTGAAAATCAGCTGTTTCGCGTTGAATAGGCCTTTCCAGTGGGCAGAAAGCTCCTCTGCCGCCTAGTTTCGAGTCCATGAAGACAACTGTCTGCGAAATGCTCGGCGTGGATGTGCCCATCCTCGCGTTTACCCACTGTCGAGACGTGGTTGCTGCCGTCACCAAAGCTGGAGGCTTCGGTGTACTTGGTGCCGCTGCTCACACACCCGAACAACTCGATATCGACTTGCAGTGGATTCGAGACGAAGTTGGCGACAAACCCTTTGGTGTCGACATCATTGTTCCCGCTAAATATGAAGGTTCTTCGGAAGGCGGGAAATCTTTAGGCGACCTCAGTGAAATGATTCCGCAAGGCCACCGTGATTTTCTCGAAGGCATGATGGAACGGTATGCAGTTCCTCCATTGCCCAAGGAGGACTCAGAACGCAGCGGTTTGCCAGTTGATTCGGAACCACCGATGACCTACGCACAAGCGGTACCTCTAATGGATGTCGCGTTTTCTCACCCAATCAAACTGATTGTTAACGCTCTCGGTCCCCCTCCTCCTGACATGATCGAGCGGGCGCACGCAAATGGAGTACTAGTTGGCGCGCTTGCAGGTAAAAAGTCCCACGCAGTGCGTCACGTAGCGGCAGGTGTAGACATCATCATTGCCCAAGGACACGAAGCCGGTGGTCATACCGGTGATATCGGGACCATGGTCCTTGTTCCAGAAATAGTTGATGCCGTAGCGCCAACTCCTGTGCTAGCCGCCGGAGGGATAGGAAGTGGACGTCAGGTAGCTGCCTCGATCGCGCTGGGAGCGCAGGGGGTATGGTGCGGGTCCGTATGGTTAACGACGTTAGAAGCTGAGACTCACCCAGTGGTCAAGGACAAGTTTCTTGCGGCAACTTCCTCTGACACGCTGAGATCACGCTCTCGAACGGGCAAGCCGGCCCGCCAGCTTCGTTCTGCTTGGACTGATGAATGGGAGGGAGAGGATTCACCGGGGACCTTGCCGATGCCTCTCCAACCGATGTTGATTGCGCACGCGAGCCGCCAAGTCGATAGGGCAGCAATGAACCCTGAGAACAAAGGCGCAGTTGAATTGTCCAACTATTTCGTCGGCCAAATTGTGGGATCTATGAACGAATCAATTTCTGCGACCCGAGTGGTGGAAGACATGATCACCGAATATCTAGATGTTGTTGAACGGTTCGAGGAGTTAAGCAACTGAAGTAAGCGCAGACGGTGCACAGGTGTTCGGAGAGTTAAAGAAACGAGGAAGTAATGGAGACGATGAAGGAACGCGTTGCCGTCGTTACAGGGGCAGGGTCAGGCATCGGAAAAGCTTTGTCGGTTGCTTTTGCTACCGAGGGAGCAAAGGTTGTCCTCGCAGACGTCGAAGATGATGCTCTCGCGACAACGAGAGCGGAGATTGAGGCTTTAGGAGCAGCAGTTCTTGCAATAAAGACTGATGTGACAGATGAGAATTCTGTTGCCGAATTGTGCGCTGCAACGCTTGAAACATTTGGAGGCGTCAACATCCTTTGCAACAATGCAGGAGTTGGCGGCGGCGGACTCGTCAAAAACCAACAACTAGTTGATTGGAAATGGGTCATCGACGTCTCCTTATGGGGCGTGATTCACGGACTGCACCATTTCTTGCCGCACTTAATTGAGGCTGAAGAAAGCCATGTGATGAGCACCGCTTCAGTAGCGGGTTTAATGGCTGTACCTGGTCTTGCTCCCTACAACGCGGCAAAGTTCGGAGTTGTGGCGATTATGGAGACACTGCACCACGAGATGAATCGCGACTCGGAAGCGAATGTCGGTGTATCTGTGCTTTGTCCGGGCGTGGTGAAGACAAATATTGCTACGGCCCAAAGAAATCGTCCCGACCATCTTCGTCGAAGACGAGATGAATCCATTGATCAAACAGCTAAGGCACCAGATGAAGCGCGTGCTCGAAATGCGGCGATAGCAGCAGCGCTAGAAAATGGCATGGACCCTGGACAAGTTGCTTCTCAGGTTTTGAATGCAATGTATGAACGGAGGTTTTGGGTGTTAAGTCACCCCGAGCTCCTAGTCGAAGTGAATCACCGCAACCAACAACTAGCAGATCTCGAGAATCCCACTTTGATCTCAAGTTTTACCGACTAACCAAATTCACCAATTACATCGTGAACCGAAGGTTTCGTGCAGCGTGAGCACCGAGTTCGACGTCGCCAGACCAACTAATAGCGCCCTCGCTGATGGCAACTTCGGGGTCGATGCGTCCACAGGCCTGGTTCATGAACGCCATTGAGTCGCAGTGAAGAGTGGTCGTAGGCGTATCTATAGGTTCACACTCAACAGCACGTTCGTCGACGCGCACATAAATGTCGCGTTCTACCGAACCTGTTATATCGAAGTGAATTGATTGGCCTTCAATCAGTCCGATCTTCTTACCAGCGATATAGCCGATGGAAAGGTGAACTTCATTCAAAGCCATTTCTGCTGCTGGCCCACCATTATCGGTGGCGATACCCAAAGGGGTTCGACAATCTCGCTCATGCATCCAGAAGTCAAACTCGCGCACAGCCATGAACCGCCCGTAAGTGGCAGGACCTATAGGAGTGACGCTCGGGTTAGCGAAGTCCTCCTGGGTGGTCTCTGAAAGATTTTGTCGGCGAATGTCAAACGTCTGCTGCATGTGGTCGACCAACGCCGCCTCCGGCATTTGCATAGCGGCTTCAAAGTAGCCCCCAACTTTTTCGAAAGGTGGCGGTGTATCTAAGCCCGATGGTAACCAATTTGACAAGGCCTGCTCTACCGACACCATGTGCGCGGCGACACCCCTAATGGTCCACTCGGGACATAGTGATGGGGTCTCCCATTGGCTGCCGTCGAGCCCGCTCAGGAATTCAACAACGCTCTTCCAACAAACATCCAGATTGCTAACAATTAGATCTCGTTCGCTCATGTCACAAACGTAGCTTTGATTGAATGACCGCTGTTGGGTGTTACGTGTAATGATTCGGCGACAGAACAACGCGCGCAATAAAGAATGACCTTGGTGAAGAACTTGGTCCGATAGGGGCAATGAATGAATTCTCGAGATGTCACTTTGGTCGGGGCTTACGGGTCACCGTATTCCGTCAAAATGCGGGCCGTACTTCGATATCGCAGGATTTCACATAGGTGGGTTGTTCGAGGGTCCACAGAAGACGAAGGTTTTCCCGAACCCCCGGTAGCGATCATTCCGATGCTTGCCTTTAGTGACGGAGACGGTGGTTATTCGGAGGTGATGGTGGATTCATCTCCCCAAATCTTGCGCTTGGAAGAGGATTATTCTGAGAGAAGCCTGCTCCCAGCCGACCCGGTAGTGGGGTTTCTTGATCACTTAATTGAAGATTATGGCGATGAATGGGTGACAAAGATGATGTACCACTACCGATGGCATCACCTTTATGTTGACGCCATAGCGAAGGCAGGCAACATGCTGCCATTGATGTCGGACAACCAAATGAGTCCCGAACAGCATGGCGAAATTAAGGATTTCATTACTAGCCGCCAGATGAATAGAACTGCTTTAGTCGGCTCTACAGATAATAATCGCGACGCAATAGAGAACAGTTTTGTTCGGCTTCTTACGACGCTAGAAACTCATTTAACAGAGAACCAATTTCTTTTGGGTAACCGTCCGGGGCGAGGCGACTTTGGCTTATTCGGTCAGTTCAGTCAGTTATTTTTCTGGGAACCTGATTCTTCGCTGATAGCAGCTCGGCGAAGTCCGAGAAGCGTCATTTGGGCCTACCAGCTCGATGACTTGTCGTCACTGGAGGTCAGCGAAAACGAGGGGTGGTTCACGCGTAGCAACCTGCCGGAATCGTCACTTAGCTTGCTTACCGAAATAGGTCGCACCTACGCACCGTTCTTAATGTCGAATGAACAGGCCATAGCCGCCGGTGACCCTGAGTTGTCGTGTCTAATCGAGGGTCACGAGTACAAACAAGCGACGTTCGCATACCAAAACAAATGTTTGAGTTGGATACGCGAGGCTTTCCGAGAATTGTCCACCGATAACCAACAGGCAGTGAAACAAATTTTGAGCGGCACGGGATGCGAAGTGTTGATCGCCGATGCCTAACGGCAAAGCTGTCATATTTGACAAAGACGGCACTTTGCTTGACTTTCATTCAACATGGAATGAAGCCATCGGGTCCGCTTTCGATCTAGTAGTAGACCAGAACGCTAAAGAACTTGCAGCTGAGCTTTTCGGATACGACTTAGCTGAACGACGTGTGTTGCCTCACTCAGCGTTCATCAGTGAGACCAGTGAGACAACTGACAACCTGGTCGCCGATTTAATTGACGTGGTTACCTTTAAGCAAACGATCAATGAAGCAGCCCAGCAAAACATTGTCCCTAACAAGGGAGCGACTAGTGCGTTGAACGCGTTGACCGACCGAGGCTGGAAGTTAGCAATCGCTACGAATGATTCGGAATTGTGTGCGATGGACCATGTCGAGGCTCTTAAGTGGAGCCACTTTTTTACTTCGGTGAAAGGGTTCGATTCGGGTCACGGATCGAAACCAGGTCCAGGAATGGTCCTAGCGGCTGCTGAGGAATGTAACGCGATCCGAGGTGTGTATGTGATGGTCGGGGATTCAGTGCACGACATTCTCGCGGGCCAGGCTGCAGGAGCCATCACCGTAGCGATAGGCCAGCAACCAGCAGCTTTGCAGCTCGCGGACATGCAGATAGAGGAGCTGGGTGAGCTCATCGACATAGTTGACGGTCTCTAGCGGAAAGAAAGATTCGGCTTAATCAACTTCGGTTCTAATTCGGCTATGAATTAGATCCAATTGTTCGATCATCGCGTCAACTGAACGTGCCCCAGCTTGAAATACTGCGGTTGCGTTGACTGACGTCCACTCGAAGCCCATCGCTTTAACGACTGCTGCGCGCTCGGCTATAGCATCCAGATTTGTGTAGAACAGCTTGTCTTCATCGCTTCGAGGTGGCGGTTGCAACATAAGTTGAAACCCGATTTCCGCCGTATCGCGCCCGAATTCCTCAGCCATGCGCTGGATATCGGCGACACAGGAAAGAGCTTGCTCGTCGGTAACTCCTGACGCCATCCACCCGTCTGCTTTTTCTGCTGTTCTCCTAAGAGCAGCAGGGCTTTCGCCGCCCACCCATATAGGGATCTCGGCGCCTTGAGGCGAGACTGGCTCCATGCCCATATCGTGCGAGTCGTAGTAACTGCCTCGAAATTCGATTCGGCCGCCTTGCCAATAACTTCTTAGTAGGTCAATCGCTTCGTCCATGCGTTTTCCGCGAGTCGAAAAATCTTCCTCAAGAGCGTCGTATTCGCTGTCTTGCCACCCAACACCGACGCCCAACCGAACCCGCCCTTGGGACAAGGTGTCCAGTGTGCTGATTTGTTTGGCAACTAACACCGGCTGACGTTGGGGCAATACCAGAACCTCAGTCGAAAGTGACACTTTCGAGGTGACCGCGGCTATGTTCGCTAAAAGCATCAGCGCTTCAAGGATGGGCATCTCGGCCGGATAAATAGTACGACGGTCCTGAGACGGGTAACCCATGACAACATGATCAAAGGCTGCGATCTCGTCGTAACCGATTTCTTCGATGGCCGAGGCCAGAGCGAGCACTTGTTGCGGTCCCTCTCGATAAGCAACTGATGGGAAGTCCACGGCGATTTTCATCTAACTCGGCCCCAACTTCACGGTCGCTTTTGCTGGCATCAGAACGCTACCGTCTTGTTTTCGCTCGTAAATCTCAAGTTCTACTGAGCCATTCACTTTGTCAACCGATATGACAGAGCCGGAAAAGCTGAGTTCTTCATCGACGAAGGCGCTTGCTCGGTTCTGCCACTCAACTGACAGCAAACGCGCCCGAGGCCCAGCCCAATCGGTAATAAACTGGGTGAGCCAAGAGCCTTGGAGAGGCCCATGCACGACGATGTCCTGGTGGCCTTCGTAGTTGGCGTATGCCTTATCGTAATGAATGCGGTGCGGATTGAAGCTAGCAGCGCTATAGAGGAACAATTCTGCTTCTCCAGCTCGTTTGTGCATGACGGGCAACTCATCACCGGCTTCGATTGTGGCAATGTCGGGGTATTCGCTCATCGCGCAATTCCTATCTGACGGGATCGTGCTACTACCTGTTCATCTTGATTGGTGAAAGTGGTTTCCCTCACCAATCGAACGAAAGGTCCTTTCTTGCCTTCTTTCTGGTCAAGATCTAACAGTCGTGTGGTGCCAGTGATCTCATCTCCGACACAGACGGGTTCCAGAAAATCCCATTCTTCGCCTCCGAACATCATTCGAGCAACTTCCAAGACGACACTTGTCGAATCTTCATAGAGACCGTCGGCCCTAAGGGTGGATGCCGGTTTAGGAGTCACGAGTGCATGAGTGATGAACAGCGGTGGAGTGGTTAGGGTCCGATAACCGGCTTCTTTAGCGGACTCGTCATCGAAGTAAATGGGATTTAGATCTCCAACTGCATACGCATAACGCTGCGATTCTCGACGATCAATTCGCACAGTGACGGGGCCAGCCAAAATTTCTCCGACACGAGCTAACGACTCTGGTGGGATCAAAGAACTAGACATACCGTAAGGCTAGGTGAGAGCGGTGCTTGTCTGCCTGAGCTGGTCTAATCTGAACCCGAGGTGCGATATGTCTTTGTGGAGTAACAAGTTAGAGATGCCAACCGTCGAGACGGCGTTACCTGGGCGCGATGTGGCCGTACAGGTTCCCCCTGTCCATGAGGTACTTGGCAACCCTATGACTCCGCCTTTCCCTGATTCAAGTGAGAGTGCCGTGTTCGGTATGGGTTGTTTCTGGGGGGCAGAACGAGTTTTTTGGAATGCGACCGGTGTCTTGTCTACAGCAGTTGGTTATGTAGGAGGCTTTACTGAGAACCCCACGTATGAAGAAGTCTGCAGTGGGCTTACAGGACACAATGAAGTTGTGTTGGTTGTCTATGACCCGCGGATCACCAGTTATCTGAAAATGCTTGAGTTGTTTTGGGAGAACCATGACCCTACACAGGGCATGCGGCAAGGAAATGATATGGGTACCCAGTATCGATCAGGTATCTACGTCTCTAACGAAGAGCAGCAACAACTCGCTGAATCGAGCCGCATTGAGTTCCAGGCAGCGCTCAGTGATGCTGGCTATGGGCCAATTACGACTGAGATTTTGGATCAAGGTGCCTTTTATTATGCCGAGCACTATCACCAGCAGTACCTGCATAAGGTGCCCAATGGTTATTGCGGTTTAGGCGGCACTGGAGTCAGCTGCCCGACGGGGATTTCTGTAGTCGACTAGTCCAGGTAGTTCACTGATTAATGGCAGCCATTGCCTCAAGGGTGAGCTGCGTGACGAGCTTGCGGTTTTCGCCCCAGGGCATAGGCATAAGAATTGGATACTCAACCCCGGCCTCTAAATAGCTGTTGGTAAACGCAGTTACTTCTTCTTTATTCCCTATGAAATTTATGGCTTGGATCATTTGTTCGGTTATTGCCGCCAGAGCTCCTTCTCGGTCCTTTTCTTTCTGACGTAGGCGCAACTCCTGGACTTCATCCTCGAAACCGGCTGCGCGGAACATATTGGCGTAGCCGTCTGCCATTGCATAATTAAAAAGATCCTTGCGAGCTGGACGGGATGCTTCGTCAAAGTCTGCAACTGCGGCATGAACGTTGCTCATAATGATGGCCTGTCCGCCTGATCGAATATGTTTCACCGCTTCTGGGACGTGGCTGGCTGGTATGTAGTTCAAGAGAACTGCGTCTGCGACCTCGCCAGCTAACTTGAGCATTTGGGGGTTAAGGGCGGCAAGCACAATCTTTGGGGTATTTTCCGGGGCTCGCATAGCTAAACGGAAACGCTTAACTTGCCAGAAATCCCCTTCGAAAGTTACTGATTCCCCTGACAAACATTCCCGCGTCAGCGCTACGTATTCGCGCATCATCGCAATGGGACGATCAGATGATTCGATGCCGTGTTGTCGAAGAACCCCTGGGGCTGACACACCGAGACCCATCCAAACATTGCACTGCGGATTCAGAGACTGAAGCGTTGCAGCGGTCATCGCTGTGAGAGACGGGCTGCGCAGCTGAATGGGTATAACCCCAGTTGCTAGATCAAGTTCTGGAGCTGCTTGAGAAACTGCGCCGAGGAGACTGATGGCGTCTGTGCCCGTAGCTTCAACCGTCCAAAATGATTGATACCCCGAAGTAACAGCTGTTTGAGCTATTTCCGGAACAGATGAAGCCCCTAGAACTCCGAGGCTTCCGTAGGTAATGCCCAAAGGTGTGTGCGATTCGCTAGTCATTGACATCAAGATAGTCCTCAAATGAAAGTTATTTCTTCTAGTAAATATGATCGGTATCAAGCCGCTAGCAGCGCTAGGGTGAGGGCTAGAGCTGGTTATGGCAATCAGCGGATTGGAGCATCTGGTGACTGAACCTCAGGACATGAAGATAGTTGTCCCGGAAAATGTCGTAGAGGCCCTTTCTGTAGTCGACCGTGCCCTGAGCAGCTATATGCACCGGGAACTGGTTTCATCAACCGAAGTGACTGATGTTCTTCTAGATGTTCGGACAGCTTTGAATCGGACTGCGCAGCCGGCAACAGATGTCAGTATCGATCTCTCTGATGTCGAGAGCGGCATGGAAGTTCCGGCTCAGGCCTAGCTGCCAAGATCCATACTATTTATCGGCTGACTGTCAGTCTTTTGGTAGGAGCTTTGAGACGGCTTTGCCCAGCAGCAGACCGATAGATGCCCCCGCCGCCACGTCAGAAGCGTGATGCAGTCGGACGTGTATTCGCGAACATGACACAATCCCGGCGGCTAGATACCAGAGTTTCCCCAACTTAGATCGACGTGCTAGAACCGCCGACGCACAAAATGCAGCTGACGCATGACCCGATGGAAAACTAGAGGTAAGGGGTTCCCGCAACTGATGCGCCGTAGGGTTGTCCGAGGCTGCACCTGGGCGACTTCGGTGAAAAAATCGTTTGATCCCCTGGTTGACTAGCAGCGATTCGAAGCCCATGAGAGCGCTGAATCCAACTGCTGCACGGGGGCGTCGACCAGGAGGGAGCGCCCGAATGCCCCCGACAATGTGCCAAATAAGACTGAAGTCTCCGAGATTGGACGCGGCATAAAACAGACGGTCAACTGACGAGACCCCGCGCCAACGCTCCCACCACCGATCTACTTGATCATCTATTTCGTTAATTCTCAGACTGATCGAACTTGTTTGGTTCACACATGCCGTCCCGGTAGAACGCACTTACAGTTACACGTCAATCACAACAAATCCAGGCACCCAGGCACAAGTCTCATTAATTGGGTATTGAGCTAGTTGGCTCAAGGGTTGGTAGTAAAGGGTCTGTGGGGGGTGGGATGGTGAGAAGTGGGCCGTCCTCTTCACTAGGAGGTGGCGGAATTAGAAGAACTTGGCCTACGTAGATCATGGTCGGGTCAGCAATGTTGTTCTCGCGCACAAGATCGTTCAGGTGAATACCGAATTGATCAGCGATAGCGATCAGCGTGTCTCCGCGAACGACAATGTACGTTTCTCGGAACTCTTCGACGTCTGGGATTGTCTCTTCTGTTCCTGGTGCGGGTGAAGTATTGGGAATAGATTCAGGGGCTCGGTCGGGATTGCACCCCACCATGAAAACTGTGAGCAAGGAAAGCGACGCCAAGTACAGCAACTTCGCCACGTGTCCTAACCAGAACTTTCATCGGATGGGGGAGGGATAAATAGTGTTTCCCCGATCCCCAAGACCGTGTCTTCCTTGCCGTTTTCGAGCATGAGTTCACCCACGGAGACCCCAAAACCTTTCGCGATTTTGCTAAGAGTGTCACCTGGCTGAACTACATAGGCCATTCGTTGCACGATTTTCTCTGTTGTCGTTGTCGTGAGTTCGGGGCGAAGTGTTGTTAAGACCGGTGTTGTCGTTGGGATCGGGCGATTCTTAGGTTCGGTCGCGCACCCGGTTATGAATAGAAAGGAAATAGCGACGAGTGTCACTAGCTTTCGACTTGACATAGTCGCCTTAGTCATTCGTGCTCGCCGGGCCGACTAACAGGGTCTGGGGCCATTCGCTGGAGTTTGCACCTTCAATGAAAGGTTGACTTTCGTTTTCTTCGACAGTCAATATTTCCACTCCGTGATCTTCAACCAAAATGGTGTGTTCGAACTGGGCTGTGCGACCTAGGTCTTTGGTAGCAGCGGTCCAGCCGTCGTCCCACAGGTTTGCACTCGGAGAGCCAATGGTGATCATTGGTTCGATTGTGAATGTCATTCCAGGTTCGAATTCAAATTGCGCCGAAGGCTCGTAGTAATGAGGAATGTTCGGGAGATGATGAAAGATCTCACCTACCCCGTGGCCGATGAATTCTCGGACCACTCCGAAGCCCGCGGATTCGGCATGGTTCTGAATTGCCATTCCAATATCTCTCACCATGCCGCCTGGGCGAACGGCAGCTATGCCCAAATAGAGACATTCTCTCGTCACCCGGATTAGTTCTCGTGATTGGTTGTCGACGTCTCCGACAGTAAAAGTCTCGCTATGGTCGCCGTGCACTCCATCGAGAAAAATCGTTACATCACAGTTGATTATGTCCCCGTCTTTAAGTGCCCGACTGTCTGGAATTCCGTGACAAATGATTTCGTTTATTGAAGTGCAAAGCGATTTTGGGTAGCCGTTGTAATTAAGAGGACTGGGGTAACCGCCCTCTTCGATGCATGCTTCATGGCAAATCTGGTCGAGTTCTTCTGTGGTGATGTCGGGAGCTATGTGCGACGCGACCCTTCGCAGGACGCGCCTTGCGGCTGATCCGGCCTGGCGCATTCGTTCTACCGTCGCCTGGTCCTTTCTGAGGTCATCTGGGATTGTCTGAATCGGGACACCCCGTTCGGCATAATCAGGACGCGGTATCTCAATGGGCACGGAACGCATCGGGGAGACATGACCGGGCAGCACAGGGTCCGAAGTGTGGGTAGGTCGTCGCATTGCAGGACGTCTCTTTTTGCGCTTCGCCATTACGGTGAAACTACCGGAGGACACAGCGAATAGGGAGACATAATGATGTTAGACGTGACAATCTTGCACCTATGAGTGTCGAAATCAATGGAACCGTCAGCGATGGCTGGGAACCCTTAGTGGAAAAGTTTGCTTCTAATTTTGATCGCTTCAGCGAGTTAGGAGCATCAGTTTGCGTTACTTATGAAGGAGAGACGGTCGTTGACGTGTGGGCTGGGGATAGAGACGCCGAGGGCAACCCGTGGCTCGAAGACACCATCGCAGTAGTTAATTCCTGCACAAAGGGTGCGGTCGCCCTCGCCTGTCATCTGCTGGCTGACAGGGGGTTACTTGACCTTGATGCACCGGTTGCTGAGGTGTGGCCTGAGTTTGCTCATGGCGCTAAGGCAACAGTAACGACTCGAATGATGCTCAATCACACAACTGGTGTCGCTGCTTTTCGAGACGAACTGCCAGAAGGTTCTGCATTCGATTGGGATTACATGTGTGACCGAGTGGCGGCCGAAGAGCCTTGGTGGCCGCCAGGTACTCGAAATGGGTACCACTTGATGTCGTTTGGTTGGGTAGCTGGAGAGCTTGTTCGGCGTGCTTCTGGGCTTAGTCTCGGCACCTTCTTTCGAGAAGAACTAGCGGAGCCAGCGGGAGCAGACTTCTGGATTGGGTTGCCTGCCACGGAGCACCATCGCGTTTCACCCTTAAAGCCGTTCAGACCAGGTGAGAAGGAAGAATTTTCTGCGTTCACTAGGGCTTTCATCGCTGATGCGGATGGTTTACAAGCTAGGGCTTGGCGAAATCGAGGGGGTGCGAAGGGAGATTCTCCTGAAGTTTGGTCAGCTGAGTTAGGTGGTGGCGGAGGAATCACAAACGCCCGAGGTCTTGCCAGGATTTACCAATCGTGTGCGGTGGGCGACTTTGTTGGCCCTCAGCAGGTTGAGCGAATGAAACGTGTCTCGGTCGCGACTGAGCGAGACGCAATGCTCTTGTTGCCGACGCGATTTTCGGAAGGGTTTATGTTGAGGATGGACAATAGAAAATCCTTTGGTGGAGACACTGACTCTGTGAATATCCGAGAAGGAGCTTTCGGTCATGTAGGCGCAGGTGGGTCAATAGGGTTCGCCGATCCGAATATCGGTTTGTCTATGGGGTACGTAATGAACCAAATGGGTAAGTCTGTTTTGCTCGATGCTAGGGGCGAGGGGTTGGTGGACGCGGCCTATCTATGTGCAGATCAGCAGCTTTAGTCCATAAGTATTGAACTTGACTGCTGAGCTTTCAGCGTTTGAACCGGTCGCGTAAGTCGTTTATTTCGGATAGGACTTCATCGGTATGTTCTCCAAGCCGAGGAGCTCTGCGGTGAATGCCGGTTGGGGTACTGGTCATCTTTATTGGTGAAGCGACTTGCACAACGGGTCTTCCGCTTGGCTGGTCAACAGCAACCAACATCTGTCTTGCTTGAACGTGTTCGTCAGAAAATAAATCCCCTGGAAGATTCACAGGTCCACACGGAACTTTGCCCCCGATTAGATCCAAGATTTCTTGGTTTGTTCTTTCCTGAGCCCATTCAGTCATAGCTTTGTCTAGGGGTTCTCGGTTTAGTACCCGAGCTCGAATTGTTGCTTTGTCCTCATCTAGAGCCCATTCAGGATGTCCCATAGCTTCTGCCAGCTCCTTCCAATGATGGTCAGTGGGAGCCGCTATCGCCATGGATCCATCTTTCGTTTCGAACACATCGAAAGGAACTGCGAAGTCATTTCGATTGCCGCTGGGTGGGGTATCGGGCCGCCCTAAATACGAGTAGCGCATGACTCCCATTTCGGCGAGTGCCATTATCGAATCGACCATAGCTACGTCGACGAACTGTCCTTCACCGGTTCTTTGAGCGTGGAAGAGGGCCGCTAATACGCCCATAGCTCCAATGGTCCCTGGGTATATGTCACCGATGAAAGGACCAACTTGGATCCGATTTTCAGGCCCGTTTCCGTTCTGGGATACCAATCCGCCCATGGCTTGAGCTATCACGTCGTAGGCGGGCCACTCTGCATAGGGGCTTTCTCCGGTTCTAGGGTCTCCGAATCCCCTAATTGCGCCATAAACAAGGCGAGGGTTCCGTTCCCTGAGAGTTTCCCAACCTATCCCTAGGCCATCCATTACACCTGCTCGCATGTTCTCCACCACGGCGTCAGCGCTATCTACAAGTTCAAGAAACTTGGCTCTATCGACCTCATTTGTGAAATCAAGAACGACGCCCCTCTTGTTTCGGTTGTAGGTGGAAAATGAACCGCCGTAGGATCGCTCCTGATCTTCGCGGGTATATGGCGCCATAGGCCGCTGTAGGTCTCCTCGAGGTGCCTCTATCTTGATTACATCAGCGCCGAGATCACCGAGCATCATGGTCGACCAGGGACCTGCTATTGCCTGGGTGCAGTCCAGAACGCGAATTCCCTGAAGGGGTCCTGTCGGACTTGGTGACATTGGTGTTGCTTGTTCGTGTGCCGTTAGATGATCATCCATTAAGCCGCAGATTATCTGCACCTTTGCTGCTACGTGCTACCAAGATGGATAACACTTATTCAGAATTCGAGGAGACTGCTTTCATGACGAATCAGAACGATGTAGTTCTTGAGGCTTTGTCTCTGGCAGTAGCGGCCCGCGTTCCTGTCCTTTTGTGGGGGCCACCCGGCGCTGGAAAGAGCTCGGCGGTCGAAGATATGTGTCGATCCATCGATACAACGTATGAAGTTGTAATTGCGAGTATCCGAGAGCCAAGCGATTTCAGCGGACTTCCAGTGATAACTGATAACGGGGTTGAGTTCGCACCACCTCGCTGGGCAAAACGACTGTCTGACGCTGGAAGTGGCGTGCTTTTTCTCGATGAAATTTCAACAGCTCCCCCTGCCGTGCAGGCGGCATTGTTGCGCGTGGTACTGGAGCGAGTAGTCGGCGACCTGACTTTGCCGGACGAGTTAGCGATAGTTGCCGCCGCTAACCCACCTGACCAAGCTGCTGATGGTTGGGATTTATCGGCACCACTCGCCAACCGCTTTTGTCATTTCGATTGGCACGTAGATTCGATGGCTGTTGCTACAGGTTTAGTTGCAGGCTTTCCAACACCAACCATCCCGGTGCTTCCGAAGGATTGGCAGAACCATATTCCGGCGACAGCAGGACTGGTTGGTGGTTTTCTCTCTGTTCGGCAATCTTTGGTGATACAGCCACCGAGCGAACGCGCCCTTGCTGGGCGAGCTTGGCCAAGTCCGAGGACTTGGGAAATGCTTGCGCGCCTTTTGGCTGCAGCCTCTGCGATTGAGGCCTCTGTAGAAACCAGAAGAAATTTAGTCATTGGTTGTGTAGGAGACGGAGCTGGTCTCGAATTTCTCACCTGGGTTCAAGAGCTTGACCTTCCTGACCCGGAGGTAGCGTTGATGGACCCTGACTCTGTTGACTTTCCTGAACGCGGCGATCGGCTTTATGCAGCGTTGTCGGCGGTAGCCGGTGCTGTTGCATCAGATCCGACGCCCGACCGTTGGTTGGCCGGGTGGCGAGTGTTAGAGAAGGCAGCGCACCAATCTCCGGACATCGGCGCGATAGCCGCGAGAGTATTGGCGCAGATCCGGCCTGATGGGGTTAGCGCACCACCCGAAGCATCAATATTTTTACCAGTGCTAGAGGCAGCAGGTCTTCTTGAATGAAGCCAGAAGAGCGGATTTCCGCAGCGCGACTTTGGGCCGCCTACAACTACCCGTACTTGGCTTCAGCCTTGTTCGCATTGCGCTTCGTTGCAGACGAAAGGGTTAGTCACATAGCTGGTGATGAATATTTCCGGGTCTATATAAGCGATGAAGCTTCGAGTGCTTGGTCGGTAGATCTCCTTGGGGTAGAAATGATTCACCAAGTAGGACACCTTCTTCGTGGGCATGCGTCGAGGGCTCGAGAAATTGACCTTCAAGAAACAGATCTCTTTCGTTGGGTCGACGCCATGGACGCGGAACTTAATGATGACCTGCAAGAGGGCGACCCTCTTCCCAAAGATTCGGCTTCGCATGAGGAGCTATCTCTCCCAGATTCACTATTTGGAGAAGAGTATTTTTTTATGGGTTCGACCCGCACCGGGAAGCGTCGTGATTGCGGGAGTTCAGCACATGGGAATCCTCGACTCTGGGATGAGCCTTCACCGCGGCAAAGCACAGACGGAGTTACAGCAGAAGAAAAAGAACTAATTAAACGGCAGGTGGCTTCGGATGCGTTAGCGCATCAGCGAAACCATGGTTCTATCCCATTGGGCATGTTGAGGTGGGCTAATTCTTTGCTTGAGCCGCAGGTCGACTGGCGCTCCGAACTAGGGGCCAAACTTCGTCAGGGTATTTCGGAGATAGCTGGTGCTGTCGATTACAGCTACGGGCGACCGAATCGAAGGTATGCATTTGTCCCTGATGTCATTCTTCCTAGTTTGAGATCCCGGACACCGGAAGTATCGGTTGTGTTAGATACGAGTGCATCGATGAGCGAAGAACTGTTGGGTCAGGCTCTGAGCGAGATTGACGGGTTGCTTTCAACTGGAGGAATCCGCTTCGAATCAGTGCGGGTCTTTACTTGTGACTCTGAGGCAGGCTCTGCGCAGAGAGTTCGTGCTGCTTCTGACTTGCAGCTGGTAGGCGGTGGGGGGACAGACCTTGTCCAAGGCATTTCGGCTGCCGTACAAACTCGCCCAAGTCCCGACTTGCTTGTGGTTGTGACTGATGGATGGACCACTTGGCCAGAGGCGCCGCCCAATAGAACTAGGACCGTCGCGGTCTTGGTTGGAGAAGACCCTCCCAGCACTCCGGAGTGGTTGCAGCGCGTAGTTGTCAACGAAAGCCTTGATGGTAAAGGAAGCTGGAACAACTAAATAGTCACGCATTAAGCCTCTCTCGCAAGAGAAGCGACCTATTGTGCAGATCTTGAATGAGATGGAGGTGCCGGTGGAAGCGAAGAGCGAACCGGGTCTACCCAAGATCAAAGCAGTGGTGTTTGACTGGGGCGGCGTGATCACTATCCCTCCGGGGCCAGTGATAGAGAAGCTCTATCGGCGTACCAATGTTGATCAAAAACAGTTGCGGGCTAGACGTGCTGAATATCGGGATGATGATCCCAATTCGCAATTTGCCAAGCTTGAACGTGGAGAGATGAGTCTTGAGTCATATCTAGCTTGGTCTAGATCTGACTTACCCGGTGCTGAGGTCATATGGGACCCTCAAAGTCCCCATTTCCTCTTCGCTCATCTTGCGGTGGTGCCTCAGGTCGTAGATGGAATCTCTCGACTTCGAGAACGAGGTTTTGTGACTGGGCTTCTCACTAACAACATTGTGGAAGCTTGGCCCACCGTGGTTGACGGCCTGGAAGTCGCAAAGCTTTTCGACGTAGTTGTCAATTCTGCTTTTGTGGGGATGCGCAAACCAGAAGAGCGGATATATGCGTATCTAGTTGAGCAATTGGAAACCGAGCCAGAGAATGTCCTTTTTCTGGACGACAACCGAGTGAACATAGACGCTGCCCGAGCTTTCGGGTTGCAGGCAATTGAAGTGAAACAACCGGTTGAGATCTGGTCTGAAATTGAACAGGTTCTTGAAGAGACCTAGAGGGTTCAAGCGTCAGTCGAAGTTTGGTTTCCTCTTTTCCATTATCGCAGCGTGGCCTTCTCGAACGTCAGGCCCAGTGAAACCGAGCATCTCTAGTGCTACAGATGTATCAAACGCGGGCCCTGCTGATCGAAGCCAGTTATTTAGGCTGTATTTAGTCCACCGAATTGCTGTCTGGCTGCCGGTTGCTAGCTTTCGTGCGACTTTGTATGCCTCTTCAACGACTTGGTCGTCTTCTACGCACAGGCTGGCGAGACCCATCGCCTCTGCTTCTTCTCCTGACATTGAGTCGCAGGTCAACAAGTAATATTTCGCTTTTGCCATGCCGCATAAAAGGGGCCATATGATCGCAGCGTGGTCCCCAGCAGCAACTCCAAGTTTTGTGTGGCCATCCAGAATTCGAGCATTTCTTCCGACCACGGAGATATCAGCCATAAAAGCAGCTGCAAGGCCGGCACCTACAGCAACTCCTTCAACCGCTGAAATAATGACTTTTGAGCAGTTGATCATGTTGTAAACGATGTCTCTTGCTTCACGGAGAGAGTTAGAACGGTATTCGAAGTCGTCCATGATCTTTTGGATCATGCCCATGTCGCCGCCAGCTGAAAAAGTGCCGTTTGCGCCTCGGATGACGACCACTCGGGTTTCGGGGTCGCTGTCAACGGCCTTCCAAACGTCTGCAAGTGCTAGATGTTTTGCCTCATCGACTGCATTTAGCTTGCCTGGTGTATCAATGCAGATATCGAGGATGCCGTCCTCGTCGGGTCCTGTGATATTTAGGGCGGAAAAGTCTGCATAGCGATTCGTCATGTTCTTGAAACTAGTGCCAAGAGGTTGAGCATTTCCTATTCAGATCGCGGGATTTCCCTTTCTCCGCGTAAAATTTCTGCGATCGAGCGAATCTGATCCGGATTCCCATAGGACCGTTCCCAGGGATGGAGGAGTCGGTCACGGCCGTACCTCGGGATCAGATGCATGTGGAAATGGAACTGAGATTGATCGGCAGCCGCACCATTATTGTTGACGAGGTTGATTCCGAGTGGTTCTAGTCTTTCTCGGATGATATTTGCTACCGAGTGACAAGTCTGCATGACGTGAGCTGCAGTGTCGTCGTCTAGTTCAAAAATATCTTGAACGTGAATTTTGGGTATTACTAAGCAGTGTCCTGGCGTCATCGGGAGAATATCCATAAAGGCCAAGCAGTGATCGTTTTCGTAGACGATGTTCGAGGCAGAGCTACCGTCGACTATTGAGCAGAAGAGACAGTGCACGACCGGCGAGAGTAGTGGAGCTTTGAAGAACGCGAGGAGCTTTGGACCATTAACTCTTTTCAGGTGCGTCGAAGTTGGACAGATTCGACTTCATGATTCGCGTCTTTTCTGAGCACCAAATCAGCTCGAGTTCGAGTTGGCAAGATGTTTTCTTGGAGGTTAACGAGGTTGATGGAGCGCCAGATTGTCCGAGCAACCGCCTCTGCTGCGTCAACTGGTAAGTGCGCGAATTGGCTGAAGTAGGCACTTTGCTCTCGAAAAGCAGTTGATCGGAGTTGTTGAAAACGTTCTACATACCAAGACTCCAGGTCTTCGGTGGCGGCATCTACGTAGATGGTGAAATCGAAATAATCTGAGACAAACGGAGTGTTGGAAGGCGCACCCGTTTGAAGAACGTTTAAGCCTTCAACGATCAGAATGTCTGGCTGCTCAATCACCTGAACTTCGTCTGTTATGTCGTAAGTGACATGTGAGTAGATAGGGGCAGAGACTTTCGGAGTTCCATCAATAACCTGTCGGAGAAATTCTAGAAGTGCCCCTTGGCGGTAAGACTCAGGGAAACCTTTTCGGCCTAACAACCCCTTTTCCTCTAGTTCTGAATTTGGTTGGAGGAAACCGTCGGTGGTGATGAGGTCCACTCTTGGGTGTTGCGGCCAAGCTGCAAGCATGGCCTGAAGAATTCGAGCCGTGGTGCTCTTTCCGACCGAAACGCTTCCAGCGACTCCGATTAAGAACGGTCGTGGAGCAGCGTCTCTTGCGAAAAAGTCCGATGTCGTGGTTTGCAGTTTGGCCTGAGCTTCGACGCGAAGGTTGAGAAGGCGAGATAGAGGCAAGTAGATGTCTCGAACTCCAGCGAGAGTTATTGGTTCCACGCGTCCAGCGAGTTCAGTTAATTCTTCTTCGGTAACTGTCAGGGGAGTAGCGTCCCTGAGCGCTGCCCATTCGGCGCGGGTGAAATTCAGGTGCTCACTAGATTGGTTTGAGTCGGACACCCTCAAAGATTGTCTTGTCAGGCCACTGTTGTGCAACTAGAAGCGGGTTTAGTTTTGAACGGCCCATGCGCCACGTGTGTCGAAAAGATCCTTACGCCAACGTCTGGGGTTAATGAGTGATGCGCGCGGGTAGTCCTCAAACATCCAGCGAGCGAAGTTTCGCCTGCTCCAGTCGTTGGCATTGACGGCCCGTAGAGCTACTTCCGCCAGCATGGGTTTGGCTAGGACGTTGCTCAAGGTCTTCGAAAATTGGTGGTCAACTTGAAAAGCGGTCCGAGCGGACCGTTCGTAAATAGCGGCTGCACTTTCATTTGGGCCTTCGGCAGCTATTGCTTGAGCTGCTAGACGACCACTTTCCAGTGCTTGACCGATGCCTTCGCCGGTCATCGGGTCAGTCGCGGTCGCAGCATCTCCTACGAACAAGACGGGCCCAGTTGCCAGTTGAGCCTTGGGAAGGCGAGCAGGGATAGGCCATGCGGTGCGCGAATCCTCTGGCTCTACGTTGCCCAGGACCTCGCGGATTGGGGTTCGCTCCAACAGTCCGTTCCAAATGGTCGACAGTTGTTTGCCGTTTACATCCTTGGACCGGGGCACACCAAACCCAAGGTTTACTCGGCCGTCTGCTAAAGGAAAGGACCATGCGTATCCGGGGAGCAAATCTTTTTCGAACCAAACCCACAAATCTCTGCTTCGGCGGCCGTCTGCCTTTACGTACTGCCTAAAAGCATGCCAGTCGCCTCGGTAGCCCTTGGGAGTGCAACCCAAAGCCTTTCTTACTGGCGACCACATGCCGTCAGCGGCCACGACATGCTTAGCTAAGACAATATTTCCGTCTTGAAGTGAGACTTGAACGCCTCGTGAAGTGAGCTCGATGTTGTCGAAGGCAACTCCTTGATGAACCTGTACGCCATTGTTGGTTGTTAACCGCACTAACTCGGCATCCAATTCAATGCGCTTTACCACAGCAGCATATTGACCTCGCCCGGACGGAAGGGTTAAGCGCACCTCTCTGCCGGCTGGAGAGCGCAGGAACACGTCCTCAACCCTGACCCAACTGCTAATAGTGGGTTCAACTCCGAGTTTTTCTAATTCGCGCAGAGCTAAAGTCGTGAGCCCGTCACCGCAGCATTTGTCTCTAGGGAAAGTTGCTTTGTCAATTACGACGACGTTCAGACCTAGCTTTTGGCCTGTGAGCGCGGCGGCACACCCGGCTGGCCCGGCCCCTACGATAAGAACATCACACTGCAGCACATGGAAGAGGCTATCTATTGGCCGGCTGCAGGCTTCAGTTTTGATTTACTAAGGCAGTAGTAGTGGTGGTCGAGGATGGATTTTCCTGTGGGATCTGACCCTCGTCCTGTTCAGCTTCTTCTGTGGGAAGAGTCGTTGTGGTCTGGTCAGGGTCGGAGGGAGTTCCATCGCAGTTAAGGCCCTCTTCTGGGCGATATGTTGCAAAGAAGTAATCTGACTCCACATTTTGATCTTGCCAAGTTCGGATACGTTCTGTTTTTACTCGGGTGCACAGATCCACTAGTTGTTCCGTGGGTTCTTCTAGTTTCACATCAACGTTTGAAGTTGAGTACAAATCGACCGTGATGGACTCGTCTGTCCAGCTATTCCAAATCAGCACTCCAAATGGAGTTGGGTTGGTTATTACTAGATCGGGCCGAGGGAATGAGATTGTTGCTTCGAGACCGTAGGGGTATCGATCGAAATAGATCGAGTGTGCTTGGTAGTACTCAAAGTCGAGTCCGGCGCGAACAGCAGCATTGAAGATAGTCGTGGCGAATTGAGAAACGCCGCCACCGATGTCTTCGACAAGGTGGCCTTTAGAGATAAATCCTCCGGGGACAAATCCTTTTTCTTCTGTGCGTCGACCGACAGTTTCGTTGAGAGACAGCCTTCCTCCTGGTTTGATCCAGGTGCCGTGGACTATCTCGGCGAACTTTTGGATGTTGGTGACTCGTCCAACACAACAAGAATATTGAGTCGTGAAAGACGAAACTTTCTCGACTATTCCCAGAGCCTCTAGGCGATCGACGGCTTCTCTTGGTGCAGCTGGTCGGTTGGGTAGTACCTGAACTTGATCCCCGTTCCCTGTTTCGAGCGCCGTTCGTACGAGGTCTGCGGCCTGCTGGTGACAACAAGCGGTACCCCCGTCCGAAGAGATGATCGTTACGTTTCCGTCTCGGATTTCGAATTGAGCTTGACCGGCACCGGTATTCCCAGGCATCAACCATTCTTCGAGAGAACTCAGAACTAAGGATGGATCGAGACTCAAAGATGGGTTGATTCCTTCAAGGTCTAGGACGAACCAACTCGCGACAATCTGAGGGTTCAATACCGTTTCGTAGTCGTTAAGCCGGACCGTTAGAGGGGTCTGTATGGATCGATTGGCCTTAGCGACAAGTTTCTTCACCGTTTCGTCACTGACTTTCGTCGGAACTTCAATCGTGGCTACTTGGATAGTCGGGCTAGTTCCTTCTCGAAGGACTTTGGTTATAGCCGAAGCAGCGTCTTCAACATCGATTAATCGACCTTTGACTCCGGGCACGATTTCTAACCGGTTATTGCTGATGCGGGTAGACGGCTCAACTCCTAGTCTCTCAAGTCGCGCACCTGAGTACAACGACTCCTCAAGGGTTGATAGGTCAATATTGATCGCTATTTCAGCCGTTGTGCTCGAGGTAAGAGCTGAGAGCCAGTCAATTGGACGGTTAAGTAATCGTGCCCGTCTGGTTGCCATGACTGACTCGTAGGTAGCAATCACATCGAGGGAAACCCCTAGGTCGCTCGCGACCCAAGCGGCTTCACCGATTTCGGTTTGAATGACGATCTGAGTGTCGGCTAAGCGATCAGCGATGGCGTCAACTCGAGCTCGAAGAGCAATGTCGCTTAGTCCCCCTACTGTTTCTCCAGCAATCTTTACGTTTCGGACGACCCGATCTCTATGAATAGCGGCGTCAACCGCCCAAACGCTTAAAAATAAAAAAGCGATAATCGCAGGTAAGCCAAGCATGAGAGCCCAGCGCGGAAGGCGAATTAGCCCGTGCACACCACTGGATGGTAGGGCCATGTCATCCACTATTGTGCGCGGACCAAGCAGGCTGATTGTTTCGATTAGTTGTGCTGGACGAAAAGCCCGAGCAGGTCACCTCAGAAAATGCGAGAATCACCCAGATATCCATAACTGAGATTGACTATCTGCTGAAAGTCGATGAAGGGATCCAAAATGAGCAAGCTTTGTGAAGGACGCGTCGTAATCGTTACAGGTGGCGCACGCGGAATAGGTAGAGAGCATTGTTTGATGCTCGCCGAACACGGAGCGAAAGTCATCGTTAATGATTTGGGCGGTGCGCGTGATGGAACAGGATCAGATTTAGGTCCTGCAGATGAGGTTGTCGCTGAAATTGAGAATATGGGAGGCGAAGCGGTCGCGAACGGTGACGATGTCTCTGACTGGGAAGGTGCTCAACGGATGGTCAACCAAGCGGTGGAGACATTCGGCGACCTCACCGGGATTGTTAACAACGCTGGCATCTTGCGTGACCGGATGTTGGTGAATATGACCGAGGCAGAGTGGGACGCTGTGATCCAGGTCCACCTTAAAGGCACGTTTGCCCCTGCCCGTTGGGCTGCTGCGTATTGGCGGGATAAAGCTAAGGCGGGCGAGACAGTAGACGCCTCAATCGTAAATACGACTTCCGTATCAGGTATTTACGGCAACCCGGGCCAAACGAACTATGGAGCGGCGAAAATGGGCATTGCGGCGTTCACAGTGATAGCGGCCCGCGAATTGCAGAGATATGGGGTGCGAGTGAATGCAATAGCTCCTGGTGCTCTGACTCGAATGACTGAAGACCTAGGTATGGGGCAGGCTTCCGAGGAAGAGAAGGCCTCAATGCATCCCAGATATATAGCTCCGATAGTGACTTGGCTTCAAAGTTCTGAGTCCGCTGATGTGACCGGTCGAGTATTTGAGGCGTCGGGCCGATTGCTAGGAGTAGCAAATGGTTGGCATCGTGGACCCACCTCAGAAGCTATAGATGATCCGACAGAAATTGGTGACATAGCGCGTCGTCTCGTATCTGAGGCGCAACTTAATTCGGGAATGGACGGCCAGCCCTTCGATGGTGGGCTGATTAGTTAAGACAGGCAGATCTGTCTATTGAACAAAAGGACAACACAATGGCTATTGATCCGAACGCGGTAGGTGCGACAGGCGATCCCGCCGAACGTTCCTGGGGTTATCGCGACTCTCTGCTTTATGCGGTTGGAATTGGAGCGGGTGCCGAAGACCCGGTCGGCACAGAACTGGAATTCACGACCAACAACTCCAAGGGCATCGAACAACAAACCTTTCCGACCCAGGGCGTGGTCATCGGTTTTGGGGCGGGTGGCGCCTTAGGAAAAGTTGGCGAGATTGACTGGGGTCGAGTGCTGCACGGCTCTCAGGGCGTCAGTTTGCACCAACCAATCCCAGTTGGCGGCACCGTGGTGGTCGAGGAAAAAGTCAGTGGCATTTGGGATAAAGGCGAAGGGAAAAACGCAATTATTGAAACTGAGGCCAAAGCCACTTTGAAGGAAACTGGTGACCCTCTTTTCGACTTACGAGGATCACTCGTTGTTCGCGGTTCGGGCGGATTTGGCGGTCAAGAAGGCAACACTGCGCCTCAGGTTCATGCACCGGAAATGGCCCCAGATCATGAAGTTACGTATCAAACAAGACCCGACCAGGCATTGACGTACAGATTGTCCGGCGATTACAACCCGCTGCACAGCGACCCTTGGTTTGCCACCGAGTTGGGCGGATTCCCAAAGCCCATATTGCATGGTCTATGTACATATGGGTTTACTGGTCGCGCGTTACTCCACGAACTGTGTGGAAGTGATCCAAACCGGTTTAAGAGCATGGACTCGAGGTTCTCATCACCTGTCTTCCCAGGCGATGCTCTGACGGTTCAAATGTGGGTAGAGGAAGGCCAAGCGATATATCGCACCATCGCCCAAAAAGGCACTCCCGAAGAACGAGTGGTTATCGACAACGGCCTTTGCGTCTTCTCTTAAAACAAATTCAGCTTTAGATTGTCTTTGCGGTGCTCAGAAAAGTTTAAGTTCATCACTTTCGATGCCCCGCAACTCGTCGTAGTCCAGTACTAAGCATTTGATACCGCGGTCTTCGGCAAGGACACGGGCCTGCGGCTTTATTTCTTGCGCCGCAAAGATTCCGCTGACCGGCCTGAGATTCCCGTCTCGGTTCAGATAATCGAGGTACCGGGTCAACTGTTCGACTCCGTCAATCTCGCCCCTTCGTTTTATTTCGATAGCGACAGCCTCACCCTGATGATCTCGGCAAAGAAGATCAACTGGCCCGATGTCGGTCGGGTACTCCCTCCTTACGAGCACCATGCCATCAGCAATCTTGTCGACGTTTGCAGCAAGTAATTCTTGGAGGTGAGCCTCGACCCCATCTTTTTGGAGGCCAGGGTCGATTCCCATCTCTTCAGAAAAATCTGAAATTACTCGGTGGAGTTGAATCGTCAATTTCTCTTTTTTTTCGTTGGTGACCAGCCAAGTCAATTCGTCGTCAGCTATTGACTCGTGGATAGTATTTGGAGCGTTCATCCAGTTGAGGGGTTTATAAGCCCCGCCATCGGCGTGAATAGAGATAGAGCCATCGGCTTTAATCATTATGAGGCGAATCGCCTCTGCAAGGTGTGCGTCTAGTCGCCCTGAGTAATCAACTGTGCAATTCGCAATAACTAGACGCATGGAAAGCCGAAGTTAGTCACGGCTGGCGCTAGGCACGCGGATTATTGCTCAATACTTCAAAGGAGTTGATAGGTGGAAGTCAACTTGGGTTGACCGTGTTCGTCGAGCACTTCAGCTCTTCCTGTCTCGACCATGTGTAATAAGTGGGCATGGACTGACCCAGCCGCTGGGTACCAAAGCCGCTTGTCGTACTTCTCGTACATCAAGGGGACGAAGTCGGCGATTTTTTGTGGACCGCTTTGCAAAAAGCCAATTATCTGATCTTCACGTTCTTCTCGGTGATTGATGAAGCTTTGAACGTATTCCACTGGCTTAGGAATTGCCGGGCCGTGTGTTGGCCAGTAGCGCTGATGGTCGAGCGGGAGCAACTTGCTTAGAGACTGCATGTAGTCCTTCATCGATCCATCTGGAGGTCCAACAACACTGGTAGCCCACCCCATAACGTGATCGCCCGAAAAAAGGCTTTTCTCTTCCTCTAATTCGAAACAAAGATGATTTGAGCAGTGACCAGGGGTATGAATAGATCTGATCGTCCAGTTAGGTCCATGCACGATGTCGCCGTCCCTGAGAAATACGTCGGGCGAAAATTCTGTATCAGCGCCCTCGCGTTTGAGTTCTTCGGGAAGTTCTTCGAATTCTTGTCGGTATTGTTCTTGCTCTTTTTCCGAGATGAACTCCGAGAAGTCCACGCGGTCTTCGGGATCATCCTCTTTGACGCTTCCATGGGGACCGAAGCCATATGAAATAGCTCCAGTCCGTTCCTTGAGTTGTTTGGTTAAAGGAGAGTGGTCGCTATGTGTATGAGTTATAAAAGCATGGGTGATTTGTTCGTCGGGGCCAAGAGCAGCGAGGATGTCGTCCAAGTGGCTTTCTAGAGGCGGTCCAGGGTCTATGACAGCAATTTCCCCTTGGCCAACCAGGTATGTTCCTGTTCCTTTGTAGGTGAAAGGCGTCGGGTTCTTGCAGATGACTCTTCTGATTAATGGCGTTACTTGGTCACTGGCGCCATAGTTGAAGTCCCCTAAATCCTGATGGTGTTCGATTTTTGTTGCCATGACGCCCTACCTACAGGTCTTTTAGTGCTGGTCCTCAATTATGACGCGCACTGTAGCCGTGTTAGTCAAGCTAGTTTGAACTAAGTGGTCACGTAGATCCTGAGTTGTTGCTTCGGAGTCCCTAAACTCCAAATTGGAGGAACCCATTGTGTTGATTGTCTTATCACCTGCAAAGAGGCTCGACTTTGAATCGGAGTTGCTGACGAGCAAGCACTCAGTGCCTGCATTGATCGGTGACTCAGTTGAATTAGTGAAAGAGCTGGTCAAAAAATCACCCGCGGACCTAGGTCAACTCATGAATCTTTCGCCTTCCTTGGCAGATCTGAACGCTGAACGTTTCCAAGATTGGGAAGAGGATTTCACTACGCATAATTCCCGAGCAGCGCTCTTGGCTTTTCAAGGCGATGTGTATGTGGGGATGGATGTGTCCCGATACACAGAACGTGATTTCACTCGAGCGCAAAAGACAATTCGAATTCTGTCGGGCTTGCATGGAGTGCTTAGACCTTTAGATCTGATCCAGCCGTATCGCCTTGAAATGGGGACAAGCCTGGAGACCTCGCGTGGCCAGGGACTTTACGAGTTTTGGGGTGACCGTATTAGCAAATTTCTGGCAGCGGATCTCGAAGGGCATCGCCCTCGAGTTTTAATCAATCTTGCTTCGAAGGAGTACTTCTCTGCTGTGGATGAAAGCCTTTTGGATGCTCGCGTCATAAGTCCACGATTCCTAGACGAGAAGAATGGCACATTCAAGATCATCAGCCTCTACGCGAAGCAAGCGCGAGGGGCAATGGCCTCCTGGTTGGTGCTGAACAGAATAAACAGCCCTAGCGCGATCAGCGAGTTCGCTGAATTGGGCTATGAATACTCACCCGAAAAGAGCAGTCCAGGGGAACCCACTTTTGTTAGAAAGCAGGGTTCGCGCCCGTAACGTTCAGAGGATGCCCATCTTTTCGGCGGACCCCTTTAGCTCCTCGCGATGGTCTGGATGGGCGATTGAGATGAGTCGCTCGGCTTTTTGGCGGACAGATGCATCCTGTAGGCGAGCAATCCCGAATTCTGTCACCACGACATCAACGTCGTAACGGGTTGCGGTTACCGCATTGATATTTATTTGGGGAACAATCCGAGAAGCGACGCCACCTTTGGCAGTGGCTGGCATCAGGTGAATTGACATCGCTGATTCCGACATTTGGCAGCCTCTTAAAAAATCTAGAGCGCCGCCGACCCCGCTATGTTGAACTCCGTTAATCATCTCAGAGTTGACTTGACCCCACAGGTCGATTTCTAGTGCACCATTTACGCAACGCATATCTCGATTGGCGGAAATTTGTTGATGATTTAAAGCGACGTGAGCCGGCACAATGTGACAGTCCCGGTTGTCGTTCAAAAACTCGAAGGTTTCAGGTAATGCAATCGTAAAGACAGTCTTGTTTGGGAAGACCGTCTTGAGACGATTATTAGCGGCACCAGACTTCATTAGATCCATTAGACCCTGACACATGACTTCGGTATGAATGCCTAAATCGGTTTTATGAGTTAGTCGCGCCAGCGCCACTTCGGTCAGGCCCCCAACTCCGGATTGGACTGTGGCTCCGTTCGGAATTAGTTCGTCAAGTGCTCCCACGAAAGGGTCGAGATTGGAGGGAGGCTTCCGCTCATCAAATATTGGCATAGACCCTTTAAGCGGAATGTGGATTAGCCCGTCAAAGTCTTCAACTCGGAAAGAATCTCCATGAATGTGCGGCACGACTGGGTTGACTAAACCGAACACCAAATCACCGTCTCGTCGCGCTCGACGAACCAGAGCGTCGTTGCCTGCCATCGCCGACCCTGGAGGGACGGTGCCATCAGGTAAAGGTGTTCCAACTTGGACGCACGCGACTCTTGGCGGGTTGCGAATAGCGAATCTTCCCCAGTCTTCCAATCGGACGGGAACTAGTTCTGCCTTTGCACCGGCTTCGCGCAATATTTGGGTCAGGAAAGGTGCTCGTAACTCAAGGTTTGGGGTTGTTCCAATCGCGGCGCCACCCTTTCTGGGGGCAGGAACGAAAACGGCTACACCATTTAGATCACTTCGTTCTGCCAATGCGAAAAGGAAGGCTGTGGGTTCCGGCAGGCTGGTTCCGACAAGATCACCGTCCTGTACCTGAGCTGCAGCGGCCTCTGCTGAGATCACGAGATGTGGCCACTCTTTCGTCCATTCAAAGTTCACGTTCTCATCAGAAGCCACGGTTAGAACGTATCTCACACTGGTGTTGCCGGTCGTTTAAAGCCAAGCCGTTGAGATTTTCCTTAATGAACGTTTGCGCAAATAGGTGTAACGATGCCTATAGTGCCGACGAGTCGTGAGTCGCGATCTGACCGGATGACTGCAACGAGGGGGAAGCAGTCATCCGGTCTACCGGTCTTCACTTTTGGATCGCATGATGGGGAGGAACAGGAAATGTCCGAGGAATACTTCGTGAGTACTAAGGCATCAGACCGTTATCCAGTCTGGACCCGAGCGAATGTGGGCGAGGTGTTTCCTGATCCTGTGGCCTTGTCAACCTTTGATTTCGCGTTTCAGAACGATGGTGGCATCCAGATAAGTGAACTTGGCTTTCGAGACGCTTACATCAAGATAGGTGCTTTCGAAGAAAGCGAATTTGATCCCGAAAATCCTGTATTTCTTGGAGTTTTTGGAGGATACGCCTACCTCAATGCGTCCCTCATGCGCATCTTCGGCGAGAGAGCACCTGGCCTATCGGCGCAGGACATCGATGAAGCTTTTTTTGGAGTTCAGCCTGGCATCCCAGCCTATGAACAGCACCCGGATGACCCCAGTGCAGAAGCGGAAGCGCGGATAGGTGAGGTATTTCTTTGGGCTCTGACAACTCCCGATCTGCCAGATGTTCTGGAACAAGAGCAACGAGTGAATGCACTTCGCGCCGAACGTCCTGATTTTAGTTCAATGGCTGACCACGAAATTGTTGATTGGATCGAAGGTTTCTTAAATGGAGGTTTCCGAGAGCTTTTTGCTCAGCATATTTTTATTAGTTTCTTGACGACTGTTCCGATGGGCATCGTGTCGGCCGTCTGTGAAGCTATCGGTAGACCAACTGACACCATGAAAATCATGGCTGGACTTGGCGACGTTGAATCTGCTGCTCCTTCTATGGCGATGTGGGAGCTAGGGCGAATAGCAACTGCTTCGGAAATGGTGAATGCAGCATTCGAGACTGGCATCGAGGGTTTGAACGGACGCCTTCGAGACAGCAGCGAACCCGAAATCGAACACTTTGTTTCCGCTTTTGACGAATTTCTCTGGTCCTATGGGTCTAGAGGACCAAATGAGTGGGAAATTTCCTGCCCAACATGGGAAACGACCCCCGACTTGGCTTTGGCTGCCATAGATCGGATGCGAGTCTCTCCTGCTTCTGCAGCGCCGCAAGACCACCAAGCGCAGCTAGCCAATGATAGGCAGCGGATTGTGGCTGAGATTAGCGAAATGCTGGAAGGTGACCCAGCAACACAGGGACAGTTCCTGGCAGGCGCTCACGGTGCTTCGGTCTTGATGCCCGGTCGTGAACGAACCAAAACCAATTGCGTCAAATTCATTCAAGAAGCACGGATGGCTGCTCGCGAACTTGGACAACGCATGGTCGATAGAGGCGTTTACCCAGACGTAACCAGCTTCGCAATGCTCCGATTCTCAGAACAACATCAAGCAATTGATAATCCCGATGGATGGCGCGAAATCATTGAAAAGCGGCAAGCAGTCTTTGATCTTGCTGCAGCCAAACAAGAGCCTTTTGTCATTGTTGGAGAAAGTGAACCGCTTTCGACTTGGCCTGACCGCGACTCGGTCTCAGTTGAACCCCTGCAGACCGGCGATTCGATTCAGGGCTTGCCGGGCTGTCCGGGCGTGTCAGAAGGTCGAGCCCGAGTGATTCTCGACAGTCACGACCCGACAGCACTAGAGCCCGGAGACGTTCTTGTAGCTCCGCTGACGGATCCCTCTTGGACGCCGCTGTTCGTGCCAGCCGCCGGAGTGGTCGTTGATGTTGGAGCGGCGCTAAGTCACGCCATCATCGTGAGCCGGGAACTTGGTATTCCTTGTGTGGTCTCTGCCACTGAGGCAACTAAACGTATTCCTGACGGGGCTAGGGTGCGGGTAGACGGAGATACTGGAGTGGTGACTGTCCTCGACGGCTAACAAAATAGTTGTTTGTTGCGTCATGGAGTCAATAAGAACATTCAGTCTTGCTTCCATCTTGGTGCCCGACGTTCTGTAAAGGCCTGAACGCCTTCTTGGTAGTCGGGGTCCAACATGGCGGCTCTGAGTAGATCTTCGGAATCTGCTACAGATGAACCGACGTCTCGGTGCTGATCTAAATAAACCTGAAGCTTTGTCATTCTTTGAGCCGATGGGGAAACCCGTGAGGCCAATTCAGAGGCGTATGACCTAACCCGCGGAAGTAATTCTGGCCCATCTAAAATTTCGTTGAAGAGGCCCCACCCGGTGGTTTCTTCAGCAGTGATAATTCTGCTGGAAATTAAGAGGTCGTTAGCTCTAGTCAAGCCAACCAACCTTGGCAGAAGCCATGAAAGACCGAATTCGGCTGGCAGACCCAATGGTCCATGAGCTGTGGTGAGCTTTGCATGTCTCGAGGCGAACCGAAGATCACAATAGCAAGCAAGAACTAATCCAGCGCCGGCTGCCGCACCATTGACAGCAGCGATCGTGGTGACGTTTAAACCGAACATAAAGGCGAAGTTCTGATCAAACTCCGGGGCAACCCCGTAGCCCGGATTAGAAAGATCAGACCCAGTCCCAGAGTCATAGCCGCCTTTTACTAGGTGGCCCTCGAGTGCTTGGCTGTCAGCACCGACACAAAAATCATCGTTTTCTCCAGTGATAATCACTGTCCTAATTTCGGGTTCAGAGTCGGCCCGTTGGAGAAGGTGACGGAGTTCGGTATGCATCCGACCCGTCCAAGCATTGCGACGTTTCGGTCGCGAGAGGGTGATAGTTGCTGTCGGTCCATCGACCTCGAAGATTGTGGTCTTTAGTTCCATTTTGCTTCAGCCTTCAATTGCTCGTTGTAATGCAGCGAGAGCTTCATCTTTGAATTCTGGTCGACAGATCAACAAATCGGGTAGCCAAGGATCCTCATAGTTGTAATCGAGAGGAGATCCGTCGCAACGGCTTGCATGCAGTCCTGCGGCCATAGCGACTGCAGCCGGAGCGCAATTATCCCACTCGTACTGACCGCCACTATGAGCGTAAATATCTGCATGGCCGAGAACTACTGCCATAGCTTTAGCGCCCGCTGATCCCAGAGCTAATAGTTCTGCATCTAGTGCTTCTGCGACGATCATCGCGGCAGCTGGAGCCCTCGAACGACTCACAACCATCCTGGGTCTGCCTTCGTGAGCTGGAGACAGTTTGGATGCAGGATCGGTTGTCAAGGTCTTACCGATTGCTGGTAAAGCGACGGCCCCAGCAGTTGGAACTCCGTTCTCAGTAAGGGCTATGTGTACTGCCCAATCGGAACGACCTGGTTCACCAAATTCTCGGGTTCCATCAAGAGGATCAACAATCCAAACTCTTTCCTTCTCCAAGCGGGATAGGTCATCGCGGCCTTCCTCAGACAAGATCCCGTCGCCAGGAAACTGTTCTTGAAGAGCTTTCATGATGAATCGATGAGCCTCAAGATCGCCGGTGTCTTTAACTGTCCAACTGTCAGCTCCTTGGCCAAAAAGTCGTTCACGTATATCTAAAAGAAGTGTTCCGGCGTCGGTCGCGATGCGAGCGCTGACCACGTGATCTTGGAGATCGGCCATAAGTAATTGGACTCCTATTTGACAAAGTTGGTTGAAGCTTGGTTAAACGATCGTTTAGCAGATAGTGTTTCTGCCCTGTAAAGAGATTGTGACGAAAAGATCACAAGGTGTTTGTTTGCCTTGTTGACCGTATACCGTGCACGCACTCTTAACCGAGCAGAAAGCCGGTCGCGGGCCGGCAACCGCAACAGAGAGGGACTCAAACAGATGCGGAAAAATATCATGTGGCGACTGCTTGCCACACTATTCGCTCTAGCACTTGCCGCTTCGGCATGTGGTGGCAGTGATTCCTCCGACGACAGCAGCGCAAGCAGCTCGTCATCGGATGCAGAAGAAACTGAAGTAACGCTCGCAGCCAGTGGCGAAAGCCTGCTGGACACGATCAAGAGCCGTGGCACCCTTAACTGTGGTGTTTCAGGTTCTGCCGTGGCGTTCTCAGAACTCCAAGCTGATGGCAGCATGGCCGGCTTCGATGCCGACTATTGCCGCGTTGTTGCAGCAGCCATCCTTGGCGATGCCAACAAGGTGAACTTCGTTTCATTGACAGCCGCTGAACGCTTCACTGCAGTTCAGACCGGTGACGTTGATCTTCTGATGCGAAACACAACTTGGACACAAAGTCGTGACTCTGAGGTGGGAATGGACTTCGGACCAACCACTTACTATGACGGCCAGCAACTCATGGGTCGCGAAAGCGACGGCTTCTCCGGATCTTCACAGGTATCGGATGTTGGCGGTTCAGTGATCTGCACCAGTGCAGGTACCACGACCGAAAAGAACATCGCAGACGCAGCAGCTGAAGCTGGTGTCAGCATCGAACTTCAAACTTTCGAAGACTTCGATACTGTTACCAACAACTTCATCTCCGGCGCATGTGACATCATCACCACTGACGGTTCAGCTCTCGTTGGCCGAAAGGCAAAGCAACAGCCAGACGGTGAGAACTGGGTGATCTTCCCAGCGACACCAATCTCAAAAGAGCCGCTTGGTCCTACATACGGACAGAACGACTCGGCATTTGCTGACGCAGTTAACTGGGCGGTTTACGCAACCATCATCGCTGACGAAAAAGGCTTGGACTCAAGCAACGTCGACATGATGCTTACTAGTGGTGACACCGAAACGATTCGTCTCCTTGGAGGCGAGGGTGAACTGCAGAGCGGTATGGGCCTTCCAGCCGATGCCTTCTACCAGGTCATCAGCCAGGTCGGAAACTACGACGAGATTTACAGCCGTAACCTCAACCCAGTGGGTCTGAGCCGCGAAGGGTCAGCTAACGCTGCCTGGACAGCGGGTGGGCTTGTTTACGCTCCACCAGCACGTTGATATAACAATTTGATTCAAGAAGCGGTCTAGTACCGCTGAAAAGAATTTTGAAGGGGCTGGAGGTCAAATGGACCTCCAGCCCTTTCACTACCTCTAGGCTGAACGATCGATCACCTAGAGCTGTCGTGTTTACCTGAGAGGGAATCATTTAGTGGCAAGCAGCGCTCCACCGTCCATTCATCATGAACGCCCGCCGTTGTACAGAGATGTCACGGTGGTTAAGTGGGTTGTACAAGTCGTCGCGTTGTTGCTGACTATTGGAGCACTTTGGTTTCTCGCCAAGCAAGCTGGCGACAACCTCAGGGCATCCAACGTTCCCACTGACTACGATTTTCTTTCAGTAAACCCGGGTATCGATCTGTCGTCTGGCATTGATACTGACCCCGACACCGGAGGTAGAGCGCTCTGGGTGGGAATGGTCAACACCTTGCGGATGGCTATTGCAGGAATATTTGTCGCCACAATCATCGGGGTGCTGGTAGGGCTGGCCAGGCTCTCAAACAACTGGCTGCTGCGAAAATTGGGAACCGTATTCGTTGAGACCCTCCGTAATGTTCCTTTGTTGGTGCAGATTCTCTTTTATGGAGCGATTTTCGCCAGTCTCGATCGAGTTTCCATGGACGTTGGGCCGATCAATGGTTGGTTCCACATATCCAATAAGGGACTTTCTATGCCGAGAGTCCACATCGCAGATGGTTTTTATCAGTGGATGATTGTTATCGGTATCGGACTCTTCGCCGCGAACATCCTCCGAAAACGTCGGATTGCCCAACAAGATCTATCGGGTGAAGAGACCTACCCAATTCTTAGTGCCTTTGGCCTGATTGTCGTAATCGGCATTTTGGGTTGGTTTATCCACCCAATTTTCGGCTTTGTAGGCAATATTTTCAGCGCGTTGTCTTCTGTGGTTTCTGCAATTCCGGAAGGCGTTCTCCAGATAGTGGTAGCGCTGCTGTCTGTGGCTCTGAGCGGCTATTGGATTCGCGGCTTTCTCAACAGTCGGCGGACACCGGCCGGATTGGCGAAATTAACCGACGACGACTATTTCCGGATGATCTTTGCCGGGGCGGGCGGAGTGGTAGGCGCTGTTTTCTTTCTGTTCCTATGGCCAGGACTATCTAGCTGGATGATCAATTCAGGGACTGACTTGTTTGAAGTTCTAAGCAATAAGTTTGGAAATGGTCGAAGTGGCCGACCAATCGATGTTGCCCTGCCCGACGTCGTTCAAGTTGGGAAATTTCCCAACTACGGACCATCAGGTCTGAACTTCTCGATTGGATTTGCTGCCGTCTTCTTTGGTGTTGTGTTTTACACAGCGGCCTTTATTGCCGAAATAGTTCGAGGAGGAATCCTGGCTGTTCCCAAGGGACAGACTGAGGCTGCATCTGCGCTTGGTCTTCGTCGTTCGACTGCGTTGCGTCGAGTGATCATTCCTCAAGCAGCGAGGGTTATGCTCCCGCCGTTAGGGAATCAGTACTTGAACTTGACGAAGAACACTTCGCTCGCGATCGCAGTTGGGTACAGCGACATCGTTCAAGTAGGACAAACGGTCTACAACCAAACAGGTAAGACATTGCCTGTCGTTTCCATATGGATGTTCTTCTACCTCTCGTGTTCGCTGTCGATATCCGTGATCGTGAATTTCTTTAACGTTCGCATGAGAATTGTGGAGCGCTGAGATGCAAGACGCAGACCAAATATCAGGAGATCTTGAATTTCAACGGAGAATAGGACAGCAAGGATCTTCTCCACACGAAGTCCCAAGCTTGCCTGTTGGCCAATGGCTAAGAAAAAACCTTTTTTCGAATTGGGGAAATAGCATCCTCACACTGCTTGGCAGTTTCCTGGCTCTGCTGGCTCTTCGCGGAGTACTTAATTTCGTTTTTAGTGAAAATCGTGAGTGGGATGCGGTCCGCACTAACTTGCGTGCATTGATGACTCTTTCTTATCCCGAGTCTCAGTACATCAGAGTTTGGGTCTCCCTTGGGTTTGTGGCTGGTTTAGCCGGGCTTAGCGCAGGCCTTTGGGCGAACTGGGGTGGTGTCTCCGTTAAGCGCCTTTCGACCTGGCTAATGGGTTCTGGCGGCTTACTAGCAGTTTGTGTGATCGTGCGTGAGCCGAGCGTTATCTTGGGCAGCGACGGGAAAGTGGTGCGCACAGTTGACGGTTCACTGCAACGTGAATCTTTTCTAGATGCCATGGTGGACAGGTCAACTTGGTGGATTGCGGCCGCTGTTCTTCTGGCGGTGGGCACTCTACTATGGGGCAGATTCACCAGCCCTGACCGGCGTGGCGTTGAGGTCTCGGTCACCTCAGTTGTTTTTGTAAGTCTTGGTTTGGCGGTGTTGAGTCTTTGGGTTGCACCGTACGGTCACTACGCTTTTATTTCAGAGACAAAGTCGTATGTTGCCGAATCGGGTAGGACGGTCGCGTTCTCGACAAAGTTGCCTTGGACTGTGATGTTGGCGCTGCTGTGTGGCTTCTTCTATTTGGGTCGGATACTGCGACGAAGTGACTATGCCGGACTTATAAAAGGCGCTAGCAATTTGCTGTGGCTGATCAGCCCGTTGACACTTTTCTGGGTGGTGCTTAGAGACCCTGCTCTTGACTATGGACATGTAATGTCAACGGATCTTCCCATGGGGCTGGCATTCGGGTTTCTGGGCGGAGCGGTTTTGTGGAGCTTGACTCGTCCGGGTGTGGGAGAAGCCGGCCGCCTGGTAGCGACCATGCTTTTGGTTTTCGCCATCTTCAACTGGGTGGCTGCGTTCTTTGGGTGGTATCCGATGCTTCAAAAAGCTCGGATTAGCTTTCTGCTCTTGGCGTTTGCTGCATTATTGGCACCGAATTTCATAGGAGAAATAGCGAAGCGCCGGCAGCTGGTTTTGGGTTGGTTGGGAGTTACGGCGCTAGTTCATTATTTGGCGACCATGATTAACACTCCATCAACGGTTGAGCTTCAGTCCTCTGAGTTCTTAGGTGGTTTGGGCTTGACGCTGTTCGTAGCCCTAATAGTGGTTCTCCTTTCGTTCCCTTTGGGAGTGCTTCTTGCTTTGGGCCGCACCTCGAAGTTCCCTATTTTTAGGATGTTGTCGACTAGCTATATAGAGGTAATCCGCGGGGTGCCCCTAATCAGTGTCCTGATTTTCTTCTCCGTCATGGTTCCTTTGTTCCTTCCGGATGGAATGGAACTGGCGGAATTAGCTGCGGTCTTAACTGGGTACACCTTGTTCTCAGCTGCTTATCTAGCTGAAAATGTTAGAGGGGGGTTGCAGTCGATTACGAAAGGCCAGTATGAAGCAGCAGATGCCATTGGTCTAACTGCTGCTCAAAGGACAGGTTTTATCGTCCTGCCCCAGGCTCTTACGGTTTCAATTCCTCAACTCGTCGGCCAAGTTATTTCTACGTTCAAGGAAACCTCGCTCCTAGCGATCATTGGACTCTTCGACTTTCTCCGGGTGGCGAATTCAGTAATCCCAGCGCAGAGTGAATTCTTGGGCGTTAAGCGAGAAGGCATTCTTCTCGTCGCGATGATTTATTTCTTCTTTAATTTCACTATTTCTAAATACAGCCAGCGCTTAGAGCAGCGTGTAGGGCTTGGAGAACGATGATGATAAGTCCCCGTACCCCTCAGACCGGGAGTAGAGATATATGAGCATCGATGATGCGACGACAGTGGCTAACGACAGGTTGGCCGACCGCGAAGACATGATCGTTTGTGTAGATGTAGATAAGTTCTACGGCGATTTCCAGGCGTTAAAGGGAGTCACAGCGACGATCAAAGAAGGAGAGGTCGCCGTAGTCTGCGGACCTTCTGGTTCAGGTAAGAGTACGTGGATCCGATGTATCAATCGCTTAGAGATCCACCAAGGGGGAGATATCGTTGTTGATGGTATTGAACTCACCAATGACCTTCGCAATATCGAAAAGATCCGATCCGAAGTGGGCATGGTCTTTCAGCAGTTCAACCTTTTCCCACACTTGACCGTTTTGGACAACATTACCTTGGCTCCAATATGGGTAAGGAAAAAGCCTCGAGCAGAGGCCGAAGCCATGGCCCGGTCCCTACTGGACCGTGTGGGTATTCCCGAACAAGCTGAGAAATTTCCTGGGCAGCTGTCGGGCGGTCAGCAGCAACGTGTTGCGATAGCAAGGTCTCTTGCAATGGAGCCGCGTGTCATGTTGTTCGACGAACCGACTTCAGCCCTAGATCCTGAAATGATCAAAGAAGTTCTTGACGTAATGAAAGAACTTGCCAGGTCTGGAATCACCATGATGGTCGTGACCCATGAAATGGGATTCGCACGCGAAGTAGCTGATCGGATCATGTTCATGGAGGGTGGCGAAATAGTGGAGGTCGGAACTCCAGAACATTTCTTTACCAATCCGACTGAAGATCGGACCAAGCTTTTCCTCAGTCAGATTTTGTAGCCGTAGATCTCTTTGTGACTTCAGTCTGCTGGGCTGCCGTAGGGAGCTTTTGCCTTCTTGTAGCACTCCGGGTGATAGTGCTCCACGCGGTCCCATTTATTGCCCACGTATACGTTGCAAATAATTTGGTCTGCTCTAATTCGTGCACGAAATTTGATTAGCTCGTCACAGACGGCGCAATAGGCCGAATTGCCTGCGTCGACGGTCCTCGTCACCGCTCGACTCTGCCACTTCTTCGTTTTGGTCGCTGATTTGGTGGCCACGGTATATCTCCTATTGCCTGATCACTATGAGTGTGAACGGCAATCTAGTTACTCTTCGCGCGAATCGGGTGGATATTCGCGCGAATCGCGCGAATTTCTCGCGCGCAACGCGCGAAAACACCGTAAATTCGCGCTTTTGGCGTAACTGAAGTATCAAAACTTGGGATTCGTGGCATCGGGATTTCGCGCGGATCGCGCGATTATCGAGCTAGCGGTTTGTATTTTATTGGCTTGGGGCCAGACTCGTCACCCAATTCACGAAGACGAAAGGCTTCGTATTCTGAGAAATTGCCTTCGAACCAGCGAACCTGACTATCTCCTTCGAATGCCAAAACATGTGTCGCGACACGGTCAAGGAACCAGCGATCGTGACTGATCACGACAGCGCATCCCGGGAAGGCTTCTAAGCCACCCTCAAGAGCTCGTAGCGTGTCTACATCTAAGTCATTAGTGGGTTCATCAAGAAGTAATACGTTGCCGCCTGTCTTTAGGACCTTTGCAAGTTGCACCCGGTTTCTTTCGCCTCCGGATAGATCTCCAACCTTCTTTTGTTGATCGGCACCCTTGAAATTAAAAGAGGCGACGTAGCTTCGCCCGTTTACCTCTCGATTCCCAACTTGGACGATGTCTAGGCCATCGGTTATCTCCTCATAGACGGTGTGGCCATCGCGTAACTCATCTCTCGACTGATCGACATAGGCCAGGTCCACGGTGGTTCCTATAGCGATCTCACCGGTGTCTGCTGTTTCTTCACCTGTGATCATGCGGAATAGAGTTGTTTTGCCTGCGCCATTCGCGCCAACCACTCCTACGATTCCAGCTGGTGGCAGGATGAATGAAAGATTCTCAATCAGTAACCGGTCCCCGAAACCCTTACTCACATTCTTGAGCTCGATCACTTGATCGCCAAGTCGGCGGTTCATCGGGATGCTCAGTTCGAGTTTGTCATCTCGGTTTTCTCCAGCTTCGTGTTCAGCAAGGAGTTCGTCGTAAGCGGAGAGTCGAGCTTTGCTTTTCGCTTGTCGGGCACGGGGTGAAAGTCGCACCCATTCAAGTTCTTGGGCCAATGTTCGCTGCCGTGCATTGGACTGACGCTCTTCGGAGGCCAGCCTCGCCTGTTTCTGTTCTAGCCAACCGCTGTAGTTGCCTTCATACGGATAGGCGTTGCCGTGGTCTAGTTCAAGAATCCAGCCAGCAACGTTGTCTAGAAAGTATCGATCATGGGTCACCGAGACGACAGTGCCCTCATATTCCTTTAGGAAGCGTTCGAGCCAAGCGACTGACTCTGCATCAAGGTGGTTAGTGGGCTCATCCAAGAGCAGGAGATCTGGGCGTGCAAGCAATAACCGACATAAAGCGACCCTGCGTCTTTCACCACCAGAAAGTGTCGAAACAGAGGCGTCAGCTGCTGGGACACGCAGAGCATCCATTGCTATTTCCACTTGACGTTCCAAGTCCCAAGCGTTCGATGACTGAATTCGATCTTCTAACTCAGCCTGCATTGATCCGACCTGATCAAGATCTGCATCTGGGTCGCCCCACATTGCCAGCACCTCGTTGTATCGATCGATTAGAGACTGTGTCTCGGCCACGCCTTCCATTACGTTGTCGTAGACGTTCTTACTCTCGTTTAGTTTCGGCTCTTGATTAAGGAGACCAACGGAGAAGCCTGGTGACAGTCGGGCTTCGCCTGTAAATCCGTCGTCGTCGCCCGACATAATTCTCAAGATTGAGGACTTGCCAGCACCGTTGTGTCCAAGCACTCCAATCTTTGCGCCCGGATAAAAAGCCAGGGTGACATCTTTCAGCACGTCCCTATCAGGGGGATAGAAACGTCCGAGATCTCGCATTGTGAAAATGAACTCAGAGGGCATGTGGTTGTTCTTCTGTTAGACGAGACGTTTCGATCATAAAGGTCACTAGAAATAAGCCCAATTCTGTTAGCGCAACGAAAATCCGACGGCTCGCTCGAGGTCATCGAGCGCTTCATCAGGATCGATGACCTTTATAGCCGTCATTCCCAGGTTGGCAGCGGGCTTGCAGTTGATGCCAAGGTCATCAAGATAGGCACAGTTTCTTGGGTCGACCTTCAACTCGGTACATGCCATTTCGTAAATACGGGGGTCGGGTTTTCTGATGCCTACCTTGGCAGACTCGATCACCACTTCGAACATGGTCATTATTTCTGCGATGGCCGCCGCCTGATCCTCGGTCCTCGACATGCCCGACCCATGTCCTGATTTCATGTTGTTCGTAATGCAGCCGATTGGCAACTGCCCCTTAAGTATTCCAAGCGCTCGAACCATTTGAGGTCTCACATCACCACTTAGGCATCCCAATACCTTCTCACCTGAGAGTTCCAGTCCCATGGACTGCGCCTCGGCTTCGAAGAGCTCGCAGAATTGGGGCAAGGTCACCTCGCTGCGTTCCATCTTGGCCCAAGCATTGTCATCGGGATTAGTTGAATTTATTTTCCGAATTGAATCGGGAGGCACACCGAGTTCGAGTTCGTACCTGGCGAATGCTTCGAAAGGGCTGGTGGTGATGACGCCACCAAAATCGAATAGGACAGCAGTAATTAATGAATCGTTCCTCACGAGCGAGGAGGCTAGCTGCCACTAGATTCGTGATGTGCGCATAGCTACATGGAATGTGAATAGTTTGAATGCCCGGATGGAACGAGTAGATGAGTGGCTCGACTATGCAGCTCCGGACGTACTTCTGCTGCAGGAAACCAAAATGGGGCAGGACCAGTTCCCGTACGACCACTATTCAGAGCAGGGCTATGAGAGTGTTCACGCTGGCGAAGGTCGATGGAACGGTGTGGCAATTTTATCGAAAGTTGGGATAGAGGACTGCCAGGTAGGTTTCGCTGACGGAGCAGAACACGACCCAGAAGCGAGAATCATTTCAGCTGTTTGTTCCGGAATTCAAGTTTGTTCGGTTTACGTGCCGAATGGTAGGGAAGTTGACCATGACCACTACGAATACAAGCTGTCGTGGATGTCTCGCCTGAAGAGTCACCTCACCGCAATTTGTCAGCCTGGCGATCCCGTATTAGTGGGCGGTGATTACAACATTTGCCCTGATGATCGAGACGTGTGGGATCCTGATAACCCACACCCAAGGACCCATGTCACTCAGAAGGAACGAGAGACTCTGGCTGCACTAGAAGAGTGGGGCTTGGTGGACCTTTTTCGTCAGTTTTATAAGGCCGAAGGGCTGTTTTCTTGGTGGGATTACCGCGATGGCGCCTTCCACAAGAAAATGGGTCTAAGGATAGATTTGTTGATGGCAAGTCAAGCGGTTGTTGATAGAGCCACATTTTGCCTGATCGACAGGACTGCTAGGAAAGGTAAGAAACCATCGGACCATGCACCGGTGTTCGTCGACATCGATTGAAATTGGGTCGGAGAAGTTTGATTTTGGTCAGTTAGCTTTTGGTTCGTCGGAAGCGATGGCCTTCAATATTTCAGGACCAACGCGGCTGAGCCGTGCTTCGCCGAGCCCCGTTACATCGGCTAACTCAGACAGATTCGTTGGAAATTGTTCTGCTACTTCGGAAATGAGATGTTTGGGCAGGAGAGCTGACGGTTCAATGCGGCGGGCACGAGCGGTTCGGTCTATCCAACTTGTGAGACGCTCATTACGGCTAGCAGCGTCACCTTGAATGCCAAGATCTAAGTTGCGTCTAGCTTCAGCTAAATATTGGGTAGTCGAGTCTTTGGACATCGCTACAGGGTTTCGGGCGGAGGCTGCTATCAGAGAGAGCCATGGAGAAGGTTCGCGAGTTCGCGTCACGCCTCCGTGTTCTCGGGTTTTTGACCAAGTCAGGTGGAGTCTTTGCTGGGCACGAGATACAGCCACGTATAGGAGTCGGCGTTCTTCCGGATCATCAGCGCGGATTGGAACAAATCCCTCTTCAAGGCCTGCGATTATCACGCTCGGCCATTCCAAGCCTTTAGCTGAGTGGAATGTTGCAAGGTCAACGCCGTCAATTGGGTGTTCGAAGTCTCCTGGTCTGAGTGTTCGAAGCCAGTCCCGAAAAGCAGATCCTGAAGCGTTGAAATTCTCCCGAGCGTATTGAACCGCGAGTTCCGCTATCCGCTTTTGTGGCCCGCGATCAAGTTCTTCGAAGAGGTCATTAGCCAAGGCGGAAAAATCAGAGTCGCTGAGACATAGCTGATCCACTAAGTCTTTGACTTCTGGACGCTTAAGAATGCCTCCTTGGCCCCGAAAACGGTAGGGAAGTTTGAGTTGGTCGAAAACCTGAGCGATTAATGCGAGCTGTCCATTGGTGCGAGCAAGCACAGCGTGACTCGACCAGTGGGTTTCAGGTGCCCGAACGTCGCGCAGATATTGAGCAATTCCAATCGCCTCCGCTGTTTCTGTAGGGAAGCTGCTAGTAGTTGGGGGCTTACCGACGACTATCTCATCACCAGCCTCTTCTGATCTTCGACCAAGAACCGCGTTTGCCGCCCGAATTATTTGTGGCTGGCTCCGATGATTGTCTAGCAACGAGACTGTCTTGGCAGACGGAAAATAGTCGTTAAAGTCCGATAGGAGGGACGAGTCAGCCCCGTTCCAGCCATAAATTGCCTGATCAGGATCACCGACGATACATAGGTCTGTTCGATCGCCTAGCCAGCTTCTAAGAAGATCGAACTGCACAGGGTTCAGGTCTTGAAATTCGTCAACAAAGAAATGTCTGAATACCCAGTGCTGAGCGTCTCGAAAAGCCTTATCTGATTTCAGCAAACTTGTGCATTCAACCAATATGTCGTCAAAGTCGAGCAAACCTCGCCTTTTCTTGTAGGCAACAAAGGTGGTCTGCAATGAAGCTATTTGGCTTGCGAGCTTTTCTCCCACCCGCCTGACCCCGGGGCGATGGCGGTATTCATCAGCGGTCAAATTCTGAGAATTCAACCAATCGATTTCTATAGCGGCCATGGGCAACTGAAGGTTGGGGAAATCTCCTATCAGCTCGCTGAGAATCGGACGACGACTTGCAAGAACAGTGATTGGTCGTTTTCCGTGATCCGATCGGTACTGTCGAATCTGCGATAAGGCAGTGGAATGAAACGTGCCCACGCCCCCCAGATCTCGTATGCCCATTTTGTTGAGTCTGGTGCGAAGCTCGTTAGCAGCTCGTCGAGTGAAAGTTAGGGCAAGAATGCGACGGGCATCAGCGCTGCCTTCATTTACTCGGCGGGCTATTCGGTTCGTCAGAACTCGAGTTTTTCCTGCTCCTGGACCCGCGAGAATTCTTAAAGGGTGATCATCGCAATTAACAGCAAGCTGCTGTTCCCTGCTTAACACGTCAAGACTAAGGGTCGGCACTCCGTTACGCGGATCGGTAGAACCAAATTCGACGGCATCGCTCGACTCAGTCACCCAAGAGACGCTACTCCCTGGATGGGACCACGGCTCTGTTCCGTCTACCCTCAGATTATGGTGTCAACGATTCGGGTGATCAGCCTAGTTCCTAGTGTCACTGAAACACTTCTTGAATGGGGCATAGAACCGATCGCATGCACGAGGTTCTGTGAACAACCGGAGATCGAACACGTCGGAGGGACAAAGGACCCCGATATAGAAGCTATTGAAGCGCTGGCTCCCGATCTCGTTGTCCTTGACAGGGAAGAGAACCGTCTAGAGGACTATCAGGCGTTAGCAAGCTGCGGTCTCAAACTCGAAGCCTTGCACGTCACCTCGGTGATGAATGTCGATGATGAGATTGGAAGACTCGCTTCAATCGTTGGAACTCAATGGTCGCATTCGCTGGATGCACCGCGGTTGGGTCGAAGCCTTAAAGCGTTTGTTCCTATCTGGCGACGTCCTTGGATGACCATCAGTTCGCGTACCTATGGTGCTTCTTTATTGAATCATCTCGGTATCGAAGTCCTGTTTTCTGATATGGAGGACGTATACCCAACAATTACTGATGACATGTTGAAGGCAACCAAACCAGACGTGGTTCTGGCGCCGAGTGAGCCATACCCATTCGGGAAACGCCACCTCCATGATTTGGAATCGATAGCGCCGACTCTTCTCATCGATGGCCAAGATCTCTTTTGGTGGGGATCGCGAACGTTGGGTGCTATCAGGCGATTAGACCAGGAACTGAAAAAAATTAGAGAGTAGGGAAAGCTATGGCGGCAGAACAGTCTGGAAAAGCTCGCAACGGCGACACGGATCTTCATTTTGTAACTTCTGGGGACAGTTCAAATCCCGCGCTCCTATTCATCAACGGCCTCGGAAGTCAATTAATTAATTTTCTTCCAGGGTGGGTCTCGAAGTTCCGAGAAGCTGGTTTCTATGTGATTCGAATGGACAACAGGGATGTCGGGATGTCCACGAAAACATCTGGGAATGTTCCAGATTTACAGATGTTGATAGATAGGTGGTTCGAAGACCGTTCAATTAGCGACCTTGTAGCGTCCTATGACCTAAGTGATATGGCTCGGGACTGTGTCGCCGTTCTGGACGCGCTGGACATAAGTCAAGCTCATGTGTGGGGTATGTCGATGGGAGGCATGATTGCGCAGACGTTAGCAATCAGTCACGCGGATAGGTTGCTTTCTATGACCAGCGTCATGTCGACGACAGGGGAGCGTGGTGTCGGTCGATCAACATCGGACTCGGCAGCGCAGCTCCTCACTACTGGAAATGACCGAGCGACCGTAATCGAAAACGCTGTTGCGGCTCGGCGACTTCATAGCGGATCTCTATATCAAGAAAGTTGGGCGCGCTCTCTTGAAGAAGCTGCCTATGACCGCTGTCACCACCCGAAGGGCAAAACATGGCAACTCTTAGCGATCTTGGCATCGGGTTCCCGCGCAGAACAACTGCCTAAGGTCACGGTCCCATCCATGGTTATCCATGGTCGCCTCGACCCTCTAGTCGGACTGGACGGAGGACAAGCCACAGCGACTCTAATCCCAGACGCTGAACTGGTGATTCATGATGAAATGGGTCACGATATTCCGGAGCCATTATGGGACGAGTATCTAGCGGATTTCCAGAGATTGGTGGAGCGAGCAAAATGACACTTCGGAACGCGATTACGGACATAGACCAGCTCGAAGACCTCTACGGGCCAGCGACGCCGAGAGCAATTACCAAGGAGATTGGTCACCTCAATCATGAATACAGAACTTTCATTGAAGCAGCCCCGTTTATGGCGGTAGCGACTGTTGGGCCGGAAGGGCTTGACTGTTCACCTCGAGGCGAAGATGGCAGTGTGGTGAAAATTGTCGACGAAAAGACGATTCTGTTCGCGGATAGAAAAGGGAATAATCGCCTAGATACTTTGAGAAACATTGTTGCTGACAGCCGCATAGCGCTTTTATTTCTGGTCCCAGGCATAGGCGAAACAATGCGCATTAACGGGCGAGCTTCTATCTCGCTTTCACCCGACCTTTTGGAAATGTTCGCCGTCGATGGGAAATTGCCGAAGACGGTAGTTGAGGTAAAAGTCGATCGAGCTTATTTCCAATGTTCGAAAGCTTTAGCTCGCTCAGGGATATGGGAAATGGATAAGCATGTGGACCCAAACGGCGTGCCATCTGCTGGTCAGATGTTGGAAGCGACGGCTGTCGATGATTTTGATGGAGCGAAATACGACGAAGAATTAGGGCGCAACAACCTTGACCAGCTTTGGTAAGAGTGTTTGATCTGAGGCATTCTGTCGTCAAGTACTAGATTGTTGCTCACTCACAGAGGGAGATTGTTATGGGCCCGCTTCAAGGAATCCGCGTAATAGAACTTCAGGGCATTGGACCAGGACCGTTTTGCGGGATGATGCTTAGCGACATGGGCGCTGAGGTGATCAGAATCGATCGCGCTGGCAACGTCTCAGGCGTTGACAGTGACAGCCCACCGATTGACGTGCTTGCTCGTGGTAGGTCTTCCATAGGTGTCGATCTTAAAAACCCTGAAGGGGTTGAGGTCGTGCTTCGGCTAATAGAGACAGCAGACGCGCTTATAGAAGGGTTTCGCCCTGGTGTTATGGAGCGACTTGGTTTGGGGCCAGACGAATGTCTCGCCAGAAATCCACGACTTGTTTTTGGGCGCATGACCGGATGGGGTCAAGAGGGTCCGTACGCCATGGCTGCAGGGCATGACATCAATTACATAGCTTTAGCAGGGGCTCTTGAACCAATTGGTCGTCGGGGAGAGGCGCCAGTGCCTCCTCTCAACCTAGTTGGTGACTTCGGAGGGGGCGGCATGCTCCTAGCCTTCGGAGTGGTGTGCGCTGTAGTCGAAGCTCAACGCTCAGGGGAAGGCCAAGTAGTTGACGCCGCAATGGTGGATGGAGCCGCAAGCCTGATGGCTATGTTCCACTCAATGCGAGCTTTAGGGGTTTGGAATGATGAACGTGGTACAAACCTGTTGGATACCGGCAGCCATTTTTATGATGTTTATGAATGTGCCGATGGTCGGTATATATCCATAGGTTCTATCGAGCCGCAATTTTATTCAGAGCTCTTAGATCTAACGGGACTGAATCAAGAGGAAGACTTTTCCGGTCAGATGGACAGAACTTCATGGCCCGACCTGAAGGAACGGATCGGTGCGGTGTTTTTGAGTAAGACGCGAGATGAATGGTGTGAAATCATGGATGCCACTGACGTCTGTTTCGCCCCTGTCTTAACGTTGGCAGAAGCACCGGAGCATCCTCACAACCGACATCGTGAGGTATTCACGGAGATAGCGGGTGTAACCCAACCAAATCCCTCCCCACGATTCAGTCGAACCAAAGAGACGATTCAAGGACCACCGGCCCACCCGGGAGAACACACTGACGAGGTTCTCAGTTCAGCAGGTTACGACCCCGACGACATTATTAAGCTGCGTGACGTAGGAGCGGTGGCCTGACATCAGAACATGACGCCGAATCGGGTGCAGCCCCTTCGGGCTTGCCCGCCAACCTTGTTCCTTTATACAACGAAGCGCAGTCGATAATTGAACTATCGCCATCTTCAGCGTGTGCGCTTCTTCGGATAATGATCCGTTCTGTTATCCAAGACAGGGGACTAAGAGGCCGCCATATCAGTCGAGATGTGTCGACCTTGGTTGATCAAGGTGCACCTGTAGGACTTTTGAGAGCTCTTGACGTGGTCTCCATGACTGATGATTCGGCGAAGAACCCAGCCGAGTTGAAGCTCATTGACGGACATATAGATGCCCAGAATTTGACAATGTTTCTTCACCTATTGGCAGATCAAACGAATTGAGGCCATGATGCTTGGCAAGCTTCACCTGCTTGCATGCTGGGTGCTTGTGGTGGGCAACGGCGCTGCTGGTGCCTGGTCATTGACAGCTATTCGGTTTCCGAAACTCCAAAATAGTTGGTTGTGGAGGTTCACGGCCTGCGTGCAAATTTGGGTATTAGTTCAGGTCACGCTCGCGGCGACGTATCTCAATGCTGGAGAAGGCGAGGCTGAATCGTTCCACGTGTTCTACGGTGTTCTCTCGGCGGTGACTGTGGCTGTCCTGTACAGCTATAGAAGCCAGCTGAGTCGGTATCTGCATGCTCTGTACGGCTGGGGAGGGCTCTTCATTATGGGGCTTGGAATTCGCGCCCTGGTGCTCTTATAAGAAGGTTGCTGCTAAGTGTCGGCGGAGTCTTAGCTAGCTAGACGTTCTGATAGCTGCTCTAGTTGAAGCCTCATTTCACTGGGTAACCGTTCCCCGATTGAAGCGTAATGTTCCTCTATTAGAGACAACTCGTCTCGCCACTCGTTGTGATCAACAGCCAACAAAGTCTCAAGCTCTTGAGATGTTAGGTCCAGTCCTGAGATGTCAAGGTCTTGTGACTTAGGGATCATCCCAATTGGGGTCTCAATAGCATCAGCAGACCCTGCGATCCGTTCCAAAACCCATTTTAAGACTCTTGCGTTTTCCCCAAAACCAGGCCAGATAAAGCGACCGTCGTCATCTTTGCGAAACCAATTTACGTAAAATAATTTGGGAAGGTTGGCTCCGGGCTCATTGCCGATGTCTAACCAATGTTGGAAATAGTCCCCAAAGTTGTAGCCACAAAATGGAAGCATTGCGAAAGGGTCTCGACGAACTTGACCGATAGCTCCCGCAGCAGCGGCAGTCTTTTCTGAGGACATAACTGATCCAAGGAACACCCCGTGCTCCCAACTGAGAGCTTCTGACACTAGGGGCACCGTCGTCGCTCGTCTTCCTCCGAAAAGTATGGCCGAGATCGGCACTCCTGCTGGGTCCTCCCACGAGGGGGCGATTGACGGGCATTGATCTGCCGGGACCGTAAAGCGGGCGTTTGGATGAGCTGCCGGGTGTTCTGATTCAGGAGTCCAGGTTTGGCCTTTCCAGTCAATCAACCGAGCTGGGGCTTCGTCGCTCAGTCCCTCCCACCAAACATCTCCATCGTCGGTTTCGGCGACGTTGGTAAAAACACAGTTTCCGGAGAGAGTAGCTAAGGCATTGGGATTGGTTTCTTGGCCGGTGCCTGGCGCTACTCCGAAGAAGCCGGCTTCGGGATTGATCGCATACAGCTGACCGTCTGACCCGAATTTCATCCACGCGATGTCGTCTCCGATTGTCTCGACTTTCCACCCAGGAAGAGATGGGATCATCATCGCCATGTTGGTCTTGCCACAAGCCGATGGGAACGCGGCTGCGACATATTTGGTTTCGCCGCCGGGGGGAGTCACTCCAACAATCAACATGTGTTCTGCAAGCCAGCCTTCGTCGCGCGCCATTGTTGAAGCTATGCGCAGCGCAAAACATTTTTTACCTAGAAGGGCGTTACCCCCGTAACCCGATCCGTAGGACCAAATTTCTCGGGTAGCGGGGAAGTGAACTATGTATTTATTTTCGGAATCGCAGGGCCACGCTACGTCCTGTTCACCAGCGAGTAGAGGCGCACCGAGGGAGTGGATGCAGGGTACCCAGTCATCACTGCCTAAAGCATCGAGCGCGCCCTGACCCATCCGAGTCATGATTCGCATCGACGCAGCTACGTAAGGCGAGTCGGTGAGCTGAACACCGATATGGGCAATTGGAGAGCCCAGTGGCCCCATAGAGAATGGGACTACAAACATTGTTCGGCCCTGCATCGATCCTTTAAACAAGTCCAACATTTCTGTGCGCATTAGCTCTGGTTCGCGCCAGTTGTTGTTAGTTCCGGCGTCTTCTGGATCATCAGTACAAATAAATGTTCTGTCTTCCACGCGAGCTACATCTCCGGGATCAGAGCGAGCTAAGAAACTGTTTGGTCGTTTCGCGTCGTTGAGCGGGATCAGCGTTCCTTGCTCCACCATGGAGTGAGTGAATTGCTCGTATTCCGCTTGAGTACCATCGCACCAATAGATCGAATCGGGTGTGAGTACTTCGGCCCACTTATCAACCCATTCGAGAAGATTTTGGTTGGTGGTCGTTCCAGGCATTCTGACCTCCGTTGCGTATCAGACGTCGACTGGGGTGGATCCCCAGTTCTCGGTCACGCGTCGCCCCCCGCGGCGGTGATCCAATCGGGTGTACCAAGGTCAACTTCACTACCCAGCCGAAATCGGGTAGCTAGTCCTTGTTCATCAAGGTCGAAGACGACCCTTTGCCCCTGCCGTACCATTCGAAAAATCGAACCCTCAAGTGCATCTAGAGCCAAATCGTACTCAGCGCGATCGACATCGTTGACCACTACGCCCGTCTTGGACTGTGGGTCATATGACTTTACGACGCCTTGCATCGTTGGCCTCCGGTGCTACTCCTGAACTCGAAGTTCGCTGTTTGGTTCAAGCTTCTATGGCGACCCTATGTCGCTTAGTGAAGCGGGCACAACTTAGCAAGTGAATAACTTGATCGGGGGGAACGTCGGCATAGAGTTTGGTCACCTGATGGTGGGGGCTGTCAGAGGTAGCATCAGCTTTTGTGGAAACAGTCTCTTTCTTAACGACGGCCCAGATTGTCGAAGTCATCTCTGCATTTCACGATGCGTTAGAAGCTCACAAAGAATCAATCAACCGACTCAACGTATATCCGGTTCCCGACGGGGATACAGGTACCAACATGTTCCTTACTGTGGCGTCGGTCTTGGAGGAGATGCGACCGGCTGATCTTAATGACCGAGAAGCTGTCTGTGCGGCGATGTCGCACGGCTCGTTGATGGGAGCTCGCGGTAATTCGGGTGTGATCTTGTCTCAGGTGCTCCGAGGCATGAGTAGCGGTTTTGTTAAAGCAAAAGATATTGACGCTGAAGTTCTGGCGAGCGCTCTAACTGAGGCGAGTGTCGCTGCTGACGGCGCTGTTATGAAACCGGTCGAGGGAACGATCCTGACCGTGGTGCGAGAGGTAGCTAGGGCGGCTCAACAAGCCGCAGAAACTGATTCCATAGTGCCGACGATAGAAGCTGCTCTCAGAGAAGGTGAAGCTGCGCTGGAGCGTACGCCGGAGCAACTAAGCGTTTTGAAAGAAGCAGGTGTGGTAGATGCTGGAGGAGCTGGCTTTCTGTTATTGCTGCATGGAATCTTGCGAGTCTTAGACGGTCGCGAGCTCCCGAAACCCGAGAATGCAGAAGGAGTCCCAAGCGTCGCTGTTGACACAACCGAGGAAGTTGGAGTTTCGGAAAATCGGTATGAAGTTATGTACCTGTTGAACGCGTCAGATGAAGATATCGATGGGTTCAAAAATGTTTGGTCAAGTATTGGTGATTCGATTGTGGTCGTTGGTGGCGACGGACTTTGGAATTGCCACATTCATACAGATGCGATTGGTGAAGCGATAGAGGCGGGGATCGATATCGGCCGGCCGCAAAGAATCAGAGTGACCGACTTAGCTGAAGAAGTGATCGAAGAGCGTTGGGTTCGCGAAGCCGCCGAGAGCGCTAAAGCCGAAGCTATTCAAAAACAAAAAGAGGTGCCGTGTGCCGTAGTGGCTGTTTCTCCGGCCGCAGGTATTGGTGAGATATTCCATAGTTTGGGAGTCCAAGAATTGGTTTTGGGCGGGCAAAGCATGAATCCTTCAACAGCGGAGCTCTTGGACGCCGTTGAGCGTGCTCCAGCTGAGCAGATCCTGATCCTGCCAAATAACTCGAACATCGTTGCTGTCGCTCGAGCTGTTGATGACCAGACACCTAAAAGCGTTGTGGTGGTGCCGACAACCTCTGTGCCCGAGGGGTTTGCTTCGCTGTTGGGGTATGACCCAGAAGTAAACGCAGCAGATAATGCGGAAACGATGTTGGAGATTGCCGCGGGGGTTGAGGTAGGCGAAGTCACTCAAGCAGTTCGCTCGACTAGCACTTCTGTAGGAGATGTCGCCGAAGGTGACTGGATAGGGCTAGATCGCAATGGAGTGTGTGCGATCGGTGACACCCTCGTTGAGGCAGCCATCAATTTATTAAATGAGATCGTTGGTGATCAGAGCGAAATTCTGTCGATAATTGTCGGTGAAGATGCAACCGATGCCGATACCGAAGCAATTTCAGAGTGGCTGCGGCACAACAAGGCGTCCGTTGAGACTGAAATTCATGATGGTGGACAAAGTCATTACCCATTCTTCTTTGGAGTCGAATGACGAAACCAATTTCTCTGCGTGAACTCGATGGTATAAGCGTTGACCGTTTGCAAGGAGTTGGTGAACAACGACGATCGTCTTTGGAACAGGTTGAGATTTATTCAGTGTTCGATCTATTGACGCACTACCCGCGCCGCTACATCGACAGGAGTCATGAGTCCAAACTTGTGGATGTCGATCCTGGCCAGCAAGTCATGATTGTTGGCGAGATCGAAAAGGTGACCTCTCGAAGGACTCGAAATAGAAAGTCGATTGTTGAAGCGTCCTTATCTGATGAGACGGGCAGCTTAAAGTTGGTTTTCTTTAATCAGGCATGGCGCTCGAAGCAGCTTGACGAAGGTTTAACGGTTGCCTTATTCGGTAAGGTTGACCTGTACCGGGACCAACTTCAGATGACCAATCCCGTAGTCGATTTGGTGGGAGACCGCACTGGAAGAATCGTCTCGATCTACCCTCAGTCAGGCAAAGCCGGACTTACTACTTGGGACATAGGGCGCTGGTCCACAGAAGCTCTCCGTCGGTGTCAGAGCAGAAGAATCGTCGACCCTTTGCCCGAAAAATACGCTCAGGAATTGGATCTACCGGGCCGAATGGATGCCTTCGAAGCGATTCATCAGCCGAACTCGATGTCGGACGTGCTTAAAGCCAGAGACCGCCTAGTCCTAGATGAGTTATTGAGAGTGCAACTGGTTCTTCGTATGCGAAAAGTGCGACGGCTCCATCGAGCAACGGGTGTGAAACACAAGGTTGATGGCGCGCTATTAACCAAATTTGTGGATGGTCTTCCATTTGCCTTAACCGTTGCGCAAGAACAGACGATGTTGGAGATAAGCGCGGACTTGAAATCGGAGCAACCTATGCACCGGTTACTCCAAGGTGATGTTGGAGCTGGGAAGACTTTGGTAGCGATGTATGCGTTGCTAATCGCCGTCGCTGAAGGGCACCAAGGGGCTCTTATGGCTCCAACAGAAGTGTTAGCAGAGCAGCACTACATAAATCTGGCTGAACTTGCCAAAGGTTTAGAGGTGGAGGATGCGTCGACGTTGACCGGGGCAAGGCCTGTTTCGATCAAGTTGCTGACGAATGGCGTAACAGGAAGCGATCGACAACGTGTTGTCCAAGGCATGAAGGACGGGTCGGTCGATCTCGTCATCGGCACGCATGCTTTGATTCAAGAAGGAATTAGCTTTTCTTCGCTAAGTGTCGTTGTGGTCGACGAACAGCACCGCTTTGGGGTGGAACAGAGGTCGGTCCTTAGGGAGCAAGGTCGCGACGACGGTAAGTGGCCGCACCTGCTGGTTATGACGGCAACCCCGATACCGCGTACGGCCGCGATGACTGTCTACGGTGACTTAGATGTATCTACTCTGAATGAACTGCCGCCAGGTAGGACTCCCGTCTTGACGAATTGGATATCTGAAGATGTAGAGAGTGTGTGGGGCCATGTCCACTCTGAAGTAACCCAAGGCCGTCAGGCTTATGTCGTGTGCCCGCTGATAGAAGAGAGCGACAAGTTGGATGCAAGTTCGGCGGAGAACACCTACTTGGAACTTGTTGGTGGAGTCTTATCGAATTTGAGGGTCGGGCTGCTGCATGGGCGTCTGAACGCATCTGAAAAACAAGAAACCATGGAGGCTTTTCGGGAAGGCCAACTAGATGTGTTGGTGGCTACAACGGTTATTGAGGTCGGAGTTGATGTCCCCAATGCAACGACCATGGTGATCTTGTCTGCTGATCGGTTTGGCATTGCTCAGCTGCACCAGCTTCGAGGGCGAGTTGGTCGAGGCACGCATCAGTCGACATGCTTCCTTATCGCTGCTGACCATATTTCCGAAGACGCAAAGGCGCGCTTGTCTGCTCTCGAGGATTCGAATGATGGCTTTGCTCTTGCTGAGCGTGACTTGGAACTTAGAGGTGAAGGGACCATATTTGAGCAGCGACAATCTGGTAGAAACGATCTCAAGTTGGCGTCGCTAGCACGGGATCGGATCTGGGTTGAACGAGCTCGTGACCTAGCAGAAGAACTTGTAGATGACCGAGGCTCGCTAGAAGGCCATCAGCTTTATGAAGATGAGGTCCTCTGGTTTGTTGAACGTCGTGATGATGACGCGGAGAACCTTTTGAGGAGTTAGGCCACCCTCTATTCGTCTTCTATGACTATGTCCCAACGGTCAAGACAGTCCCTGCAACGGTAAGCAACTACATCGCCAGGTTGAAATCCTTCGTCGGGCTCTTCGTAGCTGATGCGGCGGCACAGGCCGCCACAATCAACACAGATAATTGATTCGGGAACCTCCATCTCAACAGTCTGCCGTTATTGTCGTCGCATGCGCATTGTCGGAGGCGAATTGAGTGGTCGACGAATTTTAGCGCCACAAAATGGAAAGGCCCGTCCCACGTCTGACCGCGCGCGTGAGGCAATTTTCAACATGTTGTTCAGTCTTGGCTTTCCCGCGGGCTGTCGAGTTGCCGATTTGTTCGCTGGCTCAGGAGCGCTTGGTTTGGAGGCTTTGTCAAGGGGGGCTGACGAAGCGATCTTCGTGGATAGCGACGCTGTGGCGTGTAGGACCATTAGCCAGAATCTGGAAACTTTGGGGTTACAAGGTCAGGTAATTCATGGGGATGCCCTCCAGCGGCTTGGGTCACTCAATGTTGATTTGGTTTTGGCGGACCCTCCCTACGGATATGAAGGCTGGAACGAGTTGCTGGAACTAGCGGGTCAAGCTTTAGTAGTTGCCGAAAGTGATGTGCCGCTCGGTTCTTTTCCGGGTTGGGAACTGTTGCGGAGTCGAACTTATGGAAAGTCTGTTGTGACGATTTTGAGCCGTAACGGCACAAATATGTCCTGAATTGTGTGAATTTGAAGGATTGACAGTGGAGGATTCCCTCCAGGGTCGGTACCGTTTCATATAGCCCGAAGCGCTAGGCGAGGAGACTCTCGTGGTCAAGGTTCTGTACCCAGGCTCTTTTGATCCTGTCCATAACGGCCACATGGAGATTTGTGCGACGGCGAGTCGCCTTTTTGATCACGTAGTAGTTGCTGCTATGAGGAATCCCCAGAAGTCATCTCCTTTCTTCACCGACGAAGAGCGCGCGGAGATGCTTACCGAAGCTTGCGAACATCTAAGTAACGTTGAAGTTGTGCAGTTCGGCGAGCTAGTAGTTGACTTAGCAAGTCGGTTAGAGGTTGATTTCATACTTAAAGGGCTGAGAGGTTCAGCAGACTTTGAGTCAGAACTCCAGATGGCCCAAATGAACAAATCCGTGAGCGGAGTTGAAACACTGTTTCTGCCATCTACTAGTGATAGTGCGTTCATAGCATCGAAGTACATTCGGGACATCACCCGTTTTGGGACAGACTGTTCGCATCTCGTGCCGGGATCGGTTGCGAAGCGACTCCGAGAAAAGATGCCCAAGTGACGGAAACTGCTCCATTGAGCGGCCCTGGCGTTGAGGCCCTTGTGCAGCGGGTTATTGATGTGATTAATGCCGCTCGGCCGATGCCGCTCTCCACATCTGTGATGGTTAGCCGTGATGAGATCACTGAATTGTTAGAAGCCGCATTGTTGGAATTGCCGCAGGAAGTCCGAGAAGCCCGATGGTTATTAAAGGAACGCGAGGAGCTTCTTTCCAAAGCGCGGGTTGACGCCGGATTAGTAATTGAGGAGGCGCGAACTCGAGTAGCTCAGATGGTCCAAAGGACAGAAGTCGTTCGGTCTGCTGAACGAAAGGCACGACAAATGGTTGAGCAAGCCGAATCTCAAGCTCGTAGAAGGCAACATGAAGTAGACGATTATTGCGACCAACGACTTGAGCAGTTTGCTAGTGCTTTAGAGAAAGTCCAAGGCGCTGTAGTCAACGCTAGGACGAAATTGCAGCCAAGCATGCCAGTGGTAGAGGCGGTTGAACCGGATCCGGAACCGAGCTCAGGTCCTGAAGTTTTTGACCAGGACGAGATTTGAGAGATTTAGGCTCACATTCTGAGTTGAGATTTCCGCTGGAGAGGTTGCAACGATCTGACCCTGCCAGAACCTGGAATGTCGAAGTGCCAATAGCGTTATTGGAAGATCTTGGTGCCCCTTTGCAGGTTGGTGATGTCGCCCTAGCCCCTGAAGAGGCTGCTGTGGTCGAGCTCGTGTTCGATCAAGTACATGGAGGAGTTACCGTAAATGGCAAGATTTCAGTTGTTTGGCACGCTGAGTGTTCACGTTGCTTGAATGAAGTTGATGGGTTAGCGGTAGCCGAAATCGAAGAGCTATTTGAGGAGAATCCTCAAGAAGGTGAGTCCTACCAACTGGGTGAGGAATTCATTGATCTGGAGCCGATGGTTAGAGACGCCGTCTTGCTCGAGTTGCCCGTTGGCGTTATTCGCTGTTCCGCTATCGAAGAATGTTTGGAGTCAGCACCTAGCTACTTGAGCTCAGAAGATGACCTTGGTGGCAGTCAGGAGAGTAACGAAATGAAGGATCCGCGTTGGGCGGTTCTTGATGAGCTCAAATTTGAAGACGAGTAGAGAAGCTGCGAACGCAATTCCAGAGATGATGCATGGAACGACAGTAGGAGGTCGATTTCTCTTCAGGTAGCCTCTTGTATCTGCGTTGCTAGTTCTGGCGCACCTGAAACCGACAATATGTGCTGCAAGTAGGCCTCGGTCTTTGGCACTAGATCGGCTTGTATCCGTAAGCTTGGCAAATAGAGCTGAGCCCATTCCCTGAGGTTGACGATGGCTGTCCCAAAGAAAAAGACTTCCAAGTCAAAAACACGTAGCCGTCGAGCCGCAGCATGGAAGCTTCGACCCTCCTCGCGTAGTTCTTGCCCACGTTGTGGCACGGCAAAATTACCGCATCGAGTTTGTGGTAATTGCGGATGGTACGCCGGCCGTCAAGCTGTCGAAGTTAACTAACGGAACAGCGAGATCTCGGTGAAACCGATTGTTCTCGATGCGATGGGTGGCGATAACGCGCCATCGGTCATTGTCGAAGGCGCTCGCGAGGCACTGAGTTGTGGCATCCCAGTTGAATTAGTTGGTGATCCCGATCGCCTTCCAAACACTGATGACATAAGGGTGCATCCGGCTCTGGAAGTCATAGAAATGGACGACGAGCCTGGCCGAGCAATAAGAACTAAAAAAGATTCGTCCATAGTGCGAGCTGCCGAATGTGTTCGGGATGGGCAAGCGTCAGCCATGGTAAGTGCAGGAAATACCGGAGCTGTAGCTGCCGCAGCGTTATTGCGAATGAAACGACTTAGAGGGGTTAACCGTCCGGCTATCGCCACCACAATTCCAGTTCCGGGGCGCGCCCCAAAAATTCTGCTTGACTCAGGTGCGATGGCTGATTGTCAACCTGATTGGTTGCATCAGTTCGCGCGTATGGGTTCGGCTTTTGCGCAGGTTCGCTACGAGGTAAGTTCGCCTCGTATCGGATTGGTCTCGATCGGTGAGGAACCCGAAAAAGGAAATCAGCTGGTTAAAGAGACCCATCACCTACTGGCAGATGATTCAACGATCAATTTCATCGGAAATGTTGAAGGTCGTGATGTGCTGGGTGACGATGTCGATGTTCTCGTGGCTGATGGATTCACTGGAAATGTCATCCTTAAAACCCTGGAGGGAACAGTTCAGTTTCTCGTCAACCAAATTATTTCAGCGCTGACTGCCGATGATGCAGCTGAGGTAGGAGCTGAAGCTTTGGGTCATCTGGCGCCGATCGCCAGCGAACTTAATCCTGATGCGGTCGGGGGAGCAATGTTGCTAGGGGTAAATGGGGTAACGATAATCAGTCACGGGTCAGCTAGCCCGACTGCAATTCTCAACGCCTGCAAAGTCGCTCAGGACATGGTTGAGCGTGACCTGGTAGGTGAACTGGCGGCAGCAGTCAGTCTGTAGACCGACCCGATAAACCACTTTAAGTGATTCCCAACCTCTAAATATCACCTAAAGTAGTAAATTAGGGCATCTGCTATGGTGGTATGACGTAAACCAGTTGCGTAGGAGTGCCCTTGCCCGCCGAAACACATGTCGAACAGAGTCCACCCGATCGCGATGGGGTTTTTAGCATTATCCGCGATCAGCTATCAGACATACTTGAGATTGACCCTTCTCGAGTTGCGGAATCGTCGTCTTTCGTGGAAGACCTTGAAGCCGACTCGCTTGCCCTCATCGAATTAGTCGAGGGGCTAGAGGAAGAGCTTTCGGAACGAACCGTAGGATTTCGCATTGAAGACGAAGATTTAGAAGATCTGAAAACCGTGCGCGACGCTATCGACTACGTGATGGCGCGAATTGGCTGAGACGTTGAGGTCAGAAGACCAGTTCCGCGCATTAGCTGACCGAATCGACTATTCCTTCAGTGACGACAGCCTTCTATTGCTAGCGATGTCGCACCGAAGTTGGTGCGCTGAACGTAACAATTCTCCCTCAAACGAGCGTTTAGAACTCCTAGGGGACGCTGTGTTAGGGCACTGCGTAACCGATCATCTATATCGAACACATCCCGAATGGACCGAGGGAGAACTTGCTCAAGCAAGATCGGCAGTTGTAAATGCGGCAAGCCTGGCTGTGGTGGCTAAACATTACCGATTAGGTCACGCTTTGCTGCTGGGGATAGGAGAAGATCGTTCTGGAGGTCGAGAAAAAGCTTCGCTTTTATGTGACGCCTTCGAAGCTCTTCTAGGAGCTATGTATCTCGATGGTGGACTGGAAATAGCCCAACGTTTCATTCTCGAGGCATTGAGGGAACGCATAGAGGCCGTTTCAGCCGACCCTGGCGTCGGAGACGCGAAAACTCGTTTACAAGAATTTGTGGTCCGGGCCTACGGAGACTCCCCAAGTTACGCCCTGTTGGAGAGCGGACCTGATCACGACAAACGCTTCCACGCCACAGTGGCGTATGGAGGTTCAATCCATGGTGAGGGCCAAGGAACTTCTAAAAAGCAGGCTGAACAGGCTGCTGCCGAGGCCGCATGGACCGAAGTTCAATTAGCTGAAGAGATCGACCAACCAATCAACCAACCAAGGGAAATCTAAACATGTTGGAACTGCCTGAGCTGGAAACTGTTCGCCGCGACTTAGATCGAGAAGTCGGTGGCTTGAAAATCAAAGAAGTAGATGTGATTGGAGCCAAGCGCCTGATCCCGGGTCAAGCCAACAAGACCGGTCTGACCAAAGCGCTATCAGGTCGGAAGATTTCCTCGGTGACGCGCGTAGGTACTTTGCTTTGCCTGCAAGTTGGTGGTGGGCAATCGCTGGTTCTCAACCTGGGCCCTGGGGGGTCGTTACAAAGAGCAGCCAACAAAGACGAGCGAGAATCTGACACTCAGCTAATAATCGGATTTACCCAGAAGGGGCAGTTACGCCTTGTTGACAGCGAGAAAAGTGCGACGGTGACGTTGGTTGACAATGAGGAGATGAGCCAAATCTTTCCTGAAGTTGGCGAGCTTGGTTTCGACCCAGTGGATGAGCCGATTTCGTGGACTGACTTTGGAGGTCGATTGTTGGAACGCGACACCAAACTACGTCCGCTTTTAATGGATCAAACTTTCATCGTTGGGTTAGGTCCTATCTATAGCGACGAAATTCTGCATGCAGCGCTGCTTCGCCATGACAGAATCGCGAATCAACTGATTACCCAAGAAATTCGGAGGTTGTACAGAGCGATAGTGGAGACAATTCACAACGCCGTGAAACATCGTGGCGTGAGTCTTGATGGAGGTCGCGACGTCTTTGGCGAACCGGGAGGGTACGACGAGTACCTAGAGGTATATGGCAGAGGCGGAGAGCGAAGCAAAAATGGGCGTGGAGATGTTCTCACGGCAAGAGTTGGCGGAACCACCCACTACTACTGTGACTACCAGGTATAGAAGCTAAATTTTGGGTTCAAATCAAATACCTACCTAGGGGTCAACCAATCATCGCCAACGAGAGGGCATGATGTCGGAGGACCACTGATGTTGGTGGTGCCATATCGTTCTCCGGGTAGGTCAATACTAGTGTTCCTAAAGTCACTCACTATGAAGGGCTTCAAGTCCTTCGCTGATTCAACAGTGCTGGAATTCGAGCCGGGAGTGACGGTCGTCGTTGGTCCAAACGGCAGTGGTAAATCCAATGTTGTCGATGCGGTGGCATGGGTTCTTGGAGCCCAAGGGCCGAGCACCGTGCGTTCTGGAAAAATGGAAGATGTCGTCTTTGCTGGTACCCCAGATCGCCCTGCATTGGGACGCGCCGAAGTCAGTCTGGTGATAGATAATAGTTCTGGCTCGTTGCCCATTGAGTTCACGGAGGTCACCGTCACTAGGACTCTTTATCGTTCTGGCGACTCTGAGTACTCGCTAAACGGTGTACCGTGCCGCCTGCTCGATATCCAAGAATTATTAAGCGATGCGGGAGTTGGCCGACAGCAGCACGTGATCGTTGCTCAGGGGCAGATAGACCAAGTTCTTAATTCAAGACCGGAAGACCGGCGGACGATAGTCGAGGAAGCCGCAGGGATCCTCAAATACCGTCGACGAAAAGAACGAGCAGAGCGACGCTTAGCTGCCACGGAAGCCAATATGACGAGGCTTCAAGATCTTCAAAGAGAAGTACGTCGCCAGTTGCGCCCGCTTGAAAAACAAGCTGATGCGGCAAAGAGGCATGGGACAGTAGCTGAAGAGCTCAGAGCAATTCGGCTGTACCTAACGGGTAAAGAAATTGAAAGTCTCGAGGCAGCACAATCAGCTGCCAAAGAGAAGACACAAGAAACAAATGCAGAACAAGTCAATTTGCGTGGAGAGATAGGTCGACTTGATATTGAAATAAGCGCGTCAGAAGCGCAGCTAACATCGGCAGGCAACCATGGCATGGATTTGTTGCCGAGAGTGGAGTCCTTGCGCGAAAGGTGCCGAGGGCTGATAGCCCTGGTAGATGAACGCTTTAGAACGACCGAAGGAGATAAGGGCTCTCTTCTAGCGACCGATGTAGCGTTAACCCTCGAAGCCGAGTCAGCAAGATTGTCGGAAGAACTTCTCGATATCACAAACCGGGGAGAGATTATTAAACGACAACTATTTGAGCTAGCGGAGGTTGAAGCACAGCTGACAAGCGAAGCCGACTCCTTGGCTATAGACGCTCCGCTTGTCGGGTTTGATGCAGCGAAAAGAGCGGCTGAAGTTAAAGGTGAATTAGGTCCCTTGCGGCGCGGTTTGGAAAGGCTCACCACAGAACACGACGGCCTAGCAAACCGTGTTACACAACTGACGTCAGAGATCATCGGTGCGGAACAACACCTTGATGAGTTACAGGGAAGGTTGGCCTCAGCGTCAAGCGTCGAAGCAGTGCTAGTTCAAGAAGTGGATCAAGCCCAACAGGAAGACGACAACTCGGCGGAAAGTCTGGCCGACGCCGTTGAGAAGCAACAATCTGCGACGAAAGATGAACAGAAGTGGTCTGCTCGTATCGAGGCCCTTGAATTAGCGGTGGCTACGGTTCGTGAAAGTTCAGGCTTTGAGCAGGTGCAAGAAATCCATGGCGTCTTGGGTGTTCTAGGTGAGTTAATTGAGATAGAGCCGGGATGGGAGACTGCAGTCGAAGTTGCCTTAGGGGCGGTTCTCGCATCTGTCGTGGTCGCAGATGTAGAGACAGCGAGAGTAGCGGTAGAACGCCTCGGCGCTTCGGAAGCCAGCGGGTCAGTTCTAGCTGTCAATAACTCGTACGTAGTCTCTGATACACCACAATCTGAAGATCTTCTGCGACAGCATGTGACGGGTAAAACAGCACAACTTGAACCGCTTCTCGATGTATTACTTGCTGATGCAGTATGTGTCAGGGGCGGATGGGCAGAGGCAGTTAGTTTCGCTGAGCAACACCCTGAACTAATGGTCGTAACTGCGAACGGTGACTGTTTCGGTCCTAATGGTTGGAGCATTGGGATAGGAAGCAATACCTCGACCCTTAGCGCCTTAGAAGATGCGCGAGGTGAAGTTCAGCTAGCTGCGGCCCGAAAAGGGGCCGCTGAGATAGAACGAGAGGTGGAAGAGGCTCGACGGGCAGACACACAAGCTCGCTTGCTGGAAGCCGTCGCTAAGCTCGAAGCCAACGATGATTTGTTGACGCGTTCGGCTGATGGCATCGACAAGGCTCAAAGACAACGAAGAGACCTGGATTCGGAACGAAAAATACTTGAGACTCGAATAGCTGAGCTAAGCCAAGTTTTGCAGCGAGATCAACCCAGAGTCATTGAACTTGAAGAACGTTTGGTTGAATTAGAGGAAGCCGAGACCATAGAGCGTTCAGCGGCGACTGACGCGCACACTCGCAGGCGAGATTTAGAAGGCCGGATTAGAGCGGCCGCTCAATCGCGTGCAGAGTTAGAAGCCAATGAAAATGCTCTCGAAGAACAAAAGAAGCGAAGCGAAGATCGACGAAATGAGATCAGCGGCCAACTCCAAGCCAACGAAGAGGAGGCAACGGGTAAGACAGATCGACTCAAGCGAGTCGATGAAACTTTGGCGGTCCTCACGGATATACGGACGCTGCTAGCGCAACGACTTGTGGCATTAGAACAAGAGGTTGGGGCATTGCGCGACAAGCGCACCGAATTATCGGCAGAAGTCAAGATGATTGCCGACCGACTCGAAGTTCTGCGTCGCGAGAGATCAGCTCTCGAGAAGAGACTCAGTGAGTTACAAGAAGTTCTAGCCTCCAACGAGATAGCCGAAACTGAGCGGAGATTTAAGGTTGACAACTTACGAGAGATGCTTCGTAATGAGCTAAATGCCGATTCGGACGAGGCTCTCGCTGCTCCAGAACCTCAGCTAAGCGATTCAGTTACTCCCGCGGCCCGTGTTCGAGAACTCGAGAATGACCTTCGCCGAATGGGCCCTATAAATCCACTGGCTCTTCAGGAGTATGACGCACTCAAGGAGCGGCACGATTTCGTTGCAGAACAGTTGGATGATGTCCGCAGCACGCGACGAGAATTGAATAAAGTGATTGCTGCTGTTGATGCCGAAATAGTGGATGTGTTCGAGGCCGCTTATAAGGATGTAGCAGAGAATTTCAAACAAATCTTTTCAACACTCTTTCCCGGCGGGGAAGGAAAACTAGCTCTTTCCGACCCTGATCGGATGCTTGAAACCGGAATCGAACTTGAAGCTAAGCCGTCCGGAAAGAACGTGAGAAAATTATCGCTGCTCTCTGGAGGGGAACGTTCGTTGACTGCTTTGGCCTTTCTTTTCGCCATCTTTCGCAGTCGCCCCTCTCCGTTCTACGTCATGGACGAAGTGGAAGCAGCCCTTGACGACATCAATCTGCACCGCTTTCTCGACTTAGTCTCAGAATTCCGCCAAGAGGCGCAACTGTTGATCGTTAGTCACCAGAAACGCACTATGGAAGCAGCCGATGTTTTGTATGGAGTGTCTATGGCACCGGGAGGTTCCTCCCGGGTGTTAAGCGAAAAGGTGGCTTCCTAGCTGCGGAGTCAACGAAGACGAGAAATGTTTTGTAGTTTTCATTAACCGTGAATACGTCTTTACTAATAGTTGCCTTTCTGGTGTTAATGCTGTCACTAGCCGTTTTGCCGTGGGTCCATCGCGCTTGGACAAAGCGACGAACTGATAAGAAAACCGTTGAGATTGGACGTGAGATAGAAGAAGGTTCTATTTCGACTGACACGAGTGATGATGCTCAACTCTCTGGCTCAGAAGAAATACGAGATCGGGAGGAAGCACCACCCGTTGTCTCAATGCGAGACAAGCTATCGAAAGCACGAGCAGCTATCTCAGACCGCTTAAAGGGGATAGAAGGCGGCTCAATCAGTTCTTCAATGTGGGAAGAACTTGAAGAGCTGTTGATATTGGCCGACGTGGGAGTGGAAACCACTCTTGACGCGGTCAACAGACTTCGCGAGACGGCGCGGCTAGAGAAACTGGAAACAGGAATTGAGTTGCTTGGGGCGTTGAAGAGGCAAATGGAAGAAGACCTTTCGTGTGAAAGAGAATTGTCAGTAAGCGCGTCGGAAGGGTCTGTGCCGGTATGGCTTTTCGTCGGGGTTAATGGTGTGGGTAAGACCACATCGATTGGCAAAGTTGCCCGACGATTAACTGACGAAGGTTTAGACGTTCTTCTGGCAGCTGGCGACACGTTCCGAGCTGCAGCAGCTGAACAACTTGAAAAATGGGCCCGGCTTTGCGACGCAGATTTTGTGCGTGGCAGCGAAGGCGCGGACCCGAGCTCGGTGATTTTTGACTCAGTCGAGGCTGCAAAAGCTCGAGAGATCGACGTTGTCCTTGCGGACACGGCCGGCCGGCTCCACAACAAAGTGAATTTGATGGAGGAACTAGCCAAAGTGCGAAGGGTTGCAGATCGTGCGTCAGGACAAGTTTGCGAAGTCTTGTTAGTGATCGACGCCACGACTGGTCAGAATGGCCTGAGCCAAGCCCAAGAATTTGCTGAGACCGCAGGTGTCACTGGAATCGTACTAACCAAACTTGACGGCTCAGCGAAGGGCGGCATTGTCTTTGCCGTTGAAAAGGAACTCGGCTTGCCAGTCAAGTTGGTGGGCTTAGGGGAAGGGGATCGTGATCTAGTTGACTTCGATCCCCAGCAATTTGTAGAAGCAATGTTTGGTGATGATTAGAAACTCCTCTCAGCCCAACAAAATAGGTCAGGTAACCTAACCACCTCTATGTTTGACTCACTGACAGACCGTTTCGACGGAATTCTCGGCCGGCTGAAAGGTAAGGGCCGGCTTAGCAATGACGACGTTGCCGAAGCCATGCGCGAAATCCGTTTGGCTTTGTTAGAGGCTGACGTGCACTTCAATGTCGTAAAACAGTTTGTGGAGCGCACCCAAAAGCGTTGTCTGGAAGCTGAAGTCACCCAGAGCCTGACTCCAGGCCAACAGGTCGTAAAGATTGTAAACGAAGAACTGACGACGATTTTGGGTGGCGAGTTATTCCAACTCACTTATTCTCAGAAGCCGCCGACTGTTGTTCTCATGGCAGGGTTGCAGGGTTCAGGAAAGACCACCTCGTCAGCGAAGTTGGCTCGATGGCTAAAATCTCAGGGCAGAAATCCGCTGCTAGTTGGAGCAGATCTGCAGCGCCCGGCTGCTGTGGAACAGTTGCAAACGTTGGCACGACAAATCGACGTTCCTGTTTTCAGCTCCCCTACAGACCCGGTTGACACGGCAAGACAAGCGCTACAAGAGGCCCAAGCGACAGGGCGCGATGTTTTAATCGTCGATACAGCGGGCCGGGTAACGGTCGATAGTTCTCTAATGGATGAGATCGCGCAGATTTCTGATGCGGTTGAACCCGATCACACCTTCCTCGTTGTAGACGCGATGACAGGGCAAGACGCGGTCAATACAGCCGAAGCGTTTCACGCGACGTTGGAGTTAGATGGAGTCATCCTCACGAAGCTAGATGGTGATGCGCGTGGCGGAGCTGCTCTATCGGTCAAACAAGTAGTCGGTCGACCCATAGCTTTCGCTTCAACTGGCGAGAGGCTTGAAGATTTTGATCAATTCCACCCTGATCGGATGGCCGAACGCATACTCGGAATGGGTGATGTTCTAACCCTGATTGAAAAGGCTGAAGAAGTCTTTGAACAAGAAGCCGCGGAAGAAGCAGCCCAGAGACTTTTAGAAGGAACATTTACGCTGGATGATTTTGTCGATCAACTGCGTCAAGTGCGTCAGATGGGAAATCTCTCAAGCATTATGTCGATGATGCCTGGGGTTCCTAAGGAGATGAAGGACGCGAACATCGATGAGCGGGAAATTGACCGGGTCGAAGCAATTGTTCTTTCGATGACTCCAGATGAGCGCAATAACCCAGATGTCGTGGATGGATCCCGCCGAGCGAGAATAGCTAGTGGCAGCGGTACGACCACGACTCAAGTAAGCAACTTGCTCAAACAGTTCAAAGAGATGCGAAAAGCGATGAAAGGTATGGCTGGCCTGGGTTCAAAGACCAAATCGCGCAAATCGAAGAACAAAAAAAACAAGAAAGGGAAAAATAGACCCTCAAAAGGGGGAAATAGCAGAGTTCAACCGAAAGGTGAACCCGACTTCCCGAAGCTTGATATAGGCGATTTGGACCTTACTTTGCCAGGCCAGTGAAATGTCCTTGTCTGTGAGCGTGTCCGTTCGGTCTGTAGACAGGTAGGCTTTCCTACTGGCTTAAAGCAATGCCTTTTCTTGCCGCTCCACCGACCTTCGGGCCGGCGACGCCGAGTGGTGAATAAGTTCCACAAGATGACCCCGGAGAGACCTGAATAACTATGGCCGTACGACTGCGCCTGATGCGCATGGGCAAAAAAAAGCAACCGACGTATCGAGTTGTGGCAGCAGATAGTAGATCGCCACGAAACGGACGCTTTATAGAAATTATTGGCACCTATCAGCCCCGCTTGGAACCATCTGTGGTCAAGATCGATAATGAACGCGCTGTTCATTGGCTTCAAAACGGTGCACAGCCGAGTGAGACTGTTGAAAAGCTCCTGAAAATTTCGGGTGCGTGGGCCGACTTCAAAGGCGAGCAATTCACTCCTCCCACACCGCCTGCTCCGAAGCAGAAGTCGTCCTTGAAGAAGCCAGAACCTAGTGGGCCAACTGACGAGTCTAATGATGTCGATGAGGCTAAGGCCGACGAGACTAGCGCAGAGGAAAGTGCGCAAGACGAGGTCGCTGTCGTCGAAGATGACCAACCTGCAGAAGCTGAAGATGAAGCAACATCTGAAGGCGACGATGAGGAGCAGTCATGAGTGAACAAGAAGGGACCACCGCTGAAGAGGTGCTTCTCTACCTGATTGCCCAACTGGTTGAACACCCTGACCAAGTTGAGCTAGAGATCGAAGAGAGTGACACGAAGATTAGCCTCATGGCCAAAGTTAGTTCTGAGGATATTGGCCGAGTCATTGGCAAACGTGGTCGTGTCGCTAACTCAATTCGCACCTTGGTTCGAGCAGCAGCAGTCAAGGATGGCGTTGATGTTGAGGTCGACTTCAGCGACTGAGGCTGGATTCGGCTAGCTAGCGAACCAAGCAATGTCTGACGCTGAAGAACTACTTGAGATCGGAAATATAGGTCGGGCCCACGGAACGAACGGCGAGGTGGTTGTTCGGCTTGTTACCAATCGGCTTGAGCGACTTGATCCAGGTAGCAGATTGAGTACCGGTTCAGGGGAGTTGGTGGTGGAAGCGACGCGCCCGCACCAAGATCGCTGGTTAGTGCGGTTCGAAGGCATTAAGAATAGAACCGAAGCAGAGAAGTTACGTGGTTTGGTTCTGAGCGCCTCCCCTCTGGAAGCACCCGATGTCCTATGGGTTCACGAACTTATTGGATCGACTGTTCGGGAAGTCGATGGAACCAATCGGGGAAGAGTGGAAGCAGTTATCGCCAACCCTGCTTCTGACCTTCTTGAACTTGATACGGGCCACCTGGTACCGCTTACTTTCGTGACTAAATTTGAAGCATCAATCGTTACGGTGGATGGGCCTGACGGCCTGTTTGATTTGGGTTGATGAGATGCGCATAGATGTTTTTACGATCTTTCCCGAAGCTGTCGGTGAAATGACGACGCTTAGTGTCTTGGGGAGAGGTCAACAAAATGGCCTGCTTGACTTGCGCGTACATGATCTAAGAATGACAGCGACGGACGCCCACAAGACCGTTGACGACAAACCGTTCGGCGGAGGAGCTGGAATGGTGTTGAAACCTGAACCGGTTTTTGGTGCTGTGGAGGCAAGCAACCCTCCTAAACCATTGATATTGCTCGACCCGGGAGGTGAACGATTCGATCAGAAAAAGGCTGCTGAGTTGGCAGACTTAGATGGTTTTTCGCTCCTATGTGGACGATATGAAGGAGTTGACGAACGAATCAGGAACAGCCTTGTTGATGAACAACTGTCTATAGGCGATTTCATTCTCGCTGGAGGTGAATTCGCGGCGATGGTAGTGATCGAAACAGTGGCCAGGCTTGTCCCAGGAGTTCTCGGTAATCAGTCTTCAAGCACTGAAGAGAGTTTTGATGACGACTTGCTTGAATACCCGCAATGGACCCGACCCTCTGATTTTCGTGGCTTGAAAGTTCCTGAAACCCTGGTCAGTGGTGATCATGCTCGTGTCGAAAAATGGCGACTAGCTATGGCAATAGTGCGAACCTCAGAGCTCCGACCTGACCTCCTGGAACGTCGTGGAGTCTCTAAAGAAGAGTTGGCGGTGCTTGACGAGTTCGAGATAAGCATCCACGACCGCTTCGTTTCGGAGTAAGAGGCCGCTAGCATGATGGTTCGTTCTCATTGTGATACCTGGAGTTATTGCCTGAGGGTGAATCGCAGTACCACCCCTTCGTCGTTCCTAATTAGGGAACCCCACACTAGGAGCAAGTGCGCTATGCACAGCACCGATATCGTTGATCAAGCCCAACTAAGAACTGACCATCCTGAATTCGGTCCGGGCGACACGGTGAAAGTCCATGTTCGAGTAGTCGAAGGCAACCGTGAAAGAACACAGCTGTTTGAGGGCTATGTAATAGCGCGCAAGGGATCTGGAATTAGAGAATCTTTCACTGTTCGCAAACTGAGCTTTGGTGTTGGAGTCGAACGAACATTCCCACTGCACGCCCCAACGGTTGCCAAGATAGAACGTGTTGCAGTCGGTGACGTTCGCCGGTCGAAGCTGTATTACTTGCGCGATCGCATTGGCAAAGCAGCTCGAGTCAAGGAAAAGCGTTACTAATTCCGCTCTGTTTCTCTAAAAAGTTTAGCCGCGAGGCATCCGTCGATGGCGAGCCTGCCAGCAGCCGTAATGCCAGTGGCGTCTTAGATCTGGTGCGTCTAACGGGACTGCAACCATATGGCCTAAACCAGGAGGGATGTCCCGGTTACAACCTGGGCATAGATACGTTTTCGTCGCCTGATAGGGCTGAATTCGTCGAACCTCATAACCATCCTCAGGCACTAAATCAAACACTCAGACTCCTATCCCCAAAGACCCCAAATAACAAGACCGACAGCAATGAGAGATGCGCTCACTACGAGTAGATAGTCCAGAGGCGTGGCGTTGTGTTTGCGGTAAGGGTTGTAACCCATATGCGCAGTATGCACCTATAAATCACCCAAGTCGGTGAAATCACTAGCTACCGCGAAGCAAGTTTCTTTTTCTGGTCCCAAACGGAGTTTTGGGGAGCGTGGTCTATGTCAGGAGATAAACCGTTGAACGTCGCGTCTGTCGGTACCGTTCATTGTGTGCGTCCCGACCCTTGGAATGTTGATGAGTTTCTTCGTTTCTTGGTCGCTGTGTCACCGGCAACGCTTAAAGCCTATAAACAGGACTTAGATGAGTTCATTCGGTGGAGTGAAGAAAACGGCTTTAGCGCTCCGGAGGCTATTACCCGAAATGACGTTGATAGCTGGATAGCCAATATGCAGAAGAATGGCCGCGCACAGAAAACAATGGCTCGGAGAATCTCAGCTCTTCGGAGGTATTACCAGTGGCTAATGACGAAGAAAGTGATTCATAAGGACCCAACAGTAAAGGTGCGGACTCCCAAAGGACCTCAGCGTCTTCCGCGCCCTTTGCAGCGTTCGGAAATTGATCAGCTATTCGATGAAGAAACACCACAGAATGCTCTTGAACTTCGCGACCGGCTAGTCGTCGAACTTCTTTACGGCTCAGGTCTTCGCGTAGCAGAACTTTGTGGCCTCCAAGAAGAGAGTGTGGACCTGACAAAGCAGTCGATCGAAGTTATCGGTAAAGGCTCCAAGCTCAGGACAGTCCCAATTACCGCGTACACGTCTGATCTTCTTAAGTTGTGGATTCCGAAAGGAAGTCAGGCTTTTGATGATGTGTATACGTCTAGCGGGCGAAGCTCGAGCGCGCTTTTGGTCAATAGGCGGGGAAACGGAATCGGACGGAGCGATGTGAGGCGGATCTTGCACCGTTTGCTGAGGTCAAAAGGTATGACGGAAAGGTCACCTCATGCTCTTCGTCATACCTATGCCACTCACTTACTTGACGGAGGAGCTGACCTAAGGGCGGTTCAGGAGCTGCTTGGTCACGCTGACTTGACGACAACTCAGATTTATACACATGTGAGCCGAGAACAGTTGAGAGAGACACATCGGAAACACCACCCTCGCGGCTAATGCTTAATCTGTGCTGCTCTCGACGACCGGTTTAGTTGCAGCCTCGCTAGACTTCACGGTCGGGCTCACCTTGGGTCCGATATCACTCACAGCTGAGACGACCTCACGGTCACCGTGGCATCACGGTGTCGATTTCAGTGCAGCAATCTAACCGTGGGGGGAGAAACCATGGCTGCAGTCGTAACCATGTCAGATTTGCTCAAAGCGGGCGTTCACTTCGGCCATCAGACTCGACGATGGAACCCCAAGATGGATCGCTACCTTTGGGGCGAACGCAACGGGATTTACATCATTGATCTTGAACAAACCATTGGTTTGTTGGACAGTGCCTACACATACGTTCGCGACACCGTCGCAAAAGGTGGAACGATTCTGTTTGTCGGTACAAAGAAACAGGCTCAAGATCCAATTGAGACCTACGCAAAAACCTCAGGTATGCCATACGTGAACCAAAGATGGCTTGGAGGCATGCTTACGAATTTCAGAACTATTCGAGGTCGTGTCGACAAAATGTTGGAATACGAGCGGATGCAAGCTGCTGGCGACTTCGAAAACATGCCGAAGAAAGAAGCGTTGCTTCTCACTCGAGAGCTAACCAAACTGCAACGTAATCTCGATGGATTGCGGCACATGGATAAGTTGCCTCAAGCAGTCTTCGTGCTGGATACACCTAAAGAACACATAGCTGTTGCTGAAGCGAACCGGCTCAAACTTCCCGTTGTGGCGGTGGCTGATTCCAATAGTGACCCCGACCTAATTGATTATGTAATTCCAGGAAACGATGATGCGATCCGAAGTACGGACTTGCTGACCCGAGTTATATCCGATGCAGTTCGTGAGGGTCGCTACATAGCTGAAAATAAAGGCGTCGTTGCGAGTGCTTCGGGAGAACGTTCTCCTGAACAAGAAGCTCGAGTTTCGGTTGAGCAAGCTGAAGCTGCACAAAAAGCGCTTGCTGAGGCTGCTGCGCGAGAGGCACGAAGTGCAGCTGAGCAGGCAGCTCAAGCCACCCCGGTTGTAGACCCCCCAGCGGAGATGGCTTCCGAACCAGAGGCACAGGTTGCCGAAGAAACAATAACTGAAGTCTCGTCCGAAACGACCGAGGAACAGTAGTCCCCTAATACCGATTAAAGAGGTGCACAAGAGCTAATGGCAGATTTCACCGCCAAAGACGTTCAAGCTCTTCGTCAATCAACCGGTGCTGGCATGATGGATGCCAAGAAAGCATTGGTTGAAAATGATGGAGATCCCGAAGCCGCAGCCCAATGGTTGAGAGAAAAAGGGATAGCGAAGAGTGCTAGCCGTTCTGATAGAGAAAATAGTGAGGGAATTGTTGTAGCAAGAGTTGAAGGTTCCAACGCTGCCATTGTCGAGTTGAAGTGCGAGACAGACTTCGTAGCCAAATCAGAGCAATTCGGAGAAATGGCAGACAACATTCTGGCAGCGGTCCTGGCTCAGGGAGAAGACGCCGTATCCGAGAGTGCGACTGACCTAGAGGACATGAAAATAACTCTGAAAGAGAACATCGATTTAGGTCGGGTAATCAGATACGAAGCAAGCCCCGGCGCCGTACTTGATGCATACGTTCACCAGCAAAACGGGCGTGGTGTCAATGCCGTGCTGATTGAAATTGATAATGGGGACCCGGAAATAGCGCATGATGTCGCGTTGCACATTGCGAGTAGCCGACCAAAGTATTTGACGAGAGACGATGTTCCATCAGAGGCAGTTGCTGCCGAGCGTGAAACTCTTGAGACCATAACCCGCAATGAAGGCAAACCAGAGCAGGCGATAGAAAAGATTGTGGATGGTCGGATGGACGGGTTCTTCCGGGATTCAGCGCTTTTAGAACAAAAATTTGTGAAGGACGAGAAGATCGCCATTTCGGATCTTCTGGCGGGATCAACGATCACGCGATTCGTTCAGGTGGAGATAGGTAACTGACGTGACAGATCAGGCTCGCCGATGGGACGGTGATTGTCCTTGGAAACGGGTCATTCTGAAACTTTCCGGTGAAGCATTAGCCGATCCGACGGGCGAAAACATCAGTGGTGAGGTGCTTCAGAATTTAGCGTCTGAGATTGCTTCAGTTCGCGAAGCCCATGCAGTAGATATCGCTATCGTCGTGGGTGGTGGAAATATTTGGAGAGGCATGTCTGGCTCCGATGGAGGGATGGACAGAGCCCAATCTGATCACATGGGCATGTTGGCGACGGTCATTAATGCCATAGCTCTCCAGGATGCGCTTGAAAGGGTTGAGGTGCCTACCCGAGTCATGACTGCGATTGGCATGGCGCAGGTTGCTGAGCCTTATATCCGACGTCGGGCAGTGCGTCACCTAGAAAAGGGTCGGGTCGTCATTTTCGCTGCCGGAACAGGAAATCCATTTTTTACGACAGACACTGCAGCTGCCCTTAGAGCAGCTGAAATAGACGCGGACGCGGTTCTCAAGGGAACCCACTCCGGAGTCGATGGTGTTTATACAGCTGATCCCAATAGCGACCCAGATGCAGAACTGCTCGATAACGTTTCTTTCCTTGATGTCCTTTCTAAAGAGTTGGCTGTGATGGATAGCGCAGCGATAGCGGTATGTAAGGACAATAAGACTCCGATAGTGGTTTTCGATTTGATGACGCGTGGAAATTTCGAGTCCATACTCGGTGGGGCTGCGATCGGTACGCTAGTCAAGTGAACGAGTTCGCAGAAGAAGTATGTGTTGATGCAAGGGACCGTATGGAGCGAGCTGTTGAGCACGCTCAAAATGAATACGCAACTGTGCGAACAGGTCGTGCAACACCAGCACTCGTCGAAAAACTAAAGGTCGTTTACTACGGCGCAGATGTCCCTCTGCAACAACTAGCAAGTTTCTCGGTTCCGGAAGCACGTGTTTTGGTCGTGCAACCTTTTGATCGGGGCTCGATCGAAGGCATATCCAAAGCCTTGATGGAGTCCGATTTAGGTATTAACCCCAGTAGCGATGGAGAAGTTGTTCGCCTGGTTTTTCCTCCTTTGACAGAAGAAAGGCGACAAGATCTGGTACGAGTGGTCAAACAGATGGCTGAAGATGGCCGCGTAGCGGTCCGAAACCTTCGGCGTTCAGCCCGCCAGGATTTAGATGCACTCGAGAAAGACAAAGAAATTTCTTCAGATGATAAAGAACGGTTCACCAAGGACCTTGACAGCTATACCCAAAAAGCAGTTGATGAAATTGATCGGGCCCTCGCTGCTAAAGAGCAGGAGTTGCTTGAAGTCTGAAGCAAAGGTTGGGGATAGATATGCCTGATACCGATGATGGCGAAATTGAACCTGAGCGTCGCAAAGAAATTGAAGATGGAGACGACACAGGCCCTTTGCTCTCCTTTGATTTTGATGAGTCGCCCATGCCTCACTGGTCAGAACCAGGTTCGGGGGAGCGACCGGACGGGGGTGAACGGCCTGATCCACCCGAGCTTGAGGACTCGCCGCTGAGTGGATCGCGTCTGTTCCCTCAACTACCAGATGATCCGCACCTAGTTGATACCTCTGATACAGGGTTGATGGATGCTGTCAGATCGGACACCATCCCCACAGTCTCGCCAGCAATGCAAGATAGTCAGATTAGTTCTGAATATGGCGAAATCGAGGATCAGAATACCGAGGCTGACGAAGAGCGAATTGCTAGCGAAACCCCTGATGATGGTGATTTTTCTCACCCTCAAGTCCCGACCGATGAGTTATTTGGCGAGACGCTTTTCGATGACAGCGACAGTTTTGATGAAGCGATCTTTGATGATTCACCGATTATTGGTCGAGCAGGAGCCGGGCAAGGCGGGTTGCCAACATATGACACAGGGCCAATCGGCGAAATTGTGGACGAGGCGAGCAGGGGAGACGATGAAGCGATTGAGGCCGATTCCGAGCAAGCCCTGAGCGAAGTTGTGGATGATGAACGAACTCACGGTGCAGCTGAGCCAAGTGACGATGCGCGAATCTCTGATGAAAGAACCGTCGTAGATGAGCCGGACGTCAAGGTTGAATCTATCTTCGAAGACGAGCCTACGGCGGAGTTGATCTTGGACGAAGAAGAGGTAGCTGTCGCTGAAGTGGCTGGGGGCGAAGAGAGTTCTTCACCTGAGGATGACGACGGTCTCGAGTCTGATGTCGACGGCGAACTACATTCTGAGTCTGAACGGCCGGCACGACGAGTCATTAAGCTTTTTGACACGCCACCAAGTCAGCGAATAATGCAGGCTCCCGAGCAGGTTGAACCTACTGATAACGAACAAGAGAGTGGCGAGCATGAGGATTCTGACTGGAACGAATTCGGCGGACCAGCCCCCCATTGGCGCGAAGGTCGCCGAGATTACGAGGAGTCATCCAAAGTGAATGAAGAAGATCGAACCGTGACGCACGGTTCTGGGAGTGACCAAGATTCGACTGGATCCTCTCAACCTACGGGACGCAATCTTCCAGCGGCGATTGGAGTGGGTTTGGCGTTGGCGGCAGCGTTCTTTGGGCTACTAAAAGTGGGCCCATGGGCCATCCTCATCATGGTCTTGGCGGCGCTGGGATTTGCCGCTCTTGAGTTCTTTACCTCAGCGCAAAACTTGGGTTATAGGCCGGCAACCCTTCTCGGCCTCGCTGCGGTCGTCGGATTATCATTGGGGGCGTATCACAGAGGCTTCGAGGCGTATCCAGTGGTGTTCGCTTTGTTGGTCATCACCGGGATGTGTTGGTTTTTGTTCGATGTTGAGTCTCAGCATGTGACTGCAAACTTTGCAGTTACTTTGCTTGGGTTTGCTTGGGTCGGTGGTTTGGGTTCCTTCGCAGCGCTGATTCTGGCTCGACCGAATGGTGACGCTATTTTGATTGGAGCAGTCATAGGTACCATTGCGTATGACGTAGGTGGTTATGTCATAGGAAGCACTACAGGTCAGTCAAAGATCGCTCCCCGTGTTAGCCCAAACAAAACCTATGAGGGTTTGCTGGGCGGGATGATGTTATCGGTGGTCATAACAACGCTTGTCCTCAACAGATTCCCCGGAATACATCCTTGGTCTATTTCAATGATGGACTGCTTCTGGCTTGGTTTAGCTATTGCTTTGGTGGCTCCGGTTGGAGATTTAGCTCAGTCAATGATTAAGCGCGATATGGGTGTCAAAGACATGGGAAGCCTGCTGCCGGGACATGGAGGCGTGTTCGATCGGTTTGATGCGTTGTTGTTTGTACTGCCTACTGCTTATTTCGTCGCCGACCTCGTGCTTACTTGAGGGGTACCTAAGTGACGACGGTTGCGATCCTTGGAGCTACCGGATCTATTGGTTCTCAAACAATTGAGGTAGTGAGAGCTGAACCCGAACGTTTCCAAATAACAGCGTTAGCTGCCTGGTCTTCCATCGATTCCCTTGCTTCCCTTGCGAGAGAGTTCACGCCGGAGGCGGTAGCCATTGGAAACCCTGGCTTAGCTGATCAGCTAAGAGGGGAAGTCCCGGAAGGTACTGAAGTCCTTGTAGGAGCGGAAGGCTATGAAGAGTTGGCGACGCGAGCAGAGGTAGTTGTCAACGGCATCGTAGGGTTCGCTGGATTGGGAGTGACTCTGGCGGCCTTAAGTTCCGGTAGGCGCCTGGCTCTAGCCAATAAGGAGAGTTTGATCGCAGCCGGGCCTTTAGTTCAGCCGCTTCGCTCAACTCCAGGAGCCGAATTGATTCCTGTGGACAGTGAGCACTGCGCTATTCACCAGTGTCTTCGGTCTAGCGACCACGAAGGGCAAGCACGTTACCTCCACCAACTAGTTCTTACCGCAAGTGGAGGCCCATTTAGAGGCTGGGGTTCGGATGAACTGCAAGAGGTAACGATTGAGGAGGCCCTTGCTCACCCGACATGGGCCATGGGTCCTAAAATCACTGTCGATTCCTCAACCTTGATGAACAAAGGCCTTGAGGTTATAGAAGCCCACGAACTTTTTGGAGTTGACTATAAAAAGATTGAAGTTGTTGTTCATCCAGAGTCCATCGTTCATTCGATGGCTACCTTCACCGATGGCGCAACTATTGCTCAATTGTCAGAACCGGATATGAGATTGCCTATTGCATATGCGCTTGCATACCCCGAAAGGGTTGATACCTCCTTCGGAGGAATCAACTGGGGGACAAGTAAATCGCTTCACTTTGAGCCGCCAGACAGAAACAATTTTCCTTGCCTTGACTTGGCGTACTCAGCTGGCGAAACAGGCGATACAGCACCTGCGTGGATGAATGGCGCCAACGAAGCCGCTGTAGATGCATTTCTGAAGGGACGAATTTCCTGGCCTGAAATCGCAAGTTCGATCGAAAGTGCTTTAAACCAGTATGACGGAGCAGTGGCTGAGTCGGTTGAAGCAGTAGTAAGGGCGGACCTTCGAGGGCGGGAGTGCGTGGAGACGTACCTTTCTGGTGGTGGGCGCTGATGAGTGACTCTTTGGAAACGCAGGTGAATACCCGAGTTCGGGGAATACTAGGGTTCGGATTGGTAGCCGCTTCGCTGGTGTTGTTGGGTCTCGTGTCGCAATCCATGTTGGTAGTGACCCTGGTGATTGTGTTCGTGGTTTTTGTGCATGAGCTCGGCCACTTCGTGGCAGCGCGCTTAACCGGTATGAAAGCTACGGAATTTTTTCTTGGGTTTGGGCCGCGGCTGTTCAGCTTTCGAAGGGGTGAAACAGAGTTCGGTGTCAAGCCGATACTTGCTGGGGCTTACGTCAAATTGGTTGGGATGACAAACCTGGACGAAGTAGGCGTCGAGGATGAAGCACGAACCTATAGGCAGCAGAGCTATCCAAAACGTCTGTTAGTGGCGTCGGCTGGTTCTTTGATGCATTTCTTGATGGCGCTTATAGGGCTCCTAGTTCTTTTTTCTTTTCTAGGTGACCCTGTAGCCGAGGAGGGATCTTGGGAGGTAGCAAGTGTTCTTGAACAAGAGAATCTGGCTGAACAAAGCGCCGCAGCGCGTGCTGGAATCCAAACGGGAGATCGAATTCTCTTCGTTGAAGGCCAATCTACTGCTGCTTGGGAGGATCTAGTAGAAAATATTCGAAACCGGCCGAACGAAACGGTCCAGTTGGAGATTGTGCGTGGCGACACAAAATTATCCTTAGTGACGACCTTGGGAGTTGATCCGGACGGATATGGACTGTTAGGCGTTAGAGGCCAGCAGGCCACGAAGCTAGTGAAACATGGCCCACTACAGGCCATGGGCCAAAGTGGAGCAGAGTTCGTCGAGATGGTCGGGCAATCCATCCGTGGTATTTGGACGATTGTTGCAAATCTTGGTGAGGTTGCAGACAGAATCATTTCAGCCCCCAATGACCCGAGCGCTAATGACAACCTCGAGACTCGACCAGTTTCGCTTGTTGGGGCGGTTCAGATTGGGGCTAGTGATCGGCTGAGTGGCTCGGAACGGATGCAGCTATTTGTTGCATTCAATGTGTTTATTGGGGTATTTAATTTGCTGCCGTTCTTGCCGCTGGACGGCGGTCACATAGCAATAGCGACATATGAGCGTATTCGAGAAGGCAGAACAGGCCGGCGACACATAATTGATACGGCCCGTTTGCTGCCGGTCACTTATGCCGTTGTGGCCTTCCTCGCTTTCTTTGGATTGGGAGCTATTTATTTAGATATAGCGAACCCTCTCGGATTTTGAGTGAGTGTCTTAGCAGGGAATCTACGTTCGAACTGACAGACTGTTAATGATGTTTGAACGTCGAGTGACCCGAAGCGTGAATGTCGGCGGAGTGCAAGTAGGAGCTGGCGCTCCAATAAGCGTTCAATCGATGACTACAACGAAGACGGCTGATGTCGAAGGTACCCTCGAACAGATTTATGCTTTAGCCAGTGCAGGTGCTGAAATTGTTCGCTGTACCTGTAATGAGGTGGAAGCCGCTGAAGGTTTAGCTCGAATTGTGCCCCGTTCGCCGGTCCCGATCGTGGCCGATATCCACTTTCAGTATCGTTTGGCGTTGGCAGCTTTAGACGCAGGAGTTGCATGTTTGCGTCTCAACCCTGGAAACATCCGCAAAGAGCAACATATAAAAGCTGTTGCATCCGAAGCTCGCGACCGTAGCGTGCCGATTCGGATCGGTGTGAACGCCGGATCCCTCGACCCGGATATTGAAGAAAAGTATGGAATGACTGCTGCCGCACTGGTTGAGTCGGCAAAACGAGAATTGAATTACTTTGAAGACGTTGGATTTGAAGATGTAAAGATCTCTGTTAAGGCCAGCGACGTCCGGCTCATGGTTGATGCTTATCGGTTGTTAGCTGATGCGGTTGACTTTCCTTTGCACCTCGGAGTAACTGAAGCTGGGCCGCCACCTGGTGGGATCTTGAAAGCCACGGCGGGTATAGCGACGCTACTGAATGAGGGTATTGGCGACACAATTCGGTACAGCCTGACAGCTGACCCTGTCGAGGAAGTCAAAGCAGGCCGTCAGTTATTGGAAGCTCTTGGCCTACGCGAACGGAGTTCATTGGATTTGATCGCTTGCCCTTCATGCGGCAGGGCAGAAGTTGATGTCATCTCAATAGCGGCCATGGCTCAAGAAGCTCTCTCTGAGCTTGACTTGCCAATTCAGGTTGCAGTCATGGGCTGTGTCGTCAACGGTCCGGGCGAGGCCAAAGGTGCGGATCTTGGTATAGCGGCGGGTCGCCAAAGAGGACATCTTTTCGTTCGCGGTCAAGTTGTCAAGGTTGTTCCAGAAACTCAGATGGTTGATTCATTAGTCGAATGGGCCCAGAAGATTGTCTCTGACGGGGTTGAGGGAGCGTTGGCTGCAGCAGATAAGTCGGCGGAGGCGGAAGCGGAAGCAGACCGCGCAGCCTTATTAGAAGAGCAAGGTGAGGACGCGAACCAGTCGGATGCCATTGTTGAGTTGATCCGGAAGCGTTAGGACAGTTACGTGGGCTGGCAAGCCCAAGTTGGTTAGTGCTCTCAGACTGGTACCATAACGGTGACAGGTCAGCTTTTTTTGCTGGACGTGGGCGTAGCCCACGTCCTTTTTCTTGGTCCAAAAGAATCTCAAACTCTCGGATAAGGCGAAGTGGAGGGGTGATGAACATAGAGTCACAAAGTCACCTCGAACCAATATTTTCGTTGGTCGAACCGCTAGTCGAAGCTGCCGGACACACGCTTTACGACATTCAACAAAATGGCGGGACATTGGCCGTGCTGGTGGATAACGATGATGGACTAGGTGTCGATGAGCTGTCAGGTTTGAGTCGTTCGGTATCTGCGGTGTTAGATGAGCATGACCCAATACCGGGTAGGTATACCTTGGAGATTTCCACGCCTGGCGTAGAACGTCGTCTACGGCAAGAAAAGCATTTCTCAGGAGCCGTGGGCGAGACGGTGAATATAAGGACTAACCCAGGCCCAGAAGGTCGACGCCGGATTGTGGGTACCTTGCTGGATGTTGATGGCGGAGTATTGACGATTGATAGCTCTGACTTGGGTGCCACCACACTCCACCTAACGGAAGTCGAAAAGGCACGGACAGTCTTCGAATGGGGGCCTGCTCCGAAGCCGGGCTCTCCTGGCAAGAAAAATGGATCTAACAACAACCACAAGGGAGGAAGTCAACGATGACTACCCCGGACATGATGGAAGCTCTTCAGGCTCTTGCGGCTGAGAAAGGAATGACGACTGAGTTGCTCCTAGAGGCAGTAGCGAATGGCCTTGAATCCGCATATAAACGAATGCCTGAAGCTGCCGACGATGCGTACGTGGTCATAGACGAGACATTCAATATCTCCGTGATTGCGCAAGAAATCGATGAAGAAGGCAACGTTGTACAAGAATGGGACGATACGCCTGAAAACTTCGGCAGGATTGCAGCTCAGACTGCGAGACAGGTCTTGACCCAGCGAATTCGCGAAGTCGAACGTGACATGAAATATGACGAGTATGCGGGTCGTGAAGGTGACATCGTCACTGGAATTATTCAGCAGACAGATTCGCGTTACACGCTTCTTGATTTAGGCCGAGTCGAAGCATTGTTGCCACAATCGGAACAGGTTCCTTACGAAAGGCCTGAACCTAATAGTCGACTAAAGGCATACATCGTCGAAGTTCGAAAGACTGCCAAGGGTCCCCAAATCGTAGTGTCGCGAACCCATCCGGGACTGATTCGAGAACTGTTTAAGCTTGAAGTTCCGGAAATTAGTGACGGAATCGTGGAGATGAAGGCCTGTGCTAGAGAACCTGGACACAGGACAAAAATTGCTGTTTGGTCAAATGACACCAATATCGACCCAGTAGGCGCTTGCGTTGGGGCAAGAGGGGCTCGTGTCCGACAAGTAGTTAACGAGTTGCGCGGTGAAAAAATTGACATCGTGCCCTTTTCTGAAGATCAGCATGACTTTGTTGCGAAAGCCCTGTCGCCTGCGAAAGTTAAGGAAGTGCGATTTCATGAAGTTGAGGGTGTCGCTGAAGTTGTCGTGCCAGATCATCAGCTTTCGTTAGCCATTGGTCGCGAAGGGCAGAACGCTCGACTAGCAGCTCGTCTAACAGGTTGGAGAATCGACATTAAAAGCGAAACGCAGATTCTCGATGAAGAGAATGCTTACGCAGACGGGGACTGGGCTGAGGGTGAGTGGGTTACCGACGCCGAGACAGGTGAGCAAACATGGGTTCCAGCTGACGGAAGTGAAGCTATGACTGCTGATGATTGGGCGACCGCAGCAGAAGAAGCTGTGGAAGAAGAGAACCCTGAAGAAGATCTAGCTGCCGATGAAAGTGACGCAATGGCGGAAGACAGTTCCTCAGGAGAAGAAACCTCCGAAGAGGATGTTGTCGAAGAAACTGAGGCTAATGAGTCCCCAATCGACACGGATGAAGATCAAGAAACTGTTGAAGAGGAAGAAGAACAGTCGAATAACTGACCACTAGCGGTCGAGATACCCGGTAGCGTAACTGTTCGGTCTACGCATGATTATCTACCGGAACCTCGTCACTGTCTGCGAAGATAGAGGGCGTTGGGAACTATCCACCGCTAGTCATTGACCTAAACGACAAGTAAGGAACGCGTTTGCCCAAGAATCCACGGGTATATGAACTCGCAAGAGAGTTAGGTTTGACCAACGACGAGACGCTCGCGCTCTGCGACGCGCTTGGTATTGGTGTCAAAAGCCACTCATCAAGCGTCCAAATTGCTCAAGCTGATCGGGTTCGACGCAAAGCTGAACGAGAAGGTTTAGTAAGAGAAGAACAACCGCCAGACCCAGAAGACGAGAAGAAGGCGCCAGCGAAGAAGAAGGCGCCAGCGAAGAAGAAGGCGCCAGCGAAGAAGAAGGCACCTGCGAAGAAGAAGGCGCCAGCGAAGAAGAAGGCACCTGCGAAGAAGAAGGCGCCAGCGAAGAAGGCTCCAGCAGCGCAAGCTCCAACTCCGCCCAAAGAAGAGGTTTCAGCCCCAGAGGAAATTGAAACCCCTGTTGTCGAGGCAACTCCACCACCATCGAGCCCGCCAGCCCGTCCGCTCGTCACCTCAAGCGGCCAAGAACCCGCCCGTCGGTCCCCTGAAGAGCCTCCGAGTCGGCCAGTTCCGAAAACCGAGGAGACTCCCGTCGCTCGAGAAGAGCAGACCAGTCGAGATGAAGAGCAAGACAGTTCAGATATTGGGTCTGCGCCGCCGGCGCCACCGCCTAGGATGCCGGCTCCGCCGCGTTCTGGAAGCGGTAAGCCAATTCCGCCTCCTCCGGGAGCTCCACCGAAATCAGGTTCAGGACGTGCAATACCGCCTCCACCGGGGCCGCCACGGGCGCGACGCGCAGACAACGTAGGTTCGCCTACCAGTGCGCGACCCGGCGGTCGTTCAAGCGGCGGTCCACGTGGACCTGGTCGCGCAGGTGGTCCGGGTGGTCCGGGTGGTCCGGGTGGTCCGGGTGGTCCGGGTGGTCCGGGTGGTCCTGACGGACCTGGTGGCCGACCTGGTGGCCGACCTGGAGGCCCTCGAGGCGGTCCTCAACAGCAGCGACGGGGAAGAAAACAGAAGCGGCGGAGACGTCAGCAAGAAGAACTGCAGCCACAAGAGATGGCGGCCTATACCCCAGTTGACGCCCCGATCCCTGAGGGCGAGATTGTTGTCGAAAGAGGTTCAACGGCTCAAGAAGTGGCTGGCAAAATGAACCGATCCGCAGCGGATGTTGTGAAATTTTTGTTGCAACAGGGAGAGATGGTTACTGCTACTCAATCCCTCAGTGATGACATGATTGAACTCTTTGCCGCCGAGTTAGGGGCGGAGATTCGGATTGTCGACCCGGGGGCTGAGCAAGAGGAAGAGATTCTCAAAGTCTTAGATATTGACCTCGACGCGTCCGGAACGGCGCCACGTCCCCCTGTAGTTACGGTTATGGGACACGTGGACCATGGCAAAACCTTGTTGTTGGACCGTATTCGTTCTTCAAATGTTGTTGACGGCGAGGCTGGAGGCATCACTCAACACATCGGTGCATACCAGGTCGAACGGAACGGTCAAGCCCTGACGTTTATTGACACCCCGGGCCACGCTGCGTTTACGAGTATGCGTGCTAGGGGGGCCCAAGCTACTGACATCGTTATTTTGGTTGTAGCTGCAGATGATGGAGTTATGCCCCAAACTTTAGAAGCGATGGATCACGCTCGAGCTGCTGAGGTTCCGATTGTTGTAGCTATCAACAAGATGGACCGTGAAGGGGCGGACGCCAACCGGGTCCTGGCACAGCTTGCTGAGAGAGACTTGATTCCTGAGTCATACGGAGGCGACGTCATAACCGTTCCCGTGTCAGCGATGACTGAGGAAGGGATCGACGACCTTTTGGATCAGATCGTTCTTGTCGCAGAACTGGAAGAACTTCAAGCAAGCCCAGACGGGCGTGCTATAGGAACTGTCCTTGAGGCCAATCTTGATAAGGGAAGAGGACCGGTGGCCACCGTCCTAGTGCAACAAGGCACTCTTTCTGTAGGTGACCCTATGGTTGCTGGAGCGGCTTGGGGACGAGTCAGAGCAATGGTTGACGACCGAGGTAACACCGTTACTGAAGCTGGGCCTTCGTCCCCGGTTGAAGTATTAGGGCTCTCAGAAGTTCCCAGGTCTGGCGATATGTTTACGGTCGCACCGGATGAAAAGACAGCTAGCCGTGTTGCCGATACTCGTGAGCATTGGCAACGTCAGGCAAATATGGCCACAGCGTCAAGCTCTGGAGGTGGAGGGGCCAAACTTGAGGACATCTTTAAGCAGATCCAAGCGGGCGAAGCAACCACGTTGAATCTTGTTCTAAAGGCAGATGTTCATGGCTCCTTAGAAGCCGTCACGGAGAGCTTGCGTAAACTCGAACGCGATGACGTCAAACTTGCTTTTGTGAGTCGAGGGGTAGGGGGTGTCAACGAAAATGACATCCAGCTAGCCGTTGCTTCTAACGCAACAATTCTTGGCTTTAACGTTCGGCCCGATAGAAAAGCTCGAGAAGCCGCAGAGGCAGAAAATGTCGAAATTCGGTTATACGAAATCATTTACCAACTCCTCGAAGATATCGAGAACGCCATGTTGGGGATGCTTGAACCTGAATTCGAAGAGATCGTTACGGGTGAAGCTCAGGTGCGTCAAGTGTTCCGGATATCGGGTGTCGGTCCTATTGCTGGCTGTTTGGTCGAAAATGGAACTATTGCTGATGGAGCAAAGGTCAGGTTCTTGCGTGAAGGTGCCATCATCTGGAAGGGCGAAGTAGCTTCGTTGCGCCACTTCCAGGACCCCGCAAAGCAGGTGACAGCTGGCATGGAATGTGGCATAGGGCTGTCCGATTTCACTGACCTCAAAGAAGGCGACGTGATCGAGACATACGATGAGCGGGAGATCCCAATCGCCTAGCGAAAACAGATTTACTCGAGAGGCTGACTAATGAACAAAAAACGGGGTCGCCAGGGAAGAAGCGGACAGAACTATGACCGCACTGATCGCGTCTCTGGGTTGATTCGTGAAATCGTGGCGAGTGAGTTAGAACGCATCGACGATCCCCGGTTGTTTCTGGTATCTCTAACCGGTGTAGACGTGGATCGAGAATTAGCTCATGCCACTGTTTGGTTCCATTCTTCTGAAGACGATGCTCTTGGGGACGTGGCTGAAGCGCTTGAAAGTCACCGGCAAAGGATGCAACAAGCCCTAGCTCGTCAATCCAGAATGCGTCGTACGCCCGCCATTCACTTTCAACCGGATAGGTCTATTCAAGAAGCTGGGCGGATCGAGTCCATCCTGGAAGAACTCAATATGGATGGATCTGATAGGCAGACCGAAACTGACTAATGGGACGCAAGCCAGCAACCGTTCATGGAATGGCACTCATCGACAAACCAGCGGGCATGACGTCCCACGACGTTGTTGCTCAATTGCGGAAACGTTTTGGGGAACGTCGAATTGGCCATGCTGGAACTCTGGACCCTGATGCCACGGGCCTGCTTGTAATAGGGGTAGGCAAGGCCACGAGGTTGCTGCGTTTTGCCACAGCTTCATTCAAGACTTATGAAGTTGAGATAGTTCTGGGCGTTGAAACTGACACGCTTGACTCCTCAGGCGAGATTGTGGCCGAACATCGTATGTCATTAGAGCCAACTGAAGTTGTAGAAGCAGCTAGCGGCCTCACCGGAGAAATCGAACAAACCCCACCGATGGTGTCGGCACGACGCATCGGAGGTCGGAGATTGCATGAACTTGCTCGCGAAGGGATTGAGGTGGATCGCGAAGCTCGTACTGTCCAAATACGAAAATTCGATATTCGGCCTACTGATGACCCGATGATATGGCGCGCTGTTGTGGACTGCTCTGCAGGTACGTACATAAGGACTTTGGGGGCTGATCTTGGAATTGCGCTTCAAGGTGGAGCCCACATACGGAATCTGCGTAGAACGCAAAGCGGGGTTTTTGATATTGGAGAAGGCGACAAAATCGCTGAAGCTACTCTGCGACCGGTTTTAGAACTTGTCCGAGGTCTTGATCGGGTTGTTGTTACTGATGAGGAGATGCCGCTAGTCCGCAATGGTGGCCGATTGGCAAATGAACGTGTAGATGGTGCAGGGCCTTGGGCGCTGACTGATTCGTCTTCGAACTTGATCGCTGTACATGAAAAGATAGATAACCAAGTGGTTGTGGGAGTTGTTTTACCGGAGTAGCCAGTTTCAAAAATAACGCTAGGTCTATTGGTGTTTTCGAGTCGCACTCAGACGGCCGTCCGGGTAAGTTGAGCTTGTGGAGATCATTCGCGACCTCGCTTGGTCGCCAACCCTGGAGCAAGGCAGCGTAGTAACCGTCGGAGAATACGATGGAGTTCACCGGGGGCATCGAACCATCGTTTCTGAAATGCATCGATTAGCAGCAGAACGTGGTTGTGCCACGGCTGTTGTCACATTCGACCGACATCCCGCCACTATTGTTCGGCCGGAATCTGCGCCGTTGCTGTTGTGTGATCTAGACCACAAGTTGGAGCTCTTGGCTGAGACTGGAGTTGATTACACGCTGGTTGTTGAGTTCACCCCGGAACAAGCGGAGGTCCCTGCAGAAGTTTTTGCGCGGCAAGTACTTGTTGACTGTCTTCAGGCTCGAGCTGTCGTCGTCGGCGCAGATTTTCATTTTGGTAAGGGTCGTCGCGGAAATGTTGAAACCCTCGGTGTAGTCGGCGAAGAATTCGGATACGAGGTAATCGGACTTCCCCTGGTCAAACACCTAACCGGCGAAGGCGAAGTAATTTCATCGACTTCGATAAGAGCCGCTTTATCTGATGGGGACGTTGAGAAAGCCCACCGACTGTTAGGAAGGCCATTCGAAGTTAGAGGAGTGGTGACTCCAGGTGATCGAAGAGGGCGAACAATTGGGTTTCCCACAGCGAATATTCCTACGACCACTGATTTGCAAGTGCCTGCCGACGGGGTATACGCGGCTTGGTATATCAGGGAGGATGGGAAGCAATATCCCGCAGCAGTCAACATTGGGAAGCGACCTACTTTTTATGATGATGCAGATAGGTCATTGATTGAGGCACATTTGATCGGGTTTCGTGGTGACTTGTATGGAGAATCAGCGAAAGTCCGTTTTGTGCGCCGTTTACGTGGAGAAAGAAAATTTGAGGGCATTGAGGCCTTAAAAGAACAACTTGTGAAAGACGTAGCGGATGCTTCCAAGTGTTTGTCCGACTGAGAGCATGCCTGCATTAAGTTGGAACTTGGCTGTTAGAATGCCAGTTGGCGCGTAATTAGCGTGCCGGCCAAAAGCCGCAACACCAACCACGAAGCGGCCTGAAGTTATACCTGAGGAAATGAAGATATGGCCGAAAAATCCGACACCATGATGGCGCACCGGCAACACGAGACTGATACAGGATCACCAGAGGTACAGGTAGCGCTCCTCACCGACCGGATAAACGATCTCACTGAACACTTGAAGGACCACCAAAAGGACCACCACAGCAGGCGCGGATTACTAAAACTCGTAGGACGCCGTCGCCGACTATTGAACTATCTCGACAATAATGACGTTGAGCGTTACCGAGCGCTGATTGCCAAACTCGGTTTACGTCGCTGATCGACAACAGTGGCCCCGGCTACTGATGTCACTATCGACCGAAGCTCGCAAAGACCCCCAATTCAGCACCAATTGGTTGTCGTCGCTCCCTCACCTAACCCGGAGTGGCCGACGTCTACCAACTGAATGCAAATTATGGCGAGAAGGCCTCGCCGAAGGAGTAGAAGAAAACTATGGCTGATGCCATTTCCGTATCGGGACCGATTTCTGGTACCGACAAAACCCTTTCATTTGAGACTGGCAAATTAGCTGGACTTTCAAATGGAGCTGTTACAGCAAGAATAGGTTCCACGCAGGTTTTAGTAACTGCGACAGCATCGAGTAAACCTCGTGACGGCGCTGATTTCTTTCCGCTTACAGTAGATATTGAAGAACGAATGTATGCAGCGGGACGGATTCCCGGGTCCTTCTTTCGTCGAGAGGGGCGTGCTTCAGATGATGCCATTCTCGCTTGTCGACTGATTGACCGACCACTGCGACCCAATTTTCCAGCCGAATACCGCCATGAGACACATGTCGTTGGAACGATTCTCGGTATAGACGGCGAAAACCAGTACGACGTAATTGCGCTCAACGGCGCATCGGCGGCGCTCTGGGTCAGCGGAATTCCATTCGAGAGTCCTGTAGCCGCTGTTCGCATTGCTTACAGCACGGAAGGCTCCTGGATTCCTTTCCCGACATACCAAGAAGGTGAAGATTCTACATTTGAAATGGTCGTTGCCGGTCGCCAACTGGACAATGGCGACATCGCCATCATGATGGTTGAAGCTGGCGGGACAGAGCGTGCTTTCGAATACTACGACGATGGGGCCCCTAAGGTCACAGAAGAAGTACTGGCCGATGGGTTAGAAACTTCGAAGCAGTGGATTGATGATGTCATCGAACTTCAAAAAGCATTGCGAAACAAGGTCGGAGACATTGAAGAACTGCAATGGATTAAGAGCGTTGACTACAGCGACGAAATCATAGAAAGAGTTCGTTCTGTCGCAACTTCGCAATTGACCGAGGTGATGGCAATTAGCGACAAAGCAGAACGCGAATCTCGACAAGATGAAGTTACTGCTGAGATACGGGCTCAACTTGAAGAAGAGTTCTCTGAAACCGCTGACGCGGCCAAACAAATTGGTGCAGCTGTCCGTTCAGTTTCGAAGGAAATTGTTCGTAGGCGTATCGTAGAGGACGGCTTCCGCATTGACGGGCGAGCAACCAATGAGGTTCGACCACTATCAGCTGAGGTGGCTTATGTAGGCGAAACGGCACACGGTTCGGGTTTGTTTCAACGTGGTGAAACACAGGTGTTAAACGTCACAACTTTGGGCATGAGTCGAATGGAACAACTAATCGATACTCTCAACCCAAATGACCGCAAGAGATATATGCATCATTACAACTTTCCGCCGTTCTCCACTGGGGAAGCTGGGTTTATGCGTGGCCCCAAGCGGAGAGAAATTGGTCATGGTGCTTTAGCTGAAAGGGCTTTGCTTTCAGCTGTTCCATCAAAGGAGAAATTCCCGTACACCCTGAGATTGGTCTCAGATGTTTTGTCTTCCAATGGTTCGACATCAATGGGTTCGGTCTGTGCATCTTCGCTTTCGCTGATGGATGCTGGCGTGCCGATTCGGAGCCATGTTTCTGGCATAGCTATGGGCTTGGTTCACGCCGAAGGCAAGTATGTGACGCTTACAGATATCTTGGGAGCGGAAGATGCTTTCGGTGATATGGACTTTAAAATCGCGGGAACAGAAGACGCGATAACTGCACTCCAACTGGATACCAAAATTGAAGGCATACCGGCTGAAGTATTAGCTCAAGCTCTTTCGCAAGCGCGAGAAGCCCGAATGCAAATACTTGCTGTGATGAATGAGGCAATCTCAGAACCACGATCCGATGTTGGCGGTAATGCTCCGAAAATCGTTAGCTTCGAGATCCCGATTGACAAAATTGGTGAAGTGATAGGCCCGAGAGGCAAAGTAATTAACACCATTCAAGAAGAAACTGGTGCAGATATTTCCGTTGATGACGACGGAACCGTTGGGGTAGTCAGCATTGGCTCACCAGACCGAGACAAAGTTGTGGAGGCTGAGCGCCAAATTCGTTTGATCGTGAATCCGCCCACGGCTGATGTTGGAGCCGAGTATGAGGGTCGCGTTGTCAACATCACTAAATTTGGGGCGTTTGTAAATATTTTGCCAGGTACCGATGGTCTGCTTCATATCAGCAAGCTTGGTGGCGATCGACGACTCGATAAGGTCGAAGAGGTACTGAACGTAGGGGATTCAGTGCAGGTCCTCGTTGATGACATCGACCCAAATGGGAAACTTTCACTATCAATGGTTGGAGAGCCTGCATCCCAATCGGACGACAAAGCTTCAGATTCAACAGCTGAAGCAGCTGTTGAATCAGATACCGAAACTGTTTCGTCTCCGAACAAAGAGACGACAGAAGCATCTTCGGACGATGAAGATGATTCATCCAACGCTCGAGAGTATGTCTCATTTGAAGAACATTTCTCTGAAACGGCGAAAGACCTATACGGAGATATGGGTCCTGAACCTAAGGATGATGGCCGCGGCCGCCGTCGGCGACGTAATCGCCGGTAACTCGTCGTAACCGCCGAAATCTGTCATATTTGAAAATTGACATCTCAACTGTGAGCCCTGTCCTCCACAATGGAGGCAGGGCCCACAATTTTTTGGGCCCTTGAGAAGGGACCGAATTTATGCGGGTAGCAGTTACAGGCTCGGCAGGCCGTATGGGGTCAGCTGTTTGTGAAGCAGTTGTTGCCGACCAAGAATTGGATCTAGTCGCCGCGATCGACCCCTCCGCTCAGGGTCAGACAGACCCGAGCGGCTCGGTTGGCATGGTGAACTCCTTAGAAGACGTCAGCTCAACCGACATTGATGTATTAGTTGACTTCACTGTGGCTGACGCTGCAAGAGAAAATATTTCGTGGTGTGCTGAGAATGGAATCCACGCTGTAATTGGGACAAGTGGTCTAACTGAAGAGGATTTTTCCCTCTATCGAAAAACATTCACTTCTAGTAACTGCCTCGTTGCACCGAATTTCGCAATAGGCGCTGTGCTTCTCATGAGATTTGCGGAAATGGCGGCGCCGTTTTTCCCCACTGCCGAAATTATTGAACTGCATCATGATAAGAAAATCGATGCTCCATCTGGAACGGCTATGGGGACGCTCAAACGTATGGCTGAAGCTTCGGGGATTGGGGATCCGACCCTACCGAACATGAAAATCTTCCCGGATCTAGAGGCGGACTCGGGGATGGAGGCATAACCGTCCATTCTGTTCGGTTAAGGGGCCTCGTAGCTCACCAGGAAGTTCTGTTAGGCGGAGATGGAGAAACCCTAACTTTGCGTCATGACAGTTTGGACAGGTCATCTTTTATGGGTGGAATAACATTTGCCTGCCGGGTTATTGGAGAACATCGCGGAGTGACTGTTGGCCTCGATGCATATTTAGGGATCTGAAGTTTGGTGGTTCGAGCAATAGTCGTCGGCAGTCTTAACTACGACATCACTGTCTGGGTTCCGAGGCGGCCTGAGGTTGATGAAACCCTCCATGGTGACAGGTGCGAAGAAAACGCTGGAGGCAAGGGCGCAAACCAAGCTGTCGCGGCGGCTCGTTTAGGAGCCGAAGTGGCGATGGTCGGATGTGTGGGTTCTGATAGTCGAGGCGACTACCTTGTTGCCCAGTTAGATGCTGCAGATGTAAATCGTGAGCATGTTTACCGGGGATCTGACTCAACTGGAACAGCTCTGATCACTATTGATCCCGAAGACGTCTCAATAGTTGTAATAGCCGGAGCCAATGGTGAGCTTGATTCTGCCAAAGTGGAGCTCGCCTCGGCTGAAATCTCCGCAGCAGATGTGTTGCTTTTACAAGGTGAGGTGGGCGTCAACGCGGCTAGAACAGCGGCGTTGGTTGCTGCAGCGGCAGGAACCAAGGTGGTCTTTAATCCGGCGCCCTTTAACGAAGTGGTACCAGCGGTTCTGCCGCTCGCTGACGTAGTGATAGTGAATCGTCATGAAGCTGAACAGTTAGGAGATGTTCAGCTTCCGGTGGTTATTACCACCCTGGGAGCGCAGGGATGCGAGGTCAAAGTGGGGTCGGACGTCACCATGGTCGACGCCCCTGCAGTTGAGGTAGCTGACCCAACCGGTGCTGGCGATGCCTTTGTGGGTGCCTTTGCAGTTGCCTACGTTGACACCGAAGACGCTGTTGCCGCCGCATTGATAGCCGTACGTGCGGGAGCTGCGGCAGTGAGCTCTGTAGGAGCGCAGCCGAGTATGCCTACCTGGGAGCAGATCGATTCTGTCTAGTTGGTCTTACGATTCGGTGGTGTTGTTCATACGCCTTCGGGTTTGAAGGGCTACCAGAAGAACCATCGCGAACGTAAACGGCAGTGAAAATCTGCTGATAAACCTGACGACCGTCCCGACCGGTCCGGTGAACACCGAACTCACCCAATAAATGAGCAACAGTCGACAGAAAGTCCCAGCCAAGTTGACGAGCACAAAAGGCAATCGTTTCATCCTGGTAATACCCGCTAATAAACACATCGGATAGCCAGGGATAAGAAACAGCATTATCCATCCGACTCGGGGAAACCATCGCTCCAAGGCAGCGATACTGCGCAGTATCCCACTTTGTGGCCCTAATTCATTGCTGAGGTAACTCTTTGTTGCTGGTCCAAATTCCCATCCAAGCTGGTGGAGGAACAAATCGGGCGCAAACAATCGGATGGAACCTACGATTAAGAAAGCTGCAGCGGTTGACTGGTTCGCCGCTAATAGCAACATTGGATCCGTAGCGTTGAGTGAGATCAACACCAGAGGCTGGGAAGTAAGCAAAGAGCTTGTGAGTATCTGTCCGACATACGCTGCAAGGGCCAGAACGACAGGGATAGCTGCAAGTTGCTTAGCTCTTCGTCGATCTTCGTGACTCAACTGGCCGTCGGGGAGTTCAGGTTCAATCATTTCTGACTTTCACCCTAGGTGGATGTGGCCCTAAGCGAACTCTTCTCCTACGATTTGAGTTATGCAGTCGACAATGATGGATACACCTTTAACTCTTGATTTCTTCTTCCGGCGAGCGGAAAGCCTGTTCCCTCATAAAGAACTGGTGACCGCCACAGCCACAGGAATCGAGAGAAGCACTTATGGACAATGGGCTGATCGCGCTCGTCGTCTGGGAGGTGCGCTTGATGACCTTGGCGTAGATGACTATGGAAGGGTGGGAACTTTCGCTTGGAACACCGCTCGGCATCTTGAACTTTATTTCGCTGTGCCGTGCACCAATAGAGTTCTTCACACCCTCAACATCAGACTTTTCGCAGATCAGATGGTCTATATAGCGAATCATGCAGAAGATGAAATTATCTTTGTGGACCGATCACTCATGGCCCTCTTATGGCCCTTGGTCGACCAGCTTGAGACTGTTCGACACCTAATCGTCATGGACGATGGCGAAGGCGAGATTCCCGATGACCCGCGAGTACTTGACTATGAAGAACTAATTTCATCCGCCTCACCGGTCAACTTCGAAGTGAAAGACGAAAGACAGGCTGCATCAATGTGTTACACGAGCGGCACGACGGGGAACCCAAAAGGAGTGGTATACAGCCACCGTTCTACGTATATGCACACGATTACCACCATGACCGCTGATGGTTTGGGGGTATGTGAATCCGATGTGATCTTGCCAGTCGTTCCGATGTTCCACGTGAATTCTTGGGGGCTCCAACATGCAGCAGTTGCGGCAGGAGCGACCCTGGTAAACCCGGGCCCCAAATTGCAGCCTGAACCAATAGCGGAATTAATGGAATCTGAAAAGGTGACTATCGCTGCAGGAGTGCCGACTATATGGATGGGGGTTCTAGAAGAATTAGATGGTCGAGATGTCTCTAGCTTGAGAGCCATTCCATGTGGCGGATCAGCTGTGCCGAAATCCCTTTCGGAGGGATACCGGGAAAAAATCGGATTACCAATACTCCAGGCTTGGGGCATGACAGAGACGAGTCCGTTAGCAGCGATAGCTCACGTCAAATCAGCTGAAGCGAATTTGGATGAAGAAACCAAGGCTGACATTAGAGCTTCTGTAGGAACGATTGTTCCTACCGTCGAATTTCGAATCTGTGAACCTGGTTCTGTAGATCAGCTTCCTTGGGACGGTGAATCGAGTGGAGAATTACAAGTTCGGGGCCCCTTTATAACTGCCGAGTACTACAAAAGACCCGATGCGTCAGATTCCTTTACAGCGGATGGATGGTTGCGAACGGGAGACGTAGCGACCTGTGATGAACGTGGCTATATACGCCTCGTGGATCGCACGAAAGACCTCATCAAGTCTGGAGGGGAGTGGGTTAGTTCCGTAGAAGTAGAAAATGAGATTATGAGTCACCCCAAAGTCTCCGAGGCAGCAGTAATAGCGGTTGCTTCTGAGAAGTGGATGGAAAGGCCCATGGCATGCGTGGTCCTAAAGGACGGAGAGTCATTAACTCATGAGGAGTTGATCGAATATCTAACGCCACGAATGGCGAAGTGGTGGCTTCCCAGCGCGACTCAAATAATTGACGAAGTGCCCAAGACCTCTACGGGCAAGTTTTCGAAACGAACTCTCCGCGATGCATTCGCTGACCTTGTTGTTGAGTAAGTAGAAGACTTCCACGAGATGGACGGGCGGGCTGCGGTAGTTACCGGAGCGAGTACTGGAATTGGATACGCCGTGGCGAAGCGGCTTGCTAGCAGCGGTTGGCGAGTTTGGGGAGGTACCCGTTCTGATAGCGACGCGTCCAAAATAGAGAGCCTCGAAGGTGCGTCATCTCTGCGAATTGAAGTGACCGACGAGGGGTCAGTTAAAACAGCTTTCGACGAAGTTGTCGCTAGACGTGGACCGTCAGGTCTAGACCTGTTGGTTGTTAACGCCGGAATCGTCGTTGGTGGCCCATTGGAATATGTGTCCCAGAGTGCTTGGAAGCAACAACTAGATGTCAACGTTGTTGGTGCAGCGCTTTCCATTCGACATGCGTTACCTCTTCTGGAAATTTGTTACCCGTCAAGAATCATCGTGGTGGGGTCAATTAACTCGCGAATTGGCCTGCCGTTGCTGAGCCCGTATGCGGCTAGCAAACACGCTCTTGTTGGGCTGTTGTCTTCTTTGCGACGAGAATTAGGACCCCAAGGGCCACGGATAACGTTGATAGAACCCGGTGCAATACGCACTCCTTTGTGGGAGAAGGTTGAGCAGATGTCTCAACAGATGTATGAAGACCTCTGTCCTGCAGCGCGTCGGAAGTATGGCCCCTTTGTCGAGAGGGCAATAAAGAACACGACCCAAACCAAGCGGAGTGGGCTTGACCCAACTCGCGTAGCGAATGTCATCGAGAAATGTGCAAATCGGCGATATCCACCGCGTCGTCGCCTCGTCGGACGTGACGCGCGAATCGGCGCAGCGTTAAATGCTCTTTTGCCAGAGAGGTTGTTCGACTTTCTTGTTCGTAGATCTCGGTCTGTTAGAATCTCATCACAAGTTACTAACGGGTAACCACTGGGAATTCTTGAGGGTAGGAGCTTCTTATGTCAACGGTGGAAGAAATAATCGGTCGTACCGACCCGAATGACTTTGAGGCGGTCCTGGCGATGACCAATACCGACCCGAACGAAGTTATCCACGCAGTAGAGGACAACGCTGAGGCCATCTATTCCTGGGACTACGAAAAAGGTGCGCGACCTCAACTGGCCAAGCTTTACGAAAAAGCGAAGGTCGGGCAATGGAACGGCGAAACTGACCTGCCCTGGGACACAGACGTTGACCAAGAAGCACTGGCTGTCCAAGAGTATGAGACGACTGGTGGGGCTGGAGAGATTATGGATCTTTCCGGAACTGGCGTCGAGTCATGGGGTCGCGACGAATGGGTTCGATTCAACATGGAGTCGCAGAACTGGGCACTGAGTCAATTCATGCATGGCGAACAAGGTGCCTTAGTTTGCACCGCGAAAATTGTTGAGACTGTGCCATGGATGGACGCAAAATATTACGCATCGACCCAGGTGGTAGATGAAGCACGACATGTCGAAGTCTTTGCGAAATATCTCGATACGAAGTTGTCGGATACGTATCCCATAAACGTCCATTTACGGATGCTGTTAGATGAGATCATCGAAGATTCTCGTTGGGATATGACGTACCTCGGAATGCAGATCATGGTTGAAGGCCTAGCCCTTGCTGCCTTCGGATTCATGTATCAGCAGAGCGAAGAGCCACTTCTCAAGCAGTTGCTGCGTTACGTAATGAGCGACGAGGCTCGCCATGTGGCGTTCGGGGTTCTTTCTCTCAAAGAGGTCTACCAAGATATGACGCAAGCGGAGCTGCTTGAACGCCAAGAATTTGCGTTTGAAGCAGCCGTGCGAATGCGTGACAGGTTCCTGCAACAAGAAGTGTGGGAACGCATGGGTGCTGATGTTAAAAAAGTAATCCCGTTGGCATACCAAGATCCGCTCCGACAAGAGTTTCAACAACTTCTGTTTACCAAGATCGTTCCAAACTGCAGAAAACTCGGACTCCTCGATGCCGGTGATGGGTGGCTACGAAAGAAATTCGGAGAGATTGGTGTGATCCAGTACGAAAATTGGGTCGACACATCAGAAGAAATAGATGCCTTTGCTATTACGCGAGAGCTTGAAGAACAACAGGCGAGTTAAGCCGCATTTAGAAGCTAGATATGTCATATCTCTCAGACACAGAAGTTCTTGTGACCCTCGCCCTTCGTTTGAAAGGCTTTGGTGAGATTGAGACGATCTCCTCAGTTCACGAACTTTCCATGAGCACGACTGAGGCAGTGCTCGCTCAGATGGTTACTGCAAATAAATGTGTGATGAGAGAAGTCCAAGGTGTAGAGAAATTCGTTTTGACTCCAACTGGGCGGGAACAAGGAGAAGAATTTCTAGCCCGAGAGCTTGAAGAGGCTGGAGTTCGAGATGTTGTGCAATTTGGGTACGAGAGATTCCTTTCCCTCAATCCAACCATGTTGCAGCTGTGCACTGATTGGCAAGTAGTTGATGACGGGGCAGGGGAACAGAAACTTAACGATCACAACGATGCTGACTACGACAAGAAAATTTTGGATCGATTGATCGAATTAGATGCCGAAGTCAGGGAAATTCTTCAAAGTTTGGAAAAGGGGCTGCAAAGGTTCCATAACTACTCGTCGAGGTTCACTTTCGCTTTAGAAAAACTGCAGTCTGGCGAGCTGGAATGGTTGACCAAGCCCATTATGCCGAGCTACCACACAGTGTGGTTCGAGCTCCATGAGGACTTACTCGCGACCCTCGGAATTGATAGAGCGAGTGAGTTAGGTGGATAAAGGACTACCCTCGGCTCTATGACTGCGAGATTTGGCCGAGTTATCCCGGCGATGGTGACCCCGTTTTCCGATGATGGTGCTTTGAACATTGATGCATCGGTCGCCCTCGCTAAGTGGCTCGTGGAACAAGGAAGTGAAGGTCTGGTCATCACTGGCACCACCGGTGAGGGACCTGCCGTAACGGATGAAGAGGACTGGGAGCTATGGCGAGCAATAGCTGAAAGCGTCACTGTGCCTGTAATCGCAGGAACTACAACCAACGACACAGCGCACTCAGTTCAACAGACCCGAAAGGCAGAAGAACTTGGATGCGATGGAATACTTGCTGTTACCCCGTATTACAACCGCCCGTCGCAAGCAGGAATCTTTGCCCACTTCGAAGCAGTTGCTTCATCAACCAAATTGCCAGTTGTTCTGTATGACATCCCGGTCAGGACGGGCCGGAAGATAGAAACTGCGACACTGTTGCGCTTAGCCCACGAAATTTCAAACGTCGTAGCCGTAAAGGACGCAGCTGGGAATCCAGGCGAGACAGCGAAAGTCATTCGAGATGCCCCGCAGGATTTTGAGGTATATAGCGGCGACGACGCGTTGACATTGCCACTCTTGGCGGTGGGCGCAGTGGGTGTTATTAGTGTCGCCGCCCATTGGTCAGCGCCGGAACATGTAGCGATGATCGATGCTTGGGAATCAGGTGATGCTCACGAAGCGCAACGGATCAACAAACGTTTGCTTGAAAGTTTTGACTACGAAACCGGTGACGAAGCCCCAAACCCCGTTCCGACCAAAGCGATGATGAGGACACTTGGCTTAAATGTGGGCGAACCTCGGCTACCAATGGGACCTACACCCAAGGGCTTAGAAGACAAAGCTCGAGAGGTGTACTCACGGTTGAAGGCTTGATTTGGAACCATCCAATGTAGGCATAACATTTCTTGGTGGCTTAGGGGAAGTAGGTCGCAACTGCACGTGTATTGAGATTGACGGAAAGCTGCTCCTTATTGATTTTGGGGTCATGTTTCCCGATGTAACGATGCCCGGAGTTGATGTGATCCTTCCGGACAACGTTTGGCTCAAGGAACGTGGCGCAGACATTGTTGGGCTGATCGTGACTCACGGCCACGAAGACCACCTCGGTGGTGTGACACATCTATTGCGAGAATTCGAAGTTCCTTTGTATGGCTCTGAGCTGACGATGGGGCTAGCTCAACACAAAGTAAAAGAAGCGAGACTAGAGAGCCGGACCTCCTTCCGAGTGCTATCTGATGGAGATCGAATAGATATAGGACCTTTTGACGTGGAAGTCCTGCCGATCACCCATTCAGTTCCCCAGAGCCTGTGCGTTGTCTTACACACCGATCACGGAGTGATTGTCCACACCGGGGATTTCAAGCTTGACTCGGACCCAATCGATGGGCGGCTAACTGCTATGGAGCGACTAGCAGAAATTCAACAAGAAACAGGTGTTCGGTTGTTGATGGCTGATTCGACCAACGCCGATAAGCCTGGATGGAGTCCTTCAGAATCAACAATTGGTGAAACCTTCAAACGGTTGTTTCCAGGGTGGCGAGGGCGACGGCTAATAGTGAGTTGTTTTGCCAGCCACTTACACCGAGTGCAGCAAATCTGCGATGTGGCGATAAACGAGGGTAGAACCGTGTTCCCACTCGGCAGATCAATGGTGAACAATGTGCGCATCGCCAAAGAATTAGGGGTCTTGGACTTGCCCGACCGCTCGGTTGATTCGATAGACAGGCTTAACGACTACGCCCCTGAAGACGTTTGCGTAATTTGTACCGGTTCTCAGGGGGAGACCAACGCTGCCTTATCTCTTTTGGCACGAGGAGATCATCCAGATTTTTCTTTAACGAGGAGTGACGTGGTTTTGTTATCAAGCCATCCCATTCCAGGCAATGAGCTTCCCGTCTACCGAGTGATCAACCGGCTTACGCGGATCGGATGCGAAGTGGTGCACGATGGGTATGAACATGTGCACACGACAGGGCACGCGCAACGAGAAGAATTGGACCATCTGTACCAAACACTTCTGCCGGAGTGGTATGTGCCAATTGAAGGTGAACACCGCATGTTGCGTCGCAACGCAGATGTGGCTATTGAAGCTGGACATGTTCCTGGTCGAACTGTTGTTGCAAGTGACGGCGACCAACTTGTCCTTGACGGTGAAGGACTGAAGATTAGTGGACGTATTCCTGCGCCCTACCGCTATATCGATGGTCTGCTAGATGATCTATCGCCAGAGTTACTAGAGGACCGACGAAAGTTGGGTGAGGGCGGCTTTGTTCATGTCACCGTCGTGTTGAATTTGGAAGATGGGTTATTGGCTCACCCGGAAATATCCACTCTGGGTTGGATCGATGCTGAGAGGAGTGTTCAAGTTCTCGCCGAACTAGAGGTTCAAGTAGCTGAAGCTGTCGCTGCTGCTCTCGATGAACAAAAAGACCCCGAAGGTATCGAGCGGGCGATTCGCCGAGCTACCGGTCGATTTGTAGGAAACCGCACACGGAGACGCCCGCCCATCTCAGCGACCGTGATTCTGACTGACTGAACCTGAATTTCTCCAGTGTTTCGGTACTCTCGCAAGTGTGAGATTAGAGCGCTCTCTAAACCCCCAAATCGAGTCTCTTGAAGCGCGCCTTGAACGGTCGAGCAGAAAAACTGTAATCAATGAAGTCAGCTAAATCATCTATATTTCGACGGATGAGCGAAGCCGGTCTGCGTGGCCGGGGGACCGATGTTGCAGGGCTTTTGTTGCTCGTAGTAGCTCTTATCTCACTGCTTGCACTTTTCGGTGACAAAGCAGGAATTGCCGGACGTCTACTAGAAAGCGCGATGAGCGTTCTGGTTGGAATATTCCGCTATGTCGTCCCATTCGCTCTTTTGTTGTGCGCCTATGCGATATTGAGAGACAAACGTAGCGAGAGGACCTGGCGTATTGCGTTCGGAGGGGCTCTGACGAGTCTTGCCCTGTCGGGAATGGCGCACTTACTTGGCGACGCATCAGGTATTAGAACAACGCTCGAAGACCTTCGATCCTCGGGAGGAATATTAGGGGCTTTGGTGGCGGAACCGTTTCGAGGGGCCGTGGACGAACCGGGAGCTTGGGTCGTACTGCTGTTAGGCGCAATGTTCGGGGTGCTCGTTGTTACGGACACGGGTTTGCGTCAGGTGTTAGGTGCAGCGGCGTGGACTGGCCGTCTTGGGGGCAGGCAGATTCGACGTGGGTTTACCAGCTTGCAAAGTCTTGGTTCCGATCGAGAAGTATCAGAAAACCCGAAGAGGCACGAACGTCCTTTACCGACGATTTCAGCTCCAGGTAGTGGGATTCCTACCCTTGAAGCAGAAGTTACTCCGGCTTATGAAGAGTCTGAAGCGCTCGATGTTTCAGCCCTAACTCCAGAGCTAAAGGAAGTATCTGAGGAGGAACCTGGTCTTCGTCCACCTGCAGAAGATTTAGTTGAAGAAGTCGATAATTCATCGATAGACGATTTGCCACCCGAACAGATGGAGATTGATTTAACGACTCGGCCGACTGGAGAATGGGAACTACCAGGCCTCGAAAGCCTAGAAAGATCTGGTTCTCAAGATGTTGACGAGCGCCTTCTTCAGAATGGTGCCCGCAACCTTGAAGCAGCTCTTGCTAGTCATGGCGTCGAAACAAGAGTCACCGGAATGGAAGTAGGCCCGACAGTCACTCGATACGAATTGTCGCTTGGGAAAGGGGTCAAAGTATCTCGAGTTACAAGCTTGCATAAAGATATTGCCTACGCGATGGCTTCAGCCGACGTCCGAATCCTTGCACCAATCCCAGGTCGCTCGGCCATTGGTGTAGAAGTCCCTAACGCTGACCGACACCTTGTTGCTTTGGGGGACATCCTTTCTACTAAGACAGCATCGGAAGCAAAGCACCCGTTGGAGGTAGCTCTCGGTCAGGACATATCCGGAAATGCTGTCATGGCCAACCTCGCATCGATGCCGCATGTGTTGATTGCAGGCGCAACCGGAGCGGGTAAATCTTCATGTATCAACTCGGTCATTACATCGCTGCTGATGCGAACCACCCCAGATGAGGTTCGCATGATTCTGATCGACCCCAAACGAGTCGAACTAGGGCAGTATGACCGGCTTCCTCATCTGCTGACTCAAGTTGTGACGAATCCTAAAAAGGCTGCTAATGCGTTGTCATGGGCGGTCAAAGAAATGGAGCGCAGATATGACGTTCTTTCTGAAATAGGTTTCCGTGACATAACTGGATACAACGCTGCATACGACGAAGGGCGCCTTGCTTCGGACCTTAATGAAGAGCGTGAATTTGAACGAATGCCCTTTGTCGTGGTCGTCGTGGATGAATTAAATGACCTCATGATGGTCGCCGCCCGAGACGTAGAAGATTCGATTACTCGATTGGCTCAAATGGCCAGAGCTGTTGGAATTCATTTGGTTATCGCCACCCAACGCCCATCAGTAAATGTAATAACTGGAGTCATTAAAGCGAACATCCCATCGCGGATGGCCTTCGCTGTTTCAAGCCTCGCTGACAGCCGCGTCATCCTTGATCAACCGGGTGCTGAGCGGTTAATTGGGAAAGGCGACATGTTAGTGCTCGGATCCAATAGCAGCGTGGCTCAACGCGTCCAGGGATGTTGGGTAGGGGAGGCAGAGATCCACCAAGTAGTGGCTCATTGGCGGAGGCAGGCGCCCAACACCAACTACATCGAAGGGGTCGAAGGGGCTGATCAGCCTGGATCAGCAGTAATACCGGGTGGCTCATCCGGAGACGAAGGCGATGATGAACTCATGATGCAGGCGATGACCATAATCGTAGATACTCAACTTGGATCAACTTCGATGCTGCAACGCAAACTCAAGGTTGGGTTCGCGCGAGCGGGTCGACTCATGGATTTGTTGGAGCAGCGAGGAGTGGTAGGGCCTTCGATTGGTTCAAAAGCGCGTGATGTGTTGATGACGCAAGAAGAATTAGACGCACTGCTTGCTGACCGTTGACGCAGCCCGGACTCCATTCGGAGAGCTAATCTCATTCGATGAGTGATTATGAGGTTGTAGCAACCGGACTGCAGTTCCCGGAGGGCCCAGTTTGTATGGCTGATGGGTCAGTTCTGTTGGTCGAAATTAAACGCGGAACCATATCTCGCGTAGACCCCGATAGCGGATCCGTTGACGTGGTGGCACAACCTGGAGGCGGACCAAATGGTGCTGCTGTGGGACCGGACGGTGCTCTCTACGTCTGCAATAACGGGGGATTTGTATGGGGTGAGGCCCGAGGACTGACCATCCCTGGTTTGGTTCCAGATGATTATTCGTCAGGACGAATCGAGCGCATCGATATCAACTCCGGGCAAGTTGAAGTTCTTTATACAGAAGTAGATGGTGTCCCGCTAAAAGGACCCAATGATCTTATGTTTGATTCAAGCGGAGGATTTTGGTTCACCGATCATGGAAAAACTCGGGCCCGTACTAGAGACCGGGGCGGCCTTTACTACGGCCGGCCGGATGGGTCTCTCGTCAAAGAAGTTTCGTTCCCCCTCGATGGACCTAATGGCGTTGGCTTATCGCCGGAGGGGGACAGGGTTTATGTGGCGGAGACGCATCAAGGATCAATCCTCTACTGGGAATTAGCGGATCATGGAGAGCTAGCGGGCTCAGCTCATGGACGGTTTTTAGCTCGCCCAGCAGGCCGAAAACTTTTCGACTCCCTAGCTATGGATGCCGATGGGAATGTGAGCGTTGCCACTATTCAGACTGGTGGCATTAGCACCTTCACTCCAGATGGAGAAGAACTCGAATTTTTCTCAGTTGACGACCCGCTATGCACCAACATTTGTTTCGGGGGGCCAGATATGCGTACGGCGTTTATAACTCTGTCGGGAACGGGACAACTGATACGTACCGAGTGGCCTCGACCTGGGTTGGCCTTACCATTTTCGAGTTAAGTCTTTAGCTAGGCAACACAATGAGGGAGTTGACCCCCATTGAGAATGATCATGTCAGCGATGGCGGTCTCGAAGCCGACCCAATCGTAGCTAGCTTCCGGATTTTCCCTATACGCGACATGCAGGTTCCCGGCTAAGCGCTCACTGTCGGTCAGATTCTGGAATTCACCAAGGTCCGTGGCCAATGCTTGCTCAACTGGACTTCGTCCAGAACGCACTCCTTGTTCAGCGGTCTCTTGGACGAATTCGAGATAAATCTGTTGACTCGCCAACACTTCTTTGATGTCTCGTCCAGAAAATGCTGGGCCGTGACCGGGGACGATCACGTCAGCACCCTTGGCTTCTATGACGTTGAGAGCTTCGATCGTTCCTTGTACCGATCCGAACAGAGCGAACGGAGTACCACCATGAAAGATTAGATCACCTGTAAAGAGCACTCCTTGATCTGGTAACCAAGCCAAAATGTCACCTTCTGTATGAGCGACGAAACCCAAATCAAATAATTCAATTCCTATCCCGTCTAGGTGAAGCTTGGTGCTTCCTTCAAAGGTGATGTCCGGGGCGCGAAATTGAAGATTCCCCCACTCCACAGATGGAAAAGCTGACCGGTAGTCGGGGATACCAGTGGCCATCATGACGTCTCGGCAGGAAGTGTGACTGATGATGGTGGCATCTGGAAATAAATAGTTGCCGTGAGTGTGATCTGCGTGGTGATGGGTGTTGACCAGCAACGTGACTGGGTTAGGTGTGACCGAAGCTATTGCATCGATATAGGCGCGGTTGCGAAGTTCAGTTGAAGTGGTGTCAATGCTGACCACTCCACTTTCGCCCACTATGAATCCGGTGTTGTTAATAAACCAGGTTCCATCCGGTTGCACATAGCTAAATACCCCGGGAGCTACTTCCTCCAGTAACCCCGGACCAAGGTTGTCGTGTAAGTCATTCGTGCTCATAAATAGAGCCTACGTGCACGACTACCCTTGTTGGATCTACGCTTGTGGAATGAGCACCGCTTCAGACCATGAACGAGATGTAGATGTATTCGGTTCGGAATACGTCCAAGAAGCCCCGGAAGTCTGGAAACGACTGCGTTCTGAGTGTCCGGTGGCCCATACCTCGCTTAATGGAGGTGGCTGGCTTCCTACCAACTATGAGAATATTTCGTCGGTCGCTTACGATACTGAAAAGTTCTCGTCCCGAGACATTGGTGTGGCACGCACTCCTGAAGGGGTGAGCTTGCTTGTAGCCCCTCCGATCACTTCTGATCCGCCATTCCACACTGAAGCTAGACAAATGCTGCTGCCTTACTTCTCACCCAAATCGGTAGAAGCAATGCGGGAAATAACTCGGGGTATAGCTATAGAACTACTTGATGCAATCGACCCGTCAGACGTTGTTGACGCGGCTGAGCAATATGCCAGATACATACCGGTTCGAGTTATTGGAGCGATGATCGGTCTACCCGAAGAAGATTGCGAGATGTTCACGCGGTGGGCGACAGATATTTTGCAAAGCCACCCCGAAACAGAATGGGAGCGTTTAAGCACAGCAACCAAGGAAATTCTTGAGTACTTCGAAACGACGATTGCGGACCGTCGAGCAAACCCTCGCGATGACTTGATAAGCAAACTCCAAGCGGAGACACTTCCCAATGGCGACCCGCTCACCGACAAACATATTTTGGGGACATGCTTTCTACTTTTAGTCGCAGGTATCGACACGACGTGGAGTTCTATAGCGTCGAACCTTCTTCACCTAGCAACGCATGAACATGATCGACGACGTTTGGTCGAAGAGCCAGAATTGATTCCTACCGCGGTGGAAGAGTTCTTAAGGGCCTATTCGCCTGTAACCATGGCGCGTGTGGCTGCTGAAGACACTGAAATTGCGGGTTGTCCGGTTATGGCTGGTGAGAAAGTGTTTTTACCATTTGGGGCTAGTAACCGTGATCCGGAAATGTTTGACGACCCCGACGAGGTGGTCATTGACCGGCAAGAAAATCGGCACTTTGCCTTTGGTATCGGTATTCATCGGTGCTTGGGATCGAACCTAGCCCGAATGGAACTTGTGGTGGCAATGGAAGAGTGGTTGAAGCGTTTTCCAGAGTTCGCACTAGCTGAGAACTCTGAGGTCCAGTGGGGTGGGACTCAGGTTCGGGGCCCACGTTCTGTCCCGCTTCGGATGGGTTAGGTCACGACAGGTTCGTATGGCTGGAGTTGTTCTTGCGAACCATCGTGAGCACAACCACCACTGCAAGTGATGTGTATAGGGCGTAACCGACGGCAAGCGGCGTAACGGTCGAAGTGATTTGGCGATCAATAATCGCTCCGAGTAACGCGCCGATCGCGAGGGTGATGAATCCAATTGTTGAGGCTGCGGTGCCTGCTAAGGCTTCCATAGGCTCTAGAGCCATGGTTGTCATAGTGGGCATCATGATGACCATGGCAGCTATTTGAGCGGTCATTAGAACCATCCAAAGGCCGACTGGCGGAACACCATCAGTTGAAAGAGCCAAGGTGAGCATCAGCAAGCTGACTCCCAGTTGAAAAGCCAGTGCACTGTGACCCAGACGCCGCGCCCCGAGCCGTCCTACAACCCGAGATCCTGCAAGGGCTACAGCAGCCATAACACCCATAGTGATGCTGAAATAAGGAACGAACCATGTTGGCTTTTGGAAGATCTCGCTGATTATTAGCTCGGAACTGCTCAGGAAACTATAGAAAGCTCCACCTGAGAAAAGAAGGGTGATTGCATAACCAATAGTTACTCGGTTTTTGAAAACCACTCTGAGGCCTTGTTTTGTTCCTGAGAAGCTGAGTTCGCGTCGGTTTGCTGCATCGAGTGACTCGGCGATTCTGAATGACCACCCCCAAATGATGATTGCGATCAGTAAACCGAACAGCATTGTTAGTCGCCAAGATCCCCCTCCTCGGACAAGTAGGTCACCGATGACTGGAGCCAGGACCGGTCCAGCAAAAAAAATTGTTTGAACTATCGCCATGACACGCGCCATGTCGTCGCCTTCGAATCTGTCGCGAATCATGGCCTGGCTGATAGTTCGAGGTGCTGCGCAGCCAATTCCCCACAGCACTCTGGAAATTAGAAGAAAGCCAAGGTTCGGTGCGAGCGTAGACCCAAGCGCCCCCAAAGCGAATAAGGCAATCCCCGACCGTAATACGGGTATTCGTCCGTAGGTGTCTGCTAAGGGCCCGTACACAGGCATGCCAATAGCCATGCCGACGAAAATGCAGGTGATCGTAAGCCCTGGCAGGTTCGAGGTTGGTTCCATCCCGAATGAGGAACGTAAGTCAGCGAATGCCGGCAGCAGCATGTCAATAGAGAGGGCGATAGCGCTCGTCAGAAGGGCAGTGAACGCTATGAACTCGCGGTCGCCTTGTACGCGAATTGAAGGCGCCACCTTAGGAAGTCGCGGTTTCGTAGATAGCGCGTTCGAATTCTTCTAAAAGATCGGCTACTTGAGGAATCATGAAAGGAAGTGTTTGAGTCATTAAGAGCGCTCCGAATCCGGCCTTCGGATCGATCCAGAAGTGGGTGTTACATAACCCCGCCCAGCTAAGTGAACCCTCGTGGCGCCCTCGATCAACTGGATTTTCATTGATTTGAAATGTGAGACCCCAGGATTTAGGGACTCCTGCCATGAACTCAAAATCGGCGCTTATCTTTTGGCTGTGAGATGTGACGGCCGATACTCGTAAATCATTCATATTGTTGCTCGACATCATCGAAATAGTCTCGGGTGCAAGGAGGCGCTGGCCAGCAAGTTCTCCGTCCCGTAAGAGCATTTGGATAAATTTTGCGTAGTCGGGTGCTGTGGAAAATAGCCCGCCGCCGCCGCTGTCGAACTCAGGGAGCCGTTTTTGTTTGCTTGACTCTAGAGCGGTCCAGTTGCCCTCTTTCAGTACGTGAGTAGCCGCTCGACGCTCTTCCATGTCCGGGTGACATGTGTAGGCAGTGTCTGTTAGTTCTAAGGGATCGAAGATCTCTGTCCGCATCCATGTTGCAAGTGGCGTATCAGTGGCTGCTTCCAATAGCTGACCTGCCCAATCGATCCCAATTCCGTATTCCCAACGCGTTCCGGGTTCGAATGAAAGCGGCTGGTGCAAAGAAGCAAGTTTGCCGCTACCGGTTAGCGGGTTTTCGCTGTGCTCTTTCCAAGCTGCCATGTCAGAGTTCCAAACCTCGTAAGTGAATCCAGAGGTGTGGGTCAGAAGATTTCGCAGAGTTACGGGCTGGTTTGGTTTGCGTAATATTGGCCCGGTTTCGCTGAAACCCTCGAGGACCTGAACCTCTCCGAGCCATGGAATTATCTCCGAAGCAGGCTGATCCAGTTTCAGTAGACCGCGTTCGACGGCTTGCATACATGCTGTGCCGGTTATTGGCTTCGTCATTGAAGCGATTTGGAAGACAGTGTCATCGGTCATAGGGCTTCGGGTTGCCTCTGATCTGACTCCGTGAGAACGAATGCTTACCAGTCCATCTCGATTCACCACGGCGGACACGGCTCCGGGGATGATCTTGTTCTCGATTGCTTTAGTGATGCAAGTGTCAATTGCCTGATCTAGGGACATTATTCCAGAGCCTCTCGCCAAGGCGTCACGTCGATTCCTTGGTAGCGATCTTGCAAGGCGTCCACGAGTTCAGCTGTCCAAAATGGATGCCCGGGTTTCGGGGCGCCGAACAGAGCGAGTTCTTCTGGGGTGCAACTTGCTGCAAACTTTGACCATGGACCGCGGTTCGCATTTTGTTGAAAACTGTCAAATCCGATCCACTCATGATGGGCATGTTTAAAGGCGATGTTCATCAAAAACCTGGATCCGCCATCTCGAGTTAAGTTCACTCCTCGATGCCATACATCGGTTCTGTAGGCAAGGTATGACCCTCGACGACCGGCTGCAGAGTGAGGTTGAGCGCCTGGCGGAGAGTCACCAAGGCTAAGTACCTCGGTTGGCCCTACTCCGTCCTCGACATCGGAAAGATACAAAAATCCAAGCATGTTCCACCAACCTGGTTCGATGCGATCGGGAACGATCGTGTGATTGCGGTCTTGATGAAAGGGCTGCTCGTAGTCGGTGACGCCGGTGTATTTGCCCCATATCCGGGCTTGGTAGAGACGGAGGTCCTCTGAACCCATCGCTTGTTGGGCGAAATCAACCACGCGGGGATGGATCTGAAGCCGATTTAGGAGGTGAGAGTCGTATGGGAAGAGAACATGTCCTAAGAACTGACGTAAACGAAATTCCTTACCTGTCGTCTCTTCGTCGTTAAGTCCGTGTGCTGAACCCTGACGGGCAGGTTTATAACGCTCGTCGGTACTTTCAGTCTCGAGATGGGCTATGGCTTCGGGGTTGCCAGAGTGATAGTCAGATGGATGGGGGAAATGACCCCAGAGTTCCTCTACGGCTGCATCTATTTCTTCTGCAGGTACCAAGTCGTGAACAACAGTCCAACCTTGGGTTCGCCACTCTTCGACAGATGCTTCGATATTGGTACTCACTGTTCGGCACACTAGTTGGATTCAAGTGCCTCGAGGTTAACGAGCACCTTGCGCATCGTGAACTCGAATGGTTGCCCCCGTGACGAAATCAGACGATGGGGACACCAGATAGAGCAAAGTCCCGTCTAATTGTGAGGGTTTGCCAAGTCTTTTACGCGGGAAGCCTTGAGTTATGTCACCCATTCTTTCGAGCATCCCATCCATCATTTCGCTTTCGAATGCCCCTGGAGCGATGCAATTGACGTTGACGTCGTATTTCGCGAACTCCAGGGCCAACATTTCAGTCATGCGAACGACGGCGCTCTTGGTGATTGCATACCAGGACGTTCCTACCCCCGCGCTGAAAGCTGCACCGGAAGATATGTTGACGATCCGACCCGGGAGCTTTGCTTCTTTCAGGCGTCGTGTTACTTCACTTGCGAGGTGAAATAAAGAGGTGAGGTTCGTGGCAACCATTTCATCTACAAATGACGGATCCATATTCAGTGCCAGTTGAGCGTCCGGTTTACCGGCGTTATTTACCAGTATTTGGATTGGTCCGAGTTCTTTTTCTACATGATCCACTGCGCCGAAGAGAGCATCTGTGTCTGTGACGTCGAGAGGGACGGGCAGCACATTGGCACCAGTACTTTTCAGTTCCGTGGCCAGCGCCTCGAGTCGTTCGGCGCGTCGTCCGGCTATTGCAACGTTGGCTCCGCATGCGGCTAATACTTGGGCAAATCTGTAGCCCAACCCAGAAGTCGTACCAGTTACAAAAGCAGTCTGTCCGCTTAGGTCTGTCGAAAAGTTTGGGATATCTGACATGTGGTTCCTCCAAAAGAGTAAGGATTGCTCTGCTTCTGTCTAGGCGTAGAAGGAATGATCGTCTAATCGAGTCGAGAGGAATTAGGGTGCGCGATGGTGAATGACCCATTAATTCTCGAAGCAGGGAGAGTGCCTGAGGGCACTCGAGCCCTAGTCACGGGCGGGGGATCGGGTATAGGGCGATCAATAGCGGCGGCTTTACATTCGGCAGGGGCCACGGTTGTCGTGTGCGACGCGGACTCCTCGACTAATCCTGATTTTGTTGTGGATATAGCGGAAGAACTAGATGTTCAGGAAATGTTCCGGGGTATAGAACAAGACCTGGGCGGCTTAGATGTTTTAGTCAACAATGTAGGAATCGCCGGTCCAGCGGGGTTAGTGGATGAAATTGCCACCGATGCTTTCGACCACGTCTTGGAAGTGAATGTCGGTGGGACTTTTCGGGTGACAAGGCAAGCAGTGCCGCTGTTAAGAGCATCGGGAGGTGGGCTGATAGTCAACATAGCTTCAACGGCGGGAATCTTTGCTTACCCGTATCGATCACCCTATGTCGCTTCGAAATGGGCGATGGTTGGCCTTGGGCAAAGTTGGGCGATGGAATTAGGAGCGGACGATATTCGAGTCAATGTCATATGCCCGGGATCGGTCGGTGGACCCCGGATGGACCAAGTGATTGAGCGAGAGGCCGAGGCAACAGGGATAGACGAAGCAGTTCTACGTAGCGGTTACGAAAGCCAAGTTTCAATGCGTCGGTTTATGGACCCAGCTGACATTGCAGGTGCTGTTGTCTACATGGCATCACCAGCCGGCCGGCATGTTTCAGGTCAAGTGCTCTCGGTAGATGGAGCGACTGAGACTTTGCGAAGTTCTTGAGCAGCGAGCGTTGCCATAGGGCACACTCTTGGGGTCCTTATCTATCAGGAGCTACCAACGTGAATGTCACTGAAGCGACCAACCGACGAGCATCAATTAGGTCTTTCCTTCCCGACCCTGTAAGTGATGAGCAGATCAGAGAACTTTTAGAGGTGGCCTCACGTGCGCCATCAGGAGGAAATGTTCAGCCGTGGCGGATCTACGTGGTGAACGGAGATTCAATGGAACGCTTCAGATCTTTCATATCGAGCAGAAGCCCTGGGGAATCAGAATATCCGGTGTATCCGCCGAGCCTTCAAGATCCGTACCGAACTAATCGGTATGAATTAGGTGAGGCGATGTACGAGACGCTTGGGATTCCCCGCGAGGACAAACCAGCTCGACTGGCGCACCTTGCCCGAAATTTTGACTTCTTTGGGGCACCAGCAGCCTTTTTTTGCTTTATCGAAAGAAACATGGGCTCGGCTCAGTGGTCGGATCTTGGCATGTTTTTGCAGACCTTTATGCTGTTAGCTATTGAGGCCGGGTTAGATACATGTCCTCAGGAGGCTTGGGCTAACCATTGGTCAGCGGTTCAAGAGTTCTGTGGCGCCCCAGAACAAGAAATGCTTTTTTGTGGAATGGCTATAGGTAAACGCGATGAAGAGAAACCTGTTAATGCCCTCAGAAGTGACCGTATGGTGGTTGATGAGTGGGCAACTTGGGTATGAGGATTAGAGCATGAACGATATCTACGAGATGATGAGTACCTTGCGGGCTGTGCGACGCCTTCGTCCGGATCCCATACCCGATGACGTGCTAAATCGGGTCTTACAGGCAGCTGCGTGGGCCCCGACTGGTGGGAATATGCAACCTTGGCGTGTCATCGTTGTGAGTAGTCCGGAACGCAAAAAGGCACTGGCGGATATATATGGACCGGCCTGGTACCGATACGCCAAGGGCTATGACGAACGGCTTAAACAACTTCCGCCCGACGAAGCGGAAAAAGCTAGGAAAAACAGGGTGGCGGGTGACTATCTGGCTGATCACCTAGCTGATTCTCCAACGATCTTGATGTTTGTAGCTGATCCCAAAATGATGGCGATAACTGACGCGAAATTGGATCGAATTTCGATGGTCGGTGGCGGTTCGGTTTATACAGCGGTGCAGAACGCGATGTTGGCTGCGCGGACCGAGGGACTTGGCTGTGTCCTGACCACCTTGCATTGCTTAGCAGAAGAAGAGGTCAAGACGGCTTTGGAAATTCCGGACGACTGGGCGACTCTGGCGATGGTTCCTCTGGGGTATCCCGTTGGAACGGGTCATGGCAGCATCACACGGCAACCCCCAGCGGTGCTTGCTTATGATGATGCTTTCGGGATTGCTTGGAGTTGAACTCGGTAGCTACTCGGACGCCGACTGTCTTTGCAGTTAGCGAAATCAGGGACGACGGGTCGACTTCACCTATACGGGGGGCCTCTCCTGTGCTGCCATTACTTGTAATGGCAGTCGTGGTGGTGGTTTGGGGCTTAGGCCCGCCTACCACGAAGCTGGTGACAGCACCCCCGCTTATCGGGACGTTCGTGCGTTTCGGTATCTCGTCACCGCTTCTCATTTTTGTCTTGGCAGCAAGGCGAAGGGTCTTGTCGCGGAAGGTTTTTATAGCGACCGCGTTGCCCGGGCTTTCTTTCGGCATCAATTTGATATTTGTTTTCGCGACTTTGCAAGAAGCAACGGTTTCGGTGTTGTCGACAGTGGTGGCGATGCAGCCCGCACTTTTATTGGTGCTTGCAGGGCCATTATTTCGTGAATATCCAACTGGTCGTCAACTTGCGTTCACTTTGGCTGGAGTTGTAGGCGCCGTTGGTGTAATTCTCGGTGCAGGTTCGGAGATTCGCTCTTCTTGGCTGGGTGTGGGCTTAGCAGCGCTTTCATTGGTTACGTTCACTCTCTATTTCGTTTTAACTCGGTTAGCTAGGTCCGAGGACGAGGTAGACCCAATCGAATGGATGGCTGGCATCAATATTTGGGCTTTTCTGTCCACCATCGTTCCGATATTGCTACTAGCGGACCGGTCCGACTGGGCCCAATTCGGAGGGACGGATTGGCTCTGGATAGCCATCGTTGCCTTTGTGACAGGTGTTTTTGGGCATGTCCTAATGACTTGGTTGCACGGGCACCTAGAAGCTGCACGGTCATCTCTGTACATACTGATGATGCATTTGGTTGCCGTGGGGCTCGCGTGGTGGATACACGATGAATCGGTCACCTGGTTGCAGATGGTTTCAGGAGGAGTGGTCCTGCTGTGCGTGGCTCTAGTGGTTACATCTCCTGATCGCCGTGAGGTTCGATGATGGGAAACAGAAGGAACTCTGTCAATAGGTCGAACAGCTCTAATACGACTGATTCGTCTCCTTCGATTGTGATGTCGCCCTGAGCGAATGCATCAGAAAATGAGATGATGCCTCCCAAAGTGTCAGCCAAAACATGGCGAGTGAGGACAACGGAAGCTGCTGCGTTACTTGTGTGGCGGTCAGGTAAATGATGTATCGCACAATTAGAGATTCCAAGAACGTGATGTTCTCCTAGGTCAGAAAAAGTCCAGTTAATTTCTGTATCCAACTCACGAAGGGCCGTTGTGCTCAGGCGGACACCGATCGAGTCAAATAGTTGTTCAGCAGTCATAGCGTGCGCGAGCTGTCGCCCCCGACCGACAGTGATGTTGGGGGACCCGTTGCGGAGCTCATGAGCCCCGTAAAGGTAAGCATTTCGCCAAGTTCCGGATTCGGCCTGGTAGCCGAGTTGTTCAAAAGCGTCTGCTTGGAGTTCTCTAGCCGCTTGATGCGAAGGGTCAGCAAAAACTAGATGATTCACTACTTGTGCCACCCAACGGTAGTCACCAGCGTCAAAGCTCTTTTTTGCCTGGCTTAGCACTGCGTCAGGGCCACCCATGAATTCGACGTATTTGGTGCTGGTCTCTGCGGGAGGGTGAGGATTTAAGTGTGCTGGATTTGCGTCGTACCAGCCGAGATACTTGTTGTAGACGGATTTGACGTTGTGGCTAACGGTTCCGTAATACCCCTGGACATGAGAGTCTGAAGCAAAGCATTCAGGTAGTTTCAGTTCCTCAGCGATTTCGTTTGGTGTCCATCCCCGGTTAGCGAGGCGCATCGTTTGGTCGTGCATCCATCGGTAAACATCGCGTTGTTTAACTAGGAAATGTTTCAAATCCTCGGTTCCGAAACGAGGCCAATGGTGAGTGGCAATCATGACATCGGAATTGTCTCCCCATAGATCCAATGCCTCGTTGATGTACTTAGACCAAGCAAGAGCATCGCGAGTTTGGGCGCCTCTTATTGGGTAAAGGTTGTGCATATTGTGGGTGCAGTTTTCAGCCATGCAAAGCATCCGGTAATCGGGAAACCAAAAGTTCATTTCGGCTGGCGCTTCGGCGTCCGGCGTATTTTGAAAGACAACTCGTACCCCATCTATCTCGAGTTCAATGCCAGTGCTATCGATGATCTCGGTAGGAGCGATTAGTCCTGAAGGGCTGAAAGGCAAAGCCTTACCCAGCCCATTATCAATATGCCCTTTAGGTCCAGGAGGTAGAAATAAGCCGAATTGGTACATGGCTCTTCTCGCCATAGCAGCTCCGGCAATAACGTTTTCATTAACAACTTCTTCCAGGAATCCTTCCGGTGCAATAATCCGAACATCGCCTCGCTCTACTTCTTCAGGAGTAGTGACGCCCAAAATGCCACCAAAGTGATCTGCGTGGGAATGGGTGTAAATAACCGCTTTAACCGGCCGTTCTCCAAGTTGGTCGTTAGCGAGCTTGAGGCATGCCTCGGCTGTAGCAGCGGTCGTCAACACGTCAACCAAAATCCAGCCAGAATTTCCAGCGATGAGTGTCAGATTTGAAATGTCGTATCCGCGAACTTGCCAGACTCCATCCATTACCTCGAATAGGCCGTGTATTGCGTTTAAGCGACCTTGGCGCCAGAGCCCCGGGTGGACTGTTTCGGGTGCTTCATCGGTGTCGCGAAGGAAGTCATAGCGAGCGCAGTCCCACACCACATGCTCATCAATCTTGACCATGCCATCGGGTAGCGTCGCAATAAGTCCCCGTTGAGCCCTCTCAAAATCTGCCTCATCATCGAAGGACATGAGCGTCGCAGCGGCGGTGTTTGCCTGAACTGTGGGTGCGGCCGCGTCTTTCGCGACGTTAGCTGGGTCTGACATAGTGTTCCCCTGGTTAGATCTGGAGAATCTATCTCGCTTATTGGTCGAACTTGACCGGACCGTACGTAGCGGGCAGCGATTTGGCGATACGGTCCGTCATGATCTCCGTTGAACCGTCTACATAGTTGGCAATCCTGCCGGCTGTGAGTCTGTGTCCGATCAGATGTTCTTCCCGTAAACCATTAGCACCCATCGCCTGGGCGCAAGCTGAAAGTGCCGGCTCCACGACTTCGGTTGCGAACTTTTTTGCATGAGCTGCGGGCAAAATTGCTGATTCGCTATCGCCATGCTCTATTGCTGCAACCGCTTTGTCGGTCAAGGCGCGCGCTGCCTCTACTTGATTGGCCACTCGCGCTAATTGCCATGAGAGTCCTTGATGTTCGATTATCGGCTTTCCAAAGCTCTCTCTTTCGGTCGCGTATCCGACCGATAAACGCAAAGAAGCTTCGATCATCGAGCAACACATTGATGCTACGTAGGTCCGTGCTTCGTTGATGGTGGATAACGCTGCTGAAAAACCTTCACCTGCTGGCGCTAGTAAATCGCTTTCTTGCGCCAAGTAGTTATTGAGTCGAAATCCAGCGGTTCCGATCGCATGACTTCCAATCAGATCGTAAGGCGCTACTCGCTCGAAACCCTGATTTGTGCCATCGATGAGAAATGAGGCGATGCCGCGAGCTCGAGATCCGGGACTTGTCTGTACATAAGCGACTATCACCGAAGACGCGGCAGCGTTGGTAATCCAAGCTTTCTCCCCATTTAGACGCCAGCCGTTCCCATCAGAAGTTGCCTCAGTTGTAATCGATGAGAAATCACTCCCGGCAGCAGGCTCAGTTAAGGCAGTTGAGCCCAGCTTCTTGCCACTAAGTAGGTCTGGAAGAAAGTGACTTCGTTGTTCTTCAGTTCCGTGACGAGCCAATCTCGCTGCAACATTGTGAGAATTGACCAAGCTAAAGGCATAGGGCATCGAAACTTCTGAAAGGAGATCTAGGATCTGTAGCTTTTGTCCGAAGCTCACTCCTAGACCACCCATTTCAGGTTCTATTTCCATTCCTAAAAGGCCGAGTTGATGGGCCGCAGCGATGTTTTCTGCGGGAAACGTCCGGTTTCTTTCCCACTCGAGAACATGAGGGCTAATTAGCTGATCCCGGAAGTCTTGGACTTGCAGAAGCAAGTCACGGAAATCGTCTTCGGGCATTCCATTAGGTTGGCTCATGCTTTGACCCTAGATGCCTGCGTAAAGTCGTTCACCGTGAAAGATCTTTTCTCTCCTGACTACCTGGAAAAAGTTTTGCTGTCTGGCGTGGCACCGTCCACACAAGGGCCTTCTGCAGCGGTGGCAGCAGTTGTGCGTAATGGTCAGTTGGGCACAGAGATCTTGTTTATAGAACGCTCAACTAAAGAAGGTGACCCATGGTCGGGTCAGATGGCGTTTCCCGGCGGAAGAGCATCTGATGAAGATGAAGACAGTCTTGCCACAGCTATTCGGGAAACTATCGAAGAAGTTGCAGTAGACCTGACAGGTTCACGGTTGGTTGGTCGGTTGTCAGACTTGGAGGGAGGGCCACGCGGTACACGCCAGCGTCTTACCGTAACTCCCTATGTTTTCTGGATGCCGGGGCCACGTCCGAGGACTGTTGCCAATCACGAAGTTGCTGGGGTTATCTGGGTCCCAATTAGTGACCTAGTTGAATCCAGTCATCACATTGAATATCCGTACCCTCCGCTAGGACCGGATTCTTGGCCGGGAATCACAGTTGAGGGGGAGAGGGTGATTTGGGGGTTGACACTGCGAATGCTCGTCGATTTGTTTCGGAGAGTCGGCCAACCCCTGACAATCAGGTCCTAAGGCTCTGCTCTGAATAGGCTGTCCGTATGAGTAATTCCTCGTCCAAAAGTTCAGAAGGCTTCTCTAATGGTCTTACTTCTTCTGATGTTGATGTAGTCGTAGTAGGTGCTGGCTTTGCGGGTATGTACATGTTGCATCGGCTTCGGATGTGCGGATATTCGGTTCGGGTTTTTGAAGCAGGAACGGATGTTGGAGGCACCTGGTACTGGAACAGATATCCGGGCGCTCGCTGTGATGTAGAAAGCTTGGAGTACAGCTACAGCTTCGACGCAGATCTCGAACAAGACTGGGAATGGACTGAGCGGTATTCCAGCCAACCCGAAATCCTTGCCTACGCCAAACATGTGGCGGATCGGTTCGATTTGCGTTCTGACATAAGTTTTGAGACGCGGGTCGAGACAGCAGATTTTGACGAAAGTACTAACTCGTGGCGTATTCAGACAAGCGATGGTGGAGCCACCGTTAGTCGGTTCTTCGTGATGGCAACCGGCTGCCTATCTTCAACGACATTGCCAGATATACCTGGAATAGAAGACTTTGAAGGAACAACCATTCATACAGGCCAGTGGCCAAAGGAGGGGGTTCAGTTAAAGGATAAGCGTGTAGCAATCATTGGGACCGGTTCTTCAGGAGTGCAAGCGATTCCCGTTCTTGCCGAAGAATGCAAAGAGCTAACTGTCTTTCAACGCACCCCGCAATACACGATTCCAGCAAGAAATGAGCCGCTAGAAACTGCCCGTCAGATTGATGTAAAGAGTCGGTATCGAGAATTCCGGGAGGCGAACTTCGCTATGCCCCAGGCTCTTGGTTCGGAGATTCCCAAATTCAATGATTCAATCCACGATGTGTCCGAAGAGGAAAGATTAAGAAGATTTGAGAATGCGTGGGAACGCGGAGGCACTCTGTTCATGTCGTCTTTTAACGACGTGCTCGTAGATGAATCAGCCAATGAATATGCGCAAGATTTCGTCCGAGAAAAGATCTCCGAGATTGTTGAGGACCCAGAAGTCGCTGCCAAGCTCACCCCCGAACACATAATCGGCTGCAAACGTTTAGTCATTGATACGGACTACTTTGCGACTTTCAACCGGCCGAATGTTCAACTAGTCGATGTAAGCGGAGACCCAATTCAGGAGATAACTAGCTCGGGCCTAGCTACTCAAGAAAAAGACTTCGAGTTCGATGTTTTGATTTTCGCTACTGGTTTTGATGCGATGACGGGGTCAATTCTGCGCGTAGCGATTACCGGAAGAGATGGGTTGACGATTCAAGAAAAATGGTCAGCTGGGCCACGGACCTACCTAGGTCTTACGGTCCCAGGTTTTCCGAACATGTTCGCGATATCGGGTCCGGGCAGCCCGTCGGTGCTTACCAACATGATTATCTCGATCGAGCAACATGTCGAGTGGATTAGCGACTGTATTCGTTGGTTGGATACCAAAGGGGCTTCAACTATTGAAGCCTTGCCCGCAGCTGAGGATGATTGGGTAGATCACGTCAATGCGAAGGCGGAGAGAACTCTATTCCCAGGATGCAATTCTTGGTACCTAGGTGCAAATGTGCCAGGTAAGACCCGCGTATTTATGCCCCTCCTCGGTTTTCCCGGGTACGTCCGTCGCTGCAACCAAGTGGCAGAAAACGATTATGAAGGATTTGTGGTCCAGTGAGTGAACTTGAGTTGTTGACCGAAGGTTGGGGACTGATAGAAGCACCCAGAGTCGATGAACAGGATCGACTCTATTTTTCAGATGTCCCGAATGGTGGCGTCTATAGGCGGCTACCGAGTGGGGAAATTGAAACAGTTATCCCGAAGCGCCGAGGAGTTGGAGGAATGGTTTTTCACAGGGACGGCGGCTTAGTCATTAGCGGAAGAAATATTCAACATGTAAATGATGGCGAAATACGTGTCCTATTCGACCCGGGCTTTCCGGGTTTCAACGATCTCCATACCGATTCGTTAGGTCGCGTGTATGTCGGTTCATTAAAAGTCGATCCCTTTGAAGAGGGAGCGGAGAACCCGGGCGGTGAACTATGGCGGTTAGGTGCTGAAGGCCAAGTAACTGAAATGTACGGCGGGGTACTACTGACTAACGGAATTGGTTTTTCACCCGACGGTTCCTTGTTGTATCACGCAGATAGTGTCCCGGGAAGGGTCTGGGTCTCAGATGTAGAAGACGATTCTTTGGCTAACAAAAGAGTCTTTGTTGAGGACCGTGTTAACGCGACCGATGGTCTTGCTGTCGATGTTGAGGGGGGCGTTTGGGTAGCCCAGCCGAGTGGAGGGAAGGTCCAAAGGTACACACCTGATGGTGTTGCAGATTTGTGTGTCGCTATCCCGGACCCGATGGTCACCAGCTTGTGCTTCGGTGGAGCGGATCTTAAGGATCTGTATGTGGTTACTGGGGGTCAGAGTCAGTTGGGTGGCTGTATCTATCGAACAAGAGTGGACGTTTCGGGTGTCCCAGTCCCTCAAGCAACCATTTGAGAATCGCTAATTATTAGGGTGTCAACGATGCAGGAAATGCCGTTCTACTGGTCACATGGGGATGAGAGCAGCAATCTGATTTTTTGTATGCACGGGATTGGTTCGTGTGCTGATGCGTTCTTGCCTCAACGAGAAGTCGCAGATCAACTCAAGTACCGACTAGTTGCTTGGGATGCCCCTGGATATCGGTACTCAGCTGACCCCAAAAATGAACCAGGCATAGACGGGTGGGCGGATGCAGCTGCAGACTTGATTCATTCGCTAGGTTGCGAGCGCTCAATAGTGCTTGGAGTTTCATGGGGCGGTGTTACTGCAACTCGCTTAGCTCTGCGCCACCCTGATCTAGTGGATGCACTCATACTGGCTGATTCGAGCGTAGGGTCCGGCACGAGTTCAAAAAACGCGGAAGCTATGCGCGGCAGGGCGTCAAGCCTAAGCGATTTAGGAGCCACGGAATTTGCTAAACAGCGAGCCCCGCTGTTGGTGGGGGAGAAAACAGACCCCGAGTTATTGGAAGATGTGCAGCGATTGTTCGCAGACTCTATCCGGATGCCCGCTTATCAGTGGGCGTGTAATTCGATGGCTGACACTGATCACCGGGACTCATTGTCAGCGATAGAAGCGCCGACGCTTGTTATTTGCGGAGAGGAAGATCGAGTTACTCCACCAAAGTTGTCGGCGCAGCTTGCCGAAGGTATTCCAAACTCACGGCTTGTTCACATCAAGGACGCGGGGCACCTGGCTAATCAGGAAAAATCAGAGAACTTCAACACAGAAATCTTTGAATTCATTCAATCGATTAGCTAAGTGACGAGCCCTAACGAGGCGGCATTCGGATGCCACCGTCGCAGCGAATGGTTTCACCGTTCATGTATGGGTTAGTAATGCATTCCATGACCATAAAGGCTAATTCTTCGCCGTAGCCGAGACGCTTTGGAAAAAGCACGCTTTGACCTAAATGCGCCTTGAACTGGTCGGATTGTTCGCCTTCTCCATAGATAGGAGTGTCGATTAGGCCAGGGGCGATGGTGTTAACTCGAATGCCGGTCGCAGACAAGTCGCGCGCTATTGGCAATGTCATCCCTACTACTCCGCCTTTAGAAGCTGAGTAGGCGGCTTGCCCGATTTGTCCGTCGAAAGCGGCAGCTGACGCCATATTGACTATTGCGCCCCTTGAACCGTCCTCATCGACAGGGTCCGTTTGAGCCATGGCAGCAGCGGATTGGGCCAGCATGTTGTAGCTACCTATGAGATTGACCTTAATCACGAACTCAAATTGACCCAGATCAGCGGGCACGTTGTTGCGATCGATGGTTCGAGCTGCTCTTCCGAGGCCAGCCGAATTCACTAGCGCGCGCAGCGGGCCCATTTCTGAAGCGGCGCTAACAGCAGCTTGGGCGTCTTCGACGTTCGAAACATCACATTTTACGAATAGCCCGCCCAACTCCGAGGCGACTTCTTGGCCTTTGTCTTCTTGGAGGTCTGCGATAACGACTCGAGAGCCTGCCGCTGCTAGTTGTCGAGCAGCGGCTTCACCGATGCCTGATGCCCCTCCAGTAACTATGGATGAGCTTGCTTGAAGGTTCATTCTTGGCATTACGCGTCCACTCTTTCGATAATTGTCGCATTGGCCATGCCGCCACCTTCGCACATGGTTTGGAGGCCATACCTGCCTCCGGTTCGTTCTAGCTCGTTTAGAAGGGTTGCCATAAGCTTGGTACCGGAGCATCCGAGAGGATGTCCAAGGGCTATTGCGCCGCCGTTGACATTGGTTCTATCCAGGTCGGTTCCATGTTCCTTTTGCCAAGCGAGGACAACAGAAGCGAAAGCCTCATTAACTTCAAATAAGTCAATGTCATCGAGTGTTAGGCCCGACCGAGCCATGACTTTTTCTGTAGCGGGAATCGGCCCTTTCAACATTGTTACTGGGTCGGCGCCTGCGAGCGCAAAGGTATGGAACTTTGCTCTAGGGCGCAGACCTAGCTCAGCAGCTTTCTCTGCGCTCATGACCAGAACAGCTGAGGCCCCATCGCTGATTTGGCTTGAGTTGCCAGCGGTAACTTTGCCATCTTCACGAAAGGCTGGGTTGAGCTTTGAAAGCGATTCAGATGTGGTTTCGTGACGAATACCCTCGTCTTTGGTCATCATTTCGGTATTGCCGTCTACTTCGACCGGCACTGGAACTATCTCGTTGTCGAAGCGCCCTTCGGCTGTCGCTACGGCGGCTCGCCTCTGACTTTCGGCGCCAAAAGCATCAAGGTCTTCACGGCTGAAGCCGTATTCGTCGGCGATCATTTCAGCTCCGATACCTTGGGGTGGTAAACCGGTTTCTTCGTAACGGTTTTGCATGGTTTCGCTAAATGGAAATCCCATCCCTTTGACGACGCTTGCGCCCATCGGAGTTCGCGTCATTACCTCGACGCCAGCGGCGATAACTACGTCGTAGGCGCCAGCGATTACACCTTGAGCGGCAAAGTGGAGTGCCTGTTGGCTTGAGCCACACTGGCGGTCGACTGTCGTTGCTGGCACTGATTCAGGCCATCCTGCAGCGAGGACTGCGTTTCGGCCGATATTCAGGGACTGTTCGCCGACTTGCATAACGCATCCCATAATTACGTCGTCAATCACTGAAGGGTCAATACCCGTTCGTTCCTCGAGGGCTTTTAGAACATGGGCTGCGAGGTCGACTGCGTGCCAGTCCTGCAGCTTGCCATTCCGCTTTCCGCCTGGCGTTCTTACCGCGTCAACGATGACTGCTTCTCTCATGGGTTTACTCCTAATCGGGACCGTTCGGAATGGTAGTCCGAATTTCAATAGCGAATCGTAGATCGTGTTAGGGCGCACGGGCCAACTCTGAGCGCTACTTTGCAGATGTGACTACCACGAGGCCTGAGAAAAACGGTTCAGCCACTTTCTCGTCTCTGCGGGTTCCAACCTTCCGATTGTTCTGGTGGAGTGGTGTCTACTCATACCTCGGTGTTCAAATGCAGTTTCTCCTTCGCGGATTGTTGGCCTGGGATTTGACTGAACGTGAGAGCGGATTGGGGATCGTGTACCTAGCGTTTGGAATGGGTCTCTTGATCTTTACTCCTGTCGGTGGGGTGTTAGCTGATCGTTGGCCCAAACGTTCCCTTCTTGTTTTTGGACAAGGCATGATTGCCGTAGCGGCGGCTGGCATGGGCTTGGCCGCCGTTTCCGGGAATGCTCGTTTTTGGATGCTGATGGTGGCAAGCCTTGTGCAGGGAGCAATGTTTGGGCTTATTGGGCCAGCCAGAGTTTCGACTTCGGCTGAGTTAGTTGGGCGAGACCAATTGGGTAACGCGATCAGCTTGACCTCTATGTCGATGAGTTTGACTCGCCTATTTGCCCCAGCGGCGGCGGGTGTTCTTGCCGGTGTGGCGACTGTGGGTATTGGGGGCGCTTATCTGGTTGCTTCGCTTTTTTCGGTTGTGTCGACTCTGCTGACTGCTCGTTTGCCCCGCCTAGAACCAGCGAATCCCTCTCGGCGAAAGCCACTAGACGAAATTTGGGACGGTCTTCGGTATGTGCGAAGTAAACCTGAATTGCGTCGCCTGATCTTGACAACGATTGTTGCCATAATGATCGGGTTCAATTATGTAGCTTTCTTACCCGCTTTAGTCGAAGGGCAGTTGGGTCTTTCCGAAGGCCACGTTGGGTTTCTCACCACAGCTTCGGCGTTAGGTGCTGTTTTAATTACGGCATTCGTGGCCTCGCGTGCTGACGGGCCTAACGCTGAACGGTTATTGGTTTGCTGCGGCATCGCATTTGGGGTTGGAGTCGTTCTGTTCGGGTTAGCTCCGAACTACCTATTAGCTTTATTGATAGTGGTGGTCCTTGGCTTCGCCACGAATGGATTCATGGTGCTAACTAGTAGCCGTTCAATGGTGATCTCTGAGGATTCACACCATGGTCGAGTGCAGTCGCTGATGCAGCTTGCATGGGCTGGATTCGGAATAGCAGCAGCCCCTTTAGGGGCGATTGCTGAGGTTGTCGGACTGCGTCCAACCATCGTGTTTATGGGAGCAATAACGTTCCTAGTGGTGGCGTTATACGGAATTTCGTTACCCGGTATTTTTGTTCGAACAACCAAATAGGTCTCTGAGTTGTGGCGAATCTGGTAACGGTTTAGGACAGTATTTTTATTGGGATAGCGCGGGGACCTCTTACATGACCGGCACTGTAAGTAACGGCTCCGGCGTCAGTTAATTCGAAGTCTGGGAATTGTTGCACCCACATTTCTAGGGCGATTTGCATCTCTAATCGAGCGAGATTTGAACCGAGACACCGATGAGCCCCGAGACCAAAAGCCGAATGACGATTTTCTTCCCTGTCAATCAGTACTTCATCGGGTCGGTCAAACAATTCAGGGTCTCGATTTGCCGAAGGAAAAGCCAATACAGTCCATTCACCAGCGCTCACTGGACAACCTGATACCTCTGTGTCCTCTTCAGTTACTCTCGCGATGAATACAGGTGAGTACGCTCGCAGAAACTCTTCTACAGCTGTCGGAATGAGCTCTTTGTTTTTCGCTATGCGACGGCGATCTTCAGGATGGGTTGCTAGGTGAAGTAGTGAGGAGCCGATAGCAGACCACGTGGTGTCAACTCCAGCGATGAGCAGGAGGAATAGAGTTCTCGCAATTTCGTCGTCGTTGAGTCCTTGGCCGTCCATGTTTTGATCCAAGAGGTACTGAACTACGTCACCTTCTTTGTTATCTGAGCGACGCTCACAAGTCAGCTCGAGAAGATAATTCATCATTTCGGCGGTGGTTTCGCGAGCCACTGCTGGATTTGTAGGACCAACTTCTAAGAGGTTATGAAGCCATGTCCGGAACTGGGGGGTGTCATTTAAAGGTACTCCCAGCATTCGCGCTGTTACGTCCCCTGGAATTTCTTGGGCGTATTCGGCTGCGGCATCGAATTGTGTTTTTCCCTGCAACTTCTTTAGCAAGCCCGAGCAGATTTCTCTGATCGCAGGTTCCCATTCGGCTGTCGCTTTTGGTGTGAAAAACGGCAACAAAAGGCGGCGATGATCTGTGTGATCTGGCGGATCGATGTTGATTGGAGGTAAGACCAACCCCAGCCGGTCTGTGGGAACTTCGCTAATGATCGTGCGTCGACTGCTAAAGATTTCTGTAGCGCTTGCTGCGGCTGCCACATCGCTTGCTTTAGTCAGCCATGTCATGCCGCCGTAGCGATCGCTATGGGCGACTGGGCATTGTCCTCGGAGATCTTCGTATATCGGGTATGGGTCAGCGACGAACTCGGGGTCAAAGTGATCCAGATCCGAATGCCAGTCGTTAACGGGTTCTCTGTTGCTTAGTTCAGCCATATCCGTGCCGCCAGGTAAAGAAATTTAGCTACTGCTAGATCGTAGCGAAATATTACTGATGTGATCTCAGAGCCAGCTACTCTTCGCCGATGGAGTTCGCGCCATTCGTTGATCTATTAGGCGGTGAAGGTGCGGAGGCTTGGGAGATTCTGACGGAATCGCGTAGTGCCTTGGACCGAGGCGAAGACGTCATTGTTTTGAGTATCGGAGACCCGGACTTAGAGACGCCTACTTTTGTCGTTGATGCCGCTGTCGATGCGTTGCGCAATGGTGATACGCACTACACGGAGCTAGAAGGTCGTAGTTCGCTTCGGAGTTCAATAGCGAGCAAGCTTTCTGGATCGGCAGGTCTACAGATAGAGCCTGATCGTGTGACGGTGTTAGCAGGCACCCAAAATGCTTTCTATTCAGCCTGCCGATGCCTCTTCGGGGTTGGTGACGAAGTTATCGTGCTAGATCCCGCTTACGTCACCTACGAAGCTTCCATTGCCAGTACCGGAGCTAAGCAAGTTCGTGTGGAACAACCTGCGTCAAACGGTTTTCGTCCTCAAATAGATGCGATTCAGCGAGCGGTTACGCCGGCGACGAAGGGCATCGTGTTTTCCAACCCTTCGAATCCCACTGGAGTAGCGCTCCGTAAGAAGGAGTTGGAGGCCATCGCGCGACTAGCGGTCGAGAATGACTTGTGGGTTGTGGTGGATGAGGTCTACGGCGACCTTGTATTCGAGGGAGCACACCATTCGATTGTTGGTATGCCGGGGATGCTCGAGCGCACGGTCACTGTAAGTAGCGTGTCTAAGTCCTATGCGATGACTGGGTGGAGATGTGGCTGGGCTGTAGGCCCAATCGAATTGGGGTTGCACCTGAGAAAAATGTCGCTGATCACCCTGTATGGGTTACCCGGGTTTGTCATGGAAGCAGCGAATGTGGCTTTGCGTGAAGGGATGGAAGAAATAGAAACCGCACGAGCTATTTATAAGGCTCGAAGAGATTTGGTCGTAGAAGAGTTAGCTAAGGCCACTGAAATGCCGCTTCTAATCCCCGAGGCTGGGATGTTTTTGATGGCTGATGTCCGAGCCCATAACGCAAATGCGAATAACTTCGCTTGGGATTTGTATAGAGCTACTGGCGTTTCGGTCCTAGATGCTGGTGCATTCGGTTCGACATCAAAAGGCTGGGTGCGAATTTCCTATGGCCTTGATGAAGCCAGCTTGAAAGAAGCTTGCCTTCGAATCGTCAACTTCACTAAGTCATGAGCTATGTAGCGCGTGTGGAGAAGGTGTCCTTCTAGTTGTTGAGGTCACAAGGCGCGTCGAGCTTGTCGCGACGATGAATCATGCATTCCCGATGTTTGACGCGCCAGCCATCATCAGTTTTTACGACTTGATCGTAGTAAGAAGCCGTTCCTACTAAGCCTTTCCCCATGAGAGCCACTATGCGAAAGTTCATTGTTACTTTCTCTTCAACGACATCGACGTAGATGTTGGTCATCATGTGTGTTTTGGGGTGTTCGGCATCCACGTTCATGAAGTCAACTATGTCGTCGATGCCTTCAAGTCGACGCGAACCCACACCTGTCAAGTCGAAAACGGCGTCTTCGGTAAATATCTGTCGCAGCCGATCCCAATTACGGTCGTCGATGGCGTCGCCGTAACGTCCTGGTAGTTCGTGAAGTTCCAATCGGTCTGCAAGGTCAATGTTCATGGTCAGATGCTAGACCGACTCAATGTGTGCGGGTTTACTTGCCGTCAACCATTGTGAAGTAGGGGGAAAACGTTTTCGTCTGTTATGGGATCACCAGGCTTCAATAGGGTGTCTTGATCGCGAATAATTGGGTCTGCGCCGATCTTGGGATCCCAAAAAGCATCGTCCCCGAGCCACCGCCATGAAATTGCTGCACGACGGTTGTTGCCGTCATTTGGGCCGCTTCGGTGAACGGTTCTGAAGTCGAAGAGCAGAGCGTCTCCGGCCGCAACTTCGAAGGACAGGATTTCGTACTGGTCTGGATGTTCTTCAAAGGCGGGACATTCGTCTTCGAAGGAGTCAATGTGTTCAGCAACTCCCTTCCAAAGAGCCTGTTCGACCTGCTTTGAAGACAGACCTTCTAAGGCCGGGTACTCAGGCTTGAAGGTGCGATCCCAGAGGTGGGAACCTTTCACAAATTGAAGAGCGCTCGATTTTGCGTTGGCGTCGGTAAGAGCTAGCCAGCTCGAGCAGATTTGAGATCCGTCAACTGCCCAATATGGACGGTCTTGGTGCCACACGAAACTTTCTTGGGTTCCAGGCTCTTTGACAAAGACATGCTCGTAATAGAGATGAATCTTTTTTGATCCGGTCGCCGTGGCTGCTGAAACTGCGAGACCGCAATCATTTGCGTAACGGAGAAAGTCGCTATGTGTGGGATGTAGGTAACGGTCTTGGAAGAACATGCCTGTCGCCGTTCGGGGTGTCATGGACCCCCCGAAACGACCTGGTGACTCAATTAGTTGATCAACTGATTCGAGGATTTCAGCTACTAATGCTTCGTTTACTGCCCCAGGTAGATGGACGACGCCGTCAGACCGAAATGTTGCAACTTCAGCATCGTTTAGAGATCGCATTCAACTGCCCCGTTGTTGATGTTAGATGGTTTCAACAATGTCATGGTCGGAAAGACTGTTGCGGATGTCGGTATCTGCTTGGGCGGGGATGTCTGGGCACCAAATCTGCATTGCTTCCTCCATGGTATTTTTCACAGTAGAAGCAACGAGCCGAGCATCTTTCCGATTGCATTCAACGACGACGCTGTCGTGAACAGTTTGCACGCCCAAAGCGCGATCGAAGTGAGCGAGGCGGGTATGTAAGAGACCGTAGGCTTCCAACATGATGTCGGCTACGCCGCCCTGTATTGGAGCGTTGCGGTATGCGTTGGCCATCTGTGAAATCCGAGTCTCTAAGGACCGATTGAGTAAGAGATTCATCGCTTCTTGACCCATTGTTTGTTCGACTTGCTCGATGACTGCTCGACGAATCTTGCGGTCTTCCAAGATTTTTGTAATTTCGGCTGAAGAAAGTGACTGGTCTGCATTGCGGAGTTCGAGATTGTAGCGGTCGCTTATTTGCTCTCGAACGAGTCGGGGGCCGTCTTTGGGGGAGCCAATGATTATTTGGGCTGCCTGTTCTAGTACTCCTTCGGTATGGAAGGTGAACTGTTGACGTCTTCCTGACTGTGTAAGCGAGTCAAATCCGAAAACTCCGCCTTCGCTGTCGATCACGACTGATGCTTCGAACGAAAGTGACCATGCAACTTCTTCGATGGTCCAAGGCGAACCCAGACGGGCCAGTACTTCTTCTGCCCTGGGCCAGTTTCGGTGTTCGTCTCGGTGTTGACGGACTGCTTGGCGGACTAACGGCCACGTTTTATGCAAGAGGAGTGTTAGCGGCCAGTCAACCTGGTCGTGTGACTTTGCTAGTCGGTCCACGAATTCGTCGCGGTCGTTAACCCATGAGGCAATCTGCGGGTAGGCGCTTAAATATTGTTCAAGTAAGACACGACCCTCTTCGTCGTTCGTTTCTACACCGGCTTGAGAAAGACTTCGAGCTAGTCCGCCACCACGTTGGCCGTAGACGATTCCGAAATTGATGCGTTTTGCTTTGTCGCGGTATTCACTGAAGATCTTAGGTTCGGATTCGCTTAGTAAGGTCATGTTCACTCCGAACATCCGCTCAGCTGTTGCTGAATGGATGTCTTCTCCGGCTATGAACGCTTTTCGAAGATTTTCATCTCCGGCCACCTGAGTAGCGAATCTTAATTCCGCTTGACTGAGGTCGGAATAGACGAATACTCGGTCAGGGTCCGATGGTTTAATGTGCTCTTTCATTTTGGGTGAAAAATTTTGTGCGTTAGGGCGCCGGCTCGCTAAGCGTCCAGTGTTAGTGCCGACCACTTGGAGGTATTCAGAGTGCATCCTGCCGAAGTCGTCGATGTGTTCTTTGATTGACTCTCCGTAGGTTGAGAGGACTTTGGTTAGGTCTCGGTATTCGAGTAGGGATGAACAGATAGAGCCTCCGATGTCTGAAAGTACCGTGGCCGTCAAAGGGTCGGTAGGCAGTAGTGGTCGTGCTTCACCGAATTTTGTTGCCGACCAGGCGTGGACCTCTTCGGCACTCCATTTGTTGAGCGCGTCTTTTGCTTGGCGTTCGCTTCCTGGGTTCCAAGAAGGTTCGAGCGTCTCGCCAAATAAGGTTGCTTGCCCGCCTCCAGTTAAGCCAGCGAGATCGCTTGAGACCTGAGTCCGACGCTCTTCCATTCGTTCGAGACGCTGCTCCCAACCTGGCCAGTCGAATGGCAATCCGACCCTTTGCATGTGGTCCAAGAACGGACGCGCTTTCTGTTCGAGGCGGCATACTTCAGAAAGACCTGCCTGTTCTACGCGGCTCCTAATTTCGTCGGCTACCCAGAGAGTTTCGACAGCGTCTGCTGCGGCGTAGAGGACCTGCTCGTCAGACAGCGGGTCCACCTCGTTGTAGGAAAGCTGAGTCGTTCCTTTACCTTCTGCTCTCAACCCGAGGTACCACTCAACTGCCCACGCCAGCCCGTGATAGAAGCTGAAGCCAGTTCGACCTTGGTGCAGCAATGCATCGGCTAGTTGAGCATCCCACCAGGAGATGGAATTAATAGCGCCGCCAGTTTGACTGGCGGGCTCGAACAGATCGCGGTCCAGGACTCGGGCGTCGAAGTCAGCATTCCACGCATCTGCGCTTGTTCCGCTCAGAATGGAAGCAATTGCGGACCGATCTAAGGTCGTAACGTCAAGCACCCACGCTTGCTCTGTTCCGGCAGAATTTCTAGTAGCTGCGGAAATGACCCGTAAAGCACCGGGTGCGGCGTTGGGTCCTACAAACGCTTGGGCTGTGTAGGCAGTTTCGGTATCTATGGCGGTTGATGTTGAGCTGTTGATAGCAATTTCGAATGCATCCAGTGAGGTGGGATCCACCAGAGTTACCGGTACGTCGTCGACCTTCCTCGTAGATCGAGGGCGAGGGTCGACAGGAGTAGCCACACCACGACATTAGATGTGGTGTTAGCCGAATTCATTCAACCTTGAAGGTAACTCGTCTACTTGGGTGGGTTCGAGGTTCGCAAAGCTCATCCGAATCATTGCCTGATCTGTATTTGTAAAGGCAGTCCCAGGGATAGTTAGTACGTCGTGTTCGAGCACCAATCTTCGCACGACCTCCTGAGTTGTTAGGTCTGGTCTGGGGTGTTGAACCCATCCGAAGTATGCGCCGGAGGATATGACCTTAAATCCGCCTGGTCGTCCATCCATGGACTTAAGAAACTGAAGCTCTAAATCTTTGATTCTAGAAGCCTGCTCTAGTCGCCACTGTTGAGCATGGAGGAGGCCGGCTATGGCGGCCTCTTGGCCTATGCGAGGTGCGCTAATTGCTAAACAATCCAGAACCTTTAGGGCTTCGGTTATGGCGGCTTTTCCGCCAACCACTGCACCGCATCTGTAGCCGGGGATGGCGAAATCTTTAGAGAAGCTGTGGAGGCTAATTATGTTATCTCTCCAATTGGAATCGCTAAATAGTTCGTGAGCGGGGCTTTGTTCGTCGCGAAAGGAGCGATATGTCTCGTCAACTATAAGAGCGATGTTATTGCTGTGAGCTAACTCGGCGAACTCGTGAATTGTTTCCTTTGGAATGGTTACACCGGTTGGGTTGCCCGGAGAAACCAGAGTTATGAGTCTCGTTTTGTCTGTTATCAGGGCTTGGGCTTGTTTGGGGTCCGGCTGTAGGTCAGGCCCAGGTTCGAGGTATTTGACTTCCACACCCTCGATTTTTAACCACATGTCGTGATTGAAATAGAAAGGAGCAACCAAAATTGCTTCGTCCCCGGGGCTAGTTAACGCGCTTGCCACGCAACAAAAGGCTTGGTTGCAACCGGCAGTAATCAACACATCATCGGGTTTTATGTTGGCCGCGTATCCGTCGTTTAAGTCATTCGCGAATGCTTCTCTTAGCTGTGGAAGACCAGGCTGAGGTGGATAGCGACCTGCGTCAGCTTCGTGAGCGACTTCAGCGATACGTTCGATTACCGGATCGGCTGGTGGGAAAGAAGGAGCAGCTTGAGATAGATCCAACAATGGGCGCTCATTGGTTCTGAGCCCCACAAGGGCGTGGGCCGCCCCTATCGGTGAATGAACAAGTTGTTCCACTCTTCGACTGAAACGCATCAGATTGGTGTCACTTTCTCAGTCGGGGTAATCCACTTTTATAAAGTCGGAGGACTCTCCAGCCTCGGTCCCGAAAGCCTCTTCTTCAAGTAAGCCAATCAGGCGTTTTGCGACAGATCCGACTTGTCCGTCTCCGACGGGTACTTGATCCCAGGAGGTCACGGGGTAGAGGTGTGTATCGCCACCGCATAAGAACATTTCTGAGATCGCATCTCCTCGGACTTCTGAGGCAAGGATGGGAGATTGGTCTACCGAAGACAAGAGGTCTTCTTCGATCAAGGTCGTTTCTGCAAGGTTCATTATTCGGCGAACCGTTGTGCCTAAGAGAATGCCGTCAAATGGGGGAGTTCGAAGGACTCCTTCTTTGGTAACGAACACCACGTTTAGTACGCAAGATTCGGCAACGTACCCTTCTTCATCAACAAGCACACCGAATGTTCCGCCTCGGTCAACCGCCTCCATGTGGGTTAGGACGTTGAGGAGGTAGTTGTTTGACTTAATGGTCGCTAGTAGCGGCGGCTTCATAGGGGTATCGATCACAGTGGCTTCGGGTATGCCCGCCGCCATTGGATCAGATTGGATACTGCCCAAGGGCACTGGATCGATAATGACGCAATAGAAGCAAGCTTCTTCACACTCTTGAGGACTTGGAGAGAAGCCACCTGGACCCGCTGTCAACCAATAGCGAACAGCGCCTTCCTTAACGCGCGCCTGGCTAGCGGTATCCATGACCATTTGAATTAGGTCTTCTTTAGTCCAAGAATGTTCGATACGCGCCAGGGCCGCACTGGTTAAAAGTCGGTCCATGTGGATGCCGAGCCGATAAAGATTCCCTCCGCTGAGGGTGCAGGTGTCGAAAACGCCATGGCCTCGATGTACTAAATGGTCATCGAGGGGAATCTGCATTAACGCTGGGTCGGTGATGACTCCACCGAGCCAAGAACTGAACATTGCCAAGTAGCCGGGTTGCCCTCTCCGACTCTTCAATCGGGAAAGCACTTCGCTCTCAGAGAGAATTGGATGGGTTGGGCTGGTCATTGAACCGAGACTATGCGCGTTGAAGCCATCAGTTCGGCACTCCTGTAGTGAGCGTGTCGGAACTGGTTAATGAACGAGATCAACTTCGATGCCCGGGGCTAGTGACGTTGTGGTTCTGAGGCTCTTGAAATAACGAAGTCTCAGACTGTTTGCAACTACTAGGAATGATGAGCAAGTCATCGCAATCGCAGCGTAAGTGGGTGAGAGGTAGCCCGTTATTGCAAGTGGTAAAGCAATCGCGTTATACGAAAAAGCCCACGAGATATTTCCCTTGACTGTTCGTAAGGTGCTGCGAGACAAGGAGATCCCGTCCGCAACAGCTCGAGGATCGTTAGTCATGATGGTTAGATCAGCAGCATTTCGTGCGGCATCGGTGCCTGCTTGCAACGCTATTCCTAAGTCAGCTGTGGCTAATGCTGGTGCATCATTGATCCCATCGCCGACCATAGCTACGCATTTCCCAGCAGATTGGAGCGCCGCTATGTGATCACGTTTCTCCTCGGGTAGGACTTCAGCTATAACTGTTTCTATGTTGAGTTGATCAGCAACGCGTTCGGCGACTTTGCGGCTATCGCCAGAAAGCAAAATAACTTCAAGGTCCATTTGGGTCAGCAGAGATACGGCTTCACGACTTGTGGGGCGAATTTCATCTTGAATTGTTATTGAGGCCTCGGCGACTGGCCCTCGACCTATGAATAATGTGGATCCTAGGAAGTCTGGGTTTGTTAGCTCGGGTGGAACCTCGGTGAATAGATGTTCTTTGCCCACCCGTATCTCAATGTCGTTTACGCTGCCCGAAATCCCCTGACCTGGATGGTTGGTGAACCCAACAACCTCTGCTTGCTCTTCGATGAAAGGTTTAAAAGCCCGAGCGATGGGATGCCCGGATCTTGACTCGAGGGCAGCAGCAAGCGAGAGAAGGAGGGCTTCGTTCTGTGATGTTGATGAGATGCTAGTGATTGATGGGTGGCCTGTAGTGAGGGTGCCAGTTTTGTCGAATACGACCGTGTCAATAACGCGTGTTGAATCCAGGACATGGGAGCCAGCGACTATTACGCCTAATTGAGCGGCTCGCCCGGTGCCCACTAGGACCGCTAAAGGCGTTGCTAATCCAAATGAACAAGGGCAGGACACCACTAGTACAGATACTGCTGCGATTAAGGCGTCACTGACTTGGTGGCCGATACTCCATCGGACAGCTATGGACCCCAAAGCCAAGAGAATGACAAATGGAACGAATCTTGCGGCAACCGAATCGGCGAGACGCTGTATGTGTACTCGAGTTGTCTCGGCGTCTTCTACCAGCCTCATGATTCTCGAAAGCTCGGTATCTTCACCAACCGCCGTGGCCTCAACAATTAAAGATCCCGGACCATTAAGTACTCCACCGCTTACAGTCGAACCAGGCGACACTTCAATTGGCGCGGACTCTCCAGTGGCCTGAGAAGCATCTACTTCTGACATTCCTTCGGTTATTTGGCCATCAGTTGCGACTCTTTCTCCAGGGGCCGTAATGAATTCCATTCCGACCATTAATTCTGCGACGGGTAATTCCCTTCCGTCTCTTAGCAACACTTGTGTTGGCGTTAAGTTAGCTAGCGCCCGTAAAGCGTCTCCTGAGGTACGCATTGCTCGCGCTTCCCACCATTTACCAACAAGGACGAGGGCGACTATTGCATTAGCCCCGCCGAAATGAAGGCTCTGGTCAGCGTCTAGTAGGAGTACGGCGATCGACCAAGACCAGGCAGCGAGGGTTCCCAACGAAATAAGAGCGTCCATGGCAAGAGATCTTTGGAGTATCTGTAGGCGCGCAGCTCGATGGAAAACCCACCCGGACCACCAGACGCATACTGTGGAGAGAGATGCGGCTGCCCAGTCGCTGCCTGGAAATTGAACGAACATCGTGATCATCGCGAATAGGGCGATAAGTAAAGCTGGGATCATCTTCTTCTTTAAAGCGGATTCGTTCGAAGATTGAATTTGTTGCCTATCTCCATCTTCAACCGCCTGAAATCCAAGTCCAGCCACTGTCGCGATCATGGTTGCAGTATCGATTTCTTGGCGGTGCCAGACCAGAGATGTCGCTGTAGTGAAGTTGACGTTGGCCGCTTCGACCCCGTCGAGATCTAAGAAAGCGTTCTGAACGCGAGTTGCGCACGCCGTGCAAGTCATTCCTTGAATAAGAAATCGAGTTCGCTTCTTCTCGGTCAGGGGAGGAACCGGAGCCATGTGTGAACACTATCGTCCGGTTTCGGATCGGTAGCTACCTCTGACACCCGTACCCTAGAGGTGCGATGGTCCAGTCTCAGCAGAGTTTTCACCTACACACGTTGGGGTGTCCGAAGAATCAGGTCGATTCAGACAAGATTGCGGGCACCTTGATTGATGATGGCTTGGTTCCGACTCAAGATGTTTCGTCAGCTGATTTAGTCGTGATCAACACTTGTGCGTTCGTGGAAGAAGCTCGTGAGGAATCGATCAATGCGGTTTTGCAGTTGGAACAAGATCGAATGCCTGGATCTCGTATTGTCGTTACCGGTTGTCTGGCTGAGCGCTACGGAGACGAGCTAGCTGAGGCATTACCGGAAGTAGATCAGGTGGCGGGCTTTGGCGTTCCGGTCAACCTCACTCGAAAACCGAGTGGTTTGTCGCTAAAGGCAGAGCCTCCAGCACCTGCACTGGATCTGCTTAATTTGCGTAGACCGGCGGCCAGCCTGCCATGGGCGTATGTCAAAATTGCCGAAGGTTGTGACCGAGCTTGCGGTTTTTGTGCGATTCCCTCGTTTCGCGGTCCTCAAAATAGCCGTGAGGTTGACTCGATATTACGGGAGGTTGATGACCTCTCTATCCGTGAGGTCGTGTTGGTGGCTCAAGATTTGGCGAGCTACGGATCAGACCTTGGTAAACGAGGATCGATTGTTTCGCTTGTTAATGCGGTCAGGGAAAGGGTTGAGCGCGTTCGACTCCTCTATCTCTACCCTTCCGATCTATCTGACAAATTGATTGACGCGATGCTGGACAGCGGACTTCCATATTTTGACCTATCGCTGCAACACGTAACGCGTAACCACTTGCGGCGAATGCGCCGCTGGGGTGACGGCGAAAGGTTTCTTGAACGGATCAACAGAATTCGTGACTTGTGCCCAGAAGCGGTTTTTAGGTCCAATTTTATTGTTGGTTATCCAGGAGAAACAGAAGATGACCAGGCTGAGCTTGCATCTTGGCTCGAAGAAGCTCAGTTGGACTGGTGTGGACTTTTTACCTACTCGCGCGAGGAGGGTACCTACGCTGCAACGCTAGATGGACAGGTCCCTCAAGGGCTCATGCGGGAACGTCATGCTGAGCTGAGTGAAATTCAAGATGGGATAACGGCTCACCGCCGTGACCAACTTGTCGGGCGTAAGATTGAAGTGTTGGTTGATACCCCGGGTATTGGACGTTCCCATCGAGAAGCCCCGGAGATAGATGGGGTGGTGAAGGTTCCGTTAACTCTTGACGCGGGTGAGGTTTACGAGGTGCTGGTTACTCGATCAGAGGGCCCCGACGTCGAAGCTATTTTAGAAGAAGCGTCTTGATGGCGGAGGCTGACGAAACGGGTAGTCCAACCTACGGACCCACAGCACTTGCTACGCCTGCAAACTTTGTGACAGTAGCGCGCATCCTAGCGACTCCAGTATTTGTTCTGCTTATCGCTCGGCGAGAGCCTTCGTGGGTCACATTTGCAGTCGGCTTTGCTATTGGCATGTCCGATTTTATTGATGGCTGGTTAGCTCGGCGTCAGGGAGCGACAAGGTCTGGGGCTTTCCTAGACCCGCTTGCTGACAAGGTGTTGGTTTTGGGTGGAATGTTTGCCTTAGTAGCTAACGGCCAGTTTCATTGGCTCCCGGTAGGGGTGATTGCCCTTAGGGAATTAGTGATTAGCGGCTATCGATCGCGAGTAGGTCGTCGAGGTATCTCCGTGCCTGCTACCAAGATGGCCAAATGGAAGACTTTCGTTCAACTTTGGTCTATTGGTTTCGCTGTGATACCGCCGATAGCGAGTTCGGCTCATTGGATTGCTACTTCGGCGTTGTGGCTTGCGTTGGTACTCACTGTTCAGACGGGCTTTTCCTACATGGTTGGAGCACGAAAAATTTCCCAAATCCAGTCAAAAGATGACCTATAAGCCTTTGTTGTTCTTTCTCAGAAGAACCCAATTGGTGGCAGCGCACGCGCGGAATGATATGAGCAATAGGGTCGTGGCATGAATTGTGAAGTTATAGCGGTCGGAACCGAATTGTTGCTTGGGCAGATCGTCGACACGAATTCTTCGTGGATCGGTGAGCAGTTGGCTTTAGCAGGTATAGATAGTCACTACCAGACCAAAGTTGGTGATAACTGGACGCGAATAGAGGAGGCGGTTCGGCTAGGGCTTGAGCGCAGTGATGCGGTCATCATGTGTGGCGGTTTAGGCCCGACACAAGATGACATCACTCGCGAGGTTATAGCGAGCGTCGTTGAATCTGATTTAGTGCTTGACCAAGCAATAGCGGACCGGATTAGCGAGATGTTTAGGAGCCGCGGTCGCGAGATGCCCGAAAATAATCTTCGCCAGGCCATGGTGCCGGAAGGCGCCCAAACCATGGAGCAGCAGCCAGGAACCGCTCCTGGTTTAGTTGTGCCGGTGCGGAGCCCTGATGGTTCGCCCAAGGTGATCTATGCCGTCCCGGGAGTTCCTTATGAGATGAAAGAAATGGTTCTCGGAACCGTCTTGCCTGACTTACAGGAGCGCTCTGGGATCACTTCAGTGATTGAAAGCCGAGTCCTGCGGACATGGGGCCAAAGCGAGTCTGGCTTGGCGGAGATACTAGGAGGGCGAATAAGTGAACTTGAGGCATCGGGTAACCCGACGTTGGCTTTCTTAGCCAGTGGTGTAGAAGGCATAAAAGTCCGAATTACAGCTAAGGCGTCGAGTTCTGAAGAGGTTGAAGGAATACTGCGAGAAGAAGAGGGATTCTTAAGGGAGTTGCTCGGTGATCTGGTGTTTGCCGTTGACGACGACAACATGGAGTCAACGGTTCTGACTCTGCTTGCCGATCGGGGCTTGAGCCTTGGAGTCGTAGAAACCACAACTGCGGGCTATATGGCCCATCGTTTGGCAACAGCTCGAAATGGTACTGAGGCGTTTTCGGGAGCTGTCGCTGCACGAGGTCCAGGCATTTTGTCCTATCTACTTAAAGGTGACCCAGGTGTATGGCAGCCAGACGAAGCAGCCATGCAACTAGCCCGAGTAGCTCGAGGAGTCTTGGTGTCAGATGTTGGCATCGCTACCACGTCCATAGAGGACCAATCCCGAGCCACTGAGTCACACCCCTTTGGGACAGCCTGGCTAGCAGTTTCGATGGAGGGTTTCGAAACCGTTGAACGGGTGAGTCTTCCAGGTGACCTCGAGAGGATCCGTCAATTCAGCACTATTTCTTTGTTGAATCTTCTCAGGCTGCACCTCGAAGGTTCTCGCGGATAAAGGTGACCAGGGCTTTCATATCTGTGCCTCTCCCTGAGGTAGTCCGAGCGAGTTTGCTAGATCTGGATCGCACTCAACAGGGGATCAGCTGGAGTAACCCGGAGCAATGGCACATAACGATCCAATTTTTTGAAGACGTTGATATCGAAAAAGTAAAGAATTTGTTTTCCGGTATGAATGCTCACAAGGCCTTCGCGGTTATTGGTCCCGAGGTAGCCCGTCTGGGTAAAGAGGTTCTGGTGGTACCGGTAGATGGACTGTCAGACCTAGCGGAAGAAGTTCGGGCCACGATGTCCACTGAAAGTTCGGTTGAAGCATTGCCATATGTTGGCCATATCACCTTGGGTCGGATAAAGAAAAATTTGGATGCAGAGCTGGAAGGCAGATCAGTTGAAGGAAGCTTTCAGGTCAATCGGTTGCTTTTGGTCGAGAGTTACCCAACCCCTAGTGGGCACACCCACTGCGTTATTGGTTCTCAGTCGCTGAGGTAATGCCGTCGTTTCGCACAAGGCGGCAACTTCTGAAATGCTGTGGTCATGCGCTTTAGCTTTTGGACGGGTAATGGCCAATCATGGGAGGACACTCTTGAAGGGTGTCGTTATGCGGAGAAAACCGGCTGGGACGGAATTTGGTACGCAGACCATTTCATGCCGAATGAAGAAAATGTCGATCAGCCAATTCATGAGGCATGGTCAGTTTTGGCCGCCATCGCGGCTTGCGTTCCTCGAGTGCGCATCGGACCGTTGGTGGCAGGGAACACATACAGAAACCCAGCGCTGACAGCGAAGATAGCTGCGACCATCGACCACATATCTGGCGGTCGGCTGGTTCTCGGTCTCGGGGCAGGCTGGCAAGAGAATGAACACGAGAAGTATGGGTTCGACTTTTCGACCGTTAAAGGTCGTCTCGACAGGCTTGATGAAGCAGTCGAAATCATAACTTCGCTTCTGGCGAGTCCTCGGACTGACTTTGACGGTAACCATTACACCGTTGTTGACGCGCCCCTAGATCCAAAGCCCATACAAGAGAAGATCCCCCTCATGATCGGAGGTGGAGGGCGCAAACGAACGTTACGTACAGCAGCACTTCATGCTGATGAATGGAACTACTGGGGAATGCCTGCCGACATAGAAGAACTTTGTCAGGTGTTGAACGCTCATTGCGAAGACGTCGGCCGTGATCCCGCAGAGATACAACGATCAGCTTGCGCGCTGATGTTTATCGCTGAAGATGAAGAGAAACTCGCTCGGTTCCGCGGTCAGGATTTTGGCCGCGCCACGATTGTCGGAACCCCTTCGGAGGTCATAGAGATAGTCGGGTCTTATGCCGAAGTTGGGCTCGACGAGCTGATCGTTCCCGACTTTACTTTTGGGCCGATGGAACGCAAGAAAGAATCAATGGATCTGTTTATTGAGCAAGTAGCGCCTGAATTTTGTTAATTAATCAGGGTTTGTCGTTATCTCTAAGACCAATCAACCTCGGTGACTAATTCGCCCATGCGTTTTTCTGCATCTCGGGTTTGACCGCCAGCGTCTAAGAAACTCCGCATTGCCGGGGCGGCTTCTTCGGTTCGAAGCAGTTTCTGGAATAGATAGCGCTCTTCCATTAGCCCTTCACTCAAAGGCAAGGTGTCAGCATTGTTGACAGCTTCTTTTGCTAGAGCGACTGCGTGTGGAGGAAATGAAGCGATGCGTAAGGCTAAATCGGTTACGAATGGGCGTAGCTCATTAGAAGGGAGTGCTCGATTTAGGTAACCCCAAGCAGCTGCGGTCTCGGCGTCAATATCGACACCTCCAAGGATTATTTCCATCGCTCTACCCCGGCCCACCAAGCGAGGTAGACGTTGCGTGCCAGTACCCCCCGGAAGGATGCCAATGGGAACTTCCATTTGATTAATCACAGTCTTATCTGATGCGCCAAACCGCATGTCGCATGACATTGACAGTTCGCTTCCACCGCCACCTACTCTGCCTCCGATCTCGACAATCGTGACCTTGGACATGGTTCGATAGGTTTCGCACATCAAATGGAAGCCAGCTAGTTCTTCTGGTTTCTCGGCAGGCCCCTCCACTGGGAATCCTAAAATTGCTGAAACATCAAAGTGGGCAATGAAAAAGTCGGGGTCATCACTCCTCAGGACAACAACTACCACTGAATCATCAGTCGAAACTTGGGCGCCAAATTTGGCTAATTCTCGAAATAAGGAAGGGGTCATAACATTCATTGGGGGAGCATCGATGGTGACGAATGCCACGCCGTTAGTACGTTCAATCTTCAAAAATTCGAAATCTTCATCAGCTAGGTAAGTACTCATATGCAGAGTCTCGCGGTTATGGGGAATCAATGCTGAAGATCTTCCGCGACAGAACATTCGTTCGATACTTGCCCGAACAGGTGTTCGGATGTACCTTAATTCTGTCCGCATGATTTCGGGGTCTGACCCTGAGCGTACGGTTTCCACAGACAGGGTTAAGTATCTGCCCGTCAAACACACTTGGCTTCGAGCGAAGCCGAATATACGTCCGAGGAGGACCAGCAGCGTGGAACGAGAAAAAGCACTCGATATGGCACTGTCGCAGATTGAGCGTCAATTTGGCGAGGGCGCTGTCATGAAGATGGGCGAACGAGGCCAAATGAAAGTTGAAGCTGTCTCGACAGGCAGTTTGGCGATCGATATGGCTCTTGGTATTGGGGGTCTTCCCAGAGGCCGTGTCGTTGAGGTCTATGGCCCCGAGGCATCAGGAAAATCTACGTTAGCGATGCATGTTGTGGCGGAAGCTCAACGTACCGGTGGTATCTGCGCTTATGTCGACGCCGAACATGCGATGGACCCTGATTACGCCCAAAATATTGGTGTTGATGTTGATGAACTCCTTATTTCTCAGCCCGATACTGGTGAGCAAGCCCTTGAAATTACCGACATGCTTATCCGTTCAGGAGCAGTTGATGTGGTGGTCATCGACTCGGTCGCTGCTTTAACGCCAAGGGCTGAAATTGAAGGGGAAATGGGCGACACTCATGTTGGTTTGCAAGCTCGCCTCATGTCGCAAGCGTTGCGCAAACTGACCGCGAATCTAAATAAAACTAAAACCATTGTTATCTTCATCAACCAGCTCAGAGAGAAAATTGGTGTCATGTTTGGTAGTCCTGAGACGACACCAGGCGGGCGAGCGTTGAAGTTCTATTCGTCGGTTCGGATAGATATTCGCCGGATCGAAGCGATTAAATCCGATGGGGAAATAACGGGTGGCAGGACGCGCATCAAGGTTGTTAAGAACAAAGTCGCTCCGCCTTTCCGGCAGGCTGAATTTGACATTATGTACGGCAAAGGAATTAGCCGTGAAGGTTCACTTGTTGATGTCGGAGTGGAACAAGGAATCGTCAAAAAATCTGGTGCTTGGTATACCTACGAAGGTGAGCAGCTAGGACAAGGGCGTGAGAACGCCAAACAATTCTTGACGGACAATCCGGAAGTAATGGTTGAAATTGATGGCCGGATTAGATCTCAATTGGGTATCGGAGAAGGTGAAGATGAAATGGGAGCATCGGATACTGAATCCGATGTTGAAGAGGTTCTCGACGCCGCTGATGACTAGATATTGCCGTCGGTAATCATCTAGTTGATCTCTATACATTTCTTTTTATTAGCCATCACCGAACTGTTTCTGGTTATAGCTTTAAACGAGCTCGAACTTGTTCAGAAATGGGTGTGATGGCTAATAAACAAGAGAAGCCGCAGAATGTCTTCAACTTTGACTACACGCGAGACGGTCAAGAGCGGCCGCCTCAAGACTATTACGAACAGATCAAAGAGAAATTTGCGTCGGAACGAGACCTAAGGTTGGGTTACCGCCCACCCGGTACAGACAATTACACATCTGACCTGACAGGTGAGTTAGCTAAGTACGCTGTCGACCCTTATGGGCACGCGGTAGAGGATCGTGAAGCTCTTAACGACGAGGTTGAGGTTTTATTCATTGGCGGAGGTTTTTCGGCGCTCCTAACGTCAGCCCGATTGAGGGAAAAGGGAGTCGAAAGTATTCGGATCGTTGAACGCGGAGCAGACGTAGGGGGTACCTGGTACTGGAATCGTTACCCGGGCGTTGCATGTGATGTCGTGGCGTATGACTACCTGCCGTTGCTTGACGAGACAGGATATGTACCCACCCGGCACTACGCGGGAGGTCAGGAAATATACGAATACTGCAAGATGATCGCTGACAGGTTCAATCTTTATGACCTAGCCGTTTTTGGAACGACTGTGACATCTACGATTTGGGACTCCGAATCGGAGACGTGGATTGTAGAGACAGATCAGGGCGACACCATTAAGGCACGTTTCGTAGTTTGTGCGAACGGCACTCTTTCGAAACCGAGACTTGCCAAGATCGAAGGCGTCGAAACCTTTGGCGGCTATTCATTCCACACATCGCGTTGGGACTATGAGTACACCGGAGCCGAATTAGAGAATTTGAAAGATAAGCGGGTAGGAATAATTGGTACAGGAGCTAGCGCTGTTCAAGCGATACCGGAGTTAGGTAAAGCAGCGAAAGAGCTCTACGTATTCCAGCGGACACCATCGTCCATTGATGTTAGGGACGACTGGGAAACCGATCCTGAGTGGGCATCAACGTTGCAACCAGGTTGGCAGGCGGCTCGTCGCGCTCGAGCCATTGAAGGCCCCCAAGTATCTGATGCAGTTCGAGCTCGAAGAGAAGCAATGTCGCGTGAAGAGAAAGTCCAGCGACAAGAAAACGCCAACATTGACGCAATGATGCGAATTCATAACCGGATTGATGAAATTGTTGAGGACCCTGCGACTGCTGAGTCCCTAAAGCCCTGGTACATGCTGATGTGTAAACGACCGTGTTTCCACAACGAATATCTCCCCACCTTTAATAGGTCAAGCGTGACTCTTGTCGATACTGAAGGCCAAGGGATAACTCAAATCAACGAAAGTGGGCCGGAGTTCAACGGGGTGCAGTATGAGGTCGACGTGTTGATCTATGCCACTGGCTTTGAGGTGCAACAAACTGGCATCTATAACCAGATTATTGGTGAAGATGGGCTTGATTTAAACGCTAAATATTCGAATGGCATCCGCACGCTTCTCGGCATCCATTCGCAGGGCTACCCAAATCTATTTATCATGGGCGGATATCAAGCCTTCTTCGCGTTCAATCTGACAGATGTTCTGAATAGCCAAGGTGAGCACATAGCTGACTGCATTGACTTTGTCCGACAGAACGGCATACATAGCCTTGACTGCACACATGATGCTGAAGAGCGATGGGTGCAAGAAGTGATTGACCATCGCGGCAAAACAAACAGAAATCGTGATTGCACCCCTGGTTACTACAACTTTGAGGGAGCCGATAACCGGCGTCAGGACGGCAACTACAACGGAACGATGAAGCAGTATCTCGGCCATATGTCCGAAATTCGGGAAAACATGGCTGACCATTTTGTTTTCACTCATCGATAGAAGGCGTTAGATAGCCACCCAGTGCATCCGACCTTGCTGACCCCATAATGGCGCGATCAGCCCAATAACCTAATGAGTGTGAACCGCAGGTATGTAGTGCGCACCTATGGGTGTCAAATGAACGAGCACGATTCGGAACGTATCGCCGGGCTGCTTGAGAGTGATGGGCTTGAGCAGGCCGAATCTTTTGACGATGCGGACGTAATCGTTCTTAATACCTGCTGTATTAGAGAAAACGCTGATAACAAGCTGTACGGCCAACTGGGGAACTTGAAAAAGCTCAAAGAAGAGCGACCCGACCTACAGATAGCGGTCGGAGGCTGTTTGGCTCAGAAGGACCGCGATGTTATTCAAGAAAGAGCCCCGCATGTAGATGTGGTATTCGGAACGCATAACGTTGGCCGCGCAACCGATTTGCTAGACCAAGCTCGCGTTAGCGGCCCCATCACCGAAATAATTGAAGAATCGGAATCATTCCCTTCCGCTTTACCGGTGAAACGAGATGCGAATCATGCTGCATGGGTAACTATCCAAATTGGCTGCGACAATTCATGTGCATTCTGCATCGTTCCTTCGGTCCGAGGTAAGGAAATCTCTCGCCCATATAGTGAGCTCGTTAGTGAAGTCGAACAATTGGCGCTAACTGGAGTGACTGAAATCACCTTGCTAGGCCAAAACGTCAATAGCTACGGTCGCGACCTCACACTGAAACTCCGAGGCACTGAACTAACCGCTGAGGCGAGCCAACTTGTCGGAGAGAACTGGGTTCAAGGTCCCCACACAGCTCGACCACTATTTTCGGACTTACTATGTTCGGTGGCTGCCGTAAGCGGGATTCGAAGAGTGCGTTATACAAGTCCGCATCCAAAAGACTTCCGCTCGGAAACCATTGCAGCTATGGCTCGGGTGCCCGAAGTCTGTGAACATCTTCACTTGCCGCTGCAGTCAGGGAGCGACAAGATCCTTTCGGCGATGCATCGTGGATATACCGCGGATCGGTATATCCAGAAAGTGGTTGCGGCGAGAGATGAAATACCAGATCTAGCTTTAAGTACCGACATCATCGTGGGGTTCCCCGGAGAAACCGATCTTGATTTCGAGAGAACTCTAGAAGTTGCTGCTGAAGTCAGGTTCGACAATGCGTACACGTTTGTTTATTCACCGCGGCCGGGAACCGAAGCGGCGGAATCCCTAGAGCAAGCTGTTCCGGCTAAAACTTCTGCAGATCGAATGGAACGATTACGAAAGGTCATTGAAAGAACAAGCCTGAAAGGCAATGAATCCAGAGTTGGCCAGGAAGAAGAGGTGATCGTTGAAGGGCATTCGAAACGCGACAATGGAATGTTGAGTGGTCGTACCCGTCATAATCGGTTAGTCCATTTTCCTGCTGACCGAGTCATTCGGCCAGGTTCCTATGCGCAGGTACGAGTGACCGAGGCGCGTACTTTCAATCTGATCGGTGAACTTGTCGAAGTCACGGCAAAAGCGAAACATCGAACCCGAATACCGGTGGTGTCTTCCTGACCCCGCGTAATCAGATGCGGGAGAGGCCTATCGTTGTCGTCGGCCCCACTGCTTGTGGTAAATCCGCGTTTGCTTTAGAAATTGCGCGTCGAGTTCCGGGAGTTGAACTTCTCTCGGTGGATTCGATGCAGGTGTATCGAAGGATGGATATTGGTACTGCTAAGCCTACGGTCGAGCAACAAATGGAAATTCGCCACCACTTAATTGACCTAGTTGAACCAAATGAAACGTTTAGTCTGGTCGATTTCCAAAAAATTCATGACTCTGTGCGGACCGAAATCGATGAGAGAGATGGCATACCTTTGCTTGTCGGAGGTACAGGGTTGTATGTGCGGGCGGTAGTAGACCGCCTGACGCCTCCGCCGCAGTTCAGCGATATAGCATCCCAGTTGGATGTGGAGCCGGATACGAAGCGCTTGCACCAGCGACTTCAAGAGCTAGATCCAGCGGGTGCAGCGCGCATGGAGGACACAAACAGACGTCGAATAATTCGTGCGTTAGAAGTGTCGCTTGGCACTGGTAAGCCTTTTTCCTCGTTCGGGCCAGGCCTAGATACCTATCCAGATGTTCCTTATCGAATCATTGGAATTGAAATCGGCCGTGACGACCTAGATGAGCGTATCCGTCAACGTTACGAACATCAGATTGAGAGCGGTTTCTTAGAAGAAGTTCGTAGTTTGGCCGAGACTGATCTGTCCAAGACTGCAGGGCAAGCTCTCGGATACAAGGAACTATTGGCCCATGTTCATGGAGAGCTGTCATTTGAAGATGCCCTCGAACTAGCGATTCAGCGTACGAAACGCTTCGCTAGACGCCAGCAACGCTGGTTTAGACGTGATCCACGGGTTGAATGGGTGGCCACCGAGAATCTCGACCTAGCCGTTAATCAAATTTCGTTACAGAAATAGGGCCAAAAACTGTGACAATGTTGTAGGAGTTTTCTATGCGGCTAACAAAACATCACGGTTTAGGAAATGATTTTCTCATTTGTTTAATGCACGAGGAGCCGAATGAGGTCAGTGCTCTGGCGCGACGACTCTGCGATCGCCGCACAGGGATTGGGGCCGATGGCTTAATAGTTGGACTTCCAGGCGTTGATGGCGCCGACCTTGTCATGGTGCTTCATAACGCAGACGGCTCGTATGCCGAGATGAGCGGTAATGGCATCCGATGCCTTGCTCAAGCGCATGCAATGGATAACAAAACAGGAGCTGCGTCTTTCCAGATAGACACAGGTGGCGGGCGACGCCAAGTTGAAATAGATGGAGATGGCCCAGAGGCGCAGATTACAGTGGGCATGGGCCTAGTAGGCCCCGGGCCGGGCGTTCGTGACGAAATCACCAATGATTTGAGTCATTCGATGTCAGCTACAGCTGATCTTGGCAACCCACATTTGGTAGTCGTAGTAGACGATTGTTCAACAGTCGATTTGTCAGACCTCGGTAATCGCTATGAGGCCCTCTATCCAGATGGCATAAATATTGAAGTGATATCGATAGAAGATGGACAGGCCGACACGCTTGACATGGTGGTTTGGGAGCGGGGTGTTGGAGTCAGCCAAGCCTGCGGCACTGGGGCTGCTGCAGCAGCTGTTCGGGCTCATCAGTGGAATTTGGTAAAAGATGAAGTACGTGTCCAGATGCCGGGCGGGTCGGTACGAGTGCTCGTTGAGAAAGAGCCGATACTGATAGGACCTGCGATGTATGTCGGAGCCATCGAAGTGTCTCTATGACCAACTCTTTCGATGATCAGCCTGAGGATGCCACTCACCGCGGAGGCTTTGGAGAATTTGCGGGTGAGGCGACAGGCCTCATCGACCGGTCTTTTCGTGAACAGATTGTTTTGGTCGGAGTTCAGTTTCCGGGTGCCTCAGACGACCAGGTAGATGCGAATCTAAATGAGCTAGCTCAGTTAGTAGATACTGCGGGAGCGGACCCAGTAGACAGAGTTGTCCAGAAACGAGAAGCACCAGACCCTGCTACCTACGTAGGAAAGGGCAAGGCGGCTGAAATTCAGGCAACTTCGGAGGGCCTAGACGCAGACACAGTTGTATTCGATGACGAACTCAGTCCAGCTCAGCAATTCAATCTCGAAAAGATACTGAAACGGACAGCGTTAGATCGAACGGCTGTGATTCTGGATATTTTTGCGCAGAATGCGACGACTCTCGAAGGAAAAGCTCAGGTTGAATTAGCGCAACTCAGGTATCACTTGCCGCGATTGCGCGGCCGAGGAAACCAACTGAGCCAGCAGGCTGGTGGTATTGGGACAAGAGGGCCCGGTGAAACTCAACTCGAGGTAGATCGACGAAGAATTCAGCGACGATTGGCGAAACTCGAAAAAGATCTGTCTGGTTTACGTCGAACACGAAAAAATCAGCGAAAATCACGGAGGCGTTCTCGATTTCATACGGTCGCAATTGTCGGGTATACCAACGCTGGCAAATCCACCTTGCTCAATCGGCTTACGGGAGCCGGAGTGCTGGTGGAAGATCGACTCTTCGCGACGCTAGACGCAACGACTAGACGCCTTCAGCTTCCAGGAGGCGAAACAGTTCTCATGACGGACACTGTCGGTTTCATCCAGAAACTACCCACGGGTTTAGTTGAGGCGTTCAAATCTACGCTTGAAGAAGTAGCTGAGGCGGACCTACTTCTTCACGTTGTCGATGGAGCTGGTCCCGACCCGGAAGGTCAAATGGCAGCGGTCCGTTCGGTGTTAAGGGAAATTGGAGCTGGGGATGTGCCTGAACTCATCGCATTTAACAAATCTGACCAAGTCAAAGATGAAGGGTTAGACCATTTGCTTCGTAGCAATGAAGGGTCGATTGCGCTTTCGGCTCGTAGTGGGGACGGGCTAGAGATCCTCCTGTCATCAATTGGTGACCGTTTGCGGAGTTTGACTGAAGTTGTGGAGTTAGTCATCCCATGGAGCCGCGGAGACATAGTTGCAGCAGTGCATCGTGAGGGTGAGGTCCTGATGGAACAGCATGAAGAAGACGGAACGCGGATTCAAGCTCGGTTGGATGAAATCTCACAAGACCTCTTAGCCGAATTCATCGGTGAAAATCCTTCTGAGGAGACCAGATGAGAAACGAACCAGGGTTTAAGCCTCCGCCATACCCCTATGACCGACTTGATGAGCTCAAGCCACTTGCTGATCATCACGAAGGCGGGATAGTTGATTGCTCAATAGGCACTCCAATCGACCCCCCGCCCGATCAGGTAATAAAAGCTTTAGCTAGTTCTGGTATGGAGCGGAGCTATCCACCATCGATAGGCACCCCTGCCTTTAGAGAAAATGTTGCAGCGTGGGCATTTAGGAGTTTTGGATGCGAGATTGATCCCGATAGCCAAATAGCGGCCGCAGTGGGAACGAAAGAGTTCGTGGCGGGACTTCCTCAGTGGATGAAATTGCGGAACCCTAACCGAGACACGGTGTTGTATCCGGCCGTTAGCTATCCCAGTTATGAGATGGGAGCGACTCTCGCGGGATGTCGGTCAGTAGCTGTCCCGGTAGATGAGAACTGGTCGATACAACTTGACGAAGTTTCAGAAGAAGATCGATCCCGAGCCCTTCTCTTATGGGTCAATACTCCAGGAAACCCAGCCGGAGGCCTAGATGACCTAGACGCCGTCGCAGCTTGGGGACGGCGTCATGGGATTCCGGTCTTCAGCGACGAATGTTACTGCGAATTTACTTGGGAGGGCCCACCCAGAACCATCCTGTCATCAGGTGCTGAGGGCGTCGTATCAGTGCATTCTTTGTCCAAGCGTTCCAACCTTGCTGGAGTGAGGGTCGGGTTCTATGCCGGCGACTCCGAAATAGTTGATTACCTCCGAGAGGTTCGAAAACATGCGGGCTTTATGGTGCCAGGCCCTGCGCAAGCTGCAGCAGTAGCGGCCTTGAGCGACCAAGGACACGTTGAACAGCAGAGAGAGACTTACTGGAACCGGCTCAACCGGCTATCAAAGTTGATTTCCAATATGGGCGTCGAAGCGCCGTTACCTGAGGGCGGTTTCTATCTATGGGTTCCGGCCCCTGGTGGCGATGCTTGGGCTTTCGTGGAACATCTCTTAGTGGAAGTAGGCCTGCTGGCTTCACCTGGAGAATTCTATGGTCCCAGCGGCGCTGGATATGTCCGAATAGCGGCCGTTCAAACGGATGACCGTATTGAACTATTGGAGCAACGATTAGGAATGAGATAGATCACTCGGTGTTCAAACCGTACCCTTTAGGTAGTGATTGATCTCCTCGACCTAGCAGCAGAGCTTGTTGATATTCCATCAGAGAGCCATGAAGAAGGGCCTTTAGCTGATCTATTTGAGAGACGGCTAAGAGATGGGTCGAAACTGTTAGTCGATCGGATAGAGGACAATGTCGTCGCACGTTCTGACCTAGGACATGAACACCGAATAATCATTGCTGGTCATCTCGATACTGTTCCCGCGAATGGTAACCAACAAGCAGTCATTGATGGTGACCGGCTCTATGGCTTGGGTGCCTGCGACATGAAGGGTGGGTTAGCGGCGCAACTGGCAACGGCTATTGCTATCGATGAGCCCGAGGTAGATGTGACCTTTGTGTTCTATTCGTGTGAAGAAGTGGCCGCTAAATACAATGGGCTTAAACAGCTATTTGAAACACACCCCCAGTTGGTGGATGGTGATGTAGCGCTTCTTGGTGAACCAACCTCTGCCGCTATAGAAGCCGGTTGCCAAGGAACACTGAGAGTGAAAGCCCTATATGAAGGTGAACGAGCCCATACAGCTCGCCCGTGGAAGGGGAGAAATGCTATTCATCGCCTTGGGCCCGTTCTGCGGGCTTTAGAGCGGTACGAAGGTCGTACACCCGTCGTGGATGGCTGCGAGTATCGCGAAGCAATGCAAGCTGTATATGTTGAGGCCGGCGTGGCAGGCAATGTTGTCCCCGATGCCGCGAATCTGACCGTCAACTATCGCTATGCGCCAGACCGCACTCCTGAGCAGGCCGAAGCTCATGTGGCAGAAGTATTGGGAGACTGCGACCAGTTCGTCGTTGATGATCATGCGCCGCCGGCTATGCCAGCGTTAACACACCCTCTTTTGCATCAACTCGTAACCCGCAACAATCTCGAGGTCAGAGCAAAACTTGGTTGGACTGATGTTGCGCGTTTCGCGGCCAATGGCATACCTGCATCAAATTTTGGTTCGGGTGATGCTTCGATTGCTCACACACAAGGAGAATTCGTAGACCGTCACGAAATAGAACTGGTGCACTCCGCTCTACTGGATTTACTGAACAAAGGCGTCAAGTAAACCCCAACATTTCCTCTAACACTTTGGCGACTCCGTCATCGAGGTTCGAGGCGGTAATTTCGTCAGCAGTTGCCAAGGTCCTCGGATGAGCATTTGCGACGGCAACACCCCAACCTGCGGCCTCAAGCATCGCGTCATCGTTTGGCATATCGCCGAAAGCGACCACTTGTTGAGGGCTGATTTGTCTCTCTTCGCACAACTTTTTGAGTCCGAAAGCTTTATCGACACCAGGAGGCATTAGTTCAACAAAGTTGAGTCCTGCGTGCATGATGTTTGCGCGACCTTGCAAAACAGGCTCTATAACGTCCAAGGTCTCGTCAGCTGAGAGATTCGGAACATTGACAAGTAACTTGTGGACGTTTTCGTTCAGCAAGGGAACTACATCAGAGATATCGCTGTCGAGCGGTCGAGATGCGAGTTCTAGCCATCTACGTTCGGCGATAAAGTCATCACCCATTTCGACGCAGAACCCCGCAGTTGGGTGGACTTGCCGGATTTCGGTGAGGAGGTTCTGGGCATCTACCAAATCAAGGGTCGCGAACTGAGTGCTCGTACTGGTTGACGGTTCGTATGCCATTGCTCCATTAGCGCAGATCAATGTAGTTGGAATGCCTGTTTGCATAGGGATCGAATCGCAGTATCTCGGTGGACGGCCCGTAACGACGACAAATTCGAGACCAAATTCCTTCAATCGGGCCAAAACGGCCCGAGTTCTCGGAGACACTTCACGGCTCTCTCCAAGAAGAGTGCCATCGAAATCAGTGGCGACCAGAGCCAAATCTTCTATGTCCGGGCGGCGTCTCACAGTCCGTATCGGCTAGGCGCAGTTCTTATCCACTCGCCGATAGTTTCTCCAACCATTATCGAGGTTGGGTTCGTGTTAGCTCTAGGCACAGTAGGAAAGATTGAAGCATCGGCTACTACTAGCCCTTCAACGGCATGACATCTCCCGTATTGGTCAACCACCGAATTGGGGTCGTCCGCTGGGCCCATGCGGGCCGTTCCGCAAGGATGATACCCCGAAGCAGAAAAACGTCGGAGGAGAGCAATAACGTCCTTCCGGTCATGAACTCGGTTCATGTCAGGAAATACCACCTCTTCTGTCATTGAGCCGAGGGGGCCGGTTTCGGTGAAGCGTAGGGCGTCTAGAAAACAGTCCGCGAGGCGTTCAGCATCGCGAGGAACTTCACAAAATCGAGAGCGGATGGTTGGAGCCGCGAATGGATCAGCCGTAGAGAAGAGCAACTCTCCAACCCCATCGACCTGCTCCAGCACAGCAGCCACCCCGAAATATGGAACGTCCTCCCTACCTGTGAAAGTGAGCTGTTCGATTTGCAAGTCGGCACGATGATCGCTGTCAGGTGCGGTGTATCTCAAAATGGTCTGAATGATTGGCTGGTCTGTAGCGACTAGCTCGAGGTGGGTCGGTTTGCACAAAACGAACAAGCCCGGATGGTCTGACAAGTTTTTGCCTACTGCTGAAACATCGGCGACTACATCAACCCCCATCCGGTTTAGATCTTCTGACGGACCAATCCCGGAACGTAAAAGAATTCCAGGAGTGTGGATGGCCCCCGCGCAAAGCACCACTAATTTTGCTCGGATTTGCTCCAGCAACCCGTCTGAGTTTATTACTTCTACGCCGGAAACTCTGCCTCGTTCGATGATCAACCGATTTGTATGACAGTCGCCCCGAATCTCAAGATTTGGACGCAACCGCGCCGGTGCCAGATAGGCCGAGGCCGTTGAAACTCGGAGCTGCCCTAATTTGTTCATCGGTTGAGGTCCTGAACCCCATGCAGTCGGGTCGTTTTGATCAGGGCATGCTGGGAATCCGAGCTCTTCTGCGGTCGCTAGAAAGGCTTGGTGTAGTTCTGTCAACTCCTCGTGAGGATACCTACGAACCGTTATAGGCCCTGAATCTCCGTGATAGGTCTCGTCTCCGAAATCTAGATCTCGTTCAAGGCGACAGAAGGTCTTTAATACCTTGTCCCATTCCCACTCTGGGTTACCCCTATCGGACCAGTCGTCGTAATCTTCCGGAACTCCGCGCAAAAATATGCAGGTATTAACCGCCGTCGAACCACCAGTCACTCTCCCTCTAGGAAGAGGTTGACCTGGACGCTGTTCGGTCGGCGAATACTCAAGTCGCCAGTCGTGATCGATAACGCTGTTGTGGTGGCCATTGCGTAGATCGTCTGGCGTGTCCGCAAGCCTCTGATAATCAGGCCCAGCTTCGAGTAATAAAACATTTCTGTTCGGGTCTTCACTAGCGCGAGCTGCCACAGGGGCACCAGAAGCGCCAGCACCGATGACAATGATCTCATAATTGGGGTTGCTAGCCACCTGACTGACGCTAGTAGGCGAAGACAGCTGTGGTGTGCTGGCTGGTTGTTCTAGGCTTCGTCAATGGCTGACACCGTGATCCGAAACGCGACGATAATTGATGGTACGGGAGCGCAAAGATTTATAGGCGACGTCACCATGGAGGATGGCCACATAACGGAAGTTGGTTCCTCCACGAGTGGAGCTGCGACCGAAGTAGATGCGACTGGTCTCGTCTTAGCCCCGGGATTTGTGGACGTGCATACCCATGATGATGGTGCGTTACTTCAACATCCCGACATGGAATTCAAAATTTCGCAAGGCTGCACCAGCGTCGTCGTTGGAAACTGCGGGTTTTCGGCTGTACCGGCGGTGGTTGGTCAAAGAACACTTGACCTGTCTGGAGTTCAGGCGAATTGGACTGATCTCGACGGGTATCGCCACGATGTCGAAAAGTCAGGACCAGCGGTTAACGCCATGATGCTCGTTGGGCATAACACCATTCGTTCCTTAGAAATGGGAACCGAACGTCGAGCTCCACAGGATCTTGAACTTGACCGGATGCGCCAACATGTCGAATTAGCTATGGAACAAGGAGCTTGCGGCTTTTCGACGGGGCTTATCTATAGACCAGGACGTTGGTCCGAGACCGAAGAAGTACTCGAACTTGCCAAAGTAGTGGCCCCGTTTGACGGGATATACGCAACACATATGCGTAATGAAAACGACTACCTCCTAGAGGCGGTCGACGAAGCACTGGAGATTGGGTCAAAAGCTGGGGTCGCAGTGCAAATTAGTCATCATAAAGCGGCAGGTAAGAGGAACTGGGGGAAGGTTAAAGAATCGTTGGCGAAGGTTGACGCGGCAGTAGCTGAAGGGGCGCGGGTAACTCTCGATGTGTATCCCTACACCGCTGGTAGCGGGCCAATGATTCAATATTTCGATATAGAGAACCCTAACCCTGAGTTAGCTCAAGCTATTCAGCTAGCTTCTTGCCCTGCGTTTCGAGAATACGAAGGTCGAATGCTTATCGACGTAGCTGCCGAACTTCAGATCACAGCACCCGAAGCAGTTCGACATATTCTCACAGCGCCAGAGGGAAAGCAGACAATCTGCATTCAACACACGATGGACGAAGGCGACATTCTTTCTAACTTGCGTCACGATCGAGTGATGATTGGTTCAGATGGAATACCAGATTTGAGCGGGAGGCCTCACCCGCGGCTGTACGGCACCTTTCCTCGCGTTTTGGGTCGTTACGTAAGGGAGCAGGGAATTCTGGACTTGGAGAGTGCGATCAGGCGTATGACTTCGCTGTCTTGCGATGTGCACGGTCTCGCTGATCGAGGGCGAATAATAGAAGGCAACTGGGCAGATTTGGTTCTGTTCGATCCTGATGTAGTAGTGGATGTCGCAAGTTACGAGGATCCCAAGCAAGAGTCTCTTGGAATTCGAAATGTGTGGGTGAATGGACAAATGGCGTTTAGTGAGGGAACTCATACCCAGATGGGCAACGGAAAGGTCCTCAGGTATCGCAAGCACTGAAGCCTGGACAGAGCGAGGCGCAGGTACGCTAATAGGTGTGTCGTTGACTCAAGCTTGGTTCGACACGCAACAAGTCACCGTTTGGTGGCTTCCGCCTACGTCGCCTGTTCGGCGTTAAGCAGTTGAAAGTTCTTCCACTTGACAACGACTTTTGCAGAACTCGGTGTTCCTCAAGACCTAATAGATGCTTTGGGTAAACAGGGAATCGAATCTCCCTTCGCTATCCAGACGCTCGCCATTGGAGACGCAATGGCCCGTCGAGATGTTTGCGGCAAAGCCAAAACTGGATCAGGCAAAACACTTGCGTTCAGTTTGCCCGCAATAGCGCACACGGAGCGAAACCCAGATGGCAAGCCCACGACCTTGATGCTCACCCCTACCCGGGAATTGGCGAATCAGATAACCGGTGTGGTTGAGCCGCTCGCGGAAGCTCGAGCGCTACGTACCATTGCGGTATACGGCGGTACCAATATCGATAGACAAATCGAAACAATTAACAATGGAATCGACATCATCATCGCCACTCCTGGTCGTCTTATTGACTTGATCGAACGAGAGGCAATGGATGTCGCATTGGTCGAATGCGTCGTCGTTGACGAAGCCGATCGAATGGCGGACATGGGGTTTCTTCCTCAGGTTGAATGGATTTTGCGACACATACAAGTCAAACATCAAACCATGCTGTTCTCAGCCACATTGGATGGTGCTGTAGACACCGTCGTTAAACGTCACCTCACGGACCCGGTGTTCCACGAAGTAGATGAACCTGACGTGACAGTAAGCGAAATGGGTCACGTGTTTATGTCCGTTCACAAAATGAATCGGGTTCAGGTAGCAGCGCGCATCATTGGTCAAAGCACAAAAACAATGCTTTTCACCCGAACCAAAAGAGGAGCAGACCAGCTAGAACGAGAGCTTCGTTCCGAAGGAGTGAAAGCGGCTGCAATCCATGGTGATCTACGACAATCACAACGAGAAAAAGCGCTCCGCGATTTTAGTAGCGGCACCATAAATGCGTTGGTAGCGACAGACGTGGCCGCCCGGGGCATCCATGTTGATGATGTTGACGTTGTCATTCATTACAACCCATCGGAAGATCACAAAACGTATTTGCATCGCTCCGGACGAACTGCCCGAGCGGGCGCAGCTGGTACTGCGGTCACGATGTTCCTCTGGGATGAGGAACTGCAGGTTCGACAACTACAGCGTCGCCTTGGCTTAAAACTGCCTCTACATGAAATTTTCTCTAATGATCCCAGACTTGACGACCTGCCCGCGTGGGTGCATCAACAAGCTTGAAAATTAATGAAATGGCTTTGCCACCAACAGTCGCATTAGCAGCTAGCGCATTAGCTAAACGTCTAGAAGCAGGTGACAGAGATGAAGAAGTAATCGTTGAATTAGCTGAGTTGGGTCAGATCAGACAGAAAAACCTCGAGGATCATCGCACGAATGGGGCCGTATTCACCCCTTATTCCGTTGCAGAAGAACTAGTTGGCGAAGTCGGAATTAACGCGCGAGATATCGTCTGCGACCCCTCTGTGGGGCCGGGGGTCTTCTTGTTAGCTGTCGCGGAACACAAGTTCCAGCAAGGCGAAGCTGTTCCATCGATAATCGAGAGCCTAAGAGGGATAGATATTGATCCGGTTACGGTCGAAGTTGCACGTATCACATTGCAATTATGGGCGTTATGGCGAGGTGAGGAATGGCTAACGGTGAATCACCTGATTGTCGGAGACGCTCTTCTCGATATCCCAGCTGATTGGTTTGGTGAGTGCGACGTTGTTATCGGAAACCCACCTTTCCTTGGTCAACTGAAATCAGAAACAGCACGTAATCCAATTCGGGCACAAACCCTTAAAGAGAAATTCGGAAACCGCTATACGGCTTATCTCGACGAGAGCATGCTGTTCCTCCTCTTAGGTGTAGAGCTAACTGGTGAACGGGGAACAGTTGCGCTAATCCTGCCCGCCTCCTTGCTGGGCTCGGACTCCAGTCGACTAGCAAGAGAATGGATCGATAGCACGCTGCCGTTGAGAGATCTCTGGGTCGGAGGCAGGTCAGTATTTGAAGTTGCAGCAGTTGAGGTAGTTGCACCGATACTTCGAGAAGCGCAAAGCAGAGACTGCCGAGTAGTTAGCTACGAATCAAAAAAAGCTATTCAGATTCCAGCTGTTTCTAACGGTCAATGGTCACGGCTTCTCGCCGCGCTGAATGGTACGCCGGTCGTTCATCTCTCGAACCAAGTAACCCTCAGCGATCACGCATCAGTTACTGCGGACTTCCGAGATGCGTATTACTGGTTAGCAGAACGGGTGACAGAATCTGATCAAGAAGATGTTCGACCAAAGCTCGCAACAGTCGGTCTCATAGACCCATTCCGCTTTATGCACGGACAGGTCCAAACTCGATTTGCGAAACAAAAATTCGACTACCCAGTCATTGATATTGAAGATGACCCGCCTCCGAAGTTATTGAAATGGTTAGAACAAAAACTGGAACCGAAACTGTTAGTAGCGACTCAGACCCGGATAGTTGAATGCTATGCAGATCCTGAGGGCGAACTGCTTCCATCGACACCACTGTTGTCTGTCGTTCCTGGTGAGAAAACGCAACTATGGCATTTGATGGCAGCAGTATCCTCGCCAGCCGCGTCCGCTTGGCTGGCATGCATCGCAGCTGGAACAGGACTTAGCCAAACAACAATTCGTATTCGGGCATCAATGTTGGCTGACCTTCCACTGCCATTACCTTCCAAAAGTTGGGACGAAGGAGCATATTTGGCCCGCAAAATTCAAGAAGAAACAGTCGACGAACAGACCTTCATTCGGTTCGGAGAAGTTATGAATCAGGCCTATAACGCATCTTCTGAAGCACTTCTGAGGTGGTGGATAGAACAACTCCGAAAAAAACAACCTTGACCTGATGGGTAAGGCCTCAGGTAGCCTTTTAGTTCAGCCCCGGAGCAAGCAGTGCCTGAAGCAACTAATACCCCCAAATCCGCAGGAAAAGGTAGCCCTCCCGCGTCCGGGGCCTGGTTCGAAACGATGCCAGCCGGAAATCGGCAATTCTTCGAACTATCACCTGATCGTGCTTATGTGCTCGAAAGCGGATCCGAACTAACAGCACCTCAAGTCGCATACGAGACATGGGGCAACCTAGATGCTGCGGCCACGAACGCCATTCTTGTGTGTCACGCGCTCACAGGTGACGCACACGCTCACGGAGACGCTGGTCCTGGACAGCCGACACCTGGGTGGTGGAATGACTTCATTGGTCCAGGAAGACCACTCGACACAGATCGTTTCTTCGTAGTCTGCGCAAATGTTTTGGGTGGCTGCCAAGGGAGTACGGGACCCGCTTCGATAAATCCAGCAACCGGTCAAAGATGGGGTGGCGATTTTCCCGTTGTAACGATCAGAGATGTCGTCAGGTCCCAAAGAGCCCTCGCTCAGCACTTGGGTATCCAGCGATGGATGGCTGTCGTGGGTGGATCGATGGGCGGCATGCAGGCACTGGAATGGGCGGCTAGCTATCCCGACCGTTGCGGCTCTTTGGTAATTATCGCGTCAACAGCGGCTGCATCAGCTCAACAGATCGCATGGAGCCAAGTGGGCAGACAAGCGATCCTTGATGACCCCGCATATAAACAGGGACATTATTACGAGGCTAAGCCGGGAGAGGGCCCGCATCTCGGGTTGGCTAACGCCCGACGCATAGCCATGATTCATTACAGGAGTGATGAAGAGTTCGACCGACGATTTGGCAGACACAGTAACGACTCTGTGGAACCTTTTCGGATGGAACACAGATTTGATGTTGAAAGCTATTTGGACTATCAAGCTGCCAAAATGCAGTGGCGCTTTGATGCCAATACCTACCTAGTGTTGAACAAAATGATGGATCTTCACGATATTGGCCGTGGCCGAGGCGGCGTTGAGCAGGCCCTTAAACGAGTTACATGCCCGAGCCTGCTAATGAGTGTCCGCACAGACTTCCTATATCCCCGTCACCAACAAATACGGGTAGTAGACGCGCTCCGGGGTCAAGTACCCGTTGAACATATCGATATAGACAGCGACAACGGACATGACGGTTTTCTAACCGAGCCGGAACAAACAGGTGTCCCGATGGGGGAATTCATCAACAAAGTTGCTAAAGGATCCATCGCCTAAGAGTTATGGCTGTGCTTAATTTGACGAGGTGGACAAGAGGTCGTCTATCTCGTCCATCTCAACTGCGCTAATACGCCATCCGCATGCCTGAGAATTGGCTAACACCTGTGCGCCGCTAGTCGCTCCCGCAATCACACTTGGGATCTCAGGTTTAGACAGCAACCAAGAAAAAGCAAGATCTAGTAATGAACGATCCCTGTTGCTTAACCAATGGGTGAGCCTCTCAACTGCGGCCAGGTTGCGGTCTGTCATAAAGAGCCTGAGACGGTCCTCGGGCCATTCTGCAAGCCGAGTGCCAGGTCGTGGCCCGTCAGCCGTAACTTTCCCGGTTAATAGTCCTGACTCAAGAGGGAAAAACGGCAAAAACCCCATGGCTTGTTCGCGGCATACGTCGAATACCTCAGATTCAGGTTCGCGGTACAGCAATGAATAGCGATTTTGCACAGTCCGGTACGAAGCGAGAGCCTCCCTTTGGGAAATATCAGCCGCTGAGTCGAGACGCTCAGCGTCGTAGTTAGAACACCCAATTTCTCGTACCTTGCCGGCTACCACTAGCTCATTTAGAGCTTCGAGTGTTTCACGTTCGTGAACCTGGTTATCCGGTGTGTGTATTTGAAAGAGATCGATCCAATCAGTATCAAGTCTGCGCAAACTTCTATCGATAGAACGGCGAACCCATTCCGCGCTTCCCCCGGTCAAGCCAGGGTCCATATCGCGAAGACCGAACTTGGTTGCAACGACAACTTGATCTCTGTGGCCCTTCATGGCGTGCCCTAGCATTTCCTCGGAAGCCCCGGAGCCATAAACATCTGCGGTGTCAAAGAAATTGATCCCGGTATCCAAACAGGCCGCAAAGATCTCGTTGGTGGTGTCCTGGTCAACTCGAGTACCAAAGTTGTTGCAACCTAGACCCACCTCAGATACTTCAAGTTCCCCGATTCGTCTTAGTTCCACGGTCGGATCATAGGAGCGTCTGACGCTACCGTCATGATGTGCCTGAACTAATCGAAGTCGAGCTGTATCGAAAAGCTGCCACTCGAACCATTGGTCGGACGATTTCCACGGTCTCGATTTTCAGCAACAAGTATTTGCGTGAGGGAACATCTTCGGCTGATCTTCGGTCGGCGGCTTATGGGAGTCAATTAGGTAACGTCAGGCGAATAGGAAAACTTCTTCTGCTGGAATTAGAAACAGCAGTCATCGGCGTCCGGTTCGGAATGACGGGGCGACTGATCGTGGATGGTGACGTAACGATCAACGACTTGTTGTACACGACGAACGAAGTCCAGGAACGCCATATCCGGTTCTCTGTTGAGTTTGATGACGGAGGCACGTTAGCGGTGATCGATCCGCGAGGTTTTGGCAACGTCGAACTTAACCCCGACGAATCTTTGTTAGGGCCAGACGCTATGGGCATATCTGATGGTGGTTTCCGTGAGATATGTCACAACAGCAAATCGACTCTGAAAGCGCTTCTATTAGACCAACGAAAGATCTCAGGCATTGGCAATCTTTTATGTGACGAGGTTCTGTGGAGGAGCGGCATAGCACCATCGAGAATTTGCCGTTCTTTGAATCCTGAAGAAATAAAAAGAGTGGCTTTTGAAGTGAAGAGCACAATCAAGGATCTAGCTAAGAGGGGTGGTTCCCATATGGGAAAGCTCCAGTCAGAACGACACGAAAAGGGAGTATGCCCCTTAGATGGCTGCCCGTTAAGCCGCAGTACAGTCGCTGGTCGGACAACCTGGTGGTGCCCTGAACACCAGCTTTGAAATGAGCTAGCTACTCTAAAGCTGTGTCTCTATTCAACTTGCTGTCTCAACAGTCTCAAACAGCCGTTGGAACGGGTTCACAAAAATGGTGGTTCCTAGTAGCTGCGTTATTTTTGGTTTCGCTGATCCTCGCTGCTCTCTTTGTCAAGGTGTGGCGAAGGACCTTGCCGCCCTCGCGCCTGCCTTATGTACCCCCAGACTTCGTTTTCTCCGTCGTCAAAGAACACGAATCAAATGAAAATAATGAAACGCAACAGGAGGAGCCCGGACTAGGTTCAGGCGATGGCCGATGGATTCAACCCCCAAGAGATGATTGATCGTTTTCGAGAACGTGCGGAAGCTGTTAAAAAACGCAACCTTCCTGCCGTAGGCGGTGAGGAGCGCAGGCTCTTCATAGAACAAGCCGAACGTGATTTCATGGATTTCTCCATAATTGCTGACGCCACACCAACTGTGGAGAATGGGATCCTGAGTTTGGTTATCGACCTGCGACCAGCAACTGATTCTTGAAGTCGATCGGCTTGATCAGTTGAGGGTGAGTTCTGTCTTGGTACAGTGACCCATTGCTGCGGATGTAGCTCAGTTGGCTAGAGCGCAACCTTGCCAAGGTTGAGGTCGCCGGTTCGAATCCGGTCATCCGCTCAAATGGTTGCCCTCAATCTATGAAGATTGAGGGCAACTTCGTTTCTATTCGTCAGAGATTCTGGTAATCGATTCGACAGCATGTATTGTCAGGTCAAGTTCTTGAGATACCTCAGGAACCCGGCCCGAGGAGTTCAATTGGTTGCACCCGCTTCGGTGGACCACAATCAGCCCAATCTTGCGAGGTTCCTCAAGTTCACGTTTCCGTACACGGCCGTGCATCTCGCGTGCTTGTTCGTTTTTGTCGTCGGGGTTGGTTGGTTTTCGCTCGTTGTCTCGGTCGTTGTTTATCTGATGAGAGGCTTCGGCATAACCGGCTTCTATCACCGGAAATTTAGTCATCACGCGTTTAAAACTGGGAGAGGCATGCAGTTCGTTGGAGCATGGCTTGGCACAAGCGCAGCCCAAGGTGGCCCACTGTGGTGGGTAGCTCATCACCGGAGACATCACAGGGTCTCTGACCAGCATGGCGATCTGCATTCACCCAAGGTTGAGGGTTTCGGGATTGCCCACCATGGGTGGCTCACGCGACCCGATGCGGACCCGTGTCACTTGGATGAAGTAGCCGATCTTGCTGTCTTTCCGGAGCTGCGTTGGTTAGACCGCAATGCATGGGTACCGATTCTGTCGACTGCCTTTGGACTGTTGTTCTTTGGGATCCTGATGGGCAGGCTGGTGCCGTGGACAGGGACGAATGGTCCGCAACTGGTGATCTGGGCGTTCTTCATAAATACCGTGGTGTTATGGCACGTTACGTTTGCTGTTAATTCTGTTTGTCATCGCTGGGGAAAGCGCCACCACAACACTAAAGATGACAGCCGCAACAATTGGCTGATTGGTGTTCTCGGATT